>Ga0214921_10011492_pt1 | contig 10749 bp, 9 predicted proteins | sample LL1505_MetaG_FD_177992 | JGI IMG/M metagenome (GOLD analysis project Ga0214921, IMG submission 177992) | Freshwater microbial communities from Lake Lanier, Atlanta, Georgia, United States - LL-1505 | ecosystem: Environmental > Aquatic > Freshwater > Lake | place: USA: Georgia | collected 2015-05-28
AATCCAGGCAATCGCATCCCTTCCAGTCGATGTTCTTCCCCCATGGGTTGTGACCTCCCAACCCCCGCCTGCCTTCCGCCGGACGTCCACTGCCAACACGACGCACTGGCAACCGAAAGCTCCCGCTACTTCGGTGATTAATTCCGGGCGCGAAACTGCGGCAGTGTTCAGGCTGACCTTGTCCGCTCCAGCTCGGAGAAGCTCGCGTGCATTTTCTAACGTTCGTACCCCACCTCCCACTGTCAGCGGAAGAAATACCTCCTCCGCCGTCTTCCTCACCGCTTCAAGCAAGATGGGTCGCGCCTCCGCCGATGCAGTGATATCCAGAAAAACCAGTTCATCCGCCCCCTGCTCGTTGTAAGCCCTAGCACACTCCGCCGGATCCCCCGCATCCCGAATCTCCACAAAGTTTACCCCTTTTACAACCCGCCCCCGATCAACATCTAAACAAGGGATAATCCTCTTATTATTCATAAATTTCTAATTACTATATACTTGTATTAGGATAGAAATACGTAAAATATGTGAATTGATTCAAGTTTGGACTTTTGCGAGTATCCAAACTTTGCGCCCGAACGAGAAGATAAAAATCCATGCCGAAGCCTAGCCCTAAAACCAAAAAAACCTCGGCGAAAAAAGACCCCTCGCCAAAGATTCCGAAAAAAAAGGCGCCTGCAAAAAAACGCTCTCCAAAAGACAAATCGCTCCCCCCCTCCCCAAGGCTCCGCACGGTTCCGCTACCAATCGATAACTCAGCCAACAAATTTGTTCTCCAGCCTTTCAGCCCAACTACTTCGGTCGATAGCACTCCGGCATTCGAATTCTTAGGTGAACTTCCGGAAAGCTACGGGACTCGTCGCCTCTTTTTGGCCGCACGTGATCCCCGATGGCTCTACGCCTACTGGGATTTTACCTGGCAGCAACTGCGCGATGCCGAACAGGAGTCGTCGAACGGAAAGATTTTTCTCCAGATTTTCATTCCCGGCGAGGAAAGGATCCACCAAATCCACATCTTTCCCGGATCCCGCGAGTGGTACCTTCCGGTTCATCGTCCCGCGACCAGATTCCAAGCTGAATTGGGCTACTATCGGCAGGATGGCTCCTTCCATCAGCTTGCCCTTTCCGGTGAAGCCCTGACTCCCCGGGACGATCCCTCCCCCAACCAGGAAGTGGAATTCGTCACCATCCCCTTCCACTACTCCTTCCGCCAGCTTCTCGATTTGATCCAAACACAGATGATGCCGGGCGAAGCGCTCGCGAAAGCCCTTGCTCGATTGCAGCGTGAAGGGCACCCCCTGCCCTTTCCTTACGCTCTTCGTCGATTTGTTCCAGCAGGAGTGGCCGACAGCATTCTGGACTATCTGGGTGGGGACTTGGTTCGACGGATCCGCGTCGGCTCCCTCGAAATCACCGAAACCCTTCGCCGCCGTCTTTTGGAAATGTGTACCAGCGGGACTCACTCCAGCCTCAGCTCAGGCCCAAGAGGGCATGATCGCTCTTTTGCCATGCATGTGAACGCGGAACTCATTATCTACGGCGGAACCGTTCCGGGAGCGAAAGTCTCCGTCGACGGGAAGGAGATCACCCTCCGGCCGGATGGGACCTTCTCGTATCACTTTGCCTTTCCCGATGGCCGTTTTCATATCCCCATCCATGCGACCGCCCCAGACGGCCAGGAAAAACGCTCCGCTCTTCTCTCTTTTTTACGCCTGACAGACACCACACCTGGCGTTGACCCCACCCAGCAACCCCCTCTCCCAGAACCTTTCGGCCGGGCCTAAGCAACCCCCCCACACTTATGCCCCTGGGATATGTAGCTCCGGTCCTGCACGCCCACCTCCCCTTTGTGAGGCATCCGGAATACCCGGAGTTCCTCGAAGAGGATTGGTTTTACGAGGCGATTACTGAAACCTACCTGCCCCTGCTCGACATGATGGAGGGATTGGTTCGTGATGCGGTCCCCTTCCGCCTGACCATGTCCATGACGCCTCCTCTCTGCGCCATGATGAGGGATCCGCTCCTTCAGGATCGGTATGTCCACGGACTGGAAAAGCTGATTGAGCTGGCTGGCAAAGAACTCGATCGCACTAAACACGATCCGGTCTTTCACGACCTGGCGCGCTTTTATCACGACCGCCTCCACCACTGCCGAACGATGTTCTGCGACCGATACCACCGGGATCTGGTCGGAGCCTTCCGTAAATTCCAGGATGCCGGCGTCCTCGAAATTATCACCTGCGGTGCTACCCACGGCTTTCTACCCCTCATGCGGGAATTTCCTCAGGCCGTCCGGGCCCAAATCCAGGTCGCTCGCAATGACTACCGAAACTGTTTTGGTCGTGACCCACGCGGCATCTGGTTGCCGGAATGCGCCTACTACCCCGGTCTGGAAAACTATCTGCAGGAATCGGAAATCCGCTGGTTCATCCTCGATGCACACGGACTTCTTTACGCCGAACCTCGCCCCGCCTACGGAGTGTTCGCACCGATCTTCACTCCGGCCGGGCCCGCCGCCTTCGGTCGGGATATCGAATCCAGCAAACAGGTCTGGAGCGCCGAGGAAGGCTATCCTGGGGACGGAGACTACCGGGACTTCTATCGCGATTGTGGTTTTGATCTCGAATATGATTATATCCGCCCCTACATCCAGCCCAACGGTCTTCGAAAATTCACCGGTCTCAAATACTATCGCATTACGGGCCGGACGCCCCACAAAGAGCCCTACCGCCCCTGGATTGCTAGGGAACGGGCCGCGTCCCATGCAGCCAACTTCATGTTCAACCGGGAGAAACAGATTGAGCACCTACGGGGAGTCATGGGAGTCGAGCCGATCGTCCTCTGTCCCTACGACGCCGAGCTTTACGGCCACTGGTGGTATGAGGGCCCCATGTTCCTCGATTATCTTTTCCGTAAAAGCGCGTTCGATCAGAGAACCTTCGAAATGATCACCCCCTCGGAGTTCCTGACCCGCCACGATACACACCAGATCTCAACACCCTCCGCCTCTTCTTGGGGCAACGAAGGTCATTGGTCTGTCTGGCTGGAGAGCTCCAATGCCTGGATCTACCCCCACCTCCACATGGCGACTGTCCGCATGATTGAAATGGCCCGCAAATTCAAAAACACCCAGCCCCATCATCTAAGGGATCGCGCACTACGACAGGCCGCACGAGAACTTCTTCTCGCACAATCCAGCGATTGGGCCTTCATCATGAAGACCGGAACCATGGTTCCCTATGCCGTCAAACGAACCAAAGATCATCTGCTTCGCTTCAACCGGTTATACGACCAGATCTTGGCAGATCGGGTGGAGGAATCCTTCTTGGGTAACTGCGAATGGAGGAATCCTATTTTCCTCGATCTCGACTGGCGGGTTTACGCCTAGGCCGAACTCCAATTAACGGCTTTTTTTCTTTTTCGCAGCGGGTGCTGCCTTCTTGCCCTCAAGCACTTTCAAACGTTTCGCCAGCTGGGGTAACTGCTGAATGTGGGCTTCCATCGCCATCTGTTCCTTGATCGGGCGGGCGGGAGCTCCCCTCCAAGTCTGCCCATCGGGAACATCTTTGGTGACTCCGGATTTTGCCGTCAAGATCGCCCCCGAACCGATGTGAATGTGTCCGACGGTTCCCACATGCCCCGCAATCGTGACGTGATGCCCAGTCGTGGTGCTTCCGGAAAGTCCGCTCTGCGCGACGATCACACTATGGGGTCCGACCACACAGTTGTGGGCGATCATCACTAGATTATCGATTTTGGCTCCCTCCCCAATATGCGTGCGGGCAAAACGCCCACGATCAATGGTCGTGTTGGCCCCGATCTCCGCGTCGTCGTCGATCTGCACATAACCCAACTGGGGAATTTTGACATACTTCCCATCCTTCATCTCGTAACCAAATCCATCCGCACCCACGACCGCCCCGGCATGAAGGAGCACGCGGTTTCCAATGCGACAACGTTCTCCCACATAAACCCGCGGATGAATAAGACACTTCTCGCCGATATGCACATTCCTACCTACATAAGCCCCGGCTCCGATCTGTGTGCCGTTGCCCACCACCACACCCTCTTCAATCACCACGTACGGTCCAAGTCCTACTCCATTTCCGAGTCTTACGCCTTCCGCGACAATTACGGTGGGATGAATCCCTGAAATAGGAGGGGAAACGGGTGGGGCAAAAAGGGCTGCGATCTGCGTAAAGGCGGAGGAGGGATTGGCTACGCGGATTCGAATCCGCCCAAGATCTTTAGGTGCGGAGGTTCCCACCACCAAGGCTCCTGCCTTCGTCTGTCGTGCCATGGCCTCATATCGGGGATGCGCAAAAAAGGATATTTCCTCGGAACCAGCGCCTGCAAGATCGGCAACTCCCAGGATGGGATAGTCTCCATCCCCTTCGACAACTCCACCCACCAAGCGGGCGAGCTCATTCACGCTTCGCGTGGAGCCCATCTTTGAACCAACCCGTTACTTCTTGTCTTCTTTCTTCGCTGCGGGTGCATCCTTGTTGAGGATCCCCAAAACCTGGGTCGTAACGTCATCCATGCCCTCGGAGAAGATCAGGGCCCCCGGACCCGGAATCTGAGGTTTGACGAAGACCATGTTGTACTTGTTCTTGGCAACTTGGGCCAACGCCTTGTTCACGTCCTCGGTCAACTCCGTAACCATCCTTTGACGCTTGTCTTCAAGAATTTTCGAGGCGGTCTGGGCAAAGGCCATCATTTCACGCTGCTTGACCTGTCCCTCTTCACCCTTGGCCTTCAACGCGTTTTCCTTCTCCTTCTTTTTGGCATCCGAAATCGCAGGGTCTTGCATCTCTTTCTGCAGACCGTTGATCGAATCGACGATGGTCTTCAATGCGGCATCCCTCTCATTTCGCTCTTTTCCGTAATTAGCCGCCAGATCTTCCATCTGCTTTTGGGAGTCCTTTGCTTTGTAGTACTCCTTGAGAATGTTGTTGTAGTCCACCACGGCGATTTTGGAAAAATCCTGCCCCCAACCAGCGGAACCGAGGATAAAAAAGGCCAGTGCGATCGCACTCTGCCGGAAACCTGTGAGAATCAATTTCATAGAAAAGAAGGGTAGTTAGAACTGGTACCCGCCGTCAAAGTACATTTTCACCGCGCCCAAGCCCCCCCCATTGTTCGGATCTCCTGTCATCACAGGAATACCAACATCGAACTTCATCGGCCCGATTCCGATGTCCATTCGCACGCCCACTCCGACTCCGATTTGGAAACCTCCATTGACGGCTTGATAGCTTGTCGGAGTTCCGTTCACGTTCATCGATTGGGTGTTGTTGTAGGTCTTGGGCTGAAAATCAAATACGTTTTCGTTCACAAAACCACCGTCACAGAATAGTGCCCAACGAACTCGGTTTTCCAAAATAGGAAAGGGCGCAGTGATCTCTGCCTGATAAACGCCTTGGGTGCCGCCGCCGACCGGCTGATTGTTTTGTTTGGGACCGACGGAGCCCCCGTTGACCGTACTGCCCAAGGAAGGATCGAAACCTCGGACGGATCCCGAGCCCCCCGCGAAAAGCTGGTCCCAGATCGGCACATATTGGGTAGAACTAAAGCCATCCACCAAGCCTACGAGCGCTCGGGCGGAGAAAATAACGTCCTTTTCCTTCCATAGCGGGTAGTAGAAACGGTACTCCGCCTTGATCTTCCAGATATTTTCGCTGCCGAGGAGAGGTCCACCGGCGCCTTCCGCGCCGAATTCAAAGTACTGTCCGTTGCGAGCCAACATGTAACTGTCCCGACCATCATAAATCACGGATCCTCGGAAAGAGGATTTAAAGGTATCGCCGACCGAAGCCGCCATGTAAGGAGGAGCGTCCGACTGGAGGTCAAAGATATTATAAAACTCCGGTCGATACGTAACCCCCGCAGACCAACGGTTGAGAGGATAATCATCCCCCAATCGGCGGCTCAGTCCGATCGAAGCTCCGTAATTCTGCTGGTTGTAGAATTCGCTCAAATATGATGCCCCGTTATAAAAGCCGGTGGCATCCAGACGGATGGGTTTGTCGAGAAACCACGGCTCGGTAAATGCCAGATTCAGGTTCTGGGATCTGAACCCGATCGATGCCTGCATACGAGCTTTTTGGCCGCCCCCTTTGGGAGGAAAAGTTTCAAAGATTTTCCCTAGATCAAAATTCTTTTCAGCCAAAGTGATGTTGCCCGTTAGCAACTCGACTGAACTGAATCCGGCTCCAAAGCTGACCTCCCCGGTCGGCTTTTCCTCCACCTTGACGATCAACTTCTGCCGGTTCGGCACATCCGTTTCCTCAGCATAAGTTTCGACTTTCGAAAAATAGTTCAGTCCCTCGATTTTTCTTTTGCTGGATCTTTCCCGCACAGTGTCAAAGACCTCTCCCGGGGCCAGGTCGATTTCTCGCCGGATGACCTTGTCCTTGGTCACGGTATTTCCCTGAATCTCGATCTTATCCACGTAATATTTTTCCCCTTCGACAAGCGAAAACCCGACGTCGATCCGGCCCGTTTCGACGTTAGGGGTAATCCGGGTTTGGACCCGAACTTCACGGAAGCCACGGCGACCATATTTGTCCTGTAAGGTTTCAATCGACGCCTGAAGTGAATTCACGGCGTAGACTTCCCCCTCCTGCAATCCATCCGATTTGATCATCTTCAACTCAATCTGATCGAAGATCTCTATCTGCTTTGATTTGGTCATCAGCTCATTGAGAATGTCGTCTGTCGAAAAGAAGGTATTTCCCTCCACCGACAAGCTACCCACTCGATATTGGCGCCCTTCCTCGATCCGGTAGGTTAAAACCAGATCTTCCGCAGGTACTTCGTCTGGATCAAAATCCTCGCTCTTTCCTGACTCCTGCCTCTTTTCGGCGTCTTCTTGGGCCGTCTTATTCTTAATGTTTTTTGGGAGATCCACCGAAGCCTGAATATTCACGTCGATGTAGCCGTGGTTGAGGTAATAATTTTTAATTCGTGAAACGTCATCCTTGAGTTGTAGATCCTCAAACCGGTCCGATTTGCTGAACAACTGCCACCACGCGCGGGGCTTGAGTTTGACCACCTTCTCCAAATCCTTGGAAGTCGCTGCCTCGTTTCCGATGAAACGGACTTTGCTGATAAAACCCCGAACCCCCTCATCCACCCCGAAAAGGATCTCCTCCTCCTCTTGCGCTCGGAGATATTTCTCTTCAAATCTATTGTCGCTTAAAACTGCTTTCTCAACGGGTTGTACTTTTCCATCAAAATAAATTTCAACGTCTGCATTGTTGCGGATGTTTTTAAACATATAGACAGAACTGCCCTTAGGAATTTCGGCGCCATTAACTAAAGGTAGGTTTTCTTTCAGCTTTCGAGTATAGCCGACGGCAATCTTCACATCCTTGTACCCCTTGTCCCGGTAAAAGTCCTCCATGGCATATGCATCCCTCTGCAAACGCTCGGCACTCAGCGTATCGCCCGCTTTGGTTACGGTTTCTTTGGGCTTAAAGGCATCTGCCAGTGCCTTGGCTCCCTTGGAATCGCTCGCGGTCAGCGCCTTCAATTTAAGATCCAGCAGGTCATCCTTATCGACGGAAAGCTGATCATCCAATCCTCCGTCGACACGTTTTCTCTTCACTTCCACGACGGAAACTTTCACCAAGGGTTCGACGATGACGTCCAAGCGCACTCCAGGTTCTCCGCCCTCCCCGCGCATTTCCGACGTAATGATCTGAACTTTCCCGTAATCACCTGTCTTATACAGGCTCTCGATGTCTCCATCCACGATCTGCTGGGAATATATTCCGCCTTTGTTGCTCCGCATGTTCTGGCGAATCTTGTCCTCATTCAAAGGAACATCCGTTCTGGTTGAGTTATACTCAATTTCTAGAATTTTGAGCTGCCCGGGTGTTGCCCGCTCTGAAGCCGATGGGGATGGAACAAAGATCTTTGTTTTCGAACGGATCGGTTCTTGCGAATTGGTCGCGTCATCCTCAGCCCCAAGAACTCCACACGAAAAAACTACCCAACCCACTAACCCAAAAAGACAAAGAAAAGCCCTGGAGGCGGTAAAACAGCCCCTTTTAAGCACACCCGATGCATGTCCCGATTTTTTCACGGTAATATGCGTAAATAGCTGTCAGCTAGCGTTTGTCGATAACAGCTTGCTTAATTTTTTACTTATTGATATGTAGCAACTTACGAAACGTGCTAGCTGGACTTGTCTTCTTTTTTTCCTTCTTCTTCAACTGCCGCCGAACTCTTGCGAGGCCTCCGGGCTTTCGAAGCTTTCTCCTGATTCTCTCCGATTTTTCCCGTCAACTTGACCTTAATCGTCGTTTTCACGGAATAGCCTAAGTCCACCAGGGCCTCATGCTCCCCGGCATGGTTAATTGGCTTGGCCACCTGAACGTTTTTCCGCTCAATCGCAAAACCTTTCTCCACTAAAGCCGCGGCGATCTCGGAAGCCGTGATCGCCCCAAACAGCTTTTCGGCACCCTCTTCGGCCTGCTTTAATTCGAACGACAAAACTAAACGGGCCAACTTTGCTGCAATCTCTTGCGCCTCGCTGGCTTCCGACGCCTCACGCTCTGCCCTCTTCTTCTTTAGGGACTCTAGCTGACGCTTACTTGCCGCACTGACGGGCGCCGCCAGACCTCGGGGAAAAAGAAAATTGCGAGCGTATCCGGGGCGGACTTTGACCATATCGGCCTCTGCACCTAGGCCGCGAACCGGGCCCTTAAGAATGACTTCAACGTTCATGGATTGGTTTCCTTCTGTGTTTTTGGGTTTCGTTTAAAAAGGGACATCATCCTCGGCTGGTTCCGGCCCGCTAGGCGCACTTTTAGGCACACCGCCCTCGGAGCGATCGCGCGACCCTTCGCCTTTCGAGCCCGGACTCCGAGCACCGCCTGCACCTCCTCGGGATAAAAACTGTACACGGTCCGCTCGCACTCTCATCCGGCTCTTTTTCTCGCCTTCCGGTCCTTCCCACTGGTCCAGCTGCAGGCGACCTTCGACGAACACCGGAGCACCTTTCGTCAGATAGTCTCGGCAGGTCTCCGCTTGGCGTCCCCAAACCACGACATCCACGTAACAAACTTCCTCTTTCTCCGTACCATCCTGAGCCCGATAGGTCATGTTGATCGCCATCGCCAAGTCCCCTACCGCTGTCCCCTTTGGGGTATGGCGCACCTCCGGATCACGGGTGAGATTCCCCATCAAAAACACTTTATTCAGACTGGCCACGACGAAAAATCCTTAAGCGACGGCTTCCGCAGAGGCTTTCTGCCCACGGCCCGCTTCTTCTTTGGTTACCGCCACCAGAAGATGACGGTAGACTGGATTACAAAGAGCCAGTTTGCCCCGCAACTTGGCTACCGAATCTCCAGGCAATTCAATCGTTAGGTTTGCATAGAAACCCGATTCCAAAGGTCCGGCCACATATTCGAATTTTTTTCGGTCCATTTTTTGTGTACGGGTTACCTTGCCGCCCACGGCTTTCACCTCACCCTCCACTTGGGCGAGAACTTCGGGCAGGGACTCCTCCTTGCCGGCTAAATCCAAAATGACCAACAGATCGTATGTTTTCATGCCTCCACTTTCCGGTTCCCTAGGGAAAGGGCAGCCTCCAGGCCTCCCGTCCTCCAGGACTCCACAGCCATCACGGCTGCTTCCACCATCCGCGCGACCACGGGCCGCTCTTCAGGGGTAAATTTCTCCAAAACATGATCGGCTGCTTCCCGATTTTCAGCGGGACGCCCAACCCCCGCACGTAGACGAGCATACGCCCGGGTGCCCAAATGACTCTCCAACGATTCGAGGCCGCGATGGCCCCCGCAGGATCCCTCTGCCCGAAGACGAAGCCGGCCGAGAGGCAGATCAATGTCATCCACAATCACCATAAAATTATTCAAAGGAATTTTTCTCCAATCCAAGACCGCCCGAATGGCCTCTCCCGAGGCGTTCATCATCGTGGTCGGTTTAAGCAGAAGGAGATGATTCGGGGATTCTGCGACCCACGCCTCGGCGTGACGGCACTTTTCCCATCGTAAGCCTTGGCTGGCTGCCATCCGGTCGACCACCTCGAAACCGAAGTTGTGTCGTGTCCCCTCGTAGGACTTTCCCTCGTTCCCCAACCCGGCGACCAGGCCGACCTCCATCCTGTCTCCCACCCGCTATTTCTTGGCCGGTTCCTTCTTGGCCCCCTCCTTGGCTTCCGCCTTCGGCGCTTCCTTTTTCGCAGCATCTTTCTTGTCCGGTGCGGCGGCGGCTTCGCCCTCCACATCCTTCTTCTCCCGGATCACTTCGGGCTCTGTCGGAGCTCCTTCGGTTCCCGGCTTCACTTCCTCCTCCACCGTCGGTAGGAGCACCATGAACACCGGCAGCTCTTTCGCATTTAAAACCACAACACCCGCAGGAAGCTTCACCTCACCCACGTGAATGGCCTGTCCCACTTCCAGAGCAGAAACATCTACATCGATACGCTCAGGCAGATCCTTGGGCAGACACTCAATCCGGAGAGCACGAAGGGCATGATCCAGAATACCACCGCCGGTACGAACCCCGACCGCCTCCCCAATTTCGTGCACCGGAACATCCACACGTAATTTCTTGTTTTCCTCAACCTGATGAAAATCGACATGCTCGATGGTGTCTCGCAACGGATCGTGCTGCACTTCGCGGATCAACGCCATCTTCTTGGTTGTTGCCCCGCCTTCTACCTCCACCGTGAGGTCAACCAGGACACTTTCCGAACTCGACCCGTGTAGAGCCTCA
>Ga0214921_10011493_pt1 | contig 10749 bp, 9 predicted proteins | sample LL1505_MetaG_FD_177992 | JGI IMG/M metagenome (GOLD analysis project Ga0214921, IMG submission 177992) | Freshwater microbial communities from Lake Lanier, Atlanta, Georgia, United States - LL-1505 | ecosystem: Environmental > Aquatic > Freshwater > Lake | place: USA: Georgia | collected 2015-05-28
ACATTTGACCTGAATTTCTGCCTGAATCATACCAAAAAGTGGGCCCTGTCGGGATCGAACCGACGACCCACAGATTAAAAGTCTGTTGCTCTACCGACTGAGCTAAAGGCCCCACGCTTATTAATCGAAATAGAATAGCAGAGGTTGCTTAGATTAAATAATTATCTTTTAAAGAATATGATGGCAATAACTATATTAGCTTACGGCTTAGTTCCACTAACCCACATATTACCTAGAGGAATGATAACTTTTAGATTCCCTAAATAATTTCCATACTTTGAAGATAAAATATTCTTACGATAACTTCTGAAGAATGGAAATAGTTGAAGTATATATCTCAGTGAATAGTGGTTACTATAAAATCCAAATTTAATATCTACATAACCAGCTTTTTCTAACAATTTTTTTGCTGTTTTTTTATTATACAAAAAAGTATGCTCGACATCTATGATTGGTGATTTACTACCAAAAAGTCTTGCAGACCAAGATCTTTCATTATGAACTGCAACAATTAAAGTACCTCCACTATTTAAAGTATAAAGGCAATCTGTTAAAATATTTATTGGGTTTGTTAAATGATCCATTACATGGAACATGACGCCAACATCAAAACTATTCTGTGGAAGTGAATTTCGATTCATCATTTCGGTGATCATATGAGGAAGAATGTCAGGTCTAGATTTATTTACTGCATCTTTACTTGGCTCTACCCCAGCAATCACATTAAACCCAGCATCCTTTGCTGCTTCGAGAAAAAAGCCATTCCCCCCTCCTATTTCAAATATTGAATTTTTTAACCAACTTTTTCCTAATGCTTTTTTTAATATATTTATGTAAGTTTTTTTCAAACCTTGCAGTTCATTTGTATAATTAAATTCTGAATCCTTATACAAAACTTCTAAATCTAGAGGCATCACTGGGTCTGACCTTAATAAGCCACATGATTTACATCTAACCCATTGAAAATATCTTCGATCAGGAAGTCTCCGAGCCGAAAAAATTTTAGTTGAGAAACTTTTTTCATCAAAATTGGCTTTGTATATTAGAGAATAATTATCATATGTCTCACAAATTGGGCACAGAACTTTATTCATTATTTTTGCCCTCAAAATTTATATTTTCGATTTCAAACATCGGTGGAATGCGCCTAACTTGTCCGTGAATACTTAGTACATACTCTCCAATAATCCCAAGGAATAACAATTGAAGACCCCCAAGGAAGAAAATACCAACAATTATCGTAGGTATTCCTGCTTGAACCGTTACATTAAAGAATAAGATAGTAATTGCTGTAAATATTGCGAATAAAAGCCCAATGGCTGAAAGTAAAAACCCCCCTAGTAGTGCCAATCTTGCGGGAATTCTAGAAGTAGAAACAAAGCCGTTTATTGCTTGGTCTATTAATGAAAGTAAATTATTTTTGGACTTACCTCGGGCTCTTTTAACCCAAGTGTACTTAACTGAGGAACTACTTACTCTTGTTTGGGCAATAAGACCCCTGATGTACGGATAGTAATCATCGTTTGAAAGTATTGAATTTATTACCTTCCGATCTGCTAGTAAAAACTCACCAGAATTCACTGGAATTTTATCTTCAGAAAACTTATGAATAATTCTGTAGTAAATCTTTCGAAGCAATCTCATCAACAAAGATTCTTGCCGTTTTGATCTCTCTCCATAGACCACTAAATAACCTAACTCCCACTTTTCAACTAATTTAGGGATCACTGAAGGAGGGTCTTGTAAATCAGCTGGTAGAAGTGGAATGACAGCGTCCCCATCAGATTTTTTCATTGCATTCCACATATTTCTAAATGGTCCAACATTTCTGCTGTTCAAAATTACTTTTATGTTTTTATCATTGAGTGCTAATTGCCTTAATTTTTCCATTGTAGAATCGGTGGAAGCATTATCTGCAAAAATATGTTCGTAGCTATAATTACTTAAGTCCTTTTCCATTACTTTTTTTAACTCGGCCGCACATGTCTCAACATTCAACTCCTCGTTAAAACATGGCGTAATGATGGTGATTTTTTTCATTTTTTACTTCCAAAGAATTTTAAAATTTGATTGTCTAAAGCTTGGAGATGTGATTGAGAGATTGATAACTTCTCCCATTCCATGACCCAGCGCACTGCTTCTTTAGCGTCTAGACTATTTGACCAACCTAAATCTCGTTTAGCTAATTTGGAATTCAACCATAACAATTTTGATTCCGGTGGAAACTTTTCCCCTGAATCAACTACTATTTTTGCTCTATCTCCCCAAAACCCAGCAGCAAATTCTGCAATTTGCTTTACAGTCAATTTTGAAGATTTGCCCGGTCCAAAATTATAAGAATTAGATAAATCTTTTTTTAGCATAAGTTTGATGCCAAGTTTTAAATAACCATTTAACGGGTCAAGTACGTGTTGCCATGGACGTATAGATTTTGGATTTCTGATTTTGCCATCAATATTTTGGTGAAAACTCTTTATTAAGTCAGGAAGGAGTCGATTTTCTGAAATGTCTCCGCCGCCAATAACATTTCCCGCCCGAACTGAGATGATTCTTACTCCCGCTTGTGAAACATTACTCAAGTTTTGCCATGCCATAACAACCATCTCTGTTCCAGCCTTACTAGCACTATAGGGGTCTTTGCCACCGAGCGAATCATTTTCTTTATAGCCTTTGCTTTGCTCAATATTTTTGTAGACTTTATCTGTTGTGGCAACTATCACCCAGCTCGCTGCTTTGTGATTTATAATTGAATCTAAAATATGTGCAGTACCAATCACATTAGTTATAAATGTTTCCAATGGTTGATCATAAGATTTTATAACTAAAGACTGAGCTGCAAAATGGAAAACACCCTCAAAAGTATTTTCAGTAAAAAAATTGTCAATGTCTAATCGAGAGTTAATGTCTAGAAATGTTTCTTTCTCAAGTCCTAGATTTTCAATCTTAGATTTAAGCGTTCCAGGTTCTGCAGGTAGAGAGAGTCCAAAAACCCTTGCTCCGCTAAGCACCAAGACTCGACTTAACCAAGCGCCTTTAAATCCAGTATGACCTATTACGAGTATTTTTTTCCCTTTGTAGTGTTCAAGTCCAATAAGCATTAGTTTTTATTACCAGTTTTTCCAAGGCGCAGAATTCTCTATCCAAATTTTATTCAATTCTTGAACTTCGCGGTATGTATCCATTGGTTGCCAAAAACCATTGTGCTTATAAGATTTAATTTGTTGGTCTTGAACTAATGCTTCGAGTGGATTTTTTTCTAGTGCAGTATCCAAATCTAAATATGAAAAAATTTCTGAATTAAAAACAAAAAATCCCCCATTTACCCAAGTATCAACTTGAGGTTTTTCCGTAAACTTTGTTACCAAGTTATCTTGGTCAATTTGCATTGCACCAAATCTATTCGTGGGTCTAACGGCAGTAACGGTTGCAATTTTCCCATGTGATTTATGAAAGCTGATTAGTTCATTTAAATTTATATCTGCAAGTCCATCTCCATATGTGCATAAAAAAGTTTCTGAACCGACGTATTTTTTAATTTTTAGGAGGCGTCCTCCAGTCAAAGTTTCTAATCCTGTATTCGCTAAAGTAACAGACCAATTTTCTGTAATTTCTTTGAAGTTCTGAACTGCTCCATCGTTAATTCCCAATTTCACTGTGACATCGTGAGTTCGAGCTTCATAATTAAGGAAATAGTCTTTTATTACCTCGCCTTTGTATCCTAAACATAATACGAAATCATTCATCCCTTGCATCGAAAGGTTTTTCATTATGTGCCAGATTATTGGTCGTTCACCAATCTCGACCATAGGTTTGGGCTTAAACTCAGTTTCTTCTCTCAACCGAGTTCCATACCCTCCAGCCAGAATTACGGCTTTCATTTGGCCCCTTTTCACATCAATCCTTATGACATAACCAGTTTAGTTGGAATCCATAAGAGTATACTGGCTCGTAATATTTATTACTGTACGTCCCTATAAAGATGGGTGAGGTAAGTGTTAAATAACCAAACACCGATGATCTCTGCCTCAGAATTGGCCTTGGCGGCGCGAAAATTGATTCTCAAAATGACAAGTAGTGCCGGAGCACCCCATGTTGGCTCGGCTCTTTCTGTGGTGGATATCTTGAGTGTTTTATACACTGGAACAGCAAACATCACTCCTAAAAATCAAAATGCCGCTGATCGAGACATAGTAATTCTCTCAAAAGGACATGCTGCTTCGGCGCTTTATTCAGTACTTGCACTTCAAGGATTCTTTCCAATTGAGTGGCTTAGCGACTATTGCAAAAACGGTTCAGTCTTGGGTGGACATGTTAACTCTAAAGGAGTACCTGGAGTCGAGTTTTCAAGTGGATCATTAGGTCACGGAATGCCCTATGGAGTCGGCATTGCACTTTCAAGAAAAAGAAATTTAATTGGCGGCCATGTATATGTGGTTGTTTCAGATGGTGAATGTGATGAAGGAACTACTTGGGAAAGCGCCATGATCGCGAATCATTTTAATCTTGATAATTTAACAGTAATTGTTGATCGAAATGGGCTTCAATCACTTACTTTTACTGAAGATACAATAAAGCTTGAGCCTTTTGAGGATAAGTGGAAAGCTTTTGGCTGGCAAACTCAGAGTCTAGATGGACACGATTTTAGTGGAATTAAATTAAGCCTTTCGAATTTTAGTGGGCCTAAGTGTTTAATCGCTAATACGATAAAAGGCAAAGGAATAAAATTTATGGAAAATACTGTACTTTGGCACTATAAGTCATTGATGGAGAAGGATCTTAAATCTGCTTTGAAAGAGCTTGATGGGAATCTGTCTTGAGAGATTCATTTATAAATTCGCTTCTTGAGCAAGCAAAAAAAGATCCAAATATTTTTTTAATTACTGGAGATTTAGGTTTTGGCGTACTTGAAAAATTTCAAGAAACACTTCCAAATCAATTCATCAACTCGGGCGTAAATGAACAAAGCATGATGGGTTTAGCAGCTGGACTTGCTTCGACAGGCAAAAAGGTTTTCGTATATAGCATTGGAAATTTTCCAACTCTCCGATGCCTAGAACAAATCAGAAATGACATTTGTTATATGAATAATCCTGTCACAATTGTTTCAGTTGGTGGCGGGTATTCATATGGAAATCAGGGATACACTCACCATGCACTAGAAGATGTTGCTGTCATGCGAGCACTGCCCAACATGGAAGTGATAATTCCCAGTGATGAAGCGGAAACACGTGCTATAACTAAATTAATTGTAGATGTTAACCAACCCAGCTACTTGAGATTAAGCAAAAAAGTTGGTGATGATTTGTCAGAAATTGAGATAGATCTTGAATTTGGAAAAATTAGAGAAATCAAACACGGGCCAGATGGAACGATTCTCTTTACAGGATCTTTAGCGGAGCTTTGCATGGAATCGGCTGTTGGACTTGAAGCAGATGGATTAAAGGTTTCCGTAGCGTCTATGCCTTTTATCTCCTCAATAGATTTACAGTATCTGAAAAATGCTAGCAATAAAGGTCCGCTGATATATGTAGAAGAACATTCATACCGCGGTGGTTCTGGAAGTGCATTATTAGAGAAAATCATTGAAAATGATTTGAACATAAGAGTTAAACTAGTTGCAGCCAATCAAGTCAACTTAGCAAATATCGGTACACAAGCTTATCTCAGAGAAATAAATGGAATTAATAAATCAGAAATTATCTCGAAATTTAAATCTCTTCAAGGAGTTTAAGTGACTAACAATGCCTTAGTGCCGAGAATAATCCATCAAGTCTGGATTGGTGGTGAGCCATCAGCGAATATAACTGAATGCTTAAAAACGGTACAAGATATAAATTCAACATTTGAATATTACCTCTGGGATGAAGAAAAGCTTTTAAACGATTTTTGTGAGCAATTTCCAAAGCAGAAAGACAAGTTGTTAAAATTGCTTAATTTACAAATTTCAAGCGCAGCGAAAGTGGATTTAATTAGATTCATAATTTTGTATGAAATTGGTGGTATCTACATAGATGCCGATTTCCAATTTATTAACCCAATCCCTCATCGCTTTTTAGAATCAGAAGTGATTTTGGCAGCTGAACCTTTCGGATTAACTAACGCACTAATTGGCATGACTCCTAGGCATCCCCTAGCCAAAAGAATGGTAGATACAGTGTGGAGAAATATCTGCGAAATAGATATTACATCAACGAACATCGTATCAATGACTGGACCAGTCCAATTTCAACAAGTTGTTAATCAGATTGGTTTGTACAACAATTTTAAAACTTTTATCATACCGCCACATATTATCGGATTAGTACCGTTTCAAAAAAAGTATTTTCTTAAAAATTTTTACAATAATTCAAATTTTGAAAATAATTTACCGGCTGATATTATTGCAATTCACCATTACGAAGGTTCCTGGAAACCAAACAATAAATCGCTTTTATATCCCATAGTTTACCCAATCAAATCCTTATTGCTTAGAAAATATCTTATTAGTAGAAAAAAGAATGGGGAAAAATATGTCTAATATTTCTCTATCAGTAATTATTCCTTGCTATAATCAAATTAAGTTTTTAGATGAGTGCCTGTTATCAGTTTATGACCTGAGTAAATTAATTGATTTAGAAATAATTGTCGTTGACGACGGAAGTAAGTTTGATATTAATCAATCAATGAAAAGTATTTTGGGCGATTTTGATAGAAACAAAATAAAGTTTATTAGAAATTCAAGCAATAAAGGTGTGTCCTTTTCAAGAAATATCGGATTAACATTAGCCTCTGGAAAGTATATTTATTTCTTGGATTCTGATGATTATTTAAATCCAAGAAATATAAAAAAGGCATTAAATATAATGGAAGAATCCGATTTAAATTTTCTTATTGGTACTTATCTAATCAAATCTGAGAATACTTCAAACATTAAAAATACTTTTGACTATTTTTATTTTACTAAGATAAAGAGTATTGCTTGGAACGTATTCGATATAGCAGATAATCAACATATAATGAACATCTGGGGCCTACTTGGAGCTAAAGTGTTTAATCGAAATTTTCTGCTAACCCATGACATGAAGTTTGATACAGGTCAGGCCTTTTTTGAAGACTATCTATTTTTTATAAAAGTAATGTGCAAGAATCAGAAAATTGGATACTTACTTGATCCACTCTATACCTACAGGGTTGCCACAGAACACCAGGTTACATCTCAAAACCAATTCGATTACGTTAAACAAATAGTTGATTCATCGGCAAATACAATTAAATGGTGTCAATCGAATCAGACAAGGGAGTTAGATTTAGGAATTTGTCAATTACATATTCTTGGCAGTTTATTCTCAACTATGAAAAGATCTACTAAAAAAATCTATTTTGTTCGTTACACAAGATCTAAAATAAAAAATGAATATTTCTTGAACTTGCGCGTTTCATTTGCATCTATTGGCAAAAAAAACAAGGTGATACTGTTAAAAAATTTTATAGTATTTGGCTATTTCAAAGCTTTTGTTTCTTGTTTCTCTGCACTTATCAAAGAATCACCTGGGTTGCTTGTTTATACGCTTTCATTTTTATTTAAAAAGATTAAAACTTTTCTTGGAATCAGACGTACAACATGGGAATTCTGATTAATTTTGCTCGGTGGATATTTACAATAGTAAAATAGCGCGATAAACTTTGGTATGAAAAGAAAAGATAGTTTTTCAGACCATGACAATTTTAAAAGTGTAATTTCGCAACTAAAAATTTCTGGTGAAACTTTAGTTTTTCTTTTTGGATGGATTGGAATCACAAGCTTTATAATTGCAAATTTTCATTTACAAGGTAATAATATTCAGCAAACAGAATCAACTGAGAAATTTTGGTATTTAACTTTACTGCTAACAACTTGGATAATACTTTATTTTAGTCTCGCAAAGGAGAAGTTTAGTTTCAAAAATTCAATGCTATTTCAGATAATTGGATTGATAACAGCGGCGACTGGACTTATAAACTGGGTTGGAGACCCTGCATGGTATAAGGGAATATGGTTAGGGTTCGAATGGCCTTACCTATTGATTTACGCATTAGTTTTCCTCACGCTATTTATGGTAATAATGAATAAAATTACAATACATTACAAGTCAATTAGGGTGTTTATCTTTTTACTGTCGATTTATTCAGTTGTTAGCTTTATTCTAACTGCCTGGCAAGATAATCAATCAATATCTGATAAGTATTCATATTCTTTTGTAAATAATGAACTTCTTGGGCCAAGTTCTGGTAAATATCCATTCATAAATTTTAATTATCAATATTCTTCATTGCAAGGTTTTATTATTTCGCCGATTAAATTGATTGATTCGTCTTTTTTCATTAAAAATATGAACCAAATAACTGCTATTAGTTTAAGTGTATTTGCTTGCGCTACTGCAATCATGGCGATGCATTTAATTAAAAAAATAACTGCTACTAAAAATAACCTGGTAGCGTTAGGTCTTGCATGTGGATGGTTGAATTTTGCCCAGTTTAATCAGATAGGTGCTCAGGGTTCATTGCTTACGCCGCAAACGTCTATCCAAATTAGATTATTCTCCATGTTCTTGGTGATTCTATGTCTAAACAAAGCGTTCAACTATCTAGAAAATAGCAGATTGCTTCTTGGGTGGGTTTTCTTTTTCTTAGCTTTTTTGTCTGCAATTAATAATCAAGATTTTGGATTAATTAGTTTTGCTTCGATGATGATATTGAGATTTTTCTACAACAAAAATAAAATTCGATTTACTATAATAAGTTCATTTTATTTAGTCGTATCTGTTTTGATATTTATTGTGATACTTAGATTGATTTCTGGACAATGGATTTCCGCAAAGTTTATTCTATTTTTCCAGAGGAATTATTCGTCATCATTCGTTGCTTCAAGCCCGATTGATTTTGCTGGTCCAGTATTAATTGTAGTTCCTTTTCTTCTTGCTGGGTTTTTCATCCCGATTATTGTAAACCACAATTCTCAAAAAATTGAATACAGTTATTTAATACCACAAGCAATAGCATTAAGTGGGATTTTGTCGTTTCCATATTTTCTAAATAGATCAATAGCAAGCACCCAACTTCAAATCTTTATCCCGATTGCGTTTTTGTCGCTTTTACCAACTTTAATACATTTTTTCAAAGTTGTTTACCAATCAGACATAAATACAAGTTCCCGAGTTGTATTAAATCCATTTCTAGTTTTGCTTCTAAGCATAGGCTTATCACTAGTAATGTTTAGCTCCAAACCTATGAATCAAATAGATCGAATTTTCTCATCTGAAACTCGATCTTCTAAAGGGTTTCTATATTCTGTAATTTCTAAAGAAGATTTGTCGGCGATCAGTCAAAGTGGCTTAAACTATTTTGGTGAAAATGCTAATATGGTCTCCTCTATAACTGGAGTTAAAACCTTAAACATTTTTAATCAGACAGGTGATGTATTAATCTCACCAAAAGCTCTAGAATTTCAATGTAAAGTTTTTGAGGAAATGAGTGTACGCCAAGTAGTAGCAAACTGGGATGCCTTGGACCCTGTTTACAAAAATTCACCCAATGGATTGTATCCAAATAATTTTTGTATCTTTGAGTTAGAAGAAGCAAATATTTTTGGATCAACTTTTAGTGTTGTGAAGGTTACATATGAATAAGTATTCTAATTTTAAGATATTAAAAAATACGCTAGATTTTATTGGAAAGTATTTTTTGTTTACAGTTTTATTGACTGTTTTCGCCAAAATAAGTTCTACTTTTGTTTTACATGACGATTTTGAGTCATACTGGGCGCCTTTTCTATACTGGTTCGGAGATAAAATTAGTATTGGTTTGATTCCCACAATTATGGGCCCTGGAGGGGTTGGCTTAAATTACATTAGTGAAGCTCAGTTTGGATTTTATAATCCATTCGTAGTTTTCTACGCTTTAATTACCAACTTTTTTGACGATATTTTGCTTTTTTCTATTTTGTTTAAGGCTTTTATACTTGTTATGTTACAAATTGGAAGTTCTAGAGTTTTTAAATTCTCAGGTGCTGATAAATTTCACAGCGAGTTATTCGGATTTGGACTAGCTACATCAGGATATATCATGTACATGGAAGTCAGTTCCTGGACACAGTCACTTTTCAGTATGGCTTTAACATTAATATCGCTTTCATTTTTAGTTAAGCCACAAAAAAATAAGAAGGACTTTTTACTAGCAGTGTTCTTTCTTTATCTCAGCTTTACTGTTGGGTATGTTTATACAGCATTTGTTAATTCAATACTGGTTTGTTTACTTTTCAATTGGTATAGAAGATCTGAATTCATTAAATCATTCACAGTAATTGGCTCTGGAATTTTATCTAGCCTCGCTGTATTTGCTATTTATGCCCCGGGTCTATTTACCTCACCATACACCTGGCGTTCATCCATATATCCTAATAATTCAAATTTCTTCACTCCTAATTTGGGTGATTTAGTGGGATCGTCTATGTTAAGTATGCAACAAGACCTAACTACATGGGGTGGTCCGGTTACGCCGAATCCTACTGGCTATATTTTTATAGGAATTGCAGCGGCAGCAAGTTTGTTCTCATGGAAAAAGTTAATCTCAACTAACTTTACTGGTCGTTTAGCAATTTCTTCCTCTTTTCTATTTTTGCTTATTTCTTTAGGACCGAGTGATTTCGGACCATTCCATTGGCCTGGTCGGTACACCCCTTGGTTAGCTTTTTCAATTTTATGGGTATTGAGTATTTCGCGAAAGAATTCTCAT
>Ga0214921_10011494_pt1 | contig 10747 bp, 9 predicted proteins | sample LL1505_MetaG_FD_177992 | JGI IMG/M metagenome (GOLD analysis project Ga0214921, IMG submission 177992) | Freshwater microbial communities from Lake Lanier, Atlanta, Georgia, United States - LL-1505 | ecosystem: Environmental > Aquatic > Freshwater > Lake | place: USA: Georgia | collected 2015-05-28
GTAATGTATCACCTCTATATGCTAATCCTCTTGAACGAACACCATTATTTGTTGATTGACTAGTTGAATGAGACATATATAATATAATGATTATAATTATAATACTATTATAAGATGTATAAAGATCAATTTTTTTATATAATTTAGATTATATAAAAAAAATAATTATGATTTTTATATTTATTCAATTAATGAATATTTTAATGCTTCATCAATGGTTTCAATTGTGATAACTTTAAAAGATTCATCAATAAGTGTTGGATCACGTTCTTTTATCTTGATCAGATGTTTTTCATTTTCTTTTGGACATAACACCAATTTTACACCTGCTTTTTTAGCCCCTTCTAATTTATTATCTAATCCTCCAATAGCGGTAACATTACCTTGTAAAGTAATTTCACCAGTAATTGCGACATCATTACGGATCTTTTTATTAGTCAGCATCGAATACAATGCTACAGTTAAAGCTGTTCCTGCACTGGGACCATCTTTACTTGTTGATCCATCTGCCATATGAATGTGAAATCCTTGAGGACTTTCTTTTAGATCTTTAAGAAGTTTATTTCTTAGTTCTGGATCCAATCTATTGAAAGCAAGAGTAGATGCCACTTGAGTGCTTTCTTTAATTACTTTTTCAAGATTACCAGTTGTTTTAAATTCAAGAGGACTAGAAGTTGGTGTCCATAAAATTTCAATTGGTAAAACACCACCATAACTTCCTGATGAAGTCGCATACAGACCATTAATTACACCACATTTTGGTTCCGTATGAATTTTTTCAGGATCAATTTCCATTTTATGTTTTAGAAGATGTTTAATATGAGATGATTTTACAGTAAAAGGGAATGAAATAGAATCACCGTCAATTTTTTCATTAGTTAGATTTGAAAGATTGAGTTCTCTTGCGATACTGTATAAATGGGATTTTAATTTACGAACACCTCCTTCACAAGTATATTTATCAATCAGATCTCTAATAATTTCATCAGTAAATATAATAGCATCTTTTTCAAGGCCCATTTCTTTAAACATTGCTGGACATAAATAATTTTGAGCAATATGGACTTTTTGAGTTGGTAAGAGATGTTTAGTTTCAACAGTAGTTATACGATCTAATAGAATAGGATTAACATTAGATGGATCATTAAATGAGAAGATCATAGTTGCTCTAGACAGATCAATATCGATACCGTGAAAATATTTATCTCTAAAATGTGAGTTTTGAACAGGATCGGTTAAATGGACAAGTAGATTAGTAATCTCATCTCCTTTATGAGTTTTTGAAATTTTATCTAATTCATCAAAATAAAAGATGGGATCCATACATTTACTTTCAATTAAACCATTTACGATTCTACCATAGATTGATCCCTCATATGTATATGAATGACCTTCCAAAAATGATGCATCTGTTGCTCCACCAAGACTAATAAATACAAATGGTTTATCCATTGCTGCTGCAATACCATCTTTAATGATTGTTGTCTTACCGTTACCCATACACCCATGAATTGCGAGAATTGAAGCTTTACCAGTAGGATTTCTAATTTGTTGTCCCATAATTTGAACAATTAATCGTTTTGCTTCTTCATGTCCAAATGCTGCTTTGTCCATTTGTTCTTGTAATTTATTAATAAATTTCTTAACTCTTTTTGGTTTGATTGAGTTGAGATTTGTTCCTTTATAAACACCAAATGGTATCTGTAAAATATTATCTGTCCATTGTTTCAGTTTTTGTTCTCCACGTGATGTACTTGCTATAATGTAATTTTTCATTATATGATTACGTTGATTCAATGGTAGATCAAGGTTCGCAATTTTAAATAGGATTGGAACATCTGTTTGTTGGTATTCATTAATTGCTTTTAATTTATCATATGTCTCATTTTGTTCTTTCTCTTGTAATTTTTGGTAATAATAAATCGTATCGTCTTCGAGTCTTCCACTATCTTTACCACGATATAATTGTGCAATATAACTACTTCCAATTATACCAATATCTGGTTTCATTGTTTTTGATGATGGTTTCTTTCGTTTTCTACTATTTGAATCATCATCAAAATCATCTCCATCACCACCACCACTCACATCATCAAATGGATTATATTCTTCATCATCTTCATATGGATCATAATCATCGTCATCATCGTCGTCATCATCTTCATCATCAAACTCGTCGTCGTCATCATAAGATTTACTAACAACAGATTCTTTTTTGTGTCGTTTATTGGTATGTTTAGTAGATGATTTTTTAGTATTAGTTGCTACTTTATGGTCAATTTTAAGTCCTTGCTTTTTACATAATTCAATATTTTTATGTTTTTTGGATGAAAGATATTTAAAAATATTAAATTTACTTTTTTGGGATTTGATAGCATCTCTAATATTATCAATAAATTCCAAATTAATATCATTAATATAATTAATATCTTCATTAATATTCATAACATTAAATTGTTTGCTTCGAAGTCGTGGTAATTTTAAATTTTTAAAATCGTGTTCCAGAACATCGAAAAGATTGAGTAGTTCTTTATTATTTCCAGTGATATCTGAAGACAGATTACTAAATAATTTTTGTAAATTAACAATAAAGATATATTCAGTATTTAATTTTAAAAAATCGGTTGAATCCATTATATTTAATCTACTATATGGATTATTCTATAAATAGGATTATATTTAATGATGTAATTAATTAAATTAATATAAGCCAAACAACAAATAATTATATAAATCAATTATTTTTGTTTGTTTATTGATTTTATTGACTATCAAATCATATGGAAAATTATTATGTCGCCTTTTAATATTTGTTCTGATAGCTGCTATAATATCATCTATATGATCGTTATTTATAAAAACATCATTTATAGTTCCATTAAATTGCCCATTAATTAATTGTTTAATAATATTTCTCATATCATCATCTAATAATTTATTTTGTTTCAAATAAATATCATCCCTAATATTTTCAATATCATATAACAAATTATTTATATCTAATATTGAAGAATTTAATAATTTATTAAAATTAATATCATCATCATAATTATAATCTGGTTGCATAAATATTCTTAATTTATTTAATGATTTAACAAATATTTTTAAAATATCATTTCTATAGATAATAAAAGATGGATGATTCAATAGTGTATTGAATGAAATATTATCATCATAAATAGTGAATAACATATTATAAATAGAATCAGCAATAAAATTTTTATAAGTTAGATCATATTGTTTAAACTGTAAATTTTCAAGAATATATGGTCGTGTGATATGAACATTTTTAATGAATTCTTTTTTAGATAAATTGATAAGTCCATTAATATCAAATGATGGATATTTGGAACTAATTAAACCAATAATATTATTTTTATATGAATTAAGAATAGGATGGCGATTGAGTAGCATATTGATGGTTATGATTGGTTTATCGAATTTTTTAATATTATTGAATTTATTATATCGGATTATTTCCATTATATCATAATAAATATATTCATTTCTGAGTTCTTCTACTGGTGTAGTTGAAATAACATCTATATAATTTGTTAAATAATAAATATCTTGTAAACGTTGTTTGGTTAAAACAGATATGTTTTGTTTAGTTAATTTATTTTTTATATTCCAAGGAAATTTTTGATAAATACCTCTATCAAAAAGAATATCACTTATTAGATCATATACACGATCATTATTAATAGTAAAAATAATATGATTATCTTTTAATTTTACAATAAGATTGTTTGTATTAATGAACAGGTCGTCATATAGTTCTGTAGCAGTTTTAAGAGTCATAATATTAGATAAATGATTAATAGCGTCATCTTTAGTTACAATAATATTATTATTAGATTGGTCCTTCATATGTTCTATAGTAGTATAATGTTTGGAACAAAAAAAGAGGAATATAATGAAAATAATAAACAGGAAAAAATATTTATTAGATAACATAATTATATATTAATAGTCAATATATAATTATATAAAAAAAGTATAAATTATTATGAATCTAATCCATTATCATCAGCTTCAACAAATTCAGTATGTGTTCTTCCAATACGTTCGATCATTTTATATCCTGGAACGAAGTCGTCGTGAACTGGTCCGAGTTTTTCGGATAATAATTTGATAAATTCTTTTCTACTAACAACTTTTTTATTACTGTGTGCTTCTTTGAGCCATTGTTTGAAAACAAAATATAATTGAGATGTATCGATACTATCATTTGCATTTTCACTTTTAACGATATAATAGTTAATAAATTCGAGATAAACGTCTGAATCTTTTTGATATTCTGAAGTAAAAGATGTAACTTTGGATGGTTCAGTGAGACCATTAATTTTATAATTTTGGAATCGTTTGATAAGAATACTCATAAGAGCGTCTTTCCAATATGGTAATTCTTCTTTAATTTTTCTATTAATTTTTCTTTCGTGAGGTTCTTTAGGATCGTCAACGAATTTCATTTCGAAAGGTACAACACGTAAACGTCTCCAAGTACCACCATCATTAGCGTCGATTTCAGGTTTATCATTACAGGTGAGTAATAATTTGAATTGAGGGAAGAATTCGACAGGTTCTTTAAAGAGTGTACGAGCGGATATTTTGTCATTATTGGATGTTAATTCTTTCATATGTCCAACATGAATTTTGTCCCCTTTTTCTGGTTCTTGAAATACTGCAAATCGTTTTCCTTTTGTTTTGGCTAATTCTGGGTTTGCGGATGTTGCCGTTGCTCTCTTACCAGTCAACATCGCTATTGGAAGAGTACAAGCATATTCACCTAATGCTTGTTGTAATAAGTTAATTGATAAAGATTTACCGTTACCACCTGTTCCGGTCCAAATATGGAATTTCTCATCTGGTATATGACCTTGTAAGCATGATGCCATTAAATCTAAAGTATAATTTTTAACATCAACATCTGGTAAAATATCAGTCATAAAAGCTTCTACTTTTTTAATATAATCATTTTTAGCATCATATGGTTTATAATCATTTTTAGTACAGAGAGTGATATAATCTTCAGGTCGGCCTTCTCTAAATAAATTATTTTCAAGATCATAAACACCATTATTAAAACATAATAAATTTCTTTTTTCGTCTACTTCATTAATAAAATTTTCATCATAATAAAGTTTAATAAGTTCTTCCATAATTTTTTTCTTATAATTTGAATCTCTTAATTTGAGTCCTAACTGCATTGCTTTTGTTTGATTATCCAAATAACGTGTTTTATCATCTTCTGATTGAGTGGTCATGGCTTTATTATTAAAAACTTGACCCATTTTCATATATTCATTAAAAAACTCTTCATTTAATTTTTTATATATGCTATATCCTTCATCGATTGACATCCATCTATGGTTTTTAAATTCATACCAACTTTTATTTTTTATAGATGCACAAACATAATTATATTGATATAATTCATGGAATGCTTTTGCAACATCATATGATGTACTTGACAATGATCGTATCATAACACTATTTAATTCCTCCATCATAAATGAAGAATAACCATTAGGATTATCTTCTCTTGCCCATCTATGTAATGATCTAATGGTGAAACCATAATCTTTAAAACCTTTCCACATTTTTTCACATTCTCCTTCTTTATATTTAGTAGACGAAGTTCTTGAAAAATCGATCCATGCATCGATCAAACTATCGTGAATATTATGTAAGCAAAATCCCAGTTCTAACCATGGTTGATAATTATTACATCGTTTTTGACCTAATAATGCTGTTAATCGAATCGCTATTCTGATCTCATTTTCAATAACTGCTGTTGGTACTGAACGTTTCTTACCAATAAATGTTGTTTCATATTCGGCCTTTATATCGTCCCAAGTATATATTGCTTGTAATTCAGATAATTCTTCTTCAGACGTAAATTTTCGAATACTTAATGTTTTTGGTAAATCAATAATATCTCCAATATCAATGTCAGATGATGGTGTAAATGACATAGTGTCGTCATATATACCTGACAATAAATATCTATTATCTTCGAAAGATGGTTTCGCCGATCCATACATTAACCATGGACCCTTGATTATTGCTTTATCAATTACTTCTTCCAATTCATTATCTCCTAATATATCATCCCAAAGAGATGTAGCTTTCATTTCGTTAATGACTTGTTGACGGATAATGAATTGTAAATTAAATGGAGTACAAATAAATGGAAACACTATATGAACACCATCTTTATACACATATACTGTTTCATCGTTCTCAGTTATTTTTTCTTTTAATGTTGGTCTTGATTTTTCTAATAAATAAATTTTAAAATTATCATCCGATATATTTAAATATTTTTTTATATATTTAATATATAATGATAATAGTGTTTCAATATGTTGAGAATTATATAAATGTGATGTAGATTCTTCTTTTAATTTATATTTTATATCAATGTCTATTAATATTGGACCTTGAGGTAAATGAGCCTCTGTCATATATATATTATTGGTTCCACAACGTGCTACCTTCACATATAAATCTAAAAATTTATGATTCTTCTCCCCACTAAAATCATATGAACCTACTGGCATACCTAACGACATATGAGTATGTTTTTTATCTGTAGATGCCTTATCGACTCTATTCTTATTTAACATATCATAAAATTTTAACATGTTCTGGGAGTATTCTTTATTGGTAGACATTCTAATATTTATTCACATAATTTTTATTTCGTTTTGTCTCACTTTTATTTATTTTGAAACTGTATTACAAATTTATATTTCTAAAGGTTTTATTTTTTATATTTATATTTTTTTTTTACTTTTTTACGTCTCAGATGTATTACCTATTATAAAATTATATAAAAAAAATATTTTTTTAGATCTGATTAATGAAAACCAATATTTTAATATTATTTTTATAAGTAGTAAACGCATAGATCTATTTGTGAATATTATTATAGTGATAATTAAATTTAATACACTACCAAACATCGTATAATTTAAAATGTTATTAAATAATAACCAAGGTATGAATAAATTTACTTTCTCACATTTATTTTGATAATTATCTGTTTTATTTAAGATCTCCATATTATCCTCTACTAATAATAATGCTACCATATAATCGTAATAATCCGGAAAAAATAACCAAGATATTATTACCAAATTTATCCTCGTCATCAACATCCTCACATAATTTATTATATCATACTCCTTTATCTTCTCTTTTAATTGTTTCATTATATCATTATCATCTATTTTTCTCAATATGATTTTTAATTTTGTTAATTGCTCTTTACTTACTATATTATTTAATAGTGTTGTTACCTCTGTAATCGCCTCATTATTATTATCATTATCATTATCATTATTATCATTAACAACTTCTTTTAAGGTACTGTTTAGGAGCGCTTCATTCAATACAATGTCCACCATACTATCCATTATATTATCATTATATATAATATCATTTATATTTATTCTTAAAGACCATTATATAATTATAAAAAAATAATATTAATTATATTATTTTTTATAAACAAATGATCTTCTATAATTCTAAATATCATAACTATAATAAAAAGCTTTATCTTTTATATTATGGATTATCATCTCTGGAATGATTCTTATCACATTTATATTATTTCCATATAGTGAATCATTTAATGTTGGTATTTCTAATTTTTTATTATATATATGATAGATCATATCTGGTAATCGATCTTTTGACTCAATATTTTTATCATTAATATGACAATCATATGTATTTTTTTGAACTCTATAATTGTTCATATGAAATGATAGTTCTTTAGGATAATCAAAATACAATATCAATACATCATAATCTGTTGCGATTTCATAGTATTTATTTCTTGTTGCATTTGATGGATTTGTATTATCTATGATAACATTATTACCTTTTCTTATTGCTGAACTAAATAATTTAAACATACTTGTTCCCTGTGTATCTGAATTAAAATATTTATAATCTGATGCTATATATTTTTGTTCTATATATTTAGTTAGATATGATTTACCACTCGCTGGACTTCCAACAGTTATTATCATCTTTTTTTTAGATTGTGCTGAAAAATCATTTATTAATTTCCAAGGAATTGATTTTTTTTGATAGAACCATATTGATAATGATTTATTTAAATATGGATCATTCACATAATATGGTTCCATTTTCTGACTAAATACCTCCTCCGGTAACTTGAATTTTAATCCTATATTCTTCGCATAATGTAAATCAACTATTGAATGATCTTTTATTTTATTTTTTGATAGAAATATACGTCCACCTGCATCCCCACAATAAAAACTATTCTCAATATCAATAGAAATTATGTTGTTAGCCTTTATTAACATATCATACATACCAGTCATTGGTTTTCTATAACCATTATCACTATATGATATATAATATGTATATTTATTTACATCTATTTCATAAAGTGACATTATGTTCCTTATCTTAGCACTAAACGATATTGGACATTTTATTTTTTTTTGGTTTGTAAATATTACTATTATATAATTGTTATTTACATATTCGTGTAATATTGTTTTTATATTGTTATATAATGGTCTCCAATCATCATAGTCTATAGGAAATGTTTTACCAGATTTTGGTTCTATTAATGTATAATCTAAATCAAATGATGCTATTTTTACATCTGTTTTATTAATAATATCAATATTTGAATATAATAGTCCTCTTTGTGGTATATCTATTATGCTCATTATAAATATACTTATCTTAATACATTTATATATGTTTAATATTTATTTATCAATATTTTTCAATATTATTGTTATATTATAATTAATAATATGATGGATCTAAATCATCTATATTTGTTTGGTTATATAAAAATATATCATCTGCATTATATTTTTGTTGTCTATTAACATATTTAATAGTAGTGAGTTCATCATTTTTATACGGTTTTGAATCAATATGGATATCAATAATTTGGTTTTGAACTTTATTTTTTTTTACAACTGTATTATCATCAAAAACAAAAATAACTAATAAAATTATCATAATAAATATAAAATAAATATAAATATTTGATGACAATACTTCTCTCCATAATGGTACATTAATATCATATTCTCTTGACATTATTATTTTATAATAATAATAAACATAATAATTATTTAAAAACTAAATAATTTATATATATATAAATATGAATAGTGATAAACCAAGTAGAGAAGAACTTAGATTACGACTAAAACAAAAAATTAGTGGATTTCGAAATCAACGTGTGCCATCTAGTCAAATCGATGAATCTGTTCCACCAAATTTAACTAAAAAAAAACAAGTTAATCAAAAACAATATAATAAACTAATTAATGAGGCAAAAAAAGAACTTGAAAAAATGAATAACGATCCAAGAATAACCCCTGTAATGGAAGAATTATATGAAATGTCTGTTAAAACTTATAGTAAATTTACTATTCCGAAACCAGTCGAACTATTAAATAACGTTGAATTGGCAACATCTAAATTTAAAGATTATATTGTTAATTTGATTGATACTTGTAAACAAAATAACATATCAAAGGAAGTTTTTATAAAAGATTATTTAAATTCTCTTTATACAGATTATCATGTAGCTGTATTAGGTAAAGAAATTGTTCCTGAAAAATTAAGACCTTTATTAAAAACAAATTAATTTTATTTACTAATCATTACAATATAAATAAATATCCAATATTTATTTATATTACAATATCATACATATGCCATATTATATTTATCGATTACAATCACAATCTTACTACTCTAATAACCGGTATAATTATCATTATATCGGTTCCACGCCTACACCTAAAAAAAGAATTAGACAACATAATGGATTAATTGTTGGAGGTGCTAAATGCACCAGTTCTAAACTTAATTTTTTACAAACTAACCATCATACCCTTTTTAAATGGAATTATCAATGGCTAATTATGACTTTTTTAGATAATAAAAATGCTCTTAGTCTCGAATGGCATCTTAAATATCCATTCAATGTTTATCCCGATTTTCGTCAAATTAAAAAAATTACTAACTTTAATGTCGTTCTTAAACCTAAACCATTCCAATCACAATATAATGAAACATTTAAACATAGATGTAGATATCTCGATAATAATATTAATATTATGTTGAAACAGATTGATGTAACCATTCAATATGTAATTGAAAAAAACAATATTACTGGTGATAATAAACAAATTTTTGTTTTTTTGAATAATAATATATATGATGTTAAATACATTCCTGTTAATTATAAACTTATTTTTATAGATGATCTAACTTATTCGATTGTAAATAACCATTTGATGGATCATTTATCATTATTAAAATAATTTAATCATTTATAAATATATCATTCATTTTTACTTCACAAACATATTTACATTGTTTGGTTAATTCATCACATTTTCTGGAACATCCAGCCTCAAGACCACTATATTCAAAAAATAAATGAAGAACAATACCAAATAAAAATAATGTACAAATAAATTGTGGAAATGAACGTTTTAATCTTGACAGAAAATTATTTTTACGATTAAATTTATACAATGTTTTTTCAGTTATAATACCAATAAATATTGTAAATATACCAATAATTATACAGTTTTTTACTAAACCACTCATAATAATAATATATTATATTTTTATTATTTTGTATCAATAATTTTATTATATATATATATAAATATATATATATAATGGCTAAATCAAAAAAAATTGGTTCTGTTAA
>Ga0214921_10011497_pt1 | contig 10745 bp, 14 predicted proteins | sample LL1505_MetaG_FD_177992 | JGI IMG/M metagenome (GOLD analysis project Ga0214921, IMG submission 177992) | Freshwater microbial communities from Lake Lanier, Atlanta, Georgia, United States - LL-1505 | ecosystem: Environmental > Aquatic > Freshwater > Lake | place: USA: Georgia | collected...
ATTAAGCATACAGGAAAAAGACTTTAATACAATGAACTACAAAGATATAATAACTTTTCTTGATAATATACCTAAAGAAAAAGAAGACAAAATGAGACAAAATTGTGCTGAAGCATATAAAAAATTCAATACATCGACTTTTGCAGATTATATAAAATTACACTTATAAACTATGAATAATTTTGTTCTTGTACATATAGGAGATTCTGTGCCGCGCCATCTAAAAGTATGTATTCAGCAAATTCTTAACACTAATAAGAACGCTGACATAATTCTAGCATCTAATTTAAATATACGCGCTCCCGGTGTACACTGTATTAATATAAATAAATTGTCTTATAAAGAAACAGGCGGCTATTTTCAAAATAATTCTGATCCCTTGTGGATCACTTCTCTTAAAAGAATTTTTATCTTAGATAGCATTATTCAAAAATTTAATCTAAAAAACACAATTCACTTTGACAATGATGTTTTAGTTTTTCATGATATTAGTGAAATCAAGCATTTACTTTCTGCACCCCTCTATATGACACCACATAAATTAACTGAGTTTACATTTGGGCTTTGTTACGAAAAGAAACCAGCTCTCTATCCTCTCTTTCAGAAGAAATCTATAAGTTAATTTTATTGGGTGAGAGTAAGGTAAAGGAATTAACTAAAGATGAAACACATGAAATGAGACTATTAGGGTACGCTAATAATAACCATATAACATCGCTGCCAGTACATCCCTCAATAAATGAACCTATAAACAATTTTATTTTTGATCCTTCATCCTACGGTCAATTCATAGGAGGAACACCAAACGGACACTCCCCAGGCTTCATTGATGATATGCAACTAGCCGGCAGCTGCTTTAAACTATATCCGCCTTCTATAAGGTTTGTTGACAGAAAACCAATTCTTGATTTTAATTCAAATTCATATAAAATATTTAACTTACATGTTCACAGCAAACAATTAGACAAATATGCTACATGATGTTGTAATACCTTTTCACTCCAAAGATGAATATACAATTTATGATTGTATAAATTCATGTAAAAATATTAAAGATTTAAATAAAATTTTTATAGTATCTAAGCAGCCTATAGAAAGGTCTGATGTTACATGGATTAGTGAAGATATTTTTCCCTTCAAACTTGAAGATATTGTACGTATTAACAACACAATACCAGAACACAGAGCTGGCTGGTATTATCAACAGCTTATAAAGCTTTATTCTTTTCTTATCTCTGATATTACTAGCACCTTCCTAGTCTTAGACTCAGATGTAATCTTCTTAAAACCGGTAGATTTTTTTGAACAAAATTTACCACTATATTCTTATTCAGATGAATATACACCTGATTATTTCGAATGCATGAAAAATTTAAACTTGTTCTTTGAGAGGAGCGTAAACGTCTCCGGAATTTGTCATCATATGATGTTTGAAACAAATATTTTAAATGAAATATTCTCATTAATAAGCAACAAAGATACTGCCTGGAGAACTATTATTGAAAATGTTAAAAATTGGCATCACGGTTTTTCAGAGTATGAATTATATTTTCACTATATACATAAAGCTTATCCAAAAAAATATAAAATAAGAAAATTAATTTATGAAGATGTTTATAGTATTGAGAACCCCAGTGTAGATGTAAACACAAACTTTATAGTATGTCATGAATGGAGGCGAAAATGAACTTTGTTACAGGAGAAAAATTACAAGAAACCGCAGAAATAACCATTGCGTTAAACACAGAAAACAATTTTAATTCTGATTTGGTTAAAACCCAAATTAAAAATACAAAAACTAAATGCTATATATTCTGCCCTACAAAAACTGATACCAAATTACCTGAAGAATTAATATCTGCTAAAACTATTTTTGTGTATACGCATATTCTTGATTATTTTTTTAACTATATCTTTCCACATATTAGAGAACCTATCACACTTATTACACATAATAGTGATCACGGTGTTGATGAGAAGTATTTACAATACTTAAACTCTAACAAAATTAAAAAATGGTTTTGTCAGAACAAGTATACCACGCACCCTAAACTGTTCTCTCTTCCTATAGGCATTGCAAATAGTCAATGGCCGCATGGCAATGTTCAAATTTTAGAAAATATAATAAAATCTGATTTATCAAAAAATAACTTGGCCCTAAAAGCTTTTGATATATCTACCAATACAGGACACCGTCAGCAAATAAATCTAATTACTGAGCAGAATGGATTTACCATGTCTCCTCCGCTAGCATATACAGACTACCTTAAGCAATTAAAACAATCTTATTTTTGTTTTGCACCACATGGTAACGGTGCTGATTGTCACAGAATATGGGAGTGCTTATATTTAAATTGTGTACCAATTGTACCTGAAAGACATCCTAGCTTTGAAGAATTTAAACACCTTCCAATTTTGTTCGTAGATAGCTATGAAAATATAACAAAAACTTTCTTAGAACAGCAAATTGAGAAATTTTTTCCTTTCAGTAAGTATAATCTTGAAATGTTAAATATAAATTATTGGAAAAATTTAATAAACAATTAATATGCATTATTTTTGTATACCTTATAGAGATAGCGAATTTTCTGGTGGAAAATATAAAAGAGCTCTAGAAAAATTTAAACCATATTTTAAGGAATATCTCGAATGTAATAATTACAATTATAAAGTTTTATATGTCGAGCAGACACAAGATAACCGTCTCTTTAATATGGGTAAACTAAATAATATAGGCTTTGACCTTTCCTGCAAATACTTGTCTGCTCAAGATAGTGATATATACGCCCATCATCCCGTTGACAGGTTACCTACAGATGTAAATTACAATTTTGATGGCGATTGTTGTTTTATTTTTGATGGCAGACGCGATGCACCAAAAGTTCATATGTATAGGGGTATAACTTTTAAGAAAGTTAACGGATATTCAAACACATACGAAGGATGGGGACATGAAGATAGTGACATGTATGAAAGATTGAGAATAAAGAATATTACTGTACCACATACACAATATAATTTTCAAGAGTTAGCTTGTAATGGCACAGGTATAACAGATGGGTCAGGCAATTACTCTCCTAAGTATGAAGATGGCTGGGCTACTTTAAAAAAACTACAAGAGAGCAAAGACATATTCTATAGTGGTCTTAATACCCTAACATACAAGCTTCAAGAGTTTAAAGAAACAGATATTAATGAATATCACGCTTTAGTTAATATTTATTAAATTTTATGAACAAAGGTCTTATAGGTTTTACTAACGAAAAATATATTACATTAACAGAAACTTTTGTTGATTCAGTTTTAAAATTTTCCACCTTACCAGTAACTATAATTACTATGGGATTTGATCACAATTTTAAAAATAGTCGCGTAAATAACAAGCGGTTAGATCTTGAATTAGACCAGAATGCCTGGGTGGAATCTACCTTAACCTCCATCCAGGATAACTCCGGATGGAGGTGTGGCTTAAGCAAGTATACAGCTTGCGCGCAAACTCCATATGATGTTACTTTTTATGCAGATATCGACATAGTTATAACAAAAGAATTTGAACCATGGTTCAACAGCATAGAATCAACTGTTGCTTCTCTAAAAGAATTATTTTGCTGCAAGCACCCTCATTATCCATGCAATGAAACTAATCATTCATTATTGCAATTTTTTAAAAAATTTGGTATAGGTGTAACTTCAGATTATATTTTAGCAGCAGGGTTTGCTTATAACCGTAACTTCATACCTCGCTTTTTAGATGCTCATAAGAGGGCAATTAATCTCCTTAAAGAAGGTGTTGAATTTCCAACAGGCGACGAATGTTTTTTAAATGCATTTTTAATGCAAAACAACCTCATACAAGACAGCGGGTATGATTATCTGCCAAACGCTGAGCTTTTTGAATCATACATCAACAAATCCTTAGATGCTAAAAAGTACATACACCCTATATACCTGGAACAAGGCAGATACATAAATCCCGTTCTTTTTCATGGAAATAAAGATATTAACCGAGCTCGGTATATGATAGAAGAAATTGAAAAACACACTTGAATATTATTTTTTATACACTATCATAAGCTTATATGATCATCAATCAAAAAATATACGACGGTAAACTTCTCCACTCTCGTTTTGCTTACACTTTTTTTCGCGATAAAACATTGCCAATTGGTAATATTATTGCTTTCCGCGCTCCAATGAAAGTTGAAGCTGAAGGCATGATTGACAGCGAGGATGTTCTTAATAATGACTACATCTATAGCGATGATGCAATAAACTTTCTCTGGGAGATACCTAACCTTGATGCTTTTGGTGCTGTTGCATATCAAAGACTTCTAAATACACAAATTGCAAACATTCTAAGCACTCAATACTTGAAGGCACCAATTGAGGTAGATGGTGATGATTTAATTGTTCATAAAGAGCACCAGCAGGGTGGCATTGCACAGACAAAAGGTAAATGCAGCGTTAGTATAACATATACAAAGAATAATGTTGCTCTTGGTCATACAGGAATTAATATCACTGCAGGTAAGAAGGCTCCTGCATTTGCGTATTCTACGAATCTCGCTGATGATCAAGTCACACAGTTTATGAAGACAGTTATTGAACTATTTTACACAATAAACGACGATATCTTTATTGCTACTACTAAAGTTATTAGTTAATGAGTATATTCGATATTATTGCAGATATTCTTTTTACAAAAAAGAAATCATCTTTAACTAATATTGATAACGAATCATCATTTTCACCTTTCATGCTCAATAGATGGATTAGCATGTATTCAAATAGCTTGGCTATTAAGTGCAATTTTTTAAATAAATTTATTGCATGCAACAAGCAAACTGCTTACACATTATTCTTCAATGTTTTTGATAAAATGCCGCAGAAGAAAATAACATATTATAAAAAAAATAAAGAGAATACTGAAAGTGATGAGAGAGAACCGATGATAGCCAAGTCACTTGAGCTGTCATATCGTGAAATCAAACTATACCAAGACGTATTGACTTCTCTAAAAAGCGCATAATATATTAATATGCCTGCTAATATTGATCTTCTGCCTACACAAAAGAGTTTAATTGATTTATCTGAATTGCCAAAGAATTCATTTAATTCTATTTTTTATGGATTTAGCCTCAAGCAACTGCTTGACGACGTTATGCTTGTAAAGTTTGTTGATGAAACAGAGGATGGAACCAATATTATACGAAACGGTATTGTTGTACCTGTTAATGTTGATACAAAAGCCTGGCGCATCGGTGAGGTCATTTTAGCTGGACCAAACACTAAACACGCAAAACCAAAAGACTATGTTTGTTTTCCAAATAATCTTGGTGTTCCTGTTGCCAATATTTCTGTTGATGGTTATGGTACTTTAAAGAAAGGTATTTTTCTCAATGAACAGCGTATATTTGGTATTTGTTCTGTTATTAACGACAATAGTTCAGTAGCAGCTCATACAACTAAAAAACGAAAAAATAGTGAATGAAAGTAACTGTATCTACTCTGCGCACTATAGTACAGAGCAATGTTGCTGAAATAAAATTTTTTAGAAGACGCCCCAAACCTGGGTTTCCTGCTACAAGAAGAATGCTTTGCACAACTAGCTTCCCTTTGCTTAATAGTACAGAAGGCCGGCTTGTTTTAAATTATAGACCCACCAACAGACCACCCCGTTTTAACCCCACACAGAAAGATCTCCTTATAGTGTGGGATATTTTTATGCAAAATTACAGATGTGTAAATACCGCTGCATGTAATCTCATTACAACAATACCTGCAAATAAAGAATTTTGGAAATATTTTACTCAAAAGCTAGCACGTCTAACACCCCAACAAAAAATGGCGTTTATGAACAGATGACAACCACTGCCTATATAACAAGCACTGTTAACAAGCATTTGCAAAAACATGCTGAGTTTGTCATTGACAGTAAGACTATTAAATCAGGTAAAATACTACTATTCAGTATAAAAGATTTCTTTTGCGCATTTCTTCTTTATAACGAAACAAAGAAAAAAAGATTTTTATATGAAATACCTTACCCTTTTAGCTTTACTGAGAACAAGGATGAACTTATTTTTGATTACACTCTTACTACATTTACACAAAACAATCCTGCAGTTAAAGACGACTTCTTAAAATTTAGAAATAAAAAATCATCCAAACTGTTCAATAAAAAAGTAAAACTTAAAATTTTCATTTAACTTCATAAAAAGTATACTATAATATAGTACTGTGTTTAGTCGCTATTTAAATCATTTTCCAAAAGATTATAACCCGTCTCCTCAGCAAGTAAAGCTCATCAAAAATGTTGAAAAGGCTTTTAATAAAGGCAAAAAATTTGTAATAGCGTGTGCACCAACTGGATCAGGAAAAAGTTTTCTTGCCAAGACGCTCGCAGGGTTGAGTAACCCACCTGATTCTGATTTTGTTGAGTTAGTAAAGACATACAAAGCATACAAACAAGACTTTACAGGGAATTATATTCATGAAGCTGAATGCCTCAATACGCCAGCTGCAGGTGCATTTGCTTTAACCATAACAAAATCACTGCAGGACCAATACTTAAAACTATTTGCAGATACAAATCTCCTCAAAGGAAAAACAAACTATATATGCGATGTGGATCAAAATTTTGATGTTGAAACAGCTCCTTGTCTGCTAGTAAGTAAACTAAAAGACGATTGCTGGGAAAAAAATAGATGTCCATATTATAATGCACGCAACGATGCTTTAATATCTCAATTTGCTGCTTTAAATTATAAGATGTTTTTATCATTACCTAAACACTTGAAGCGCAAGAATTTTCTCATTTGTGATGAGGCATCAGAGCTTGAAGATGAATTAGTGAAACAGTTTTCTGCTGAAGTAAACTATGAAAGATTGAAAAATTATGGAGTTGAGTATCATCCACTTACATCTGAATCGTATGAAAAGACTCGCAACTGGGTTAATATCTTGGCTCTTAATATTAATGAAAAAATTGATACCCTCATTAGTAAAGCCAGTAAAAAACAAAACTCTCTTTCACAACCTGAACGAATAAAGCTGCTGTATCTTAAGAATATTTCAAATGCTCTGTCTTCAATTGACTTGCTCTGGAATGATTGTGAATTTGTGGTTGATAGAGATTCAAAGAAAGCTACATTTACACCACTAAAGATCGACAAGCTATCAAAAAATATTTTTGATTATGGTGACAATGTTCTTCTCATGTCAGCAACAATTATTGATCACAAAAACTTTGCAAAAACTCTCGGTATAACAGATTATGAATATGTAGAAGTAGATAGTGACTTTGAAGCTTCTAAATCACCTATACACGTCTCTTCTAAACATAAATTAAATTACAAAAATTTAAAAGTTGTTTTGCCTGATATTATTGATCAAATTAAGCAGATCGTAGAGTTCCATAAAAATGATAAAGGCATCATACATACACACACACAAGAAATAACAAACCTTCTTAGAGATAAACTACAGACAAATAGAAGATATCTCTTTAGAGACGCTACATCCAAGAATGAAGATATATTGAGTGAGCATTTTAAAGCAGATTTTCCAACAATACTTGTATCCCCTTCTCTTTCATATGGTATTGATCTAAAGGATGATTTAGCAAGATTTCAGATAATAGTTAAGCTACCCTTTCCACCTCTTTCTAGTAAGAGAATAAAACGCTTATTCGATATAGATAAAAACTGGTATGAGAACAAAATGCTCAATTCTATAGTACAAGCATGTGGTAGAGCTACTAGAAGTAAGCATGATTATTCGACAACATACATACTTGATGGAAACATTGTAAATACACTGAAAAGAACAAAAGACAAGCTTCCTCGTTATTTTATTGATAGGGTTTGTTAATAAATAATATAGTGAAGAATTACTCTTATCACTTTGAGATAAAAGATCTTATTACTCAATTTGTTAATGCATTTGATAATATTGTTATTAAGCGATTTGATATTAATAGATCAGCAAAAAGCAGCATTCAGGTAAGATATGTATACTCACCTAAGCAGAGAGTGATGTATGATTTGGTTAATAGGGCTCAAAATTTAACTGTACCTGTTGTTGCAGTTAGTATTGCAAATGTCTCTCGAGATGAGAACCGTGTCTTTAATAAAATAGGCGGGTTTTATTATTCTCAAGGCAATGCTCTAGGTAGCGAGACAACAAAGAGCGATTTCTATAAAAGCCCTGTTCCAGTTAATATAACTGTTAACATGTCAATCTTAACAAAATTTCAAACTGATATGGATCAAATTATGTCAAATTTTATTCCCTACAATAATCCTTACATTATAATATCATGGAAAGTGCCTGAAGATATGGTTGAGGATGGCTTCTCTACACCTCAAGAAATACGCAGCGAAGTATTATGGAATGGATCAATAGCACTTTCATACCCCACAGATATAGCTGCTTCTGAAAAATACAGAATTGTCGGTGATACATCTTTTACCATCAAGGGATGGCTATTTGGTGACCCCACATTTCCTGCAAATAATATATTTTATATTAATAATAATTTTTATAACGCTGACTTACTTGCTGATTCAACTTATAATACATTGTCTGGACAAACATTTACCTACCCTGCATCATCTGGGATAACCAATAATTTAGAAACTATTTCTATATCTGCATTTCCTCAAACAACTAATTTTGATTATACATTTCAAAATATATGAATTTTGTAACATTTACCTCACCTAATACCGCATACCTTTCTTTTGGTGGTTACTTTTATGACAGACTTGAGTATATCTTCTTAAGCTCCACAAACAATACAATATTTCCTTATGTTTGCTCCATAGAATTTTTTGCTGACAATAACGCTCTGTCTGCTTCTATACCACCTATATCAGGATATCCTTATAGTAATTATTTTATACAAGGTGAAAATAAGCTTGTTATATACTTATCTAATCTACCTGGCCCAGGCTTATACGATATTATAGTAGGTAATGCTGCAGGTTATTCCAAATTATCTACTAAAAACTATCTTATATCAACATATTAGATAGATATTTAAAAGATTTAATATATCATAAATAATACTATATGGCGGACTCTAATCGCGAATCTACGTTTGGCAGAGACTTGATGAAGTTTGTCTCCTCAAAGCTTCCATATCAACAAGTTGATGTTAATGATAAAATCAATACTTTAAATCCAAAATACGAGGTTTTTTATGATCAAGGTACAAAGAGAGCTGATGCATTAGCTAGACAGTCAATATCTAATACAACTTTTTATACAGATGATTTGTTTGGCAACGTTTTGCGTGATAAAAATTATCATGAATTCATGTATGCAAATGTACAGCCTGATAAGATTCGCCGCCTCATGGATTACAGAGTCATGGCTGCTTTTGCAGAAGTTGCAGATGCATTGGATGAGATTTGTGACGAATTTATTAATAAAGACGATAAAGGGGATATTGTAAGGCTCACTTTTAAAGATTCAGATTTATCTGAGACACAAAAAACAAAACTAAGAAAAGAATTTCAAAAGTATGTTGGATTTTTTGATCTTGAGACCAGAGGGTGGGAGTATGTTCGCAACATGCTCGTAGATGCAGAAATTTATTTCGAACATATTATTCATAAAAAATATCCTAATGAAGGTATTCTTGGCGTGCTTACCATTCCTTCTGATACCATTGATCCTGTTTACGCAAATGTTCAGAATATGAACATCAAGGGATATCTTCTCCGCAAGCCTGTTTATGATTTAAAAAACCCTTCCAAGGTTGCCAAGACTGAATTAGTGCCGATGGATGTGAATCAAGTAACATATATTAATTCAGGAATTTGGAATGAAAACAAAACAGTAAGACTACCATTCATCGAGAATGCTCGTCGTGCTTACAGACAATTATCACTCATAGAAGATGCGATTGTAATTTATCGTTTAGTTAGAGCACCAGAGCGTCTAGTGTTTAATGTTGATGTGGGTAATATGGCTCCACCTAAAGCTGAAGCCTATTTACGCAAGCTTATGACCAATTACTGGTCTAAAAGAACATTTGATGCAGATCAAGGTGCATCAGTTCAAAAATTTAACCCACAATCAATGTTAGATAGTTTTTGGTTTGCAAAGCGCCAAGGTAGCGAAGGAACAACTGTACAATCCTTACCTGCTGGACAAAATTTAGGCGAACTTGCTGATCTACTTTATTTTGTAAAAAAATTATATAAAGCTCTTAAAGTACCCACAAGCAGAGTCAATCCTGATGATGTATTTAATGATGGTGCAAATATACTAAGAGAAGAGCTTAAATTTGCAAGATTTATCATTAGATTACAACAGAGATTTGCCTCAGGCTTAAAGAGCGGGTTCATTACACAATTGAAACTCAAAGGCATTTGGGACGAAATGTCCCTTAAAGACGACTACCTTGTCCTTGATTTTAATGTACCTACAAATTTCTACGAATTACGTGAAAATCAGAAGTTTGAACTTAAGGCCAATAGTTTCAATACAATTACACAAAGCGATCTTGTATCCAAGACATATGCACAAAAGAAATACTTAGGATGGAGTGATTCTGATATTATGGCTAACAGAGAGTTTCTCAGAAAAGATAAGGAGTTAATGTGGGAGTTGGCACAAATAGAAAACGCAGGACCAAATTGGCGTAATCAAGATACAACAGTAGCAGCACCTGGAGAAATGGGTGGAGGTGGTAGCGCTAGTGCTACACCTGCAGGGACACCACCAGCTTTTGG
>Ga0214921_10011498_pt1 | contig 10744 bp, 16 predicted proteins | sample LL1505_MetaG_FD_177992 | JGI IMG/M metagenome (GOLD analysis project Ga0214921, IMG submission 177992) | Freshwater microbial communities from Lake Lanier, Atlanta, Georgia, United States - LL-1505 | ecosystem: Environmental > Aquatic > Freshwater > Lake | place: USA: Georgia | collected...
GTTATATCAGGCAGGAATCCACCGTCAAGCAAAAAAGTGGGGAGGAGTAAACTCAACTCCCCACAGTCCCTTACTTTCGAACCATGCAGGTGTTCTCTGCCATAGCTTCCCAGTTAGAAGGGAAACTCTTGTAGAGGTCTGCCAGCTTGAGTACCATACGCAGGGAAAGCTCCCGGAGCTTGTCCTTGTAGAGGTCAATGAAGTTAAGGATGTCATCAGACACACCATCATTGAAGTGGTAGTCCTTGAGCATGCCCTGACCAACAATTTGCTTGATACGGAGCAGTTTTTCGCGCTGGGTGTCCATCTCGAGGTCAATATAGTGACAGCGCGATTCCAGTGCGGTAAGGTGCTCTTTCAAGGTCTTGCTCTTGACCATGCTGAACTTGATATTGGTAATAAAGATTACCGAGCCCTTGAACTCAAATTGATTGGGAATGCCCTCGCCACGCAGCAGGCGAGAATCGGTGTTCCAGGAAAGGACTCGTTTCTTGCTGCTATCAAGAGCGGCCTTGAGCAGGTTGAGCGACAGCATATCGAAAAAGATATTGTCGGCATCATCGAATACCAGAACGTCACCAGCTTCCTTGTAGTCGTGGAGCTTGGCATAGAGACCGACCGAAGAAAGAGTGCCCTTGACCACTTCATAGTTGGGATCACGGTCGGCGATCTGGTTGAAGAGGTTCTGGCGAAGCAGGACCTCTTCTACGCCGTGGCTCTTGCCAACGCCTGGAGGACCAGAGACGATCATGCCGCGCATTGCGCCTTGCTTGACGGCAAGTGTCATTTGCTTGAGGATTTCAAAGCGCTGGTCAAGGCGTTCGAGAATCTGGTCATCGGTCTCGACTGCAACCAGTGCATCGCGCTCGGCAAGCGCGGCCTCATCATATTCAAGAGCGAGATTGTCTTTTGCTTTACGTGTCATTGGGTATTGCTCCTTCGTTGTTGATGTGGCTGTTATAGCAGCATAGGAGGTAGTGTCAACCGTTATTTTTGGTACGGGCGACTGGACTCGAACCAGCACCGCCGAAGCAAGGGGATTTTAAGTCCCCCGGGTCTACCATTCCCCCACACCCGCACTCTTTACCACTCCAAACGATAGCCGTCGCTGGGCCTGTAGGTATAATTACGGAGGTCACGGACCTCTTCGTGCATAGAGGTACCAGAATATCCTTGATACCGGAGGCTCTTGACAAAAAGATCGTCCTTGTAGACATTTACCGAATAGTCAAGCATGGTGCTCTGGCGGGGAGTATTATATTCCTGGACTTGCATATTGTGCTCCTCGTTTGTTGATGTGGTGATTATAACAGGTCAATCGCCGCTGTCAATAGAATAATTGTCATCGCAGTGGACACAGGTATATCCGGTATAGCAGCGGCCCTTGCTATAGCCACGATATTCGTGCTTGCACGGCTCGCCATTGTCCTTGCGCAAACGGACCTCGCCCGTCGGCGATCCCCACTGGTACTGTCCACCGCAATTGCGGCACTCGACGGTGTGCGTCTCCGGGTCATAGGAGGCAACGCTCCTGAGCCATTGGGTGCTGGGATCATATTCACAGACTGTCCGCTTGCTGCCGTTGCAGACTGGACAAATTCCTCGACCTTCAGTCATTGCGTTTTCTCCTTGGTTGGTAGATGCTCCATATATTACAGAGCACCTACCATGTCAACCGTTATTCTGATGCCCATCCAAAAAACACATATTCTCCAGTCTTTAGCTTGATGCAGCCAGCCGGTCCCCACTTGTCATTAAACACGGTATCAGTAAGGTCTTCGATCTTGGCATTAAGCGCATTGCGATCCTCGAGTATAGAGGAGGCTACCGAGACTTCCTGGAAATTGCTTTTCTCGGCAATAGTGCCAGTATAGCCATCATGGCCATAACTGTATTCGGCATCCTCGCGAGCAGCCTTAAACGCCTCTGCGGCGGTCTTGCCATGCCCGACTGTTACAAAAGTAGTAGCACCCATTATTTTTGCTCCTTGCTTGTTGATAGGATGGTTATAGCAGCACTAGGCTGCTATGTCAACCACAAAACCTGAAGTATCTCGGCGAGCGCGGCCTTTTGCCTTGAGGCCGACGATCACACCAGTGGGATCAAGGAAGCGGAGGTCACTATCATCACCGTCAAACACCTGGCGACCACGATAGGTTTCAGGAAGGTCCTTGCGAAACACAGTGGCAACATTCATGCCACTGGCAATTGCCTTGGCAACATCGGCATCATTACCATCTGCCTCGGAGAAAGTCAAGTGATAATTTCGGGGAAGGCGCTTGCGACCGATGATCTTGGTATAATCATAGAATTGAATGTCGGGGAATTCTTGGATGATGCCATACTTTTCCCAGGAAATGTCCGAAGTGCCGTTGAGACGGAATACAGGCGTGAGGTTGTGCTTTGCAGCATACTTGATACCACGTACAATGTCCGCCTTGAGGTCGGCAAGAAAGCCAGCGCGATCAGTTGCAAACTGGCGAGTACGGCGCTTTCTGGCCTCTTGCACAGTATTGGTACCACCAGGCTTGAACATGCCACCGCGACCAGCAGTATTAAGGCAGGCCAGAAGGCAGCCAGCAGTGGCTTTGGGGCACATATTGCCAACACCAGCCACATTGGCAGGCGAGAGGTGCAGAATGAAGGTCAGATAGCCTTGCTTTTGGCCCTTGATAGTCTTGGGATTGCCGACGGTGAGTAGCTTGAAAGTCATAGTGTTTGCTCCTTGCTCGTTGATAGGCTGATATTAGCAGGCTAAATTCTGGTGTCAACAAGGAAAATAGGGTGCCATGAAATTAATCATAGCACCCCGGAGCAATCAGTAGCGGCCTTCACGGCGAGCAAGGCGCTTCCTGATGGCATCCTTGGTCATCGACAGGGGGCGACCAAGGCGATCATATTCCTGGACAGGAGCGCCGTTGCTGTCAGTGATAGCAATGGTGTCCAGGTCATCTTCTGGCTCAAAGGTCACATCAAAATCATCATTGATCGTGCCTTCGAGGCGCTCTTCGGCACCGAGTTCGCCAACAACCTCATAGCGGCAGGTGCGACCCTTGCTGTCATTGTAGTCCGAAGGGATCGAAACCACATCGCGGGGATTGATCTTGAGGATCATCACACGGTTGTCCGAGCAGTAGCCAAAGTGTGGCAGATAGGACTGCGAGCAGAAGTGGAGGCCAGCCGAGCAGGTGCGGTCCTTGTCATCGTCCACTTCATTGCGTTCCATTTCGCAAATCTGGCCGACCGAGTTGTCGAACGTGCCCGAGTGGATATCCTTGTAGTCACCGCGAACCTTCTTGTAGGCAAGAAAGTGGCCGTCGGGAGTGATAGGCAGTTCACCCTTTTCAAGAAAGCCATAGAGTTCCTGCACGGCGCGGCGCGAAGGATTCTGCATGAGGTTTTCCATAAAGTGGATCATCGGCTGAATAGGAAAGCCTTCCTGGAACATGCGGACGATCCTGGTAGCAAGCGAGTTGTGGAGTTCGACTCCCTTCCAGAACAGGCGCTCGCCTTCGATTGCCACATTGCCAGCGCCATACTGGAGGACAACCTTCTTGGGTTCGATCAGGTCCTGAACGGTGTCCCAATCATCAGCCTTGATTGCGTCAACAATACGGCTGTAGCAGAGGTGAGTAGAGGCAATGGTATGAGTGTTATTGCCGATGACAACAACGATATTTTTTCCCTGGACAATATAGGGAAAGCCTGTGCTCTTATTGGTAGTCATATAGGTATTCCTTTTCTAGAGGAGTTGATGATCTTTGTTTGGATAGTATAGAAGGAGAAAATATATTGTCAAGTTATTTCTTGCTTGAAAGTAAAATTCTTGTGAATTTTTCTTTTTCCTAGAATACAATACTTTACTTCTTTATAGACAAATCCATGATATTCCAAATCTTCCCGACTGTCAATGATTATTTTTGGTCCCTCATGTAACGGGGTTGCAATAATCCTGCTTTTGCCTTGACTATTGGATAACCATAGATCGTGCTTTTTATTTGCTTTGCTTATGCTAGCCTTTGCTGTCTCTGAGTGATTCCCCCATGATCTTCCCTTTGCTGCCTCGCTGATTTTTTTGGCAATTTCAGGACGTTTGGAAACATTATTAGATCCTTGCTGTGAAGGCCTCGGAACGCCGGTAAGTGCTATGCTCAATTTTTCTTTTGTTTCTGGAGATACCTGTCTACCAGATTGACGCTTACTTACCTCGGCTGCATACGTCCGTCTAATCCATCCAAATAGTTTGTTATTTGTTCTCTGGTTGTTTCCGCCTGTCATAGACATTGCCTGACAAGCATAGACCAATTCACCTATTCCCGGATGTATCTTTACCAAAAGCAAATGTGCTATCCAATGCTCTTCGGCTGTTAGATACACAAGATTGGAAGTCTCATCGCCACCACCAAGGCATTTAGGAATAATGTGATGTTTTTCATAATACACATAATCCTTATGTCCTCGGCGGTGTTTTATTCTTCCTCTGGCTCGTTCAATTAGACTGCAATAAATTCTACTATATTCCATAAGTCACCCTTCAAGATATTTATCAAAATGCCTTGAATGATATTAGGGAACATAGTTGGGTTTGTGTTGATTACAGGTGTATTATAACTTATCCGTGGTCCTTGTCAACCACATTTTTTTGTATCTCCCTGAGCCTATCGACCATGTTGATATACTCGGCGATAGGTCCAGCATTAGCGTACCTGGAAATTGATGTCAACAGGGAATATTGGTTGATGACTTCCAGGTGATTATTACCATATTCTTTGATCTCCTTTACCATGTCCTTGCGAACCACCTTGCTGCCATACAGGCCGACCAAGGAGTCTATTGCGTTGATGTCATGCTTAATCAACTTGCGCGCCGCCAACCCATTGTAGGCAGCCACGATCGGCGAAGTGGGATTGACCATAGCAATAGCAGTGCTCATTGAGGACGGGAAATTGGTTGAGATATCCAGTGTCTTGCTGCCCATTTGCTCGATTACAGTATCATCCACCTCGTTGATCTTTGCCAAAACAAAGTCCTCGAGTGCAATCCAATTAGCAAGTCCTGCAACCGTTGCTAAGTCTGCCTTGCGAATTCCATACAAGGAAATACCTGCAAGTCCAGGAATACCCGAGCGCTCGGCCAGATCCTTGAGACCGCGCCCGCCTTCTGCGCCGTCCAGAATTGGCTCATCTGAAAAGCCCTTGACAGGCACATAGTAGTAGGTTCGGGTGCTGTCAAGCGAATCCAATGTACCGGCATCGCGCCACACCAGGTCATCATTGCGCGAAGCATAGCCCCACGAGGAGGTGCGCCCACCACGCTTTTCAAGGCGCAACACTGAGGTAACAGACTTGGTGCTGCCAGTGCGCGGAGGAGCTTCTGGAAGAGAGGAGAGCAGGCGCACATCAGGCGGAGTGTGGAGCGCAACCCACAATGCCGCCAGGTTCATAGGGGCATCCTTGTCAATAGGCTGCACCAAGATTACCAGGTGCTCCTGGGCTGCAATATTTGCATCAGTTGTCGACCAGTTGTTGAACCGATCACGAGCGCGCTTGGCCTCGTCCTCGACGGCAAACACCACGCGATCAGACACCGGAATTCGGTAGCCATGGCCAACCGTGCCGTCTGCATTGTGGTAGGTGGCCGGTGCAAGTGCGCGGTGCTTTTTGCCATAGCCACCAACACGGCGCCCAGTAAACTTGATATTCCAGGAAGTCAACCTCTTTTCTTCGACCTTGACCTCATCGACTGCCCAACCACGATATGACTGGCGAAGCAGAGGATCGGGATTGTTCCCAATCCAATTAGTTACTGCCGCCGCCATTAGTGGATTGTTGCTTTGACCTGCCAAGTAAATGGCGCGAGTCCAGGGATTGGTAATAGTAACCAAACTGTCGGCCAAGTAAACGCCAAGATGATCCCTGATCTCGGTCAACCTATTCTTGATTGCCTCGATGGTAGTGGGAATATACGAAAGTCCCTCACGCGATGCCTGAATGTCAAGCGAACCAATGGGGAAATGAATTTCCAGTCCACAGTTAAGCATTCCTGCAAGCGCCGCGCCAAGGTTAGTCTCGGCGTTAGGCACAACAATAGGATAACCAATATTGCCCATGACAGCAATTGAGTTGTACGAACGGCTCATCTGGCGAACACCCTGCATGATTTCATCGCCAATATAATCCGCACTGTACGGCTCGAAGTCACCGCCGCCAACCACATTGGGACACACCGGGAAGTACTGGAAAACACGCGCCGCTTCATCGCGGAACTTGCTGAAGTCGGAGGAATCGCCAACAGCAAACTTGATCTCCACACCATTGGGATCAGTAGTTTCCTCTTCCATCATAAGTGCCACACTAGGCACACCGCCTTCGTTGATAAAGGCAGTATAGACACCACGGCGGCCATCTTTTACGGCAGTAACGGTAAAGTTATCAGTAATGGAAAATGCAGCCTTAGAGCCAAGTCCAAGTCCACCGATAACATCATTGGTGGCCGACTTGGTCGACTCGAAATAGGTAGTATAGATATTGATAACACCGTCATGATCGAGGCCAATACCATAATCACGAACCGAGAACCACGGCTCAAATGTCGATGGCAGGTGAACGTCAAACGGCAAGTCGGGGCATCCGGCCATAGTATGCGAGTCCCAGGCATTGCACGAATATTCGCGAACGCAGGCGCGGATCTTGTTACTATAAAGGCCACTAGAAAGAATTGAAAAGGCCTTGGCAGAATTGCGAATACGGAACTCGCCGGTTTCTCCAACATTCGACAGTACAGGAATATTCTCGGCAGTGGTATTGATAATCATTGTAGTTGCTCCTCGTTGTGTCTGTGCGCTCACTATAGCAGCGTGGACCGCCTAGTCAACCACCTTTTTTAACAAAACCATTCTTTTTTCACCACAGGAAATTCATGTGGAGTAAATCCCATTCCTGATACCACATATGCCTGGCCACGGTATACCATAGCATCGTTTACTGAGGTCGAGCGATAACCCCAGTCACCTGGCACATGATCTATCACCGTAACAAGATCATTGGCGTCGGCTCCCTCCTTGAGGCTCCACGAGCCATCTAGGTTCTGAGTCCAACGATAGGCATACTCCAGAACATCGTCGGTGGAGGCATTGTCAAACTCCCAACCTGTCACATCAACAACGGCCACCTGACGATAGCCATCCTCCGCAGCATGATATACTAGAACTTTTCCTTGTGTCATCAATCTGTCTCCTCTTGCTCTGGCTTTTACATTTGCCATAGTGGCATGTCAACCACATTTTTTCAAGAGGAACATTTTTTCAGATGCCGCCTCCGTCCTGTTATTAAATGCCAGGAAGGAGGCCACCTGTCAAGTTATTTTTTTAGGGCCGACATAAATGATGTGGGATATCCACTCCGAGGAGGATTCAACTTACGATCCGCCTCCATCCTAGGATTCACTCTAGTCCTGTCCTCTACGGGAACATTCTCATTCTCAATAATGGTCCAAGTACCGCCAAGAACAGGAGTAACATCCCATCCACTTCTGCGAATCCAGTACTTGTCCTCTATTTCCAAGTTCATGCTATCAACTAGATTAGCGATTACTGAATCTACTCCAATGAATACACTGCAGCCTTCAAGTACTTTGATCCAGTCAAATATAGATCGAGTAGGATGGTTGTCGATATCAATTACCTGCATATCTTCCAGCCAACTGATATCCTCATTCCACTTATAATCACTGCCACTCCTATGAATAACACAGTAATCACCACTAATACCTAAACTAGCTAGGAGATCTTCCTCAGCTTCCACATCTCGTAGGATGCATTCATTAAGCCGCCACTTCCTAAGAAATGGAACTCCAGAAGTCCAATACTTGTACTGATCAAACTTTAAAATAGAAAACAACTCCGGATCAGTTAATTCAGGATGAGAACTCAAGTACTGATAGAGATAGAGTGCGTCTTCTACTCCTACTTCAGCTAGCAGCCTTGTAGGCTCTTCATAGAAGAAGAGTCCAGTCTTGTCAATACACGGCAGCCAATTTACCCAAGGAACATGCCGTTGGAAGTGTTCGATAAATTCCTGGCATATTGGCCAATAGATTTCGTCACCGTGTTCAGTATAGTAGTAATGTGCAATAGGAAGCGCGATGATGATGTCACCTAGTCCTCTGCTTTGTATAATTCCTCTTTTCATTATTTCCCTCATGTGATGGCGTAGCAAGTTATTTGCGCCTCTATGCTATATGTATATGCATATGTATATATCAGTGTTGCCTGCCCTGCCGCTAATTCTCTTATACACCTGGATGATGTTAATTGCAAGTGGATATGTTGGTGAATATAGCGTAGCAAGCTATTTAAGGTATTGGTTGAAAACTGATCAAAATAGGCCGAAAACGGTTAAAAACACCCCTATATTTGCCTGTTTCTTGAGGTTTTTGAAGCATTTCTGTAATATTTCCAGTAGGTGGTATTTTTTTGGTAGCAGAGTGCCAACGAGCTATGCTGAAATACTTTTTGGTATTTTCCCGGTTATTTCTGGTTATTCCCTGAAGGTTCTCTACCCCTCACTCATATGGCGTAGCAAGTTATTTAGGCATATGAGCACTAGCAAGAAGGTACTCGATTGTGGTAATGGCTATAAAGGGTCATTCACAGGAGACGCGCAAGGAGTTATTTAGGAGTATCTGGTATGGGAATATGCGCAGCAAGTTATTTAGGAGTATCTGGTATGGGAATATGCGCAGCAAGTTATTTAGGCATAATTTTTGTTTGACAGGCTTCTCTTGCCATAATATAATCTACCCTATCTCTGAGATTTGCGTAGTAATTAAACGCACGTATACAAGTCATGAGATATTTAAATTTTGGCGAGGTCTTTTGAATGGTTTATCTTAAAGTATTAGTTGCAGGCGCTTGTCTACTGAATATCATCAATACTTATATTCAAGTAAAAGAGGAGAATTATATGTTGGCTCTTATGAGTGCAACTTTGGCATCGATCATGATGGTCGAATTTTTTAGGAATATGGTATGATATTTGCATTATTCTTTTCTGCAATCTTTTGGTTCAATATGCTAGTCTTTTTCCCTGTGGCAACATTCTATCTAGTAGTATGTACGTCAGTGGTTGTTTTATTTTTTGAAATTATAAGACTAGTGAAGTTGCAGTGACTTCTATACTATCTCTTAATGATGAACATGGGCATACTTATCCGTGATGGACTAATTTTCTAAGACATGTTCCCGTTGAGGTAGGACTTGACGAGGCTCTAGAGCTAAGTGGAGTTTTACTACCTCCATTAGATGGTAGGTCTGTTTATCATTTAGAGTTTGTTTCACAGCAAGCCTGTCTTATGTTCTTATTGAGGTGGTCATGACCAATAAAAAAGAAACACTAGAACCATTGTTTGAAAACATTACTCGCGAAATGTTTGAAGACGAGGTGTATAACCATCAACCTGATTATAAGGTAATATTGCCTGTGAACCGTAAGACCATGTCCGATATTATTGCAGAAGAAATCTTAGAAGTGCAGCCTATGTCATACATGCCCTTGCAGACAGGTGAAAACTACAACAGCGAGCGCGCCGAATTCTGGGTCGCGCCTGCCTATGATCCAGGAATGCCGTGGTCGGCGATGCGGGAACGCAACCGTCAGATCAATGATTGGTGCGAAGATACTTATGGGCCTCGGGGCGTGTGGGCCGATCCACACTGTCGGTGGTATGCTAGTGATCGCAAATACATCTTTCATAAGAAGGCAGATCGTACTATGTTTGTCCTGAGGTGGTCATGACTCCTATGCAGGTTCGCCGTAGGCGTGTTAACATCGAGAAAAAGCTGGCAGAGTTAGAACAACGCTTGGCGCAATTACAAGAAACATGTACTCATCCACTAGTGGATAAAAAGTTTGGAGCAAATACCGGCAACTATGATCCATCGGCTGATAGTTATTGGATTAACTGGCGGTGTCCAGATTGTAACAAGAGGTGGAGAACGGACCAATGATTAAATTTGACATCGTTAAAACCCGAGTCACTGCACCGAGTCGTGTGCTCAATGTTAACTGGACTGATGAGCCCTTTGTTTTCGAGGACTTTCCTGTAAAGACTATTCGGCCTAAGTATGATGCTGACAATGGCGAACATTGTTGGGAAGTTCATCTACCCTACTGTAGGAGTCAAGACATGATCTATTACATGGATTGGTGTGATGAAGTGATTGATGGCTACGAAGTTGATAGCATGGGCCGTATGTTTTGGTTCAAGAGAGAAAGAGACCGTACAATGTTTATCCTGAGGTGGTCATGACCGATATTAAAGATATACTCAGCCGTGGCTGGCGCAATGGTGAAATCGCCATTACTATGAGTGGAACAGGCAAGTCCGTGATCATGGACATGGAATCACAGGGCATCGAGCCCCGCTTCACTCCAGGCTTTGTTCGCAAATTTCCACAAGATCACTGGTGTCATAACTCCAAAACCGATCAGTGGACATTTCATAGAGGCTGGCCCTATCATGAGTATATTGTGGGTAGCGATAAGATAATTGCTCGCAGCGAGGATGGTAACTTCTATTGGTACAAGGATCGGTATGCTGCTGCTCCTCGAGATATTGACGAAGCTGAACTTAAGGGGTTGTTATTTGTCATTCTCGGCGCAGAAGAAGTTGTAAAGAACACAGAATGGGTTGACGTTAGTAATTTCAGAGCTAGGGGTGCTGGTATTATCAGAAGTACTATACC
>Ga0214921_10011499_pt1 | contig 10744 bp, 6 predicted proteins | sample LL1505_MetaG_FD_177992 | JGI IMG/M metagenome (GOLD analysis project Ga0214921, IMG submission 177992) | Freshwater microbial communities from Lake Lanier, Atlanta, Georgia, United States - LL-1505 | ecosystem: Environmental > Aquatic > Freshwater > Lake | place: USA: Georgia | collected 2015-05-28
CTAAGGCAGAAGCGCAAGCTAAGGCAGAAGCGCAAGCTAAGGCAGAAGCGCAAGCTAAGGCAGAAGCGCAAGCTAAGGCAGAAGCGCAAGCTAAGGCAGAAGCGCAAGCTAAGGCAGAAGCGCAAGCCTCTCAACCAGTTATGGCGGCGGTTTCCGGGGAGAGCGCAGTGCCACAGGTGAGCGAACCGGCCCATGTAGCGCCGGCCGTAGCGTCCTTAGCAACTTTGGCGCTTGTGGAAAATCAAGCAAATCCGAAGCGGAAGGTCCAGGTCAAGCTCAATAACAGTGTCTTGAAAATCGGCAAGTCCAATCTCGAGATGGTGGTCTCGTCCAGCCACAACGGCTATGTGTATTTGGTTTTGCTTGGCAGCGACGCTAAGAGTTTTTACCTCTTGTTCCCCAACGGCTTGGATAGTCAAAACTACATCAAGGCCGGACAGACGATGAAGTTGCCGCGTGAGGCTTGGGAGGTCATGGCGGCGGGTCCTGCCGGCGTTGATCAGGTCTTGGTAATTGTGTCCGATGCGCCCCGAAAACTCGATGGCCTGGTTCTCCAAGAGCCTACAGCCAATGACCCATTCACATACGCGCTCAATAATTTGGGTGGCAGATCTGCACTCGTTGATTTTTTGACCACGAGCAGGACGCCAGGAGCTTCTGAAAGTTTCGGAGCAAAGCGTGTGACCGTACAGGAGGTTCCATGAAAACGTATTTCAGTTTCTTTGCATGGTTGTTCATTGCGGTAAGTGCGTGGGGGCAACAGCCCATAGGCGCGGCGACAGCCGAAGAGTTGGCGGAGCAACTGGCGCCGCCGGTTCCCCTGACACGTACCTTGCGCATTGTTGCGCCCGCAGCGCGCAAGTTGGATTTATCGATTCAGTTTGACTACAACTCCGCCAAACTGCAGGAGTCCAGCAGACCCTTGCTGTTGAATTTGGCAACCGCCATGGGCAGCGAGAGGATCAAAGAGTTGAAGTTCCGAATCGAGGGACATACCGACTCGATTGGAAAAGCAACTTACAACCAACAACTTTCTCAGCGGCGTGCACTCTCTGTCTTGGAGTTTCTTGGACAACAGGGTGTTGATAAGCAACGCCTGCAAGCCGAAGGCAAGGGGTCGACAGAACCGCTTTACCCCGAAAAACCTGAGGCTATGGAAAACCGACGGGTTCGAATAACAACCTTGGAGTGAGAAAAAATCATGAAAAGTTTATTTATGGCCTTCTCGGCGGTGGTGGTCAGTGCAATTTGCAGTGCCCAAACCACCATGCTTATCAGTGAAGCGGAAGTCGCCGAATCGCAGGCCGCAGCACCAGCTATGTTTTCGCCAAAAGCCGTGCCAGAAAAAGACGCCCCGCGGATGGAAATCGTAACTCCAATGGTGTCCGCACGTTTGAAGTCGCCCGTACAGGTGCAGGCTGGCTTCGTGACAACTCCACCCGCAACCATTCGAACAGAATCTTTCAAGGTCCTGTACGGAGCATTTCAGATTGATATTACCCAGCGCCTGCTTGCAGTCGCAAAGATAACGCCGTTAGGTATCAACGTGCAAGAGGCGAAATTACCGAGCGGGCACCACAAACTGCAGTTGCTTCTCGAGGATTCGATGGGACGTCAAGGGCGCCAGACGATAGAGTTTGAAGTTGACTAGTTGCAGGCTTGTGGTTTGCTATGAGCAATGAACCAGGTTATTTTTTGCGCGCCACAAAAATGATCCTCTCTACCACCGTCCCGCCCTGCTCCGAGTTCTTCAGAATCAATTTTGCGTCATACCCTTTGGCCGCGTTGAATTGGTTGCTCTGCGCCGCTTCCCGAACTACTTTGCCTGCACTCCACAAACTGCTCACGATGCTAACCAGTAAAAATGGATCTTTCGGTGCAAACGCAGGCGGCGGTTCAATGACCTGTACTTGGCCGCCATCTGCCTCAACAGCAGCCATCCATTTTTGCAATCGATCTGGAATGACGTTCGGGCTAACGCGATCCAAAAATGTCACCTCGACAGTCGGCAGCGGCGCGGATAAAGAATTCTGCAGATCTTTGTCGAAAGAATGGAAATCTAAAAACTGCAACTCAGCTTTGGCTTGGTTGCTGTCTTTTTCGAAACTCGGCATGGTTTTGCAACCCGCCACCAACGTCGCAAGAGCTATGCAAATAATGCCTATGCGGATGTATGAAAGCATGAAGATCTCCAACTGGGGCGGAAAAGGTTGGTCAGGCTCAGTCTACCAAAGGCTGTGGTTCGGTAAGTTGCAGAGAGGACTCACCGCTACGCAGTTTGTTTGCGCCTTTTGGTTAGCGTGCTTTGCCTGCTTTAGCAACGCCTGGAGTGCCGTGCCGATCCTTACCTTAGACGCTTCCTCCGCTACCGCCATCAATGGGACTACGGCACCGGAAAATTTATTTGGATTGATCGCATCGATTGAATCACAACGACTACAGCGTGCGAAGGCGTTCGATAGTTTTCAGGTCGCGTCGGCTTCAAGATTAAAAAAATTGCCAACATGCGGATTTTTTGACCGACAAAATGAGTGCGTTGGAACTTTGACACTTCCAAACGGTGACGAATACGCAGGAGAAATAAAGTTCAAACGGCCACATGGCTTTGGAACGTTGAAATTTAGAAAACGCGAAGGAAAGTACGTCGGACTTTTCGTGGACGGTGCTTACGAAGGTGATGGTGCTTTGTCTGAGTTTGGACATGAGTACCGTGGAGCTTTTAAGGCCGGTCAATTTCACGGATTAGGAGATTTGGTCTTCCCCAATGGCGTGCGGCACTCCGGTATGTTCAACGCCGGGCATTACGAAGGCGAAGGTGTTGAATATACGCTCGATGGCTCGGTATTCCTGGAGGGAAACTGGCATGAAGATCGATTGCTGCAGCCTGTTGATGTCGAAAAAGAAGCAGCAGCGCAGAGGCAAAACAAAAAGAGCGAGGAGGGTATGGAGTCTGCCGATAGCAATCAGCAGAAACAGTTGCTTAGCCAGATTGCATTAGCTCAAGAGCTGAAAGCGCAAGCGGAGAAATTGGAAAGGGAAAAAATTGAAAGGGATAGAGCCCAAGAGGAACTCATCGCCAAAGAAAAGGCGCTACAACTGCAGACGGAAGCAGTTCTCACTGAAGCAAATCAAAAGGTACTTTTCGCCGAAGCACAACTAAAAATCGAAGTTGAACTGGCCAACCAGCGCCGGCAAACTGAGGAAAGTCAACGTCGGCTTGCCGAGCAAAGGCAGCGCGACCTGGAAAACCAGCTCAGGCTTGCGCAACAGCAAGTTCCGGCGGCGGTAATACCGCCACAATCGATGAAGCGAATCGCGCTCGTGGTTGGTAATGCAGCGTATAAAACGCATCCGCTGAAAAATCCGCGGAATGATGCCGACGATATGTCGCAGACCCTGAAAGGCGCTAACTTCACTGTGATTGATCTTCGTGATGCCACTTTGAGTCAAATGCGTTCTGCCGTCAGGCAGTTTGGAGACAAATTATTGGAAAACGATATTGGCCTGGTCTACTATTCAGGTCACGGCGTGGAGGTAAAGGGGCGCAACTACTTTATCCCCGTGAACGCTGACATTGAACGCGAAGACGAAATCGCCGATCAAGGTTTAGACGTTTCATTGATTTTGGAGAAGATGACGACTGCGGGTAAAGGCGTCAACATTCTGGTTGTTGATGCGTGCAGAGATGATCCGTTTGGACGAAGTTTCCGGTCCGCTTCCAAAGGTCTCGTAACCATGGACGCTCCTAGAGGGACCATCATTGCGTATTCAACGTCCCCTGGCCGCGTCGCTTCCGATGGAGAAGGCCGGAACAGCCCCTACACCAGAGCATTGGTTAAGGCAATGCAAACCCCCAACAGGCCAATTGAGCAGGTTTTCAAGGAAGTTCGTCGCGCGGTTCAGGAAGAGACGAAGAACCAACAGACCCCGTGGGAAAACACGAGCTTGAGCGGCGACTTCTACTTCCGGGTGCAGAACTAACTCTGTCCACCGATTCCAACGGCCGCGCCCCATAAGCTTTCATCCATGTTCGGGTTAGCAGCATCTCGCCACGCCACCATTTGGTGCTTGCCGTTGTTCATGGCAATGCTGGCTTTACCTGTGTATGCCAAACGTCTCGCGTTGGTCATGGGAAACGACAACTACGTCAGCGTCAATAGGCTACAAAAAGCGGGGAATGATGCTGATGCCATGGCGCGGGAACTGAAGGCTGCGGGTTTCACCGTCACTTTGCAAAGAGACCTTAACTATCGAAGCATGGTCAAAGCCATTGATGCGTTTTCTGAAAGCATCACTGGCGGCGATGAGGTGGTGGTTTTTTACGCTGGGCATGGCGTACAGATTAAAGCTGGTGCATATCTTCTGCCTGTCGATATTGAAGCGGAAAACGAAGCGCAGGTTGAGCGAACGTCCTACGGATTGAACGACTTAACGGAACGACTCTCAGAGGCCAAGCCAGCCTTCACCCTGGTGATGGTGGATGCCTGCCGCGACAACCCCATGAGGGTCAAAGGACGTGCTGTGGGTAACGCGCGGGGCCTGAATGCGTTAGAGCCACCCAAAGGTCAGATGGTGGTGTATTCAGCCAGTCGTGGGCAACAGGCCCTAGACCGCCTCAGCGACAACGACAGTAACCCTAACGGCGTGTTCACCCGTGAGTTCATCACCCGTATGCGAACGCCGGGGGTGAAGATTGATGACCTCATACGCGACGTGCAGGACTCTGTGGAATCCTTGGCTAAAACTGTGCGCCATGAGCAGCGCCCTGCGGTGTACAACGAAGCGCGGGGTAACTTTTACTTCTATGGCCCAACGACTGTTCAAATCCAGCAAGGCGGTGGAGAAGCAGAGGAGCGGGCTTGGGCTGCTTCAGAGACTGCAAATACTGTCTCCGCCTATCAAATTTATTTGGATGCATATCCCAAGGGGAAGTATGTTGTAGCTGCCAAAATCAAATTAGATTCTTTCAAAAAAAATCCTGACCAATCATCATCGGAAACGGAAGCAGGCTTATGGGCGGAGGTCAAAGCAACGGGAACTCGGGAATATTTAGAGACCTACATTGAACAGTACCCCAAGGGTAAGTTTGTGGCTTTAGCCCGCTTGGAGCTGAAGAAGTTAGATGACGCGGAAAAAGCCAAGGCCGCCAAATTGGCGCTGGAAGCCGAACAGGCAAAACAGCGGGAAGAGCAACGGGTTGAACAAGCTGCGTGGGATGAGGCACAGAAGGACAATACCGCAAACAGCTATTCCGCCTACTTAAAGAAGTACCCAAGCGGTCGCTTTGCGGCACAAGCAAAAGCAGCCATTCGAATAGAGGACGAGCGTGTTGCAGCAGCCATAAGAGCGGAAGAGGAGCGGCTCAAAGCTGAAAAGGCAAAGAAAGCTGAACAAGAGCGTATTGCTGCAGAAGCCCGACAGGCAGAAGAGCAACGCCTCAAAACCGAACTGGCAAAGAAGGTAGAGCAAGAGCGGCTGGCTGCTGAAGCAAAGAAGGCCGCAGAAGAGCGGGCCAAAGTAGAAGCTGCGAAAAAGGCTGAGGATGAGCGAGTTGCAGCAGAGACTCGTAAAGCTGAAGAGCAACGCGTAAAAGCTGAACTGGCAAAGAAGGCTGAGGAAGACCGCCTAGCTGCTGAGGCCAAGAAGGCGGCAGAACAACGAATAGCTGCACTCAAGCCGGAGATGGTCGTGATACCGGCGGGTAGTTTCATGATGGGTTCCCAGTCTGCATTCCTATTTAGTAGAGACAAAAATCCTGAAGAAAAACCGCAGCATTTAGTGAAGATTACCAGTTTCCTTATGGGCAAAACTGAGGTGACCCAAGGACAGTGGAGTGCAGTAATGGGCAGCAACCCCAGTCGCTTCAGTGATTGCGGAGATACCTGCCCAGTAGAAAATGTGAGTTGGAATGACGCGCAAGATTTCATTAGAAAACTGAATCAATTAACTGGACAGAATTACCGGCTGCCTTCTGAGGCCGAGTGGGAATACTCAGCGAGGGCTGGAACTACCTCGGAATGGAGTTTTGGTAACGATGAATCAAAGCTAGGCAACTACGCTTGGTATGCCAGAAACAGCAACTTCCAAACTGAGGCCGTTGGTCGCACCATGCCAAATGCATTTGGCCTTTACGACATGCATGGAAATGTTTGGGAGTGGGTAGAGGACTGCTGGCATGCGACATATATCGATGCCCCTTCCAATGGAATTCCTTGGACAACCTTTTGTTCTGACGACTATCGGGTTCTTCGCGGCGGGTCGTGGAATAACGAAACAGCGCTTTTGCGCTCCGCTTATCGAAATGGAAGTAGCGCCCGTTACGGACGTAGTTCCTTCGGTTTTCGGTTAGCAAGTGACTTACCAACTCCAACCCCGTCGACTGTAAAAAAGTCAGAGACTTCTTCCCCGTCTGTGGAAACGAGAAAATCCACCATGAGCGTTCTACCGGCTGCAACCAAAGTAGGCGAAGTTATCAAAGACTGCGTTGAATGTCCTGAGATGGTGGTGATACCTGCGGGTAGTTTTGTGATGGGATCGGAAAAAAATGCTGACGAGCAGCCAATGCATACTGTGACGATTCGAAGCTTTCTGATGGGCAAGACTGAAGTCACACAGAAGCTATGGATTTCCATCATGGGTGGAAACCCCAGTTGGGCAGCTGCATGCGGTCAGGATTGTCCAGTTGAACGGATAAGCTGGAACGATGTTCAAGATTTCATCGTCAAATTGAATCACAAGACCGGAAAAAAGTACCGTCTTCCAAGCGAATCGGAGTGGGAATACGCTGCTAGAGCAGAATCCGCCAGTGAATGGAGCCTTGGCAATGATGAATCACAGCTCGGAAATTACGCTTGGTACAACGGCAACAGTAGCGATAAATCGCAATTAGTAGGTCGGAAGCTGCCGAACGCGTTTGGACTTTTCGACATGCACGGCAACGTGTGGGAAATGGTTGAGGATTGTGTGCATGAGAACTACGTTGGCGCACCCATAGATGGCAGTGCGTGGGCGACAGATTGTCGCGGTTACGCAAGGGTGTCACGTGGCGGCTCTTTCTTAGCCCACCCCGGACTTTTGCGGTCGGCCTTCCGCAGCAATGCCTCTCGAGATGTCGGAGCGGTTGCCAAGGGCTTCCGTTTAGCCCGCGACTTATAAGCATGTCGCTCCATCAGGCCATAAGCCCAAGCACCATGCGGTGTCTAGTGCTTTTCGGTGTTCTCATGGCAGCGTTCTCAGTACAAGCCAAGCGCCTCGCGTTGGTCATGGGAAACGACAACTATGTCAGCGTCAATAAATTGCAGAAAGCGGGCAATGATGCCGAATCGATGGCGAAGGAGTTGAAGGCGGCGGGTTTTACGGTCACCTTGCAAAGGGACTTGAACTACCGGAGTATGGTCAAAGTGATTGAATCTTTTACAGATGGAATCACGGGTGGCGATGAAGTGGTGGTTTTTTACGCAGGTCATGGCGTTCAGATCAAGGCTGGAAGCTACTTGCTGCCCGTGGATATCGAGGCGGAAAGTGAGAGCCAAGTTGAGAAGACCGCCTACGGCCTGAATGACCTTACCGAGAAGCTTTCAGAAGCCAAACCCGCATTCACTCTGGTCATGGTGGATGCCTGTCGCGACAACCCCATGAAGGTCAAAGGGCGTGCTGTCGGCAACGCACGAGGACTCAATGCACTGGAGCCACCCAAAGGCCAAATGGTGGTGTACTCCGCCAGCCGGGGGCAGCAGGCTTTAGACCGACTCAGTGACAACGACAGTAACCCCAACGGTGTGTTCACCCGTGAATTCGTTAGCCGTATGCGAACCCCGGGGGTGAAGATTGATGACCTCATGCGCGATGTGCAGGATTCTGTGGAATCCTTGGCAAAGTCTGTGCGGCATGAGCAACGTCCTGCTGTATACAACGAGGCTAGGGGTAACTTTTACTTTTACGGGCCAACTACTGTTCAAGTCCAGCAAGGTAGTGATGATTCGGAAGCTCAAACATGGGCGGCAGCACAAGCTGTGAATAGTGCTACTGCCTACCAAGCTTATTTGGACGCATATCCCAAGGGTAAGTATGTTGTCGCCGCCAAAATCAAATTAGAGTCTTTCAAACAAACCCCTGAACAGTCATCATCTGAAACAGAGGCGGGCTTGTGGGCGGAGGTCAAAGCCACGGGAACCAGGGAATATTTAGAGACCTACATTGAACAGTACCCTAAGGGTAAGTATGTAGCCTTAGCCCGCTTGGAACTAAAGAAGTTGGATGACGCAGAAAAAGCCAAGGCCGCCAAACTGGCGCTGGAAGCCGAACAGGCAAAGCAGCGAGAAGAGCAACGGGTTGAACAAGCTGCGTGGGATGAGGCACAGAAACGTAGTACGGCAAATAGTTATTCCGCCTACTTAAAGAAGTACCCGAGCGGGCGCTTTGCGGCACAAGCAAGAGTGGCCATTCAAGCAGAGGACGAGCGTGTTGCAGCAGCCAAGAGAGCGGAAGAAGAGCGGCTCAAAGCTGAGCAGGCAAAGAGGGCTGAACAAGAGCGTATTACTGCAGAAGCTCGGCAGGCAGAGGAGCAACGAATCAAAGCCGAACTGGCAAAGAAGGTAGAGCAAGAGCGGCTGGCTGCTGAAGCGAAGAAGGTCGCAGAAGAGCGGGCCAAAGTAGAAGCTGCGAAAAAGGCGGAGGATGAGCGAGTTGCAACGGAGGTTCGCAGGGTTGAAGAGCAACGCGTAAAAGCTGAACTGGCAAAGAAAGCGGAGGAAGACCGCCTAGCTGCTGAGACCAAGAAGGCTGCAGAACAACGAATAGCTGCACTCAAGCCGGAGATGGTGGTGATACCGGCGGGTAGTTTCATGATGGGTTCCCAGCCTGCATTCCTATTTAGCAGAGACAAAAATCCCGAAGAAAAACCGCAGCATCTGGTGAAGGTTCCCAGTTTCCTTATGGGTAAGACTGAAGTTACTCAAGGTCAGTGGAAGTCAATAATGGGCAGCAACCCTAGTAGGTTTAACTTTTGCGGTGATGCTTGCCCAGTAGAGCAAGTAAGTTGGAGCGACGTACAAGAGTTCATCCGAAAGCTGAACCAATTGACCGGACAGAATTACCGCTTGCCGTCGGAGGCCGAATGGGAATATGCAGCAAGGGGTGGCAGCACTACGGAGTGGAGTTTTGGAGGGGACGAATCAAGGCTGCGTGACTTTGCTTGGTACAACCAAAAAAGTGGCAAAAAGACCCATGAAACGGCACAGAAGCTACCCAATGCTTTTGGTATGTTTGATATGTATGGAAACGTTGGGGAGTGGACACAGGACTGTTGGCATGAAAACTACCTTGACGCGCCCACGGACGGAAGCGCTTGGATAAAAAGTTGTAGCGGTAAATATGCGGTACCTCGTGGCGGCTCTTGGTACAGTGACCCAGAGTATTTGCGCTCAACCAGCCGTGTCAGGCATGACCGAGACTACCGAGACGGTGGTATCGGCTTGAGGTTAGCAAGTGACTTGCCAGCGCAAGCTTCGGAAAGTGTCAAAAAGCCACAGGCTTCCAGCCTCATGGATGAAGCGAAAAACCCCAATGAAATCGTTCAGCAGGGAGTATTTGCAAAAAAACCAGGAGAAATTGTCAAAGATTGCTATGACTGTCCTGAAATGGTTTCAATAGCAGCCGGTAATTTTATCATGGGAAGCGAAAAATTCCCTGACGAAGGCCCGCCGCATGAGGTGAATGTGCCGATGTTCTGGATGGGCAAGACCGAGGTAACCAGGAGCCAATGGAAGGCCATCATGAACAGTGATCCCAGCAAGGGGTCGAGCTGGAGTTGCGGGAGTTGTCCAGTCGATAACGTGAGCTGGGAAGATGTACAAATTTATATCAGCAAGCTGAACAAACAAACTTCCAAGAGATATCGTTTGCCCACCGAGGCTGAGTGGGAATACGCCGCTAGAGCCGGGACCAGTACTAACCAAGTGATCGGCGTTGACAACACATACGGGACCAACGGGGGGGACAATTCATCTACTACGGATCCAGTTGCTCGTCAAAAGCCTAATGGGTTTGGCCTTTTCGATATGCATGGCAATGTATGGGAATGGGTTTCTGATTGCTGGCACGATAGCTATGCCGAGGCCCCCGTAGATGGAAGTGCATGGTTAAGTGTGTGTTTGAGTAGTTCCCGCGTGCTGCGCGGAGGCGCAAAATTCAGCCAACACCTTGAGCGGCGCTCCGCCACGCGGATTAACTATCCCCCTGATACCCGGGTTAATTCTTTCGGGTTCCGCTTGGCGCGCAATCCATAAATATGTCGCCCTGCCATGCCCGGCGCTCAATTACCCTGCGGTGCTTGGTGCTGTGCGTCGTCTTGATGGCAGCGTTCTCAGTACAAGCCAAGCGCCTCGCTTTGGTGATGGGAAACGACAACTACACCAGCGTTAGCAAGCTCCAAAAAGCAGGCAATGATGCCGAATCGATGGCGAAGGAGTTGAAGGCGGCGGGATTCACTGTCAGCCTGCACAAGGACTTGAACTTTCGGGCAATGCTCAAGGCGATTGAATCTTTTTCCGATGCAATCACGGGCGGCGATGAAGTCGTAGTTTTTTATGCGGGCCATGGTGTTCAAATCAAGGCTGGAAGCTACTTGCTGCCCGTGGATATCGAGGCTGAAAGCGAAAGCCAAGTGGAGAGAACCTCCTACGGCCTTAACGATTTGACCGAAAAACTGGCGGAGGCCAAGCCTGCATTCACCCTGGTGATGGTC
>Ga0214921_10011500_pt1 | contig 10743 bp, 11 predicted proteins | sample LL1505_MetaG_FD_177992 | JGI IMG/M metagenome (GOLD analysis project Ga0214921, IMG submission 177992) | Freshwater microbial communities from Lake Lanier, Atlanta, Georgia, United States - LL-1505 | ecosystem: Environmental > Aquatic > Freshwater > Lake | place: USA: Georgia | collected...
ATTAAGACGCTAAGACGTTAAGACATGAGGAGAATAAAGCCCTAAAGTCCAATTGTCCCATTGTCCCATTGTCCTATCGTCCCGATGTCCTAGCTTCTACCCCAACGCCACGTCCAAGACCATCATCACCACAAATCCTCCGATAAAACCAAGCACCGCCAAATCGGTGTATTTATCGCGCTGTGTTTCGGGAATAACTTCCTCTACCACCACAAAAATCATGGCACCGGCCGCGAAAGCCAAGGCGAATGGAAGTATAGGTTGAATGTAGATGACTGCCAAAGCCCCAATTACGCCTGCAATCGGTTCCACGATGGCGGAAAGCTGTCCGTACCAAAAGGCCTTAAACCGGCTTGCCCCTGCCCGTCTAAGCGGCATCGCTACAGCAAATCCTTCGGGGAAATTCTGAATCGCAATTCCAATGGCCAAGGCCACTGCAGCGCCAATCGTTGCTCCGCCCATACCGTTGGCAGCCGCTCCAAACAATACGCCAACCGCTAATCCTTCGGGGATGTTATGCAAGGTAATAGCAAGAACCAAAAGGGTCGTTTTATGCAGTTGTGTCTTTACCCCTTCCGACTCATGATCGTTAAAATTGATGTGCAAATGGGGCATTTTTTTATCCAAAAAATAAATAAATAAGGCCCCTACTAAAAAGCCCACGGCCGCTGGCATCCAAGGCATGGTGGGAAATAATTTTTCCGACATTTCAATGGAAGGATTCAGCAAGGACCAAAAACTTGCGGCCACCATGACCCCACCGGTAAAACCAAGCATCGCATCTAACACTCCTCGATGCATGGTTTTGAAGAAAAATACTAACGAAGCACCCGCAGCAGTAACCAACCACGTAAAAAGGGTAGCTAAAAGAGCAGCCCAAACAGGATGCAAGGAGGCGGTGTAGTCAATAATGGATTTCATTCGTACAAAAATACTTCAGATTTGGTTAACCATAGGAAAATCCTTAACTTTGAGTGGTTATACATGCCTATGAAACGATTTCTTCTCCTTACTTTTACCTTGTTTCTATTGTTGTTACAAGGATGCGGAAAAAAGAACGATACCATACTTCGGGTATACGTGGGCTACAACGGCCAACCGAAAACTGCAGCCAAAGTGGTCATTGACGGCGTAAAACAAAACCCACCTTACACACCCTTTGTGATGTCTGATTATACCGATATCAACGGTTTGGTAGATTTTAATTTAAACGATTACATCAAAGCTGGATCTTACGGAGGAAGCACGGTAGACTGCACGGTTTATTTGATTAAAAATTCGCCTCAAAGCGATACCATCAAAACCATTTACGTGGAAGGATTCAAAACCACAAAACAAACATTTCTTTTTTAGAAGATTCTTAATTCATCGCTTTCGCTTATTGTCTTTTCTTAACTTCGCCGGAATTATTTAATCATGGAAAAAAAGGCAACTACCCGAAAAGAGGACTATTCAAAATGGTACAATGATTTGGTGCATAACGCAGATTTAGCGGAGCACTCCGATGTCAAAGGTTGCATGATCATAAAACCTTATGGATATGCGATTTGGGAAAACATCCGTGATATCCTGGATCGAATGTTTAAAGAAACCGGCCATTCCAACGCATATTTCCCACTTTTCATTCCTAAATCCTACCTCAGCAAAGAGGCGAGTCACGTGGAAGGCTTTGCTAAAGAATGTGCAGTGGTAACGCATTACCGTCTAAGGGCTACCGCCGATGGCAAAGGGGTTGAAGTGGATCCCGATGCCAAGCTTCAAGAAGAACTCATTATTCGACCTACCTCGGAGACCATTATTTGGAATTCCTACCGAAATTGGATTCAATCCTATCGAGATTTACCCATCCTCATCAACCAATGGGCGAATGTAGTGCGTTGGGAAATGCGTACCCGACTCTTTTTACGCACCGCAGAGTTTTTATGGCAAGAAGGACACACCGCCCATGCCACCCAGGAAGAAGCCGTAGAAGAAACGGAACAAATGCTTCGGGTCTATGCAGATTTTGCCGAAAACTACATGGCGATGCCTGTCATCTTAGGAAGAAAAACCCCCAGTGAACGGTTCGCTGGAGCCGAGGACACGCTATGCATTGAAGCGATGATGCAGGACGGAAAAGCGCTTCAAGCAGGTACATCACATTTTTTAGGTCAAAACTTCGCTAAAGCTTTCGAGGTAAAGTTTGCAGATAAACATGGGAAACAGGATTTTGTTTGGGCTACGTCTTGGGGCGTTTCCACCCGATTGATGGGCGCCTTAGTCATGACGCACTCCGACGATGAGGGTTTGGTGCTTCCTCCAAAATTAGCCCCTATTCAAGTGGTAGCAGTGCCTATCTATAAAACGTCCGAAGAATTAGAACAGATTGAAGCAAAACTAGTAGCACTTGGTCAAAGCCTTAAATCCAAAGGAATACGGTTTAAATACGACGGTGATGACAACAAGCGACCCGGTTGGAAATTCAACGAATATGAAGTTAAAGGGGTTCCGATTCGGATAGCCATGGGGCCGCGTGATTTGGCGAACGGACAGTTGGAAATTGCACGACGCGATACCAAAGAAAAATTCACCTTATCGTTTGAAAGTGCCGAGACGCACATCCCACAATTATTAGCGGAAATTCAGCAACATTTGTTCGAACGGTCTAAACAATTTCGTGAGCAACATACGTTCGAAGTGAACAGCTATGCAGAATTTAAAGCACGTATCGACGAAGGAGGATTTTTCTTAGCCCATTGGGACGGCACCGCAGCAACGGAGGAGCTGGTAAAAACCGAAACCAAAGCCACGATTCGATGCATTCCTTTTACGGAAAACCCCGAACCCGGTCAATGCATGGTTACCGGACTTCCCTCGGCGCAACGGGTGATTTTTGCCAAAGCCTATTAACTTGAAACCCTTTCATTTCAAACATTTCACCCTGTTTAAAAATGAACAATCCTTTCCCTTTGGTAGCGATGCCATGATGTTGGGCGCTTTAGTCGATCCCATTGTTGGGGGCAAAATCTTGGATGCAGGTGCAGGATCCGGCGTGCTTGGTTTGATGCTCGCGCAACGTTGTATAACTTCGCTCGTGGATGGTGTGGAATTGGACCCCTTGGCGTATAAAGAATGCTGCGAAAATCTTGCGAAAAGCCCTTACCGCGATCGAATGAAAGTCTATCGGGTTGATTTCCTTGAGTTTGAGCCGGAAATACCCTACACGCTCATTGTATCCAATCCACCGTATTACCTGGAAACTAATTCCTCCAGCGAACGAAACCAACGGGAAAAACATCTATCTCAGGGGGAATTGAAAGCATGGGTCATGCAATGCAAAAAACTCCTGACACGGGAGGGAACTTGTTGGATCATTTTTCCGATTTCTATGAAAGCTTCTGTGGAGGATATTTTTCAAGATGCGGGCTTTTTTGTGCACAAAATCTATCATCTTGAAAACCAACACGGTATACCTGTTCGAACCGTATTTTCCCTGACACAACAAGCGCTGAAATGTGAAACGCGGTATATTCGGTTACGCAATCCGGAGGGTAAATACAGCGAGGAATATCTGGAATTAACCCAAGATTTTCACGGCACGCCCCTACTAAAGTAACCCAAGTTGCATAGCCCTTCACATTTCTGAAGTATCTTTGCAGTAAATCAAAGAATCATGCGCAAGGGATCCAAAATGTACAGCATCTTAACCCTCACCTGCCCGCAATGTCAAGAAGGAAAATTCATGGTAGGTGCTCCATACCGAATTAAAACGATGGGCCAAGTGCGCGATACCTGTGACCAATGCGGGCTTAATTACAAACCAGAAACGGGATTTTACTTTGGAGCCATGTATGTCTCCTACGCCCTTGGTGTGGCGGTATTCGTCACGATTTGGGCTTCTTGCAATTGGTTCTTCAATGATGTTGATGTGTGGACACAAATAGGACTTGTTGTGGGAGCCCTTGTGGTACTAACCCCCTATCTAAACGCCTTATCCAAAATTATTTGGGCGAATTTCTTCATGCGTTATAAAAAAGATGCTATCCTCGATCGATAAAAAGAGCATTATCGAACAAAGCATAGGTTACCTGTTCGAGGAAGAACTCCTTGAGGAGATGGTGAAAATTGCGCGATTGAGAGAAACCATTGCAGATGAAATCATTATTCATGTTGGAGATTCCATTCAAATGATACCTATCGTGGTGCAGGGTTCCATCAAGATTTCACGAGAAAGTCCAGAAGGAAGGGAATTGCTTTTGTACTACATTGAAGGTGGTGATACCTGCGCCATGTCACTGCAATGCTGCATACGCAGAACAGAAGCACACATTAAAGCAACGACCATGGAGCCCTCTGTACTCCTTATGTTTCCTATGGAATTTATGCATCGTTGGATGGAGAAATATTCCTCTTGGCGCACCTATATTTTGCAATCCTACCACACAAGGATGTTGGAATTGATGGAAACCATCGATGACATTGCCTTTATGCGGTTAGACGAACGCTTATTAAAATACCTAACAGATCAAGCTAAATTACTAGGAACCATGGAATTGCATCATACCCACCAAGAGATTGCGGATGATTTGGATTCCTCTAGGGTCGTCATTTCAAGACTGTTGAAACAGCTCGAGCACCATGGAAGGATTCAAATGCATCGAAATCGGATTACGCTTTTGCATCTTTAGACGCGTTGTAACTTAAATTCCGAAGACTTGTGAAACGTAATTTTAGGGTAATCTTGTTCGGCCATCGAAAGAAGAAACGGAGTTTCCGCTAAAAACACCCAATTTTCGTCTTTATCCATGGCCATGTGGTTGGCCTTTGCGCGCTGAAATCGCTGCATTTCCTCCGGATCTTCCGAGGTAATCCAACAGGCTTTCACATAATTCCTTGGTACAAAACGGCAATTGGCGCCGTACTCATGCACCAAACGATAATTGATGACTTCAAATTGCAGTTGACCAACAGTGCCTACAATTTTACGATTTCCCGGCTGTTGAATGAAAAGTTGCGCTACCCCTTCATCGATCAGCTGCCGGATGCCTTTTTCCAGTTGCTTGGATTTCATAGGATCCAAGTTCTCAAGTTCCTGAAATATTTCGGGAGAAAAACTGGGAATTCCTTGATACATGAGCTTCTCTCCTTCGGTCAAGGTGTCGCCTATTTTAAAGTTACCGGAGTCGTATAATCCCACCACGTCCCCAGGAAAAGCTTCGTCGATCACGCTTTTGTCTTGAGCCATGAACGAAGTGGGGTTTGGGAATTTCATTTTTTTATCCGACCGAACATGGTAATAGAATTGATTGCGCTCGAATTTTCCAGATACAATCCTCAAGAATGCAATACGGTCTCGATGTTTGGGATCAAGGTTCGCGTGAATCTTAAATACAAATCCGCTGAATTTATCTTCATCGGGTTGAATAAATCGCTGGTCGGATGCCCGTCCTCTCGGCGAAGGCGAAATTTCACAGAAGGTATCCAGCAATTCTTTTACGCCAAAATTATTCACCGCAGATCCAAAGAACACGGGCGCCATGTCGCCATCCAGGTATTCTTGTCGATCAAACGGATCGTACACGCCTTCCACCATCGCTAATTCTTCGCGCAATTCCTGAGCTGGCGCTTCACCTAATAGGGACCCAAGTTCGGGATCCTCCAGGTTTTCGAAGGAAACTACCTCCTCCGAAATTTTCGTTTTATTTGCGGCGAACAAATTCAAGCCACGACGGTAGATGTTATACACCCCTTGAAACCGATCACCCATACCAATAGGCCAGGAGAGTGGACAAACTTTTATCGACAAGGTTTTTTCCAATTCATCCAACAAATCGAAGGCTTCTTTTCCGTCGCGGTCCAACTTATTGATGAAAATTATAACCGGCGTCTTGCGCATCCGACATACCTCCATCAAGCGCTTGGTTTGTTCCTCCACCCCATTGGCGCAATCGATGACCAAGATCACGGAATCCACCGCAGTTAGGGTGCGGAACGTATCTTCAGCGAAATCCTTGTGACCTGGTGTATCGAGAATGTTGATTTGTTTATTCGAGTATTCAAAAGCCATGACGGAAGTTGCCACAGAAATCCCGCGTTGTTTTTCAATTTCCATGAAATCCGAGGTTGCGGTTTTCTTGATTTTATTGTTTTTTACGGCACCGGCTGTTTGAATCGCCCCACCAAATAGGAGCAATTTTTCCGTTAAGGTCGTTTTACCGGCATCCGGATGCGAAATGATTCCGAAGGTTCGTCGTTTTTCCGTGGCTTCCTGGTTTTTCATACGGCATAAAAAAGACCACGCACTGGTGGTCTTAGTAAAATCAAGGGTTACTTATTAAAATATCTCTGACGCATTGAAATGAAAATCGCTTTCAATAGCTGCATTCTCGTCGGAATCGCTACCGTGAACCGCATTTCGAGCCTTACTTTCGGCATAGGCCTTTCGAATCGTGCCTTCAGCGGCCTCCGCTGGATCCGTGGAACCGATGAGTTTTCGGAAAGAAGCTACGGCGTCCTCTTTTTCTAAAATAGCCGCTACAATGGGACCTGAAGTCATGTATTCCACCAATTCCCCATAAAATGGACGTTCTTTATGAACCGCATAAAAAGCGGCAGCTTGATCGGTGCTTAAACGTGTATACTTCATAGCTTTGATGGTAAATCCATCCTGCAGGATCATGTCGATAATTTTACCCATGTTACCGTTTTCAATCGCATCGGGTTTTAACATGGTGAAAGTTCTGTTAGTGGTCATTATTTTGTGTATTTTGGTGCAAAGATAGGTTTTCTTTTTTGTCCGTAAAACTCACTGTTATGCCTCGATATTACTCCTACCCGTTACTCCTTGTTTTGGGACTAATTTTTCTCGCTTGCGGCGATAAAACACCCAAGAAGCAGCCTGAAGTTCGCACTGAATCCATGGATACAACTTCACGGAATCGCATAAAGTCGAACGAAGGCCCTATTCCGGTTCCAGATGTGGAGCGCAAGGAGCCATTCCATCAACCGAAAACAAAACATTTAACGCAAAAAACAACTTCGTCTCAGGAACAAACGAATCCTTCAGTCCCCCTAAAATCACCGAAAAACGAACCGAACTTTCCCAATCCATCCTTGGATGCTTGGACCAAGCGCTACCAAAACGACCCGGCTTGGCAAGCGCTTTATCAGAGCAGTGTGGTGGCTTTCCTCAACAGTGCGCAACGCAACTTAGACCAGTTTCCTCAACGAAAAACGAACCGTAGTGTGCTTGTTTCAAGCTATCGCGAAAAAATGTCGGAGACCTTCTATAAAAGTCCAGAATTCGTGGAATATGCGCGAAAAACCTTTGAGAATTCAGGGGAATTTAGCGAATTCCTTCAACGAAACAAGGAGCAAATTACTGAAGATTCAACGTTTTAGGTAGTACTTTCCTTCGGGTGGCAAACTCGATAATAATTCCTAGCGTGGGTTGAACTATCCCGGAAGTGTTTTGGATCGTTTTCGTTAAATAATGCGAAGGGTTATTTGGGTCTACCATAGGAGCGCCGGACGCATCCGTTTGGACCAACAGAATGGGGGCTAATTTCGCTTTGTAGCCGTAAACGTTTTGAATGTCTAAATAAAAGTTCATATTAAATTTATCCAAAAAGAACTTTTTGTCAAGTCGGATATTGAGTTGATGAAAGCTGGACTCCCGCTGAGAATTCAACCGATTATAATCCAATAATCCTGTGCCATTAATGTTCCAATTTGCAATGAGGCTTGAGGTTGCGACATCGTAAGGTGTGTAAGGTGAACCCCCGGAAAACAACCAACGCATGCCTAACTCCCACCCTTTTTTGAAACGTTTTCCACCGGTTAATGAAACAATGTGTCGGCTATCCCACGCTGTAGGAGCGTATTGTCCATTTTTGTCTTTAAATTCGGAAATTACATAGGTATACGCCAATACTGTGTAGAATCCTTTGTAGAGCTTTTGTTGAAACAAAAATTCCCCGCCGTAGGTTCTACCACTTGAAATGCTCTTAACGGCTTCATTTCCTACCACCCCAAAATCGGAACCTTGGTTGGCTAAACAAATAGAATCTTTCAAACTGAAGGGATAGTGCGCGTAACTTTTGTAGAATCCTTCAAGCGTAAAACGGGAACTTTTCTTGGTGCGGTATTCTGTTCCAATGACGAAATGGTCTGCTTGAATGTACTGTAAACCATTCGTTTTATTGACCAATGAACCCGTGTAATCGCGGTATCCTAAAATGGTGTAGGCCGGAATTTGATGGTAGCGAGCGATGTTGCCGTTTAAGGCCCAAGAATCATTGAAACGGTAGTTCACCGAGAACGACGGGGAGAGTTGATTCAACGGGTTGGACATGGTTTTCGTGTAATTCGAACCGTCCATACGCAACCCTAAGGAAAGGTTGAGGTGTTCGTTGAAAAACGATTGACTCACTTGCGAAAACATGGAATATTTGCTTAAAAATACATCCGAGGCATAATTGACCACAAACGGCTGCCCTTGCACAGTAATATTCAAATAGGACTCATTGCGGTACCGTGCATATTCGTACCCTACACCCACATTCCAGCGAAAACCGTTTTTTCGGTAGGTATGTTCCATGCGGACTTTGTTTTCTGCCTCGAAAGATGCATAATTTTGCAATAAGTTCGCTGGCGTTTCAATTAAATCTTTATAACGGTACGCTTTATTGTTCAGCATGTTCCTTGAAACCACCACCGATTGAATGGCGTGTTCTGAAAAATGTTGGTAATTGATTCCAAAAGTATAATTCCATTGGCTTTGCATCGGGATATTGCCGAGCAGGTAATTATTGTACGCTAATTTCGCAGTATCCGTGAGACCGTCATTGACTTTGGTATTCAACGCAAATTGGTCGATGGCGCCGAGACCTATAAAAGAAATACGGTTTTTGTCGTTGAGTTTTACATTGACCTTGTATTGAAAGTCGTTGTAGGTGGGTAGAATCGGAAGTTTCAAGGCAGCAAAAAGGAACTGCAAGTAGGACCGTCGCGCAGAAAAAATAAAATTCGCCTTTTTTCCCAGGGGTCCATCAAAGGTAAGGGCCGCGTCGCTGGAACCCAACGCGAAATTGGTGATTAAGCCATCGGGGTTCCCCTCCTTTTGTTTAAAGGCTAACACACTGCTCAAACCGTTCGCCCGATTTGATGGGAAGGCCCCGGAGTAAAAATCCACCTCACTGATAAAGTTTACGTTCAGAAGTCCAACAGGCCCTCCGCTGGACCCTTGAGTGGCAAAGTGGTTAATGTTTGGAACCTCGATGCCATCTAAATAGAACTTGTTTTCGCCTGGCGAGCCTCCACGAATAATGATGTCGTTTCGAAAGGTAGCTCGAGACGCTACCCCGGGAAGGGCTGCAATAACCTTACTTACATCGCGGTTCGCTCCCGGCAAACGTTCAATTTCGGTGGAGTTGAGCGTTTTCAAGGAAACAGGGGATTCAACATTTCGAGCAAATTTAGGTCCTTTAACTACCACCTCTTCTGATTCTTTACCGGAGATAATTTCCTCTAAGCTGAGGACTACATTCACCGTTCGGGCGTTCGTGACCGTAATTTCATTTTGGAAAGAGGTCTTATACCCCATGGATGAAGCGCGAAACGTGTAAATTCCAGGAGGGATATTGGTGATTTCAAAATTTCCGAGGGAGTCGGAGATTGCCCCTTGGGATATTTCCACCATAAATACTTTAACCCCACTCAAGGGTTGGTTATTTGCAGCATTTACGGTAATTCCACGAACGATGCCTTTTTGAGCGAAAACAGCACTGAACGATAGGAGCAAAAGGAATGGTAGAAAAATACGCATAGAAGAAGTTTGAAAGTATAACATTGTACTTTCAGAAAAGTTCAAGCGCTAACTAGGACGTTAGTCCTTACTTAATAGTCCGTCTTTCAAACTTTCTTGGGCTGGGTTTTTTCCCAACCAAATAGCAAAAAGTGCTTTCTTGAATTCTATTCCTGGGATCGTTCCTTTTAATACCCCATTTTTGTAAACCTTGGTTCCAACCTTTGGCGCATAATCCATATATATTCTGTCTTGATCTTTAAATTCCTCACTAAGGAAACTCATGAACGTGAATTGTTCCTCCTTCGTGGCCTTTCCGGAACTCGCATTTTTGAAACCGTCCGTCACAGCTTCTTTAAAACGCTCCCGAGTTACCATGCTTGACACCAACCTCAGGTGTATCCCCATTTCTTCATCCGCATTGATAATCGTTGAACCCTCCTTGGATTTCTTTTTGAGGTAAAGCGCAGCAACGTACATATTCATAAAATACTTGGTACGAACCCCTGTCCCGTTGATGATCACGGGAACTTCGTTGATGGTGGTTTCCGTGTAAAATTCTACCCCATGATACACTTTAGCTTTTTTATTTTGTGCAAAACTCCCAAGGGAAAAAGCTATAGCAAGGAACAACATTAATCCAATTTTCATACTACTTATTTTTTTGTGAAGCTACAAAATAATCACGAACATTTTCAATTATTTTCAAACCTGCATCCGTCATTACCGACTCAGGATGGAATTGAACTCCGAGGAATTTATCCTCATCCGAGGCGATAGCCATAACCACCCCTTCATCATCCTTGGCGACCAGGTATTTCTCAAAAATTTCCGTGAATCCCCAACTGTGGTATAATCCAACCACTATGGGGCTTTTAATGTCTTTAAATAACCAAGTCTCTCGGGTTAAAACCAACGGCTTGGAAATTCCGTGACGCACCGCGCTAAGGTTATTCAGT
>Ga0214921_10011502_pt1 | contig 10742 bp, 11 predicted proteins | sample LL1505_MetaG_FD_177992 | JGI IMG/M metagenome (GOLD analysis project Ga0214921, IMG submission 177992) | Freshwater microbial communities from Lake Lanier, Atlanta, Georgia, United States - LL-1505 | ecosystem: Environmental > Aquatic > Freshwater > Lake | place: USA: Georgia | collected...
GCCACACGCACTGCGCCATTCAGCGGCGACACACTTACTTGAAGGAGGAGCAGACCTTCGCACTGTTCAAGAAATATTGGGGCACGCCTCTCTTGCTACAACGCAGATCTATACCCATGTATCAACCGAAAGATTGCAGAAAGCCTTTAAACAGGCTCATCCTCGCGCGTAGTTGTGGGGGAGGGCGTGGATTTTGCACCCCTTGGCGGCAGGTAAGATTTGCCCTGCATCGAACGCAAGTTCTGTGACATCTCAGCACCTATGTATGAACTGAATTTTCAGGGAATACAAGCCACTTCGGTCCGCTCTTAAATGAGTGGTCGGCGTTGTAGGTGCGACGGTCTAGGTAAATCGCTTAGACATTAACCGAGCAGGTTTTTTAGTGCTGCGCACAAAAAACCTAAGAAGGAGCGTGCCGTCATGGCAGTAGTAACAATGCGCGAACTCCTCGACAGCGGCGTCCACTTCGGACACCAGACTCGTCGTTGGAATCCAAAGATGAAGCGTTTTATTTTCACAGAACGCAATGGCATCTACATCATCGACATCCAGCAATCACTCGCACTTATCGATTCTGCATATGCATTCGTTAAAGAGACAGTTGCAAAGGGTGGCCACGTCCTATTCGTAGGAACAAAGAAGCAGGCTCACAAGCCAATCATCGATCAAGCAGCTCGCGTTGGAATGCCAACTGTTACAGAGCGCTGGTTAGGTGGAATGCTTACAAACTTCCCAACTGTCTACAAGCGAATTCAGCGCCTCAAGGAGCTCGAAGCTCTTGAGAGTGCAAACGATCTATTGCTCACAAAGAAAGAACTCCTTGTTCTTCGCCGCGAACGCGAAAAGCTTTTCAAGAACCTCGACGGTATCCGCAATATGACCAAGTTGCCTTCAGCAATCTGGGTTGTTGATACCAAGAAGGAACATCTTGCTGTTCAGGAAGCTAAGAAGCTTGGTATTCCTGTTATCGCAATCCTCGATACAAACTGCGATCCAGACGAAGTTGATTACAAGATTCCTGGTAACGATGATGCAATCCGTTCCATCGAACTTCTTACACGCGTCATCACCGATGCAATTGCAGAAGGCCTCAAGGCGCGCTCTGCAGCAGCTCCGACTCCAGTTGCAGCTGAGGCAGCTGCTACAGAAGCGCTCGAAAAAGAGATATTGGAATCAGCAACACCGGCAACCGAGGCACCAGCAACAACAGTGGAGGCATAAGTAAATTGGCTAACTATTCAGCAGATGATGTAAAGCGTCTTCGTGAAGCAACTGCAGCAGGAATGCTCGATTGCAAGAAGGCGCTCGATGAAGCAGATGGTGATTATGACAAGGCTGTCGAAATCATTCGTGTGAAGGGACTTAAGGGCGTTACAAAGCGCGAAGGTCGTTTAACTTCGAATGGTTTGGTTGTTGCAAAGGTTTCAGGTGATCTCGGTGTCATGCTCGAACTCAACTGCGAGACAGACTTCGTTGCAAAGGGCGAGCGATTTATCGCACTTGGCGACGAGCTCGTAGATCACCTACTATCATCAAAGTCAGCAGATGTTGCTTCATTCCTTTCATCAACCATGGCTAACGGCAAGACCGTTCAGTCTGTTATCGATGAAGGCAATGCAACAATGGGTGAGAAGATTGAAGTTCGTAACGTTGCAGTAATCGAAGGACCAGTGGGTCTCTACCTTCACAAGACAAGCCCAGATTTGCCACCACAGGTTGGTGTTTTGGTCTCACTTGCTAAGGAAGCAGCTGAAGTAGGTAAAGATGTTGCGCAGCACATCGCCGCATTCGCACCACGCTTCGTCAATCGCGAAGATGTCCCTGCAGATCTCATTGAAACAGAGCGTCGCCTTGCAGAAGAGACAGCTCGCGCTGAAGGTAAGCCAGAGGCATCTCTTTCAAAGATTATTGAAGGTCGCGTCACTGGCTTTGTGAAGGAAGTTTCACTGATTGAGCAAGCATTCGCGAAGGATGCAAAGAAGACCGTGAAGCAGATTCTCGATGAGGCAGGAACAGCCGTGAAGGCATTCCATCGCTTCCGCGTGGGTCAATAAGCTTTTCTATCGAGGGTAATAGACTCAAGAAAAGCTAGAAATTCTTAGGAGCGAAGGGAGCACTCATGCCAGGTACAAGAGGAAAGTATCAGCGGGTGCTCCTTAAGCTTTCCGGAGAAGTTTTCGGTGGAAATAAAGGAATCGGTGTTGATCCCGATGTTTTGCAGGATGTAGCTAAGCAAATTGCTGATGTAGTTCGCAGTGGAGTGCAGATTGCAATCGTAGTCGGCGGCGGTAATTTCTTCCGCGGAGCTGAACTTTCCGAGCGTGGCATGGAACGCTCACGTGCTGACTACATGGGAATGCTAGGAACAGTAATGAACTGTTTAGCGTTGCAAGATTTTCTTGAAAAAGAAGGTGTTGATACTCGCGTTCAAACCGCAATCACCATGGGGCAGGTTGCGGAACCATATGTTCCACGCCGCGCCATCCGCCACCTTGAAAAAGGTCGCGTAGTTATTTTCGGAGCGGGTGCTGGAATGCCTTTCTTCACGACAGATACTGTTGCCGCCCAACGCGCACTCGAAATTGGCGCCGGAGCGCTTCTCCTTGCAAAGTCCGGAGTCGATGGCGTCTACAACGCAGACCCACGCAAAGATCCCAAGGCAACTAAATTCGACACTATTTCTTACGATGAAGTTCTTCAAAAATCTCTCGCTGTGGCAGATGCTGCAGCATTTAGCCTCTGCCGTGAAAACCAGTTGCCTATTGTGGTCTTTGACTTAATGTCTAATGGAAATATTGGCCGTGCCGTTCGCGGTGAAAAGATTGGAACTCTCGTTTCTTAAACGAGAGAACAAAGGAGCAGAGCCATGGCAGATGTAACCAGCGCACTCGCAGAGGCGACAGAGAAGATGAATAAGGCTGTAGAAGTTGCTAAAGATGACTTTGGCGCAATCCGCACCGGTCGTGCCCACCCTGCAATGTTTAACAAGATCATGGTTGATTACTACGGAACTTTCACCTCACTTTCACAGCTTGCAACTATTCAAGTTCCTGAATCACGGATGGCTATCGTCTCTCCCTTCGATAAAGGGGCCATGACAGCGATTGAAAAGGCAATCCGCGAATCAGATTTAGGAGTAAATCCTGCTACAGATGGCGCTGTCATTCGCGTGAACTTTCCGCAATTGACCGAAGAGCGCCGTAAGGATTACATCAAAGTTGCCAAGACAAAAGCTGAAGATTCAAAGATTTCGATGCGCAATATTCGCCGTACAGCAAAGGAATTGATTGAGAAACTCGAAAAAGATGGCGAAATTGGCAAGGACGATTTGAGCCGCGGTGAGAAAGAACTCGAGAAAATCACAGCAGATCACGTGGCAAAAATCGATGAACTCCTCAAGCACAAGGAGGCTGAACTTCTCGAGGTCTAAAGACTTCGAAGAGTTCCACCTATTGTGTCTGATCTCCATTCGATTAACGAAGCGATAAATAAGCGCGCTGGTCGCAAACTCTTGCCTTCCATTGCAGTCAGCGTCGTTCTCATTCTTCTCGTCTGGTTCACTCTGGCTTCAGTTCGTATTCTCTTTGCAGCACTGGTAACAATTGCAGTTGTACTTGGAATTCGTGAACTCCATCATGCCTTAACTACGACTAAAATTGAGATTCCCCTGTGGTCTCTCACGACAGCTGCTATTGCACTGTCAGCAGCTTCTTGGTTCGGGGGAGTCTCAGGTCTTGCCGTAGCCACCGCGATTGCTTTCCCGTGTTTGCTTGTGCTTTTACTTCCCCGCGGAACAGAAGGTTTTGTCAGCACTGCATCTGCTTCAGCGCTTGCTCTGATTTATCTACCTTTTCTTGCTGGCTTTCTTATTCTGCTGGCCCGTCCTCACAATGGTTTGGATCGCGTGATGACTTTGGTAGTTCTTGTTGGCTGCAATGACACTTTTGCCTATTTGACTGGAGTTCTATTTGGAAAACACCCACTGGCTCCAAAAATTAGTCCTAAGAAAACCATCGAAGGACTTATTGGCTCAGTCATATTCACCGTCATTGGCGGCTCGCTAGCTTTCCACTACATCATGAATTCGCACTGGTGGTTAGGTGCTCTTGCCGGACTTCTCACTGTATTTACTGCAACTTCTGGTGACTTGATTGAATCAGCGCTGAAGCGCGATATGGCAATTAAAGATATGGGCTCACTACTTCCAGGACACGGCGGAATTATGGACCGCCTCGATTCCGTTCTCTTTGCAGCCCCCGCATTGTGGTTAGCACTGGAAATCGTGCGTCGTGCACAAGACTCTGGTCTTCTATGACATCAGAGCGACCAGCAGAACTCACCCTAGTTTTTGATGAACCAGTTCAACGTAAAAAAGCACCTAAACATTTAGCTGATTGTGGTCCGGCAGAACGTAAAGCATTTGCACAAGAACTTGGCTTTCAACCATTTCGCGCTGCACAAGTTGCCACACATTACTTCACTCATCTATCGAATAACCCGGAAGAGTGGACTGATATTCCGGCTGCTGAACGTCAAAAAATTGCAGATGCGCTCACTCCTCAATTAATTGAGCTAGTCACCACTCGCACTACAGATGGTGGAATGACTCGTAAAGATTTATGGAAACTCCATGACGGAGTTCTCGTTGAATCTGTCTTGATGAGATATTCAGATCGCACAACAGTATGTATTTCATCTCAAGCTGGATGTGGCATGAACTGCCCTTTCTGCGCTACAGGTCAAGCCGGACTTACGCGCAATCTCTCCGCTGGTGAAATCACCGATCAGATTGTTGCTGCCGCACGAGCATGTGCCAACGGAGAATTGCCAGGGGGACCGACTCGACTTTCCAATATTGTCTTTATGGGAATGGGCGAACCACTTGCTAACTACAACGCTGTTGTACGCACGCTCCATAACATCACAGATCCAAATCCAGATGGACTTGGAATTTCTGCTCGTTCCGTCGTTGTCTCAACGGTGGGGCTGGTTCCAGGTATTGAAAAGTTGATGGATGAAGGAATTAACTGCACACTTGCGGTTTCTCTGCACACACCAGATGACGAACTCCGCGACAGCCTCGTTCCCATCAATAATCGATTTAAGGTTCGCGAGGTCCTGGCTGCAGCTGATGCCTATGAAAAGAAGACGGGACGTCGATATTCGATTGAGTATGCACTGATTCGTGACATCAACGATCAATCATGGCGATCAGATTTATTGGGACGTCTTCTCAAAAATCGAAATGCGCATGTGAATTTGATTCCACTCAACCCAACCCCTGGTTCAAAGTGGACTGCATCGCGCCGCGAAGATGAAGCAGAGTTTGTACGCATCCTTGAAGGTTATGGAGTTCCCGTTACTGTGCGAGATACCCGTGGTCGTGAAATTGATGGGGCTTGTGGCCAGTTAGCCGCTTCCGAGAAAGAGAAGAATTAACTAGTATCGCTTCCATGACATCCGTGGATTTGAAAGAAGCAGCTGCAGCATATGAAGCAGCATCACAATATTTTCTCAATCTTGCTCGCGCTGTAACACCAGATTTATTGGATGTTCATGCAGAGAATGAATGGTCTGCGCGGCAATGTATCCATCACATGGCAGATTCAGAGGCGCAGTCCTATGCGCGCTTACGCCGTCTGGTTGCAGAGCCCGAAGGTTCAATCATCCAGGGTTACGACGAAGCCGCTTGGGCAAATGAACCAAAGCTCGCTTATGCCGATGGCGATGTTGCAAACTCTATTGCTGTCTATGCAGCAGTTCGTGCTGCATCCCTTGATGTGGTGAAGCGATTAACGGAAAGTGATTTAGAGAAATTTGGCGAGCACACAGAAGCGGGCAAGTACACCATCGCTCGTTGGCTGCAGACATATACAAAACATCCATACGATCACGGTGATCAGATGGTTCGTGCGACGAAGGGTCAGGCATAACAGGTGAGAAAGCTACAGAATTTCATCAATGGTAAATCAGTTGATGGAGCTTCAGGTGAAACGACAACGCTGATTAATCCTGCAACCGGTGAGGCATTTGCAACTGCACCTAAATCAAATGCGGCAGATATCGATAAGGCGATGAAGGCAGCCAGTGATGCATTTCCAGGATGGCGCGACTCCACACCTTCAGAACGTCAGCGCGCTTTACTGAAGATTGCTGATGCTATTGAGGCCCGTGCTAATGAATTCGTCACCCTCGAATCTGAAAACTGCGGAAAGCCAAAGAGCCTCACAGCATCTGAAGAAATGCCACCGATGGTAGATCAGATTCGTTTCTTTGCTGGCGCTGCTCGCAACCTCGAAGGACGTTCTGCGGGTGAATATATGCATGGAATGACTTCCTATGTGCGCCGCGAACCTATTGGTGTCTGTGCTCAAGTAACTCCATGGAACTACCCGATGATGATGGCAGTGTGGAAATGGGCTCCAGCAATTGCTGCCGGAAATACTGTTGTTCTCAAGCCAAGTGATACGACACCAGTATCTACACTCTTCATGGCACAGATCATGGGCGAGTTCCTTCCTGATGGTGTCATCAATGTCATCGCGGGAGAACGTGACACAGGTGCTGCGCTCGTCGATCACGCAACTCCAGCGATGGTCTCTGTCACAGGTTCAGTGCGCGCAGGTATGGAAGTTGCTTCAGCTGCTTCGAAATCGCTGAAGCGAGTACACCTCGAACTCGGTGGCAAAGCTCCCGTCGTTGTATTTAATGATGCAGATTTGCAGGCAGCTGCTGAAGGAATTGCAATCGCTGGATACTTTAATTCTGGTCAAGATTGCACAGCGGCAACACGTGTTCTTGTTCAAGAGGGCGTCTATGACGAGATGGTGAAGTTGCTTGCAGATCAAGCTACCAACCACATCGGTATGGGTATGCCTGATGAAGATGTCATCGTCGGCCCAGTCAATAACGCTTCACAGTTTGAACGAGTACAAGGGTTTATTTCACGTACCCCATCACATGCTCGCATCGTGGCTGGAGGACAACCAACAAATCGCCCTGGTTATTTTGTGGCTCCTACAGTTATTGCAGATCTCAAACAGAGCGATGAGTTGATTCAATCTGAAATCTTTGGCCCCGTCATTACTATCCAGAAGTTCAAAGATGAAGCCGAAGCTGTGGCCATGTCTAATGGAGTCGACTACGGCCTAGCTTCTTCTGTCTGGACCAAAGACCACGGTCGCGCGATGCGCATGTCCAAGGCCTTTGACTTCGGCTGCGTCTGGATCAACACACACATCCCAATCGTTGCTGAGATGCCACATGGTGGCTTTAAGCGCAGCGGTTATGGCAAGGATCTGTCTAACTACGGCTTTGAGGATTACACCCGCATCAAGCATGTGATGACCAACCTCAACGCCTGAAATCCACGCCAAAGCCAGCGCTAAATCACAGAAAATTTACCTCGATTTAGGTTTGGTTCACGCTCAAAAGTGCAACATAATGAGCCCTGCACAACCGTCCCTTATTCCGGCATATAAAAGGAGCCTCTCCGCATGGCTAAGAAACCACTATCACCTGAAGCACGTTCAATTATTAATTCGCAGATTTCTCGTCGGGCACTTCTTGCAGGTGCTGGTGCAGTTGCAGGTGCTGGTGCGCTCGCAGCGTGTGGATCTGGAGGATCAAGTGGAGCAGCGAAGGACACAGTTCGTTGGGCAAACTGGACTCTCTATATCGATGTTGATGAGTCAGGAAAGAAGTATCCAACTCTTGAAGCATTTACAAAGCAGACCGGAATCAAAGTTAAATACTCCGAAGATATTAATGACAACGACGAATTCTTTGGCAAGGTACAGGGACAACTTAAGCTCAAGAAAGATATTGGCTACGACATTATTACTCCAACTGACTGGATGGCATCACGCTTTATCCGTCTTGGATACACCCAAAAGTTTGATAAGGCCAACATCCCTAACGCAAAAAATATTCTTCCAACCCTTGCACACCCATCATTTGATGCTAATCGCGATAGTTCTCTTAGTTGGCAGGGCATCATGGCTGGTCTCGGATGGAATACCAAAGTCAATCCAAAGGGACTCAAGACTGTTGATGATCTCTGGCAGCCACAGAATAAGGGAAAGATTGTTGTGCTCTCTGAAATGCGCGACACTATCGGCGTTATCCTTCTTTCACAGGGAATCAAGCCAGAAACTTGTACCGAAGATCAATTTATGAACGCTGTCGACTTCTTGAAGAAGAAGATTGCAGATGGCTGGATCCGCGGCGTAAAGGGCAATGAATATAAGGAAGATTTGATTTCAGGGGACGCAACAGCTGTGATCGCATGGTCAGGCGACCTATTCCAGCTTTCCACAGAGAACGAAGGCAAGTTTGACTTCGCTATTCCAGAATCTGGCGGAACTATTTCAGGCGATAACTTCCTCATTCCTTCAACTGTCACTGCCGAGAGCAAGGTCAATGCTGAGAAGCTCATTAACTATTACTACGAGCCAGCGGTGGCCGCAGAAGTTGCGGCATATGTAAATTACGTAACACCGGTGCAAGGTGCCCAAGCTGAGATGGAGAAAATCGATCCAAAGCTTGCGAAGAGTGAGTACATTTTCCCAACTCAGGCAACCATGAGTCGCTTGCATGTCTTCAAGGCTCTCTCTCCTGCAGAAGAGACCAAGTGGACTGAAGCATTCCAGGCTGCAGCCGGTAACTAAGTTGGCAGATGTTTCCACCTCGACCAGAGGAGATCTTCGACTTACGCACCTGACTAAGTCATACGGAGATTTCAACGCCGTCAATGATTTGTCACTGACCATTCCTGAAGGATCATTCTTCGCACTCCTTGGACCATCAGGCTGTGGAAAGACCACAACGCTTCGCATGATTGCAGGTCTGGAAGAACCAACACAAGGTTCTATTTCACTAGGTGCTACCGATATTACTTACACCAAGCCTTATCAGCGCCCCATCAATACTGTTTTCCAAAACTATGCGCTCTTTCCGCATCTGACCATCTTTGAAAATATCGCATTCGGTCTGCGCCGTCGCGGAATTAAAGATGTCGATGATGCAGTCAATAAGGCGCTAGACCTCGTTGAACTCCCGCATCTTGCCCAGCGCAAGCCAACTCAGCTATCTGGCGGACAGCAGCAGCGTATTGCACTTGCACGCGCCATCGTTAATCGACCAGCTCTGCTCCTACTCGATGAACCGCTAGGTGCACTTGATCTCAAGCTTCGTCGTCAAATGCAGATTGAACTGAAATGGATTCAAAAGGAAGTGGGAATTACATTCGTACACGTCACACATGATCAGGAAGAAGCCATGACAATGGCTGACACCATTGCCGTGATGAATGAAGGTGAAATTGAACAAATGGGTTCACCTGCTGACCTCTATGACAATCCAAAGACTGCATTTGTTGCAAACTTCCTTGGGCAGTCAAACCTCATTAAGGGAACTGTCACAGGAAACGATGGAGCAAATCAGATTGTTGAGCTCTACGGACAGAAGATTTCGCTGCAAAAGGATCGATCACACGGTGTAGATAGCGCAATCTATGCAGGTATCCGTCCTGAAAAGTTCCGCATCTCTCGCCTTCAGACAGCAACCTCCGGCAATATCTTGACTGGTGGAAAAGTTGAAGATGTTTCATATATCGGTGTTTCAACTCAGTATCAAGTGATGATGCCGTGGGGACAAGAGCTCATGGTCTTCGAACAAAATGATGACGGAGTCGCGCCATTTAGCGTCGGCGAATCAGTCAACATTTCTTGGGAACCCATCTTCACCTTTGGGCTTCGTGGTGATGAAGATGCGGAAGCGGGCACAGAGGTAAATCCTGAAGAGGATCTCGACGAATAATGTCCAGTCAGAAAAAGTTTGGGCTAAGCACTCCTTATCTCTTACTTCTGCCTGGAATGGGATTTCTCTTTACCTTCTTTATCGTGCCAATTATCAACCTCGCCCAAACGTCGACTCAAACTCCAGTCGCTGGTGGAGATACAGGACAATACGAACAGACATTACGCTTTCAGAATTACATCGATGCCTTTGTTGAAAATAAGGAACAGTTTGGTCGATCTTTCGTTTATGCCATTCTGGCTACAGCACTAGCTCTAGCAATTGCGTATCCATTGGCATATGCGATTGCCTTTAAATCCGGCAAACTCAAGAACCTTCTTCTTGTTCTTGTTGTTGCTCCGTTCTTTACCTCATTTCTTCTCCGTACGATTGCGTGGAAGCAGATTCTTGGAGAACAGGGATTTGTCGTTCCTACTCTTCGCTCACTTCACCTCATCTCTGAAAGCACCACGCTCACATCAAGTGCCTTTGCAGTAGTTGCCGGCATGACCTATAACTTCCTGCAATTTATGACGCTGCCGCTCTATGCATCTATCGATCGCATTGATCCGCGCACGCTCGAAGCATCAGGTGATCTCTATGCAAATGGATTTACCACATTCCGCAAAGTGACATTCCCGCTCTCACTTCCCGGAGTGGTTGCAGGAACTTTACTTACCTTTATTCCAGCAGCAGGTGACTACGTCAATGCAGCAATCCTCGGCAGCCCGCAGACAAAGATGATTGGAAATGTTATCGATTCTCGCTTCTTTAAGATTGTTGATTATCCAACGGCATCAGCGCTCTCCTTTACCTTGATGGCAGCAATTCTGATTCTTGTGACTATCTATATTCGTAAGGCCGGAACTGAGGAACTCGTATGAGAAAGATTTCCCGTTGGTTCCAGCGCAACTTGATTCGCATTTATGCGGTGATTGCATTTA
>Ga0214921_10011503_pt1 | contig 10742 bp, 8 predicted proteins | sample LL1505_MetaG_FD_177992 | JGI IMG/M metagenome (GOLD analysis project Ga0214921, IMG submission 177992) | Freshwater microbial communities from Lake Lanier, Atlanta, Georgia, United States - LL-1505 | ecosystem: Environmental > Aquatic > Freshwater > Lake | place: USA: Georgia | collected 2015-05-28
AATTACGCCAACCAAAGATGCACCAAGTGAAGACGCTAATGCCGAAGGGTCCAATGACGAGGACAGCAATTAACTCAATTGAGATTTATTAATACTCCGCAGTCACACCTGTATAATTCTGAGGGGTGATTTTCTTTAATTCTTTTTTCAAAGCCACCGTAATTTTTAATCCGTCAATGAATTTATGCATCGACTTTTTATCAATCTTGCTATTGCCTCTTGTTAAATCCTTTAATGCCTCGTAAGGATTAGGATATTGTTCGCGACGCAAAATGGTTTGAATAGCTTCTGCCACAACCGCCCAATTATTTTCAAGGTCTTCATTGATTTTTACTTCATTTAAAATCAACTTTCCTAGGCCTTTTTCAATTGAATTAATCGCAATCGTGATATGTCCAACAGGCACACCAATATTTCTCAAAACGGTTGAATCAGTTAAGTCTCTTTGGAGTCTGCTAATGGGCAGCTTGGCTGAAAGATGCTCCAATAATGCATTGGCGATGCCTAAATTACCTTCTGCATTTTCAAAATCGATTGGGTTGACTTTATGCGGCATGGCACTTGATCCAACTTCGCCTTTTTTAGTTTGTTGCTTAAAGTAATCCATGGAGATATAGGTCCAGATGTCTCGGGTTAAATCAATCAAAATAGTATTCAATCTTTTTAAGTTGTCACAATGTGCAGCAAAATGATCGTAGTGCTCAATTTGAGTGGTGAACTGCATACGCTCAAGTCCTAACACATCATCCACAAATTCATTGCCTAATGCGACCCAATTTTTCTTAGGGTAAGCGATATGGTGTGCATTATAATTTCCTGTAGCACCGCCAAATTTAGCGGCATAAGGGATGCTACTAAATAATTCAATTTGATGGTTGATTCTCTCTACAAATACCATAATCTCTTTTCCTAAAGTAGTAGGAGAAGCGGACTGACCATGTGTTCTTGCTAATAATGGCACTTTCTTCCATTGTTTTGCAAATTGGTATAATCTGTTTTGTAAATTAATATAGGCTGGCAAAATTTCAGATTCCATGGCGTTTTTCCAACTTAGTGGAATAGCGGTATTATTAATATCTTGAGATGTCAATCCAAAATGAATCCACTCTTTCAATGCGCCCGCTTTATGTTCGTCTAAAATTGCTTTTAAAAAGTATTCAACCGCTTTTACATCATGGTTGGTAGTCGCTTCAATGGCTTTGATTTTCGCAGCATCTTCCTCTGAAAAATTTTCTACAACTTCCAACAACGCTTTTCTTAAACCCACAGGCAATTTGAAGAACTTCTTATCTGCTAAAAATAAAAAGTAGTGTACTTCTACCAATACGCGGTACCTGATAAGGGCATATTCAGAAAAATAAGCACCAAGTGCTGCAGTTTGTTTGTGGTAACGACCATCGATCGGTGAAATAGCGCTTAAATGAGACATATAGTTTGCTTTAAAACAATTTGAATGAATATCTTTGCACAAAGTTAATTCAATTGGACAAGAGATGGCGCATTGGGGTAGTAAGTTATTTCAACACTCAACCCTTATTATTGGGGATAGAAAAAGCTGATTTTTTATCAAAAATAGAGTTGGTAAAAGACTATCCAGCAAAGATTGCACAAGCCTTAATAGACGGCCAAATAGACATTGGCCTTGTGCCAGTAGCCATTACTCCTTTTTTAACAGACCCTCATATTGTTTCAGAATACTGTATTGGCACTAAGACCAAAGTGGCCTCTGTCGCTATTTTCAGTAAAGTCCCAATGGATCAAATTGAATCCATTTACCTGGACTATCAAAGTAGAACCTCCGTTCAATTGGCACGTATCTTATTTCAAGAATTTTGGAAAAAGGACGTTCAGTTCCTAAAAGCTCAAGAAGGCTATATCCAATCCATTGAGGGCACTACTGCTGGGGTGATTATTGGAGATAGGGCACTAGCAAATTTGACTGAGTTTAAGTATGTGTACGACTTAGGTGAAGCATGGATTAAACATACTGGCCTGCCCTTTGTATTTGCTGCATGGATGTCGAATCAACCAATACCGGATGCTTTTAAAACCTTATTTAATCAGGCCAATGCCTATGGGGTGGAGCATATTGATGAAGTATTGAATCAACTGCCTTCTAGAGCACATGAGTATAACATGGAGGAGTATTACACTAAAAATATTGAGTATCGAATGAATGATACAATGCAACAGGGTATGCAATTGTTTTTAGAAAAAGTCAAGCAATTAGCGTCTTAAAAATCCAAAAATTTTATTTTTCAAAAATCCTTGAACAAGTTCTTTTAGTTCAGGAGCAGGATTGATCCACATTAATAATCCGTAGAAGCCAAGTCCATAGATGCTAGATTTAATAGCAATATTTAATACAAAATTAGAGGTAGATGGGATGATGTAAATTAAGAACATCAAGATCATACTGATGATCAAAAATAATCCATGTTTTAAAGTGTAAGGCTGCAAATCAAATTTCTTGTATAAGAATAAAAAACGCACACTATTGTATAAGGTCAAAGCTGCTAAATTTGAATAAGCTAAGCCAATCAAAGAATAGTTCGTGATTAAATAAAAGTTCAAAGGAATAGACAAAACAATGTAGAACAGGTTAGTAAAGAAATCAAATCTCCAATAATTAGATGTGCCAATAATTTGTCCATTCACGCCAGTCGCTAGGTCAATTAATTTTGCTAGTCCCATGATAAAAACAATTGGCACCAAGGCATCATAGCCGCCTCCTTGGTTATGGCTGATCCAGTTTAAAAATGCAACAAGGTTTTCGATATTCAACCAGATCAATCCAAATAATAACAATCCAATGGCTAAGAGATTGGAAACGCTCTTATGATAGATATGTTTGATGTTCGCAAAGTCTTTATCCTTCCATGACTTAGCCAATACAGGAATACTAATGGCATTTAAACTTCGCTGTGGAATTTCCATGATGGCTGACACATATGTAGCGATAGCAAAAATACTTGCATCACTCAGTCCTCTTAGGCCAACAATCATGAAAGTATCATTGGTCCTTGCTAGTAAATTAAAGAACTGACCTGCAAAAACAAATAACGCAAAATTGAGCATCTTCCACTTTAGGCGTTTTGTAACACTACTAATTTTAAAATTTCTAAAAGACCACTCTTTAGAAGTAGATAAGTTGTATATCAATATTAAAGTAGGGATCACATAAATGCCACTAAAAAGCAAAATGAACTGATCTAAATTGAGCCACTTTAATCCAACAGCAAGAATCAAAACGGTGGTTAATATTCTTACCGCGGTTTCTCTTAAAAAATTAGTGAGCACGCCTTTTTGAAGGCCCCAAGCAAAAGCCTCTAACCAATAAAAAATCAATAAAAAGAAGGTGTAGGGATAGACGTAATTAAAATAGGTAGCTAGGCTAGGAGATTTGCCTAATTTTCTGATGATGAAATCTTTATTCTCCCATCCAATCCACATCATCAATCCAAAACCAATTAGGTTAATGATTAAAGTCAAAAAAGGTAATTCGTTTTTCTTTGGCCCTAGGTAATGATTGTAAAATGGGAAGAATTTATACACCACAGGAAGGGTACCTAATGTACAAAAAACAGATAAGGTGGCACCTATATCAATCATGGCTCTAACGAGTCCTTGATCATTTTTGGAGAAGAACATGGGGAACAATACAAGCAAATTCACTGCACCTATCACAAACCCAATCATGATAAAGATAGACGACTTGATGCCTTGTTTTTGGATAATCCCCATGCTACAAATATAATGAAAAGCTTAAAGGACTTTGTAGAAATGAGGTTTGTTTTGGATAATTAAGAACAAGTTTGACCAAATGACTAGCACATTCTTAGTTAAACCCAATACTTTATCTAATTCCTTGAATGGATTATTTAAATGAATCGAATTTTTAAGGAAACTACCTATGAAAAATACGGGTATAGCAAAGCTGTAATTCAATAGTTGAAATAGAAACCAACCAATACCATATTGTTTTCTAATTCGAATATGATTGCTTATCATTAATTGAAGTCCTTTGCGATCAAAAAGGTTAGTATAGGATTTATCATCAGAGTTCGCATTTACAGAAATCACTTCTCCCATAATGTGAATGATGTGAATATTACCAAAAATGCACAATGTCCCAAATTTCCCTAATCTACTGCACCATTCTACTTCTTCACCATACAAGAAAAAATCCTCATCCATTAACCCGCTTTTTTGTATCACATCGGATTTGACCATTAAAAAAGCACCGCTGATCCAACCAACCATTTCCTCTGAAGAGGCAGATTCAACACTCGGTTTTTTAACGTTGGTTAATAATGAAACTTGTTTTAAAAAATCCCCCCAATAGGGTAATGGTAATAAGTGGTTTAGCCCTCCTTTCATAAAGTGGCTTCCAGAAATTTGTGTTGTTAAATCTTTGTTTAACATTTGAACACCGCAAGCAACATTTGTTGACTTTTCAAATTCTTGTAAACAAACGTTTATCGCATCGTTTAAAATAAGTGTATCCGGGTTGAGCAATAAAATGGATGCACCTTTTGCTAGTTTAATACCTGCATTGTTGGCTCTTGCAAAACCAGCATTGTATCCCATATCATGCCATAGTAGAAATGGGAATTCATTTAATAATATTTCTTTGCTTTGATCTTTGGAATCATTATCAACAATAATCCATTCGAAGCTTTTATAAGATTCAAAAGCAACCGCAGATTGTAAACAATCTTTTATAAAATGCGATGATTTATAATTTACTATGATGATGGATAATTTCAATAGTTATAGTTTGCCTTGAATAATATTTTGTAAGTAAGCTAAAGTCATTAATATTTTTGAAATAAAACCGTTTTTAAGTTGAGCGCTTGAAAATTTGGATTGTAGATGAACCATGTTTATAATAGACAGGGGCCAATGGGTATCTCCAAATTGAGTTAGATCTTTTTCAGATCTAATTTGGCAATTTCTCAGAATACGCCACCAGGCATCAAAAACAATGATATTTTTTAATGGAGTAGTGCCATATTTGTCTAATAGAATATGCCCCTCTGGTATTTCAACATTTGGCACATTGAGGCAAGAATTGGTTACTTGACTCTCGCTTACACCAACATGAATTAAGGTATCTTGTATAGGATATACTTCTTTTTCTTTTAAAAGTACTCTAATGTAATATTCCAAATCAACCCTCCATTTCATTCTTTCATCATATTTTTCCAAAATGCTTTTATGAAACATAGTCACACTTGGTGGCCCAATTATATTTTCGGACAATAAAAGTAAAGGTTGTCTTAAAATACGGTTTAGCTGGGTCTTATTATGATGAACGGGTTGATATCTTTCTTCGGTTTCTATAAAATTACTGTAGGATGAATAGATGAATTTTGGACCATACAATGTTGCATCTGCAAATTTTTGTAAACTGTCATTGGTTGAAAACCAATCATCATCATGCATTAATTTGATCCAATCTCCTTTGGCTTTTGAAATGGCTGCATTCCAGTTGGCAGGGGTACCTAAAGAGGGACTATTTTTAAAATATTGAATTGGAACTAAATTGTTGAATGTTTGAAGAAAGGTATAAACCGATTCATCATCACTGTCATCTGAGACAATTATTTCATAATGCTTGTAGCTTTGCTCTGCAATTGAGGCTAACAAACGTTTCAGATATGGAAGTCGTTTGTATGCGGGAATGCAGATAGAGATAAAAGGTTGCCCCATGCTTGAAAATCAATTAATAAGATGAAATTAGTAACTTTTTAGCATTTATGTTAAATTCGCAGACATTAAGACTAGAACATGTTAAAATTAGCAGGGGTTGTTATTTTATATCATCCAGATAAATCCAAGACTATTGAGAATATAGCTACTTATGCAAATCAATTAAATAAACTGTACATTTTTGACAATTCAGTGCCATCTTCAATAGACATTTCGAATGATTTAGCGTATTTAAAAATTCCATTTGAATTTATTACAACTGGAACAAACGAAGGAATTTCTAAAAGATTAAACGAGGCTGCACACAAGGCCATACAAGAAGGGTATGATTTTTTATTAACGATGGATCAAGATTCTAGTTTTGAACCTGGAGCTTTTGAGCAATATCTTCAATTAGTGGATGCTTATGATAAAGCACAAGTTGCCCAATTTGGTGTTAATTGTGATCCAAAACATATTCCAATTTCAGACGTCCCTTTGAATACAAATAGTTTAATTACATCTGGAACTATTTTGAATCTATCTATTTTTAAAAATATTGGAAATTTTGATGAAAAATTATTTATTGATTTTGTAGATGTTGAATATTCTTTAAGGGCTTCCTACAAGGGCTATCAGAATATTATTTTCCCCAATATTATCATGAAACATGCGCTAGGGTATTTAAAATTAGGCAGATCGTTTAAAAATTTTAAAAAAACGCTTAGAATTTTACATGCACCAATTAGGGTGTATTATATTATTCGTAATGGGTTGTATTTATTATTTAAAGTACAGCACCTAGATAAGAAAGCTAGAAAGGCGATCCTGTTTGACCACATGAAGATGTTAAAAAATGATTTCTTATACAATGATCATCTTGGCGCTGTGTATGTTAATGCGGCGCAGGGTGTGTATGATTTCTTATTTAATAAAATGGGTAAAAAATAAAATATGAAAGTAGCTAGGATTTTAATGAAGTTTATTTATTTTGTTTATGCAACACTTTACTTTCGTAGTATTAGATTGGCCTATTTATTGGTAATTTATACAGTAGATTTCCATTTTCTTTCTAAACTTGAACGACAAGAAAATAAATTAGTTTTTAAAGATGCTGGTAATAAAATTTATATCAATCAATTACATTGGTTTGGTTTTTTATTTCCAATGTTAAATGAACTCTTACAAAGCACTAAAGCTAAAGTAGTCAAATTAGAGAAAGATTTTTTTATTATTGGTATTCAGGGATTAAATTTCAAAGTTGCTTCTTTGTCAAATATGGCAGTATTACATGAAATTTTTATTCAAAAAATATATGACATCGAATTAGTCGGTCCCGAAGTAATAGTCATTGATATTGGCATGAACGTGGGGGTAGCAAGTCACTTTTTCGCTAGTATGCCTAATGTGAAAGCAGTATATGGATATGAGCCATTTCCAGAGACATTTCAGGAGGCGTTGTTTAATTCAGCATTAAACCCGACTTTAAAAAATAATTTGTTTCTTTTTAATATTGGAGTGAGCGATCGTAATTGCAAAAAAACAATTACGCTGTTTGAAAGCGGTTCACTATCAGCTTCAACAATAGAATCAAATACAACTTTTACAAAAAAAAATGGGGAAGAAGTTGAGGTTGAATTAATGTCTGTTAAGGATGTTTTAACAACTATCATTCAACAGCATCCAAATTCGCCCTTGGTACTAAAAATTGATTGTGAGGGAGAAGAGTATGCTATTTTTGAATCTCTTGAAAATAGCAATTTAATGTCAAATGTTACAGCTATTTTAGTTGAATGGCATGAAAAAGGAATAAACCCTATTGCTTCATTTTTAATAGATCAAGGCTTTCAATTTCACCATATTCCCAATAAAGAATTGAATAGTGGTATGGTCTACGCTTTTAAGAAAAATTAGTAAAGCATTTAATTTAGCTACCAAGTAATCCCTTCAAAGCATCAATCCTAAATTGAATGATTGGCCATGATTTAGCAGGAGTACCCTGCAAACTATATTTTATACCTAATAGTACGGAAGCTCCCAATTTAAAAAGGTATTCCACTATCTTTTTTAAATAAGCCTCTTTTGAAATGGCTTTTGTTCGGGCTTGCTCTCCTCTGCCTATCCCACTTGCTACACGGTACATATATTCCGATGTCAATTTCTTGACTTCTACCACATGATGCACACAAATAGATGGGTCGTAATAAATCGTATGCCCAAGGGCTAATATTTTATAGAATAGTTCTTTGCCTTCGCCACCAATTCTTAAAGTGCCTACCACACCTGGTATTTGAGTGTTAAAGCCGCCAATAGCATCATAGACATCCTTTTTAACAATCATATTGGATTCAATTGGATACTTCCCATTTTCAAATGCACAAGCAGTAGGGGCGTAATCAAAATTTCCTACTAAAGAGGAAACATAATAACTCATCCATGTAGGTTCAGAAGGAATGTATTTTGGGATGATGCGTCCACCAAAGCCAATGGCTTCTGGTTTATCCTGTATATGCTTGATGATGTTTTCAATATAAGAGGGCGTAGCCACTGCATCGTCATCCATAAAACATAGCCATGCACCCTTGGCTAATTGAGCGCCCGTATTTCTAGCAAAAGAAGCGCCTTGATTGGTCTCCGTAGCATAATGAAAATACCCATCTGGGTTTTCAGTCCTCCATTTTGCAACTACTTGTTTTGTTCCATCTGTTGAATTATTATCTACCACAATCACTTCAAAATTATCTTTCGAAGCAGTTTGTTGGTATAAACTATCTAATGCACCACCAATGTATGCGGCACGATTATAGCTACAAATGACAACAGATACAAGCATTAGATAGTTGTATTTTGCTTGTTCATAAACTGTTTGATTGCTATAGCAATGCTAGCAATCAATGCCAACCAAAGTAGGATAGAAGCTACACCAGCAAGTTTTTTTGTATTGGTGATTGAATCAGGTTTGAATTCAAATCTAATTTTATGTTCACCAGCAGGCACAACCAATCCTCTTAGTACATAGTTCACTTTAACAATTGGAGTTTCCTTTTCATCCACATATGCTTTCCAGCCATCTTTGTAATAGATCTCACTAAATACAGCTAGTTGTTTTGCATTTGTTTTAGCGGTGTAGTTTACTTCATCGTTCTTATTATCCACTAACTTAATACTTGCATTTGAATCTACTTGTAACCCTTGTAAAGCATCTATTTTATCTTGCTCGTCCATCACCGCAGTATCTTTTGGATTAAAATAAGTGAGGTGATCCATGACGGCTCTTGGACCTTTTTTAAATTCAATGCCTTTAACAAACCATGCATTGCCTAAAGCATCTGGATTAGGGATGGTATCGGATGCCATATTACCAGTGATGATGTATTTAGTATTCATCATGTTCAAAGTCGGCAAACATTTTGGAAAATTATACCATTGGTTTTCGATCAAATCTTGGTAGATACTTAATTTAGCAGGATTGTATCCGCCCACTAATTTATGGTGATACGCGAGGATGGCGCCCTCATTGAATGCAGTTTGAACACCACGTCTAAGATCAATGATTCTATAATAACTCTTATCTTTTAACAATGCATTATCCAACGGTGTTAGCGCAAAAGCATTGTCATTTTCTGAAGCTTCTACATATTGACTAGGCTTAAGGTATTGCACATTGATCTGGAATAGGTCTATCAATGTTAAAATTCCAATGGCTGCAATAAATAATGTTTCTTTTATGGTTTGCTTAATATATAAGAAGATGAGTAAGAAAGCAATCCCAATAAAAATAAATGTTCTTGTTAAATCTGATTCAATGAATCCTTTTCGGTCTTCTGCAATGGCATTCACTAAATCTCTGGCAGGAGCTTCAAATGCTGCTTTTTGATTTGGGTCTTGTATTTGCATAATCTGAGACATCAATTGTTTTTCACTTTCCGATTTAAAATCAGATGTAAAATACAATCCTATTAATGCCACAAACACAAAACCTAATGTGATCCAACCTATTTTATGTGCTTGAATGAAAGTTTTAAAATTGGTAGCTTTTAAAGTAGCGCTGATACCATACATTGCTAAAACCCCAATCAATAAAGTAGGCACAACAATAATCATACTTGGAGCACGGAACTTATTGTAAAGCGGTAAGTATTTTAAGATCATTAAATTGAAGGACTCAAAATAAGAACCTGCTGCTAACATAATAGATAGTACAATGACTCCACCAATCCACCAACGGTTAGGATTTTGATTGCTTCCAAATCCAATACAGGCAAAGAAACAAATAAGGATACCAACGTAAGGAGGACCTGCTGTGAATCCTATGCCACCCCAGTAAAATTGTAAGAAAGATTGCAATTGCTGACCCACTTCTGGTTGCATTTGTTGTATAACTTCAATTGCTTTTGATTTTGTTGGGTCTACTAAATTTGGATCACTAGAGGCGCCGTAAACATGAGGGAACATCATCACCAATGGCTCTGATAAAAACATACTATAACTTAAAGCATAATCTTTGTTCAATCCAGTATTGGTAATTTTACTGTCCTTTGTTGCCAAAGCACTTCCGCCTCTAATAGTAGATTTTCCAAACTCTGCAGTGCCAATAAGCATCATAGCATTGACTGCCAAGCCCATTAATCCAGCCACTAAACTAAATCCAACAGTTTTAAGGATATGTGTAAAATCTTTTGCCTTGATCCATTGTACAAGATAAAAGACAGACATAACTAGCACGATGATTAAACCATAATAGTTGATTTGAAGGTGGTTCGCTTGTACAAATAATGTTGTGGCAATCGCAGTCATGATTGCACCCAAGTAATATTTCTTTTGAAAAATCAATAAGATAGATCCAATAAAGAAAGGGAGATAAGCAATCGCATGCATTTTGGTGATATGCCCAACAACAACGATAATAGGATTATAAGTGGCATAGCTATAGGCCAATCCACCTAGAATGGCAATCATGGTAGAGAATCCAAGGACCTGCGCTAAAAAGTAAAAACAAATACTAGCTAAGAAAAATAAGCCAACTGGTTCAGGTAAATTAAGTGTGA
>Ga0214921_10011506_pt1 | contig 10741 bp, 10 predicted proteins | sample LL1505_MetaG_FD_177992 | JGI IMG/M metagenome (GOLD analysis project Ga0214921, IMG submission 177992) | Freshwater microbial communities from Lake Lanier, Atlanta, Georgia, United States - LL-1505 | ecosystem: Environmental > Aquatic > Freshwater > Lake | place: USA: Georgia | collected...
CACCTTCGTAGATGGCGGAGTCCACCCACGCTTTGGTACTCGCAACTTCACAATGCCTCTTCAAAACGGCCAATACATCGAAGTTGTCTGCCCACTAGATCACCCAGCAACCGAGCAAACTCCTTGGGGCAAAGCTGTTAGCAAGAAAGCACAAGAAGGCGGAGGCTGGCTGACTTGGGTTTTTGCAACTGAAGATATTTCAAAGGTTGAAGAGAAGTTTGGACGACCTGCAATCGAAGGTCACCGCACACGACCAGACGGCACCGACCTTAAGTGGAAGCAAATCGGAGTTAATGAAATTACCGACTCTCGCGAACTCCCATTCTTCATCCAATGGTTAACCGCTGATCACCCATCACAAGAAGGAAAAGCAGTTGCTGCAATTGAGAAGATTACGATTGCAGATTCTGATCACCTTGCTGATTCTTGGTTTAAGTCTGAGATTCTTGATGGATTAAATGGAGCTTCAGTTGATTTCGTCGATCCATCTTCAAATGATGGAGAGTATGGAATTGTTGCAGTGCATTTAACGACTCCAAGTGGGTTAGTCCGATTGGATTAAAGCCCAAACATACTTCGTATTTTGATTATATCTAGACTCGGATCGAATTCCCTTGCGAGTTCGATTGATTGAAGCAGAATTCCATCTACATTCAAGTAGCTATGGGATCCAAATCTTCCGTTAAGAAAAATATCTTGCGTCCTGAAGTATTCAATCACGTTTTGACGATTATCCTCAAAATTATTTGGATAAACAACATAAGCATCTTTAATTCGCTCAACGTATTCAAAGATTGGAAAATCTGATTCATCCAGTAAGTTGCGTTCCTTCAAACCAGCTATTACATGTTCGATAAGTTCTGAATCAGACATAAACCATGCGGCTCCTGATTCTGTTACTGTGATTTCAGCCTGTACCAAAAAATGATTTTCAGAAGGCACATTATTAGGTGAAAAAACTCCTGGGTAAGATACTCGGTTAACTAAGAACTCGGAGTCGGGGATATAAACTGCAGTAAATTGATTTTCATCCTTTTTCTTAAAACCTAAATTTACAGTTATTAATGGATTAACTGGGAGAGCGCCAACCATCTCTTTAACCCAATCTGGCGTCCCAACGTATATATCAATAAGAGTTTTTAGGGGAATTGTTGAAACGATATCTCCAATGAACTCTTCTATTTGCCCATTTACCTTGAGTCTGAAGTGGTTTTGTGAGATTCGCTCTATTTCTTCAATTTTACTGTTTGTACGGATTCGATTTGGTGAAATTTGCTTCGCCCATGCGCTCATCAAGGATTCATAGCCACCAATTTTTGGATAGTCGTAATAAAGTTGATGGACATATCCTTCGGTTCTAATTCCCATGGCGCCCTTTAGAACGTCTTCCCAAGGAGGACTTGGTATTCGATCTGCCCAAGTCATAGAAATTTCTGCAAATGGAAGATTCCAGATTTTTTCGTTATACGGTTTGAAATAGATGTTTGTCAGTGTTTCACCAAAATTTTGGAAGAACCACTCTTCTAAATTCTTTGGACTAGTCAAACTTGGATTTATTTTAATTCGTAAAAAATCTTCTAGCGCCTTGATACGCGTATCTACAGGCAAGGAAGATAAATCGTTTTCAATTGGATACCTCAAGAGTACCCCGTTAATCATCACAACATTTTTTCGCATACATGTATGTACATTGCCATCTAAAGAGTCAACCATTATTCCCAGTGCATCTTTATCCTTTGAAAACATGATGTGAGGGCCTTGGTCAAAGGTAAAACCATCAATTGATTTAGATTTACTCAAGCCTCCAATTTTTGGCCCGGCTTCAAGAATTCTTGAATTAGGAACCAGAATCGCTGTTGAAATCCCGCTAGCGCCGCCACCGAGGATTAACTTTTCACGCACATTAATCCCCTTTCAAAAGGACACCGAAGTGGTTGTTGAAGTTGTTTTCAATGTCGTTAGGATACTCGGAGGAGACCACTTCAGCTGGAGATAGGGATGCAGATAATGCGGAAAAGTGCTGTTAATTCAAGTGATATTCCAGTAAATAATGCAAAGTATAGAGATTTAGTGTTAGCCCGTGGAGCACAGTACTTGGCTTCAACCAAGAATGTTATTTGGTATCTCGAAACTCTAATTCTCTCCGCAAGATTCATGCAGTTTCTCAAGTCAAGTCAATGGGGTTCAAACTCAAAACTTCTAGTAAACCGCTACCAACTATGGAATGAAAAGTTAATGCCGAGGGTCAAGGCTGGTGCTGTCGTATTTGAATTTGGAGTAGCAGCTGGTGCTGCTACCAAATGGTGGGCCAAAAAAGAATTGCCGCTGGCTGGCTGGCATGGCTTTGACACCTTTACAGGACTTCCAACGCCTTGGAGTCGTGGAGGGGTAGATGTGATGGAGGCGGGGGTGTTTGATCAATCCGCCACAGCGACGGAGTTTCCCGTCGTAAGATCAAATTATCCCCTTGATTGGCATAAAGGGCTCATTTCAGAAACTCTCGTTGATGCTAGTTTTCTAATCCCTTCGGATTGTCAGATAATTATTTTTATCGATGTTGATCTTTATCAACCGACGAAAGAAGTGCTTACATATTTTGCGAAGCAATTAAAAAATGGAGATTTAATTTATTTTGATGAGGGCTTCGATCCATGGAATGAAGGACTCGCATTACGGGAGGCAATGAGCGAACTTCCTACATTCACGGCGATTGCCCATACAGGTAGCGCCCTGCTTATCGAAATTGGAATAGTTAATGCTTAATTATTCAGATGTTGCTGTCGTAATGATAACGAGAAATGAAGAACAAGCAGTTGGGAAAGTTGTTAAAGATGCATTGGAAAGTCTTCCAGGCTGCAGTGTATTTGTTATTGATGGTAGTTCTGATCGAACTGCTGAATTTGCGGCATTAGCTGGTGCAACTGTTATTCAAGAGCCAGGTGGCGGCTTTGGCCCAGCGTTACATTGTGCCCTGAATACGCCTGACTCTAAATTTTCTGTCATCGCTACTGTTGATGCGGATGACACGTATCCTCCAGAAGTATTGCCCGAATTGGTGCGGATGGTAAGGGAAGGGATCGATGTCGCAGGTGCAAATCGATTGACGATTACGCCAACCAAACATATGCCACTAATCAATTGGGCGGCGAATCTTACCTTTAATTTGATTGCAACATTAAGAACGCGCAGGATCATTCGCGACGTCCATTCAGGTCAAAGGGCATATAAGCGCGAGGTGATTCAAATGTTTGATTGGGATTTCAAGGGTTATGCGTTTCCTATTGATTTAATTTTTTGGCCCGCAATGTCAGGATTGAAGATTAAGGAAATTCAAATCGTATATCGAGAGAGAATTGGCGAGACTACCCTTGTTCGCGGGCCAAGCGGTAGGGCTTCCGTGCGCAGGCTGTTGAGGAAAAACTCTAATATTACATTGAAGAGTAGTTGCTAATCGCCTTTAGATTCTAATGACCTGAAATTTCTACCTTCATTGCGCCAAGTGCATCCATCATTGCTTCTTTGCTTGATCTCTTTGAACTCCAACCTGTGTTTTTGATTTTCCCTGAATTTAATATAATTTTCGGGACATCACCCTTCCAGCCACGATCGGATTCTCCGTAGACAATATTTACTGTTGAAGACTCAATGCCTAAGGTTTCAAAAGCGCACTCTGCAATTTGACGCACAGTTAAAGAGTCATCAGTAGAAATATTATAAACATCAAAAAATTCTTTTGAAAAATTTTCTAGATGCAACACACCTTGAACAATATCATCGACATGAATGTAAGACTTTGTTTGAGTGCCATCTCCCAATAATCTCAACTCACTTGGATTTGATGAAAGACGCCTAATAAAATCGTAGCCAACACCATGTGTCTGTCGTGGCCCAACAACATTTGCAAACCGAAATGCAATTGCTTGGAAATCAAACATATATGCGTAAGCAGAGATTAGAGCTTCCCCAGCTAATTTGCTTGCTCCATACGGGCTAACCGGTAACAACTCATCGGTTTCTGAAATTGGCCGAAAAGCAACTTCTCCATAAACACCGCTTCCTGAGGCATACAAAACCCTTTTTACTCCTGAGAGTCTGACGGCCTCAACAACGGATTCGGTAAGGGCGGTACCTTGAATAAAATCAATTCTTGGATTATTCATAGCCGCAGCAATGTCAGGATTAGAGGCTAGGTGGATGACAGTATCGACACCATTCAGCGCTTTGGTTAAGCTCGCCGTGTCCTCTACAGGCATCTCAATCAGGTCAAAATATGACTTTCCCAAGTGGTGCGAGATATGCTGAATTGTCCCAGAGCAAAAATTGTCAATCACCTTAATTTGATTTTGACCAGTCGCAAGGCGGTCAACAAAATGGCTCCCGATAAATCCTGCTCCGCCAATCACGGCATATGATTTCATGACAACACCATTTCTATTTGAGAATGGCACAATGTAACAAAACTAATCACAATTTACCGCAAATTTCGACTTTAGGAAATTATTCATGGAATGATTAAAGCGTGATCCTGACAAGAAGCCCTTTACGCATTTCACTAGGCGGCGGCGGAACAGACCTTCCATCGTATTACTCTAAATTCGGCGGCTTTCTGTTAGCAGCAGCGATTGATAAATATGTCTATGTGACAGTAAGCAGGCCATTTGCTCAGGGAATTGTGTTGAAGTATTCGACCATTGAGAAAGTCTTCAAAGTAGAGGAAATTCAGCATCCAATTTTGCGAGAGTCCATTAAAGCACTAAGGCTAAAAACACCACAAATTGAAGTATCGACGATTGCTGATATCCCCTCTGGGACGGGATTAGGCTCTAGTGGAAGTTTCACGACTGCTTTGTTGAAGGCGCTGTATACGCACCGAAAGATGACTATTCACGCCGATGAATTGGCAAAATTAGCTTGTGAAATTGAAATAGATATTCTTCAGGAACCCATCGGTAAACAGGACCAGTACATTGCTTCCTTTGGTGGTATATCTTCATTTGATTTTCACAAAGATGGTCAGGTATCGGTGAAGCCTTTAAAACTATCTCCAGATACTATGTTTGATTTGGAAGATAACTTACTCCTTTTTTATACGGGAACTACAAGGAGCGCTAGTAATATCCTTCGGGATCAAGATGAAAAATCTAAATCAGGAAACATAGATATGATTGACAACTTACACAAAATTAAACAACTAGGAATTAGTTCTCGAGATGCACTTTTGGACGGAGATACAAAGGCGTTTGGGTTATTGATGCATGAACATTGGTTAACAAAAATACAACGAGGTTCAGGCATTTCTGACTCCCACATAAACGACCTGTATGAACTTGGTCGAGCGAATGGCGCAATAGGTGGAAAAGTCGTTGGAGCAGGAGGTGGCGGTTTCTTAATGTTTTATGCAAGCGATCGAGATCGCCTCAGAGCTAAAATGAAGGAAAATAATCTAACTGAGCTGCGTTTTAGCTTTGATTTCGAAGGAACAAAGGTTGTGTTGTCTTAATGTTACCTATTGTGATTTTAGCTGGTGGTTTGGCAACTAGACTTGGCACTCTAACCGCCGAGGTCCCCAAGTCTTTGATTGAAATCAATGGCAAGCCATTTATTGATTGGCAGATGGAAAAACTTGTAAGCGCGGGGTACTCATGCTTTGTCCTTTGTCTCTCTCATAAATCGGAACAGATTCAAAATCATTTAGGCGATGGCACTCGTTGGGGCGTTAACATTAAATATTCACTTGATGGTGAATTTCAACTTGGGACAGGAGGTGCGATAAAAAAAGCGCTTCCAATGCTGGGACAGAAATTTGCAGTCATTTATGGTGATTCGTATTTGCCGATCAATTATTCTGAGATTGAAGGTAAATTTTTACAATCTAGGAAGAAAGGCTTAATGACTGTTTATAAGAATATAAATAAATTTGATCAAAGCAATGTCGAGTACGTCAATGGAAACATATACCGTTATGACAAGATAATGATAAATCCACGTATGCATCACATAGATTATGGACTAACATATTTTCGAATCGAAGCATTTCTGGATTTTGAAAAATGTATTTCTTTTGATCTTTCAGATGTCTATCTTCAACTTCTAAAAAAAGAGGAGTTGCGCGGATTTGAGGTATTTGAGAGATTTTATGAAATAGGATCACGTCAGGGGATAGAAGATTTTTCTGGATACTTAAGAAAGGTTTCATTATGAATTTTATAAAACAACATCTTGATGAATCTATAGCTATCACTAATGCAATCGATACTTCAAAGATTGAAGAGATGGTGGACTTATTGGCTGAAGTTAAGTCCTCCGGAGGCAGATTGTTTGTCTTGGGGGTCGGAGGAAGTGCTGCCAACGCTAGTCACGCCGTGAATGACTTCAGAAAATTAGCTGGTATTGAAACTTATGCTCCAACAGATAATGTCTCGGAACTTACCGCTCGGACTAATGACGAAGGCTGGGAAACTGTATTTTCTGGATGGTTGAAAGTAAGTAACCTTAACTCTAGGGATTGCATTTTTGTTTTGTCTGTGGGCGGAGGAAATAAAGAAAAGAATGTCAGCACAAACTTAATAGCAGCAATCGATCTTGCAAAAGAAGTTGGTGCAAAAATTACAGGTATTGTTGGCCGCGATGGTGGGTATACAGCTTTAAATTCTGATACATGCCTTGTTATTCCAAATTTAAGTCCTGACGCTGTCACTCCACACGCCGAGTCATTCCAAACAGTAATTTGGCACTTAATGGTGTCGCACCCAAAACTCAAAACTAACGCAACAAAGTGGTGAGTTCTTTAAATATATACAAGGCCGCTTTTCTTGATAGAGATGGGGTCATAAATAGATCTCAACTTGTAGATGGCGTACCAAAACCGCCAAAGTCTCTATCCGAGGTAGAGATTCTTGATGGTGTAATCGAATCCATTCAGTTACTTAAAAGATGTGGATACATTCCAGTCGTAATAACCAATCAGCCAGATGTTGCTCGAGGCCAAGCGCAAGAGAAAGACATAAATACAATCCATTCATACATAAGTTCAGTTGTAAGAATAGACCACTTCTATTCCTGCTTTCACGACGATTCAGATAAGTGCGGATGTAGAAAACCAGCTCCAGGGCTAATTTATAAAGCAGTCGAAGAACTCCAGATAGATCTATCCAATAGTATATTAATTGGAGACAGATGGAGAGATATTCAAGCGGGTCAAACTGCAGGGTGCAAGTCGTACTTTATTGACTATTCATACCCCGAAAAACAACCCGAGAATCCATTTATCAGAGTATCCTCTCTCCTTGAGGCAGCACAATTAGTCCTAAGGAATGAAAATGAAAAGCGCAAAAGATAATTTGCGAGTTAAGTTGTTTGCAGACGGAGCGAACCTGCAGGCGATGATAGATATGGCCTCTAAGAAACATATCGCCGGATTGACTACAAATCCAACTTTGATGAACAAAGCAGGTGTAACCGATTACGTGCGATTCGCACATCAGATTCTTAGTGAGGTGCCCGACAAACCGATTTCATTCGAAGTATTCAGCGACGATTTAGAAGAAATGAGAATTCAAGCTGAAAAAATTTCTTCTTGGGGCGAGAATGTTTATGTAAAAATTCCTATTACAAATACAAGAGCCCAATCCACTGCTCCTCTTATTCGACACTTGACTGAGCTTGGGATAAAAGTAAACATCACGGCGATAATGACAATCAACCAGGTTGAAGCTATAACTGAAGTTTTGAATCCAAAAGTTAATAGTTTTGTTTCAATTTTTGCTGGTAGAATTGCAGATACAGGTCGAGATCCTATACCTGTTATCAAGCGGACTTTGGAAATTTTATCGATAAATTCAAATGCGGAGATTATTTGGGCTAGCCCACGAGAACTTCTAAATGTTATACAAGCAGATCAAGTCGGATGTCACATCATCACAGCAACAAATGATATTTTGGCAAAATTAGATCTTCTCGAATATGACTTAGATTTGTATTCTTTGGATACCGTTAAGATGTTTTACAACGACGCTGTGAAGGCAGGCTATAAATTTTAATGTTCAATCTCCTCGAAGAGATTATCATAAGTTTTATGATTCAAAAATAAATATAATGACAAGCATTCTTGTTAAATTTTATTGTCGTGAGCTATCGTCCCCATTTCAAGGTATTTAATTGTCCTATCAAAGAGTTCAGAAAATCTATCAGTATCAAAAAAATTTAGTGATGTGATGTAATCGATTAATGTGATTCATCAAATCATATTAATTAAAAATCTGTGCAAAGAATTAGACGTCTATCTGAGACCCTAAGTGGAATAAACACTGCCAGAGTTTTAACTCAGTCATATTATGGATCTGATTGAATCTCATTTCCCTTTGATTTCGTGACTACGGAGATCTACATTACTTCGCAAATGTTTCATTAGCGAATGTAAAAGCGGAACTTGCGAGAGAAAAATCCAAGCAAGAACATTTCCCGGAAGTGAATAATTTGTATGACTAACATTCCCCATTACAACTTCCATAATGCTAGTGACGAATAACCTAAATAAAAGAATGAGAATCACAAAAGTTAATGGGGCTAACAATTCATCGATCGGTTTAACTTTATTTGATTGTAAAATTGTAGTTTTTAAATTACAAAGTACAAGGATAATGCAAATTAACCATGCTAAGTTCGAAGTTGTTCCATGGCCGATAGGCTCAACTGACCAATTTAAAGGAGGGCCGCCGATAGGTATTAAATCATTAAAAATTTGTGCGTTACTAATATTCCCTGAACTAGCTGGAATGGGATCACCATTTCCCACCTGTGATAAAGAATTAATTAATTCAATAGGGATAGTGGATAGAATAGGGAAAATATTTCGGGGACTCCCGATAGTTGGAATGCGAAATGAAGAATCGCAATTACTTGGATCTCGCTCGCAAAAAGTCCTGATTTCCTTGGTCATCAAATTTACTTCTTGATTAAAGTCCCCAGGATTTGAGCGACCTTCACCTACAGTAAGACTGTAAAAAATACCCCAAAAAATCCAACTCGAACCTATTTCGTCACACACTGAAGCCTGAGCGCAGGATGCATTTGCATACCAACCGAGATAGTTTTCCAAAGTTTCCTTCTTTGCTCCAACACTAGGTACTTGGGAATAAACTTGATTACGCTGCTTGACGCTGACCAAGATTCTCGGATTCTTAGGCAATGGTTTGACTCGTGACCATTGGTCTATTAATTCCACTAATGGGCCGGATTGCATAAAACTGGCAGTCGGAGTTTTGTAGTATTTTTCGTTTATATTTTTTATTGCGAAGTTGGTGATGCTAAAGAACGCTAAACAAAGAATCATAGCCTTTACCGCAAATATTAGACCCTTGCGATTCCATGAAGCTATCAGAATAGCTGATGCAATCAAGAGTAAATCAAACAGAATAAATACCAATGTCTCTTCGCGTGTATAAGCAATCCATGTAGAAACTATCGCGAACGAAATTAACGATAAAGTAAAGTTATTCAGATTTAAATCAGGACTATTCTTTATTTGGAGAAAGATGTGTAATGTAATGCCCAACAACAATACTAATAATGCTGAGTAAAACCCCTCGCGAAGTAATCGTGAGTTATTTGCACCAAACATAGCCGGCGTCAAAACACAGAAAGTGAAGACTATTTTATGATAATTTCCTTCAAAACATTTTTTAAAATAATTGCGAATAAGAAAGGCGCCACCAACTTGAATAGAAAATACACCTAAATAGTATGGGAGCCGTGTAAGAGAGAACAAGGCCAAAAAAAATGGAAATCCGGGTAACTTCAGACCGCCTCCATCAGCAAAGTTGCCGAGCCAATTTCCTGCTCTGAAGGAAAGTGCTTGACGCACGTAAAGCAAATCATCAGATCCGGCGTCAACAAGCCACCATCGGGGCGCCAAGATTGTCAAAATTAAACCACAAAGAACTATGCCGGCCTCAAAATACATCCCATTTTTTCTTTTAGTAGCCTTGTACATGTATTAATTAAACATTATGTTTACGCTGGTCATCACTTTTTTGACCAATTATTTACTAAAATAATCCTACCAATAAGGATACAATCCAGACATGTCTCTGGGCTCATTACTAAAGTGATTAAGCATAAAATCTTAATTATCGGCCTTGGAAATGTGCCGTTTGATGGAGACCAAATCGTCGAGGGAGGGGGTCTTCGTACGTGGGGTCTCGCAAATACTCTTTCCTCAAAGTTTTACCAAGTCCGATTGTTAATCCCGAACTCTTATCTCGCTTCAGAGATTCAAATAAACGAATTTCTTAAAATCATTCCATATCAATCAACGTCAGAATTAATTACTGAAATGAAGAAAGCTTCAGTTGTCATTTACCCAGCCGGAGCCCCACATCTTTCTAACTTGTGCATTGAGAATAGGGATTCATTAACAATATTGATTGCAGATGCGTATGTCCCTATTCATGTTGAAGTTGCCTCCAGACAATTCCACGACAAAATGCAAAGTGAAGAGACAAATTTTATTTCAATGAGTCCATATTGGTTAAATGCGGTGGTATGCGCGGATATTGTCCTGTGCGCCTCGCAAGAGCAGCAAGCTTATTATTTGGGAATTTTTTCTGCGACGGGCCACTTAACCCCATCTAATTACGGTCAAGTGAGGATTGTAGTAGTACCCTTTGGGTATTTTCCGACTCCAAAGAAAGTCGTTGAGAATTTAGTTCAAGATAAGGCGCAAGTATTTCCCCCCTTGTCT
>Ga0214921_10011507_pt1 | contig 10740 bp, 9 predicted proteins | sample LL1505_MetaG_FD_177992 | JGI IMG/M metagenome (GOLD analysis project Ga0214921, IMG submission 177992) | Freshwater microbial communities from Lake Lanier, Atlanta, Georgia, United States - LL-1505 | ecosystem: Environmental > Aquatic > Freshwater > Lake | place: USA: Georgia | collected 2015-05-28
GATTTGTCAACTCACGTATAAGGAAGTAATGTGCCGAAAACAATGGACACTCGATAGAATCGATAATAACTACGGGCATAATCATACAAACGTAGTTATTGCGTGTTTAGACTGCAATTTGAAGAGGGGGAATATGGATTCCGAGAGATTTCGCCAAGGAAAGCAATTCACTTTTAGGAAGTTAGAGTAAATAATGAATATGTAAAAATAAAAAAATACGATAATATATGAATATGGATACTGAATCATCAAAAATAAAAGGTCAATACACCTCCCCCCACGGGACCCCGATACCTTTTGAAATCGACACAAGCACGGATCCCACCAAAAAACTAATACTACTATCTAATGCAAGTACCGAGTTTGAAAATGTATATCCAAATGGATACGGAATAGCTTTACCTATAACCCCTGCATCTTTTGAATATTTTCAAAAAAAAGTATTAAATAAAGAAGATGTTTCCCTGTATGTTGCAGAAGTCCCACAGACGGTTAGTATACCTGGAACTTGGCGGTCTAGCGATAATATGAATACCGAACCACCACGCATCAAAGGTGAATACACCCCCCCCCTCACCAGGGGCCCCGATAGGTTTTGAAATCCACACAGGCGAGAACGCCACCGATAATAAAGTAATAACACTAGTTAATTATAGTCGCGACATTGATAAAGTATATCCAGGTTCAAAAGGAGAAGATTTACATATAACCCCTGGATCTTTTGAATATTTTAAAAAGAGTGTATTAAATCAAAATGTTCCCTGGAAGAATGTAGTAGTCCCACGGGTGGTTAGTATACCTGGAACTTGGCAGACTAATACCAATATAGCTGCATCTTACGATGGCGGTTCCTCTAGAAAACCCAAACGTATTCGTCTATCCAGTCGTCGTAAATCAAACAAACGTCGCCGTAGTCGTAATCGTAAAACTAAAAAAACATAAATTCTTCGAACGTAATTATTGCGTGTTTAGACTGCAATTTGAAGAGAGGAAATATGGATTCCGAGAGATTTCGCCAAGGAAAGCAATTCACTTTTAGGAAGTTAGAGTAAATAATCGCATAATGCGAGACACCGGCACCGGCACCGGCACCGGCACATACGTACTTACGCGTACAACTTACTCTCCTCCATATTTCGCGTGACTTCCTTGATAAACTTGTCCGTATCCAGCAACTCGCCAATATTTGCTGACCACTCCTTTTTATACCGAAACAGGAACGCGACAATACCGGCCATCGTGATTGTTTTCTTATGAATGTGTGCATAAAACGCATCAAAGTCGGCATCTAGTTCGGTTAGTACAGGATACGACTTCCGCAATATATCGTGAAATAAATTGCGAATATCTACCTTCTTGGGGTAATTCATATGAATAATCATATCAATACGCCCCTGACGCAATAATGCGTGATCCATATTTTCCGGGTGGTTTGTTGTAATAAATGTAACCAGTCCCTGACGTGATAATACACCATCCAACAAATTAATCAAGTTACTAAACGTGAAGTGTTTGTTCTCCTGGGTTCCAGTTCGTTTCTCAAACAAACAATCAATGTCTTCGATTAACAGAATCGACTTTGGCGGAATATCGCGAAATGCACATAATGCTGTATGATTGTCAACGTCGTGATTGATCGAGAAGATACACAAATGATATCCAATCTCCTTACAAAGCGCTTTAATCAAACTCGTCTTACCGCTTCCAGGAATTCCGGTGAGCAAATAATTTTTCTTATAGGGGATTCCGAACTCTTCATATTCCTTCTCCTTTTCCTTTGACAAAAAATTAGTAATGTCATCGCGAAATTTATGCTTGATCTTCTCGTCGAAATAAATTGTCTTCAATTTGCGGCTTGGAATCTTATTATAACGTATCCAATCACCATATTTGTTCGCAATATAAATATGCAATTTTGTTTCGTCGACTTCGAGATCATCGTTATAATTTGATGCAAGTTTTATGAAATTATCGAACAGAATGCAAGAAGATGTGTACACTCGGAGACATCTGTATTTTTCTGGAGCGTCGTGTGTTCCAACAATGGTATTATCTTCAGTATATTCAACGATAAATTGTTGTCCTTCAAACGTATACTTGTATGTACCAAAACTTAATTGTGCATATCCGTAATCTTTTGGGTCATACTTATGAGTGGATCGTTTTACGGAAAACTCGATCTTATTTTCGGGATGAACAACAGATACCTTTTCAATCGTATTGTACATATAGGACAAAATCTTTCCAATCAGCATTGCGCCCTCAATAAAAAAAACATATTTACCATCCGCCATTTTCGACGGTTTAAATGCATTTTCGTGTTCAGTGGCGGTTGCGGTCGCGGGGTCGACTTCAGTATTCGAGTCATTATACTCACACGCCGCTGACGCCGCTGACGCCACTGACGCGGCTGATGAAACAGACAATGCCGGACTATCCGGTGATTGTCCTCCTCCTACTCCTCCTCCTTCTGATGATGACTGACTTACCGAGTCAGCGCGTTCAAATTCAGGCGCATTGATTGCTTCAGGTTGCGACATAGAGCTCAGATAATAGTTATAATAGCAAAAAAACAATAACAATAATAATTGGTACTGGGTTATAATACATTAACACTTTGGGTTTATGTAGTATTTTTAGTAATAAAGAGTTTAAATACTTAAACATATTTATACATATGATTTAAAAATAGCGAAAATAAAATGATGTCCTGTATGATGTATGCGTCAAATGATAAGCATTTGCCGGTTGAGCCGGCGAGTATGAGTGCGAGTATGAATACGAGTATGAATACGACTATGAATACGAGTGCGAGTATGAATACGAGTATGAATACGACTATGAATACGAGTATGAATACGAGTATGAATACGAGTACGAGTACGAGTACGAGCGAAACCCCCGTATCTGGCGGAGGATCAACGTCAATCTATAATACCCAAAACGATTTATTGCTGCATAAAATTCTGCGGTTTTACAATGAAAACGGCCATATGGAACAGATGTTATCTGTCATCAACGGTGAAACGAATATTTCTCTTCGAATTATTGACTGGTTTGCAACCAATTATGCGAAGAAGCATTATACCGTGTATGATATTCAAAACACAGTCACTCCAAAACGGTTTAAGGTGTATGTTGATTATAAGTTGAAACTTCGGGCGTATTCTAAAAAGCGTTTCGATCCCTTTTGCCGATGGGACCGGATTAATGTTCCGTATAAACAGGGGACATATATTCAAACAACATTAGGGCAACTAAACTTTTTCAAGTGGGCCATTGAAAATGAGGTGATTCGATATATTCAGGAGAATTATTCGGCGATTGAAACCGATATGAATATCCGAAATAATACATCTAGAAAGGCTGCAAAGTCACATCATACTTCATCGGCGACAATCGACGGGTGTGAAATCAAAATGGTGACAAATGTGGCGTCCATCGACAAAAACGCATTCGATGCCGATGCTGGTGCTGGTGCCGTCGCCGGTGTCGACGCCGACGCCGATGCCGATGCCGATGCCGAGACCGATAATGGAAGTGATAAGAAATCCAAAAATCGCAAAAAACGCGAAGAATTGTCTGTATCCGCTACAAAGGGAATTAAAAAGGAAATGGTGAATATTGTTTTATCGTTCAATTAATGAATAAAAAGAATTATTGTATTGTAATTAGGTGACCGACCAAATTACAATATTGTCGATAGAAAAATGGGGAATCAAGTATCTCTTGTCCCAAAAGTAAGTTATGAAGATATTCAAATGGTGGTGTATCGAAATCAACACGCCGCATATTCATCACTGATTATTAATACATTGCCCGAAAAATTGCAACATTGTTTGATAAAAACGACCGTCGATTTTAGACACGAAGAGCAAATTATAAACGAATGCTTATCGTCGAACCCGAATATTATGATAATCGTTTATGGTAAGAATTCAAATGATATCACTATATTACATAAATACGAACAATTGACAAAACTCGGGTTTGTTAATGTCTACATTTATATGGGCGGATTATTCGAGTGGCTTTTATTACACGAAATATACGGAAAAGATCTATTCAAAATCACAAAATATGACAGAGATCACTTAAAATATCGAGCCAAGTCTGTTTTATTACAATCGATGAACCCAGGAGGAGGCGGTGGAGGGGGTATCGGTAATGTGTCGTACGCGGGAATCGGTTCCGGGATGATTGGAATCGGGAATATGCCATTTTTTGACGAAAACGCGAGTCATCGTCACCATAACCGACCGCCTGATATTGCAATTGATATACCAGCGAATCACAATTCTGGTGGCGGCAGTGGCAGTCGAAGTGACAGTGGAAGTGACAGCGACAGTGGCAATGACAGCGACGAAGAAGCCGGAGGCGGCGGTCGTACTAAAAAAGCCAAAAAGTCCGGCTCTATTTTTTCTAGCTTTAACTGGCTTTTTAGTTAGACGCAGCGGCGAATAGTTTTGTATAATACGAAAGTTGCAACCGCTCGTATTGAAACTCATTATTCTCGTGTTTTTCTTTGAATTCGTGTATTGTTTTCGTCAATAATTCAAATGTAATATCGCGCCATTCTTCAACAATTAAAACAGGCAATCCATAAAATAATTCGCGAAATACCGATGTCCGAACAATTGGAATACATCCGCAAAGAAGAGCTTCCCACGTTCGATGACAGTCCATTCCGTTCCCAAAGGGGGAAAGTACAAACGAATAATTCGCCATATTCAACCAAGTCCCTGTTCTTGGTAAAAACTGGGTTTGCTGCTCTAATAAACGCTTCGGGATTGTCGATACTGCAGTCGCCCGGTCATCATATCGATCCGGGCATAACATTACATTCGAATAAATCTTGAATTCACGTTTATAAAACGGACGCATTGTCCTGCGTATTTCTACCATAATCGATTCTTGTTCTTTCGGTGAAGTTCCGATTACATTCCCATCTTTATCGAAACGTCTATCTCTCCAACGATGGTTTGGATTCGTGTATATTGTATGATAGTCCATTCCAATCGGAATTTGTCGCAGTTTCCCCGTATAAAACGAAATGGCTTCTTGCAGGGTTGTCGGTATTTTCATCTGGTTTTCATCGCGCATCGCTGCCGCCTTTGCAAACCAAAGTTTCGTAATCTTGTCGATTAAAAAATCGCGACATACACTGATCTCCATATTCTGACTGAAAAAACCGTGTAGATATGGGCATAATACAAGCATTAAAAAATGATTAGGATGGCTGACCGCTTCTTTGAATACAGTCAAATCTCCGTCGCCACATACCAAATAAAATGGAATACGGATAAATGGCATAATCTCTCGGATAAACATATTTAATGCGTCACAGCAGACATATATGGAGACGGGGAAAACGTTGTCGGTTTTTTTTACAATGCAATCTAATTTCGATGATACATCTCGATATTTAATTTCATATCGTTCCTGATTGACGATGAAATCTTTTAAATATTGCGTATTTGTTGCACAGCTCGATATTGGTGGATTTGGTCGGATTTTACAGGATTTCAATAATCCGCGGCTCGATACAAATGCACAGGTAGTTTCGTCGGACATCGTAATGTATTATACAATATATTTTTATGTATTTATGTATTTTATGTATTTATCACCGCTAATAAATACATAACCATCGATAAAAAATGAACGAAATAAATGAAGAACCGCGACCGCAGGAATAAAAATCCCCCGACGGTGGGGTAAATCCACTACTCACTCATCAATGCAGTAATAAACGCTGTGATTCTGTCGATGCGTTCCTCCAGCAATTCAGGTGTTCCGATTACATCATCATTTGCCGGGAGGGTGAGCACAGGACATATTTTGGTGTTAATCCAGGACTCGTGATAATCGTGGCATCGCTGAATATATTCCGCGTGAATCGTTTCACCTGGACGAGCGCGCTGTTTGATGCGATCAATGCATACATTTGGCGAAGCATCCACATATACAATACCCGACAATTGCACATCTTGCAGAAATTCATCAAACCAGAGCGTGTATATCGTATATTCATCCTCTGCAATATCGCCAGTATCATATAACATTTTGGCGAATACATTTCGGTCGGTTTCGACACTTCGTTCTGTAATAATCAGCTTGATTTTCGGGTTTTTAATCGCATTGCGCAAAAGAGCCAGGCGCGAGATATACGCCATCATTTGAAACTTAAATGCGTGCTTCTTCGTATCCTTGTACAAATTCGTCAGGATGTCGACCCCGTCATTATCGCGAATTTTCGACCATTGATTCACCGGTTCATCCAAAAAACAAATCTCGTCGATGGAAAGAATGGACGGGAAAAGGTGGGTAATGCCGGCGGCGGATGCGGCGGATGCGGCGTAAGACTTTCTAATATATTGTTCATATTTCTCTCCAGTAGTTGATTTACCTGAACCAATATTACCATCAAAACTGACAATAATTGCTCGCTGATTGTTGTTCGTAGTAGTCATAATAACTCACGGTGACGGTGACGACTGTTAAAATAAATAAGGCGGTATGTTTAATTCAATTTTACGATGACCTAATTCGTAAAACACTTAATATAATTATTGTAATACTATAATTACCTAAAATTGAATTAAAAATAATACGATATAAGCAATGTAACACAAGGGTATATTTCTTGATTATTATACGTATTACCGACAATGAGCCAAAGTGAACAAAATGCGCCGGTGTCTGTTTCACCGACTGACTCTGCCACGACATATGCACCCGAATCTCGCCTGCTTCAAACCAAACTTACCGGCGATGAATGGAATGGCGTTGAAATTATGGAACCCGAAAATGAAATGATGATTTTAAATCTCATTATAAAGGGGTTTCACGACGTGAATTATAAGTTTAATACGCACTTGTCGCTTGCATCTCGTCTTAAAGTGACAACCACACCGGAAATGATCGATCATTTATATTCGGAATACTTTAAAAAGCGCATTGACCGAATTATTGCCGAAAACGCGGATCTCACGTTTCGTCCGGTTGCAAAATCGAAAAAACAAATGAAAAAAGTGGATTTGATGCGTATCCAAAATATGAATACAATGTACGGCGGAAGAGATGCCAGTAACAACAACGCAGCATCAAACGCGTCGGCATCATCCTCCGAATCCGGAAATTCGTTTAATACATATGACCATCTTATTCTTGAAACGATCGAACTACTTGTCGCGGCAAAACGCCCTCAAAAAACAAATGCCGCCGCCACCGCCACCGCCACCGCCGCCCCCGTAAACGAATGGATGAAGCATTATTATACACTTGCAATTATGCTTCAAAAATCCGTAAATGACGTGAATACATATATCACCGAATTCGCGAATTATATACTTACACATTACCAAAATGATATAAGCATCACCGCATTTATTCGTAATGCGTATAAATATATCGAACAAAACGAAAACGTATTCAAATATGCCGATTACCAATTGTACGAGCATCAGAAAGAGTTGTTTACTGTCACGAAACGCGACCACGCGAAATTGGTGCTTTATATTGCGCCCACCGGAACAGGAAAGACGCTTTCTCCACTTGGCTTATCTGAAAAATACAAGGTTATCTTCGTGTGTGCCGCACGACACGTCGGTCTTGCACTTGCAAAGGCCGCAATTTCGGTTAAAAAACGGATTGCATTTGCATTTGGATGCGCTAATATCGACGATATTCGGTTGCATTATTTCGCGGCAAAAGAGGCAATCCGTGATAAACGAAGCGGTCGGATTCGTAAAGTAGATAATAGCATCGGTGATAATGTCGAAATTATGATTTGCGATATTCGGTCCTATCTGCTTGCGATGCGTTATATGATGGCGTTTCATCCCCTGGACAAACTCTTGATGTACTGGGACGAGCCGACGATTTCGCTTGACTACGCTGACCATCCGCTTCACCCGATCATTCACCGGAACTGGGCAGAAAATCAGATTCCAAATGTGGTCCTGTCTTCTGCAACACTTCCGCGCGAGGATGAAATGGTAAATGTAATCCAGGATTTCAAAGTCAAGTTTCAAAAAGCCGACGAATCTCCCGAGATTTATAGTATCGTTAGTCACGATTTTAAAAAATCAATTCCGATCATCAACCAAGGCGGATTCGTAGAGCTTCCGCATTATATGTTTGGTTCTGATTATTCGCGCGTTCTTGAATGTGTCGAGCATTGCAAGACGTATAAAACGTTGATGCGTTATTTCGATTTACGCGAAATTATTCGGTTTATCGGACTGGTCACCAAGCGCCTCGAACCCGTCGAGGACAGCGACAGCGACAGCGACAGCGAGGACAGCGACAGCGAGGACGCGGGCGAGGCGGGCGCGGTCACAGGCCACAAAGCCAAGGCAGCAGCGGCAGCAGCCGCCGACCCAGACACAGACGATAATCGCAGTCTCGTAATATCATCAGAACGATATTTGCCAGAAAATATGTTTGGTTCTATCTCCGACATTACAATGACAAGCATCAAGGAATATTACCTGCTTCTACTTGAAAACATCCGGCCAAAATACTGGACCAGGGTCTACGAGACACTCGCCGGGGTTCGCAAACCCAAATTCGCATCCGTCGTCAATTTATCGACAAGTGATGCACATACATTAACGGATGGCCCTACCATTTATCTCACCGAAAACGTCGACAAAGTCGCCGCATATATGCTTCAAATCGCAAAGATTCCGAATATTGTGATGGACGATATTATGGCGACGATTGATTATAATACTCGCGTACTTGAAGAAATCGAAAAACTGGAAAAAACGATCAAGGATCTGGAAGGGGAAAGTAAAGACCCGAGCAGTTCAGCGGATGGCGGTGATAAAAAGACGCGGAAATATACGTCGGATACGCGCGTCAATCCTGAAACAGACCGTATGCATATCAAGATCGAAGAATTGCGTAAATCCGTGAAATATACGGCGCTCAATGATCTGTTTGTTCCGAACCGACTCGAACATCTCAAGCGCTGGACATCGAAAACGGCGATCTCAAACGAATATACGTCATTTGTGGAAGATGAGTTCGTGGAGCAGATTATGCTCTTAAATGTGGAAACACACTGGAAATTACTGCTTCTGATGGGAATCGGTGCAATCACAAACACCACCAATCAGAAATATACGGATATTATGAAGACACTTGCGAAGCATCAAAAATTATACCTGATTATTACGGCGACGGACTATATTTACGGAACGAATTACCAGTTTTGTCACGGATATTTGGGCAAGGATCTCGAAACAATGTCGCAGGAGAAGGCGATTCAATCAATGGGGCGTATCGGGCGCGGGTCAATTCAACAGGATTATACGATCCGTGCTCGCCACGATGCAATTATTTCGCGTATCTTTACTTCGATGCAGAGTGAAGATAAACCGGAAGTGTGCGCGATAAACCGGTTGTTTGTGAGTGCAGCAAACGCGTGAAATAATACTGCTGCTCATTTATTGAGTTACTATAAATAATTACCCGATTTTACATTTACATTCAATCAACTATTTTTCAAAACTAATATCTCATCTTCTTGAGTTTTTATTATAATTGAAATATAAAATCCTTGAAATATTTTTTATTAAATTATTATATTATAGTAGCTGCGTTAGAATGGATTCCGGTTCACCCCTCGCCCTCGCCCTCGCCCGGACAAATTCTTTACGGATGAATGCATCGCAAGTTCAGCCACCCGTTAAGTGGAAAATGAACTATAATAATTTAAATTCACAAGGCAAGCAATCCCCATTTTATTATTTTCATCCTAGTAGTGGCCTGAGCGATCCAACCAGAACAGTTTATGAAGATCCGCGCAAAACAGATGAAACCGCCGAGGTTGAGCCTATTGTTTACAAAGATGACCCCACTATAGTTTGGGTTCAAATACTGTCCAAACACCCATATTATTATAATTTAGAAACCGGTGAAGAAAAAGAAGAATTGACACGTGCTGACGGTCAATATATTCCAATATCGTATTTAGCGGCACAAGAAAACAAACGTGATAAACTACATTTTTTGGAAGGTAAGTATAATTTCGGAAAAGTTATGGGGAATAAAACTGTTGCAGGTAAAGCATTTGAAGATCTTGCTTCTAGGCCGGATACGCCTGCATTATCATTGAGCGACCCGAAATACCTGCGTGATTTATTAAGTGGTGGGAAGAAACGTAAAACTAAAAATAAAAATAATCGTATAAAGCGCCAGACGAAACGTCGGCGTAATGTAAAGAAAACTCGTAGGGTTCGGCGGTAGAATATATGTATGATCTGATTATTATTATTATTATTATATGGTTATAACATATAATAATTCAATGTCATCCTCTATCCGCCCTCCTCGCCGCGTCGCCCTACTTGTCGGCATTAATTACAGGGACACTGAAAGCGAGCTAAATGGCTGCTATAACGACGTTGTCAATGTTTCACAGTTTCTGCGTTCAAATTTAGGATATTCATCTACCGCCATCACCGTTCTTACAGACGGAAATCGTGGTTCTGTTTTTCCTGCTTCTGCTGCACCCACCCGCCAAAATATTCTCGCCGGTATTTCCGCCCTTATCAGCGGACTGGTTGCAGGTGACGAAGCCATATTCCATTTCTCCGGACACGGCACGCTTGTCCGCGATACAAACGGCGACGAAGTGACCGGGTTCGACTCTTGTTTGTGCCCGATTGACTACGCGACACCTCCTTCTGCGGGTGGCGGTATTATCACCGACGATGAACTTCGCGC
>Ga0214921_10011508_pt1 | contig 10740 bp, 7 predicted proteins | sample LL1505_MetaG_FD_177992 | JGI IMG/M metagenome (GOLD analysis project Ga0214921, IMG submission 177992) | Freshwater microbial communities from Lake Lanier, Atlanta, Georgia, United States - LL-1505 | ecosystem: Environmental > Aquatic > Freshwater > Lake | place: USA: Georgia | collected 2015-05-28
TGATGTTGTACCCGATATACTTTTGTTGGGCAAGGCCCTTGGGGGAGGCATGCCATTGGGGGCATTTGTGGCATCAAAGCAAATGATGGATAGTTTTACCCTCAATCCAGTGCTTGGGCATATCACCACATTTGGTGGTCATCCGGTTTCTTGTGCAGCTGGATTGGCAGCGCTGGAATTTTTGGTGGATGAAAAACTGATTGCTCTGGTAAAGAAAAACGAAATGCTGTTCGCTGAATGCTTGCATCACCCCATGATAAAGGCATTCAGGTCTGCGGGGTTGTTGATGTCCATTGATTTTGGCACATGGGATCTGAACAAGAAAATCATTGATCGCTGCATTGCAAAAGGGGTATTTACAGATTGGTTTCTTTTTGCATCCCACTGCATGCGATTGGCGCCACCACTGATCATCACAGCAGAAGAAATTCGATCAGCCAGTAGCATTATCCTCGAATGTTGTGATGATTTGCAAGCAACCCATTAAAAACTGAACCTGAAACTTCCAAAAACACCAAACCGTTTGTAATCCTCGGTCGGCATTGGCCTTGGCGCCATTCTCCAAACCAAATCCAATCGAAAGAATCGGAAGATGTTGTCAACTCCTGTTCCCAGTTCCATATAGGTTTTGCCATTCAGGCTGGTGAAGGGAAATCCATTCTTGAAATTCAATGTCTTGTTTTCTTCTTTCAGTCCTCCCCAAAGCATTTTTATGTTCCAGAACTGGCGCAGTTTCAGGAATTTGTTCATGGGAAGGAATCTGAACAGCCCACTGCCAAAAGTGTGTTCAAAATTTAATCCTGCGTATTCATCAAAAATATACTCATAGCGGTTCATGAGGTTGAATGCATACTTGTTGTAATAATAGATTTCATTTCCCGGGGCAACACTCAACAGCATGTAGGGAAGCCTGCCATTGACTTTGCCGGCATAGGCATTGAAATAGATGCTGCCAGCAGGTGGGATTTTCAAGTAATCACTGACACTAAAAGTGAATTTTGAATAGGAATAGTTACTGTTCAACATCCCCTTCATTCCCTTTGTATAAAAAAATTCAACAACGGGAAAGTCGCTTCCTAGGCTGGTTCTGAAGAAATCATCTTGGAGGAATCGTTCAAGGTAAGCAAAACGAATTTTAGCATTGACTTGGAAGTCGTTGAAATTGCCTGCATTATCCGAAGGCATAAAATCTGTCTTGCCAGGAAGGTTCCTGATGGGGTTGTATAATTTTCTGTGCAGGTTGATGTTAAAGGATAGTCCTGTAAGCCATTCCTTGAAATATTCAATTTTTTGTTGTTCGATTTTGATCAGCTTGATAGGTACGTTTGCCTTTCTTGATGTCAATGCAAACAGGTTATCATATCCTATCTCATCGTAATAGGTCTGTCCATAATCCATGTCGTTTTTGTAGAGCAAACGGATGCTGCTGCGGGGATTTTTTCCCAACATGAAAAGGGCTTCAAACTTGCCCTTCAATTGCCTGTCTTTTGTGCCGTAGGCAAGGTAAGAGGAGAGGTAAATATTCTTGTTGAAATGGTAGTTGGTGCCCAGGTCAAACCTGAAACGGACACCCTCATGCACATTGCCACTGATCCAGTTCATCCATGGTCCAATTTCATAATTGCCAACATAGCGGTAGCCTGTTCCAATGAACTTGAGCCAATCTGTGTAGCGCTCAAACAAGGGCATTTTCAAAAGGGTGTCTGCCAGTTTGTAAAAATTGGATTCATTTTTATTCAATGCCTCGTGCCGGTTTTTTGTCCAGAAACTGTCCGTCTGTTCCATTGCATTTTCTGCTACAGTGATCAATTCCCTGCGCTTGTCTTCTACAATATTCTCCTGCATTGAAGTGGGAAGACCATCGTTGCCGAGTTTCACCTTTGAGTAGGTGGTTGTTTTCTTCCCAATCAGGCTGAGGTTTTTTTTACCCGTTATGTTGATGTTGGCAATAAATTTATCTTTTGAAAGAAACCAGATGCTGTCTTTGATGAGCTGGTATTCTTGCACCAGGCTCAGTTTTTCAATGAAATTGATATTCGATCCCGGGCTCACCTGCAGGTTCATTTTTTGGATGGCATAGCTGGAGTCGGCAATCCATGCATCTCCCTGAAAGGTGCTTTCTCCTTTGCGTTTTGGAAAGAACAGCAGATGGAAAAATCTTTTTCCAGCAATGTATTGCGTGTCTGGAACCTTATAATGATAGTACAGGTCACCATCATTGCTGATCGGGCTCACATATTGCCTGTCAAAAACAGGAATGAAATTTCTGTAGACATTGATGTTTTGGTACATCCCTCCCAGGAATTTGGAAACGCTTTCATTTTTCAATCCAACCGTTTTGCTGGCACGGATTACCTCCCTGGTTTTGTGTGGGTCTTTTTGTGCATAGTAGTCTGAAATATTTTCTATCAGGTAGACGGGCAGGATGGGCTCCTCTTCAGAGACAGTATCAACGTTGTTGAGGATGAACTTGAAAGGCTTTGGTGGAAGTATGCCTTTTTGCATTTTCTCTATGTTGACGTTGTTCAGGTCAATTTCAAGTTTATTGTAGAGCTCATAGCTGTAGCTGTCAAACCTGTTCCTGTCGTTGTTTTCCTTGTATTTGACAATTTTACGCCACAGCAAATACCCCTTGTTGAATTTGCTTTTTACCACTACTTCACTGGCATCCCGTTTTCTTTCCATCTGGATGACAATGTCGATATTGGTCAGGCTGGTATCCAAAAGGATGAAGCGGTCTTCAAATCCTGCATAGGTAATCAAAAGGGTATCTGAGGGCCATGCACTGAGTTGAAAGGAGAATCTTCCGGAGGAGTCACTTGATTTGGTAAATTTTCCACCCTTGAATGAAACGGTTGCAAAGGGGATGGGTTCTTCAGAATGCATGTCGCGGATTTGGGCATGCAGCCGCCTTTGTTGTGAAAAGCCTGCTGTAGACAGCAATAAAAACAATCCCAAACCAATCAACCGCTGTATTCCAAACATCTTTATTATTTACACTTAGACCCAGAAAGCACCAATAGGTTTATTTGCTCAGGTGCATGCTGCGTTCCTTGTATAAAGTCCTGAAATAAGGATCCCTGAGATCCTTGATGAAGCGGATAGCCTCCCCCGTCGATTTCATTTCCGGTCCTAATTCCTTGCTTACACCGGGGAACTTGTCAAAACTGAACACCGGTTCTTTGATGGCGAAGCCTTCCAGTTTTTTCTTGTAGGTAAAATCAGTCAACTTGTGCGTTCCCATCATGATCTTGGTCGCAATGTTGAGATAAGGGATTTGATAGGCTTTGGCAATAAAAGGTGTTGTTCTGGAGGCACGCGGGTTGGCCTCAATCACAAATACCTGTCCTTTCTTGATGGCAAACTGTATGTTGATCAAACCCCTTATGTCAAGGGCCCTTGCAATTTTTTCTGCATAGAACTCCATGGTGGTCACCTCAAGTGGCGTAAGGTTGAAGGCTGGCAGCACGGCATTGCTGTCTCCACTGTGGATGCCCGCTGGCTCAATATGTTCCATGACACCCATCACATGAAAATTTTCACCGTCGAAAATGGCATCAATTTCAGCTTCCTGGCAACGATCGAGGAAATGGTCGATGAGGATTTTGTTGTCAGGCAAATGTTTGAGCAGGCTTACTACGGCAGATTCCAGCTCATCATCGTTGATGACAATGCGCATCCTTTGACCTCCCAACACATAGGAAGGCCTGACCAATACGGGGTATCCCACGGTTTTTGCCACTTCAACTGCTTCGTCAACCGTATTGGCTGTTCCATAGTTTGGATAAGGAATTTCAAGGCTTTTCAGCATGTCACTGAACCGTCCACGGTCTTCGGCAATATCCATGTTATCAAAGGATGTTCCAATGATCTTGATGCCTTTATTGTGCAGTTTTTCTGCTAGTTTCAAGGCAGTCTGTCCACCCAGTTGGACAATGACTCCTTCAGGTTTTTCATATTCTATCAATTCCCAAAGGTGTTCCCAATAGACAGGTTCAAAATAGAGCTTGTCTGCTATATCAAAATCAGTGGAAACCGTTTCAGGATTGCAGTTGACCATGATGGCCTCAAACCCACATTCCTTGATGGCCAGCAAGCCATGTACACAGCAATAATCAAACTCAATACCCTGGCCTATCCTGTTGGGTCCTGAGCCCAGCACAATGATTTTTTTCTTGTCGCTTACCTTGCTTTCGTTGGTTCCATTGTTTTCAAAACTGCTGTAGAAATAAGGCGTTTTGGCTTCAAATTCTGCAGAACAGGTATCCACCATTTTATAGACCCTGGTGATGCCAGCAGCCTTTCTTTTTTCATATACAGCATCCTCAGTGCCATCTTGCATGATCTTGCAAATCTGCTCATCGCTAAAGCCATGGTGTTTTGCTTTTTTGATCAACTCAATGGGCAGTGAATCAAATTTATATTTGGCAATTTCTTTCTCTACATCAACGATTTTTTGGATTTCGAATATGAACCACCTGTCGATCAAGGTAGCCTGACAGATTGATTTTACGCTGATGCCCATCATCAGGGCATCTTTGATGCGGAATATCCTGTCCCATTTGGGTGTCTTGAGGTACTCCAGTATTTCATTGGCATGCATCAAGCTCTTTCCATAGTATCCCAATCCGACAGCATTGTTCTCCAGGCTTTGACAGGCCTTTTGAATGGCTTCGGTAAAGCTTCTTCCAATCGACATCACTTCACCTACAGATTTCATCTGAAGCCCAAGGGTATCGTTGGCTCCTTTGAACTTGTCGAAGTTCCATCTTGGAACCTTCACGATGACATAGTCCAGGGCGGGCTCAAAATAGGCTGAAGTGGTTTGAGTGATTTGGTTTTTTAACTCATCAAGGCTGTAACCCAGCGCAAGTTTTGCAGCAATTTTTGCGATGGGATACCCTGTTGCTTTGGATGCAAGGGCAGAAGAGCGACTTACACGCGGATTGATCTCGATGGCGATGATTTCCTCTGTTTCAGGGTTCAGGGCGAACTGCACGTTGCACCCACCGGCAAAATTACCAAGATCACGCATCATCCTGATGGCTGTATTCCTCATCAGTTGAAAGGCTGTATCACTCAGGGTCATCGCTGGTGCTACTGTGATGGAATCTCCTGTATGAACCCCCATGGGGTCAAAGTTCTCTACCGTACAAATGATGGCAACATTGTCTTTTGAGTCCCTGAGCAATTCAAGTTCAAATTCCTTCCATCCCAACACAGCCTTTTCCACCAGAACTTCGTGAATGGGGGAGGCAGACAAACCGCGGTTCAGTGCTTCGTCCAAAAACTCTTTGCTGTGTACAAAGCCACCACCGGTTCCACCCAAAGTAAAAGAGGGCCTGATAACCAGTGGAAACCCAATTTCCTGGGCAAATTCTTTTCCTTCCAAAAACGAGTTGGCTGTTCTTGCAGGTGCTACCTGGATGCCCATGCGGATCATCCACTGCCTGAAGAGTTCCCTGTCTTCTGCCTTGTCAATGGCCTTTATGTCCACCCCAATAAGCCTGACATTGTATTTTTCCCAGATCCCCAATTCAGCAGCCTCTTTGGCCAGGTTAAGGGCTGTTTGTCCGCCCATTGTAGCCAAAACTGCATCAATCTGGTTTTCCTGAAGAATCTGTTCGATGCTTTCTGTATTCAAGGGCAAGAGGTAAACCTTGTCAGCCATCATGGGGTCAGTCATGATCGTTGCCGGATTGGAATTGATCAGGATTACCCTGATGCCTTCTTCGCGGAGACTTCTTGCTGCCTGGGTACCTGAATAGTCAAATTCACAAGCTTGGCCGATGATGATTGGTCCTGACCCGATAATGAGTACTGAATGAATCGAAGCGTCTTTTGGCATGAGATGAACTTGAGATTATTGGTTTATGGACATAAAAAAACCGGGTTGTACCCGGGGGACAAAGGTAATGTTTGGACATAACTTTGAGAAGGAAATGTTCAGATATTCAACAAGATTATCCTTTCTGTTGAAACTTGGTGGGAAATTCAGGCCTGGTTGTGGTAGGCTGCCATTTCAAAATCTTCCACAATTGCATTTTTACCCTTGTCAGGAAACTTTACAGCATCATTCAAAGATTCATTTTCTCTTTTTTTGCTGATGTCTACAATGGCTGCCATTGCGGCCCAAACCAATAGGATTCTTGTAATTATATATTTCATGATAACGGTAATGCTGATTAGACAACAAAAAAAGCAAATATGTTGTATGACCCTTTAGATTTTTTAAAAAAATCTTCTCAATCTCTACTATTTGTGCTAAAAAGAAAGGATTAACTGCGATAATGAATGTTAAATGCCATCAACTGGTAGTAGATTTGTAAGATGAGGTGCTGCCTGGTATTTTTTGTTGGTTGTTTGATGGCTTATGCCAATGGAGTGGCCCAGCCACCTGGCGGATTGAGTTATTTTTCTTATCCCTTGGCCATCAAGCCCAAGCTGAACGCCAATTTTGGGGAAATGAGGAACAACCATTTTCACATGGGGCTTGACCTTTCAACAGAGGGCAGGGAAAACCTACCCATCCTGGCTCCAGCAGATGGTTATCTTGCCCGCATCAAAATTGAGACAGGTGGATTTGGACGGGCCCTATATATAAACCATCCCAACGGAACCACGACGCTGTATGCACACATGAACCGGTTCATCCCGGCGGCAGAACAATTCCTGAAGGCAAAACAATATGAACAGCAGACCTGGAAAATTGATGTGAACCTGCCTCCTGATCTGATTCCGCTGAAAAAGGGTCAGTTGATTGGATACAGCGGAAATACCGGGGCATCCCAAGGGCCTCATGTCCATTTTGAGATCAGGGATACCAAAACTGAAAACTGCCTGAATCCTTTGCTGTACAGGTTTCCTTTGCATGATATCACCCCTCCTGATGTGTACAGGATTGTTTTTTATGACCGAGACAAAAGTATTTTTGAGCAATCTCCGGTTCCCTTTAGCCTTGTCAGGCTGGGAAATGAATTCAGGCCATCAGGGTTGGTGGAACTGCCTTTTGACAGGGCTTTTGTTGCCATTCAGGCCACAGACAGGATGACAGGGATTCCCAATCCCAATGGATTTTTCAGTGCCTCCCTGTTCAAAGACGACGCATTGATTTCAAGCTTTGCGTTGGACAATATTGGCTATGATAAAACCCGGTACCTCAACGGTCATATTGATTACCCAACCAGGGTCAAAGGAGGAGGGTATTACCAGATGCTGTTTCCATCCAAGGGTTATGGAGTAGACATGTATACGTCAGGCAATGCTGATATGGACCATATCCCGGTTTCTTCAATCCCCGAAGCCTATAGCATCAAGGTAACGGATGCCTATGGGAACAGCTCCTATGTTGAATTCAGGGTAATCAGGAAGGCAGGTGAAAGGCCAGTAATCGTTTCTCCAGGAGAGCGCATGGAGCCCAATACCCTGAATGTGTATGAGGATCAAGACATCCAGTTTGTGTTCAAGGAAGATGCTTTTTATGATGCCTTTAATTTTTCAGTGCAATCATTTTACGCCAACAGTGCAGTGGAACTTTCCTCTGTTTATCAATCACTTCCCGCCGATATCCCCGTTCAATCTTATTTCACCATCCGCCTCAAGCCCAATCGGAACAACCTTTTGGTGAACAAGAACAGGGTGGTCATGAAAAGAACCTACAAGGCAAAAACAGAGATCAAAAAGGCAGTTGAAGAGAAGGGTTGGTATGCGGCCCAGTTCCGGGATTTTGGTTATTTCCAATTGCTGGAAGACCTTCAGCCACCGACCCTAACCTCCTCCCTTCAATCCGGAGCAACTGTTCGTACAGGCTCAAGGATTGTTTTTGACGTTGCAGACAACAACAAAACCATCAAGGAATTCAAGGGCAGTGTTGACGGACAGTGGCTCATGTTCCAGCCTTCCGGCAATCGTTTTGTTTACACGGTTGATGAACATTTTCCTCAAGGTGAACATATGCTTTTCGTTGTTGTTTATGATGAAGCGGGAAATGAAACAACCCGAGAATTTATCATCAAACGCAACTAATACAACAGTATGGCACTTATCGAAGGAAAAAAAGCACCTGCTTTTACGGCAGTAGATCAGGATGGACAGAAAATCAAACTTGCAGATTTCAAAGGCAAAAAGCTTGCCCTTTATTTTTATCCCAAAGATGCTACCAGCACTTGTACGGTGCAGGCCTGCAACCTCAGGGATGGTTTCAAGGAGCTCAGTAAAAAGGGGATCGAGGTGGTCGGAGTGAGTCCAGACGATGAAAAATCACACCTCAAGTTCATCGCCAAACAGGCCCTGCCTTTTCGCCTCATTGCAGACACCGACAAAACCCTTTGTGAGAAATTTGGGGTTTGGGCAGAAAAATCCATGTATGGTAAAAAATACATGGGGGTATTGCGTACCACTTTCCTGATCGATGAAAATGGGGTATTGGTCAAGATCATTGACAAGCCGAAAGTGAAAGAGCATGCCCAAGAGATAGCTGCTGAATTTGGATTAGGATAACCATATGATTTCTCCGAAAGGAATCTTTTCTTCCACTCCATGCATGATCAGGAGATGCCCATCCTTGTCTACTCCTTTAACTTTTGACTGGAACAGGATGTTGTTTCTTTTGAATGGCACTACTTCATCTTTTTTATACAGTTGCTCATTGTAGGTGTCCAGCAGCTGCTCAAAACACTGGTCTTCAAGCATCGAGAAACGGTAATCAAGATGATGGCAAAGTTCTTTGGCAAGGCTGATCGGATCAAATGTTTTGCCAGTGATTTGTTTGAGTGAAACTGGTTTCCCTTCCATGATGTCAAAGGAGGTTTGGTTGATGTTGATCCCCATTCCGATGATGGCTTTGTCCCATCGGCCTGATTTGACCATGTTTTCAATCAGGATTCCTCCTGCCTTTCTGTCACGCCAATAGATATCATTCGGCCATTTGATCCTGGTTTCATCTCCAGCGTAAGTGGAAAAAAAATCAAAACAGGCCAATGCTACCGCAACAGAAAGCTGAAATTGGTCCTTGAGATCGAGACCAGGGCAGTCCCTGACGACAGATAGGATAATGTTTTCGCCCGGTTTGCTGCTCCAGGTCTTGGCCCTTTGTCCCTTGCCTTGGTACTGGTCAAGGGCAAAATAAGCTGCTCCATCTGAAGTTTGGCCCAAACGGGCCTCATTCATGGCATGGTTATTGGTACTTTCTGTTGTGGGCAATATGTTAAATGGTTCTCCGATCATGTTGCTCCCCCAATGGGATGGAAATAATCCTTATTTTTGGGCAAGTTACTTAAGGAACAATTAAAATAAATTCATTGGCATCCATTTCCGAGTCAGCACCACCACGCAAAAGAGTTACACGTTTAACCAGGAGCAGCAAGATCATGAAAGTGATCATCAATGCAATCCATGATAAAAAAGGGGAAAATGTGGTTTCCCTGGACCTGAGAAAGATTTCAGAAGCCGTTTCAGATTTTTTTATTGTTTGTGAAGCATCGTCTACTGTGCAGGTAAGGGCAATTGCTGATTGGATAGAAGCAGAAGTCAAAGCTGAGTGTGATGAAAGACCGTACAAGCATGAAGGACACAGTGCTGGCCAGTGGGTACTGATTGATTATGTGAACGTAGTTGTTCATGTTTTCCTTGCTGAAACAAGAAAGTTTTATAAGTTAGAAGAGATGTGGAGTGATGGAGTAGCGGAAGAAGAGGCAGATCCAGTCATTGCAACCACCGCAAAGGCCGCAAACAAGGCAAAAACAACCAGAAAGACATCAAAGAAATAAAGTGCTCATATGAACCAGGAAGACAACAGCAAGGAAAAGCGTTCCAATCCTTTTAGTGCTTTCAAGCGAAACAAAGCATCTGGAGGAAATGGTCCTTCATCAAAGGTACCCAAGTTCAGTTTTTACTGGATATACGTGATCGCAGCGGTCATGTTGATTGGATACCAGGTCATGCGGGGGGTTAACCCCGATGCCCGCAACATTACAGAATTGGAGTTCAAGCAGAAAATGCTTGTGAACAATGATGTATTGAAACTCGAGCCAGTCAAAAACAAGGGCGTTATCAGGGTTTATATCAAAAAAGACAGCCTTGCCAAGCCCGCTTATCAGGAATTGTTGGGTGATAAATTGAAATATGCCCAGGCATCAAAGGGGCCTCATTTCCAGTTCAGCTACTCAAAGGTGGACGATTACCAGGAAAACCTGGACAAATATTTTACAGCCAATCCTCAGGTCGATCCGGTGCCTGTTGATCCTGTGAGCGATCCGGAATTTTTTGGACCACTGCTCAATGTGCTTTTCCCTTTGCTGATGTTTGGTCTGCTTTTCGTATTGATGATGCGGAAGATGGGTGGTGGAGCAGGCGGTGGCGGCGGTGGCGGCGGCGGTATTTTCAGCATTGGAAAATCCAAAGCACAGCTTTTTGACAAGGGTACCAAGGTCAATATCACTTTCCAGGATGTTGCCGGACTGGATGAGGCCAAACAGGAAGTGATGGAAATTGTTGACTTCCTGAAACACCCCAAAAAATATACAGCCCTTGGTGGAAAAATTCCCAAAGGAGCTTTGCTTGTTGGCCCTCCGGGTACTGGTAAAACGCTGTTGGCGAAGGCCATGGCAGGTGAGGCACAGGTGCCATTTTTCTCTATGTCTGGCTCTGATTTTGTTGAGATGTTTGTGGGGGTGGGCGCCAGCAGGGTACGTGATCTTTTCAAGCAGGCCAGGGAAAAAGCCCCTTGTATCATTTTCATTG
>Ga0214921_10011510_pt1 | contig 10739 bp, 9 predicted proteins | sample LL1505_MetaG_FD_177992 | JGI IMG/M metagenome (GOLD analysis project Ga0214921, IMG submission 177992) | Freshwater microbial communities from Lake Lanier, Atlanta, Georgia, United States - LL-1505 | ecosystem: Environmental > Aquatic > Freshwater > Lake | place: USA: Georgia | collected 2015-05-28
GCGTGACCGAGGCAAACCCTACAAATGCGCCATCGTCGCAGCCATGCGAAAACTCCTCATTCACATCCATGCCCTCCTCAAAAAACATCAACTTTCCCCTTGCTGAAAAACACAGTTGCTCTGTGGTCAATTCTGCTGGATTTGGGATCAAACCAACATGAGCGCGCGAATGCCCAGGAGCGCAGTGCGGCCGAGCTCTATCGGCCGGGTGCATCCGGTGAGTTGCAGATGACCAAGGTCGCGATCAATGGTTTCGAAGCCCAGAATGGCGCTTGGGTTGACCAAAAGAGAGCGGTCGAGCTTCACTAAGGCAGCGTCCTTGAGGTTCTGTTCCCACTCCTTGAAGGGACGGCGAAGGAGAAAGCTTCCGCCTTCCATGGTTAGGACACGGGTATAATTGCCCTCGGCTAAAATCGCGGCTAAACGATTTAAGGGGACTTTGAGGCATTTTTTTTGGTCTCCGAGCAGAACGGAGCGCGTCTCCATGGCCTCGTATCTATTTTTTCGGCCACGCTCAAGGGCTTGGGCAAGGCGCTCCGGCACGACAGGCTTGAGCAGGTAGTCGAGCGCTTCCGCCTCGAAAGCCCGAACGGCGTACTCGGTAAAGGCGCTGACGAAAACCACCCCCGTCTCTAAAGGAAGATAAGGCAGGAGATCGAAGCCACTCTCGGGTGGCATCGAAATATCCAAGAGGACCACGTCGGGGTTTTCCCTCTCCACCAAGGTAATAGCCGAAGCAATATCCCCAGCCTCCCCGACATGCTCCACACCAGATTGGCCGGCTAAGAGAAAAGCCATCCGCTTGCGGGCAAGGGATTCGTCATCCACCACAATGACACGAAGATTTTTCATGGTTTCGAGGAAAGCAGATATTCTTCAGGTAAAATAACCTGCAGGATGACGCTGTCTGGTAGGGATTTCACACTAACCGTGGCGCGGGTCCCGCAAAGCAACTGAAGACGCTGGCCGAGACTGGATAGACCGATGCCAGTCGATGGAAGGTCTTCTTCACTCACCCAATACCCGGAATTTTCGACAAGCACTTCCAAATCCCCCTCGCGCAACCGCGCTTGGACGGCAATGCGGAGTGGTTGGGGACTCGTGCGCTGACCAAACTTAATGGCATTTTCCACCAATGGCTGCACAAGGGCGCCGGGCACAAGCTTGCTACGCGCAGCTGCTTCCGCCTGAATGGTATATTCTAAACGGTCGGTGAAGCGGATTTTTTCGACCCGAAGATAGCTTTCCAAAGCATCAAGCTCCTCGCCAAGTGGTTGCCTGCCATCACCGCTACGCAGAGAAAACCGCAGATAGTCGGCGAGGGCCTGAGTGATCGCTGTAACCTTCTGCGGCTCATCACACACAGCAAGAATCGAGTTGAGCGCATTAAAAAGAAAATGGGGATTCACCTGAGCGCGAAGCAGCTTCAAGTCGCTTGCTTGCTTATCCATCTCAAGCCGTGCCGTCTGCAGGAGTGCAGCCCGGGAGTCAAGCCAATAGTTAATAACAAAATAGAGGAGGATCCAAAACCCAAAAATCACTGAGCGCATAACATAAGCGGCTTTAATATATAAAGTCACCGCTGCAGATTGCATGTCCAGGCCAACCAAGACTCCAAAACGCTCCGTCAAATAGGAATCCAACGATCCGAAGACGATAGCCAGCAGCACACCAACGATCGCCCATTTGACAAACCCGAAGGCGAATTTGCTCCGACAATAACGCAGCAATGGCCGCAGGAAAATCGAGGTCACCAAAAACCCAAATCCTGTGCGAAAAATGATAAGCCAGCCAATCGTGGTATCAGTGAGCTTCGCTGCAACTAAGACCACAAAAAATGAAGCCAACCAACCAGTTATCTGTAAAAGCCAAAAAAGGATGGTGCGTTCTCTTGGGCTTATCGTATTAAAGCGGCTCAGTGACACTCAAGAATCCTACCACTTCCACTCAGAAACAACCAATAAGGATTTTTGAGCGCTCGCGAGTTGTCAGAATAGCAACCTGAAATCTGGCAGCAATCAATTCGGGTAGATTTAGAGTGAAATGCAAGACCGACGCCCCGATTTTGTCTCATACCAATATCAAATAGGTTTTGAACTTTAGCGCGACGTTTCAACTTGTAGCGGCGTCTCTGTGAGCGCCGGAGTCGTTAACCATCGGCGGTCATAGACCGCCGCTACAGTAGATTCCAAAAGCAAACGGCTTTTGTCTCATAAGCCATTTGCTGAAGGGATTATCTGCTTTCTCCAGCGGACCCTTTGCTTGTATAGACCACGCGGAGCGAGGCGGTGGCGAGGATTTTGCCTGTCATGGCTTTGATCAAAACTTCCCGGGTCACTTTTTCCGGCGGCTGAGTGATATTCAGCGATTCGGATAAAGCGTACAGCGTGAGCGTGTAGGTTTTCGGTCCAGGTCCCTTGGAATGTGGCGGTTCGTAGCCGATCTGCCCTCGGAAGCCGACCCCAAGGTTGCCGATTTTGGTCTCGTCTTTTTCAATCTTGGAAGCGGTGGCGGGAATGTTCCATATCACCCAGTAGCTTTTCATGTCATTGCCTGGGGCTTTGTGGTCCATGATGAGCGCGAATCCCCGAGTGCCCATCGGAGTGCCTTTCCAAGCGAGTGGAGGAGCTGACCCGGCCCCATCGCCCGTGAATTCGGCGGGCAGCCCCCCCCCATCGAGGACCGCTGGACTTTCCAAAACAAAGCCCGCAAGTGGTTTGAGTGGAGATTCCACCATCGGGCCGGACGCGGCGTTTTCTTTCTCAGGAGCTGCCGGTGGGGGCGGAGGGCCGCCTTGTTCTCTCGGGGGCTTGGCTCCTCCAGCTGGAGGTCGTCCCGGGCGCTGGGTGTAGGTTTCTTTGGTAGTTCCTGCACTCCCATTTTGATACTCGAAATCCACCGAGCCGTTGGCATTCACTGTGTACAGAATAGACCTCTTCTCACCAGCGACTTCGTAGTCCAGCGTGCTAATTCTTCCGTCTCTCGCAAAGGACTTGATGACCGCTCCGCGCAAGGGTTGCAACGCTTCGCGAATCGGGCGGGCCGAGGGCTGCGGATCCACTTGGCCTTCCTTCTCGATGACTTCTCCATGAAAGCCTCCGATCACGTAGGGATATTCCGTCGAGGCATGATAGTGGTAGCCGAGAGCCGCCGTCGTGTGCCCGCCCTCCCTGTCGAGGCCGACCGGCTTTGATCCATCGGGTTCGATAAGGCCGAAGAGGGGATACCCATCGAGCGCATAGGCGATCGGACTTCCCTTGCCAGTCACTGATTCCAAGTGCAGCGGCGCGAGGTGGTAATGATAGTCGTCCGCCCGTCCGCAGTGCCCGCCCCACTCATCGAGTTCGCCGATTTTATAAGAAATTTCGCCTCGATTGTTGCGGGGGTTGAAAATAGGAATGCCATTCACGGCCAGCGCTATTGCCCCTCGCAGGAACCGATTTTCCACGGAGATCGGAGCTTTTGCTGGCACCGGCTTCAGAGGCAGACTCCACGCATTCGCCCCTGTATAATCCTGTGGCAAGGGAACCTGCTGCTGCCAATTGGTGATGCCAACCATCATGTTGTGCGAAGGGAGTCCGTTGCTTTCCACAAATAAAAAACGATCATCCCAGCGCAGCCTCACACTGGATGCAAAAGGCCGGAAGGCTTCCGCTTGCGCAGGGGCGGAATCGCTCGAAGGGGCTGTCGTGACCTCCGAGTGCGAATGATTCGTCATTTCATGTGCGGAAGCAGCACCTGAAAGAATCGAGCCGCAAAGCAACGTGCGGACCATCGAGGAGAATACGGCTTGGGAATATGCAGGAATGTTCATTGGGAGGATTTGTTGCCCTTGCCGCGCCCCTCGCGATTTCTCACGCGCTCAGTATTGGGATCATAACTTGGGTTGGGAGTTCTGGGACAAGGCGCGCCTGTGTCTTCGTGCCATTGGTGGAGTTTGGCAAGCAATTCCCGCGCGCGCTCAGGCTGCTCTGCTTCGAGGTTTTTTTCCTCGGAGACATCCCGAGAGAGATCGTAGAGCTCCGTCGTTCCTGTTTCAAAAAACTCGATGACTTTCCAGTTTCCAGACCTCATCGCACTGCAAGGACTCGTCGGCCCCGAGTAGCTGGGAAAATGCCAAAATAAATCGCGGCTCAACCCTTCGGTCTCCCCTCTCAGCAAGGGGACGAGACTCGTCCCATCAACTTTGTGAGAAATCGGGATGCCTGCGATTTCCAAAAATGTCGGATAGAAATCCATCGTCAGGATTTGAGCGTCGGAGAGCCGTCCAGCAGGGATTCCTGGACCGCTAAAAATGGCTGGGACCCTCAACCCACCCTCGTACAACGTACCCTTTCCTCCGCGAAGCGGGGCGATGTACTGCCGCGTGCCGCCATTGTCGGATGTGAAAACGATGTGCGTGTTTTCCGTTAAACCCATTCGCTTCAGGCCAGCAAGGAGCCGCCCGATATTGGCATCCATCGCTTCGACAGAAGCCGCCAGCACCGGATCCGGCACATCCGGCCTCGCTTTGTATTTTGCCAGCAGGTCGGGCTTGGGTTCATAAGGGGCATGGACATCGTGAAAAGCCAAGTAGAGGAAGAAGGGTTGGCTTTTCCTTCCCTCGATCCACTTCAATGCGCCCTCAGTGAGCGCATCGGATGTGTAAGCTCCATCGCTTCTTCGGTAGGCGTCTTTTTCAAAACCCAAGTCCTTCGGCTCCACATAAAGATCGAAGCCCTGCTCGGTCGGGGAGCCATTTCCGGAGCGTCCACGCCCGAGGTTCCACATACCAAACAACGCAGTCGCATAGCCGCCGGATTTTAGCGCCTCAGGCAACGTCACCGCCGAAGCAGGCAATTCCGCACGGCTCTCCGCAGCGAGGATTTTCTGATGAGGGGAACCCGGCGCGTGCCGATCATCGACCACCGTGTAAACTCCGTGGCGCGGCGTGTATTGACCGGTCAGCAGGCAAGCCCGAGTCGGAGCACAGTTCGGGGCACTCGCATAGGCCTTCGAAAAAACCACACCTTTTTGCGCGAGCGCATTCAAGCACGGTGTCTCGACAAATGCGTTGCCACAGAACCCGGCATCGTTCCAACCCATGTCATCCGCCAGGATAAAAATAAAATTCGGTTTCGAATCCGCACTATGAACGAGCGCTGGCGATCCCATGAGGACTGACAAGCAAAGCGAATGGAAAAATTTCCTCATTGGAGGTCAGGCACTGGAGTCGGCTGGGGCTTCCCTTCATTTGGGCGAGGCTTTTTCCGTTGATGATCGCCCTTGGGAGCCTTCCCCTTATCTCTCCCATTGGGGCCACCGCTCCGGAGAGGAACCCCCTCGAGCGCCTTGTTCATTTCCCCCAACATTTTTGCGGCCATCTCGGTTTGTGCCGATGCGAGATTTTTTGTTTCCAGCGGGTCATCCTCCAGGTCGAAGAGCTCCTGAGTGCCTTCAGGTTGTATGAGAAGCTTCCACGGCGGCGCAAACCAGGCGCGGTCCTTTGCCCCCACCAGAAAAGGAGCCCGTACCACTTTGCTCTCGGCGATCATGGCCGGCCAGACATTGATTCCATCCAGCGGCTTGCTGGGCCTCGCTTCTATCCCAGCCGCCGCAGCCAGTGTGGGCCACACATCACCGACCCACATCCAATCTCGAAACGCACCCCCAGCCAGGATTTTTGGCGGATAACGGATCAGAGCCGGAGAACGCACGCCGCCCTCCTGGGCCGTTCCTTTAAATCCTCGCAAGGGCGAGTTGCTGCCGCCCATTCCCTCTTGGGCTCCGTTGTCAGAAAAGAGCAATACCACCGTGGAATCCGTAAGTTTTTCCTCATCCAATGCCGCCATGACCCGACCGATCGCGGCATCCATCGCCTCCACCACCTCGCCATAGACTTCCTTGCCCCGCTTCATGCCCGAAGGTGGCTGCAAGGGGCCATGCGCCGAGTTAAACGCCAGATGCAGATAGAATGGCTTGGCCTTGTCCCGCATTTTGATGAGCCTGATGGCCTCTGCCGCGAGCAAATCCGTGGAGTATCCCTCGTCATTCGAGAGCTCGCCATTGCGCCACCAATCCTTGGCGCCGCTCTCCCGATCCACATGAGTGAAGTAATCCACCGCGCCACCAAGGAGGCCGTAAAAATGGGCAAAGCCCCGCGCGTCGGGATAGTACTCGCGACCCTGAAACGCGTTCTCCGCGGAGCCGCCGAGATGCCACTTTCCACACATCCACGTCTGATATCCCGCATCACGAAAATCCGCCGGCATGATGCGGTAATCCAGCGGAAGCCCGGAGCTGTTATTCACACCGGTGCGGGCCACAAACTGCCCGGTCATCATCGAAGCGCGCGTGAGGCTGCAAATCGGATTCACATAGAACCTCTCCAGCCTCATCCCCTCGGTGGCAAGCTGGTCGATAGCAGGCGTCTTGATTTTTGAGCCGTGATAAGAAAAGTCGCCCCACCCGATATCGTCACCGACGATCGTGATAATATTGGGACCCACGGACGCTCCCGCATCAGCCGACGACCCCAGATAATACGCGACAAGAATTGCAAAAATTAGACGACGCACAGGGGACATGACAAAATAAACCCGGAATGACCTCCAAGGTTGCGATAAAAAATACCGACGCAAAATGGAAGCCGCGCGCTGCGAGTCACAACAACAATCCACCACAACTTTAGCACCCACTCGGTGTTGAAGAGAGTAATGCCACTTCTTTCGACCAAGCACCCCATTCCGATAGCTGCCGTGGCGCTTGCGGCCTTCCTCGTTTATTTCTTCTGGCCGGATAATCTGATAACGCTCAATTTCAAAAATGCCCCTCTGAAAAAGGTCATAGATTCCGTTGAGCGACAGGGACATATTAAGATTTCAACCAATGTCGCGCTGGATACGCCCGTCACGATTCAAATGAAAAAGGTTTCCTTGATGGATGCGATGGAAACTCTTTCGGTGAGGGTAGATGGCAATCTGCAAGTTGCTGTGGCCATTGCCCCAACGCAGGCTGCCGCCGACGCGGTTTTTGAGGATTTAAAGTCGGGCAAAAATCCTGAGGGATGGACCGTATCTTGGTATCCATCAATGGACATGGGCTCAGATGCTGCGCCTTGCGACCCTCGTTTTCTGCAGCTTCAAATCGAGTCCACAGAAAAAAATGGATTACCGGCACTCCTCTCACAAATTTCTCAAAAATCGGGACTGATGACTGCGGTCCCAAAGGACTGGAACCCCACACCCGCTTTGCCCAAAAAGCCTGCGAGCGCCGAGGCTATTTTAAAACAATTGGCCAAATCTTCTAGGGGTTCTCTTCAGGAGCGTTTTTTAATCTTGGGGGGGGAAGACAGGTCGCCAGGAGGGGAGCGTGAGAGCCGAAATTCGCAAGGGAGCAATTTCCAACGCAATGGGCTCGATGCGAGAAATCCTGCTTGGATCGCTCAGCGCGTCGAGGCCACCATCACCCAACTCCCGAGCGACTCCCAAAAGGCAGCGAGAGCAGATTTCGACGCCATGAAAAAAACTTGGGAGGAAATCCGCTCCCTGCCCCAAGAACAACGGCGGGAAAAGATGGCCGAGATTTTTGAGCGACCGGAGTTTCAGGAAAGAATGGCTGCGAGGGAAGCCGCCCGCGATGCGCGACGCACGCCCGAGCAACGTGAGCGCCGCATGAAGAACTACATCGAAAGAAAAAAACAAATTCAGGCAGGCCAGAGCGCCCCTGCTAGGTCATGAGAAAAGGATTTACACTCGTCGAGCTCATTGCCGTGCTCGCCATTCTTGGAATCCTAAGCATGCTGGTCATTCCTCAGGCTTCCAAATTTCAAGAACGCGCAAGGTCCTCAGTTTGCGCCAACAACCTGCACCAGATAGGAGTAGGCGTTCTTTCTTATCTAGGAGAACACGATAACACGTTTCCCATTATCGAACCGAACCCGGATTCTCCCGTCTACAGCCCAGAAGATCAGGCTCAACCCATTTATAGCGCCCTGGAGCCGTACGGGGTTTCTGATCCCATCTTGAAGTGCCCCTCTGACATACGAGGCCCAAATTATTACGCTCAACGAAGCCAGGTGATTGATGGGAAATCCTACGGAACGAGTTATCAGTGGCGCGTCCTCATCGACGGAGAAAATTCCCTGAGCCCCAAAATCTACGGAGGCCGCCGAGGTGCCGGAGTTAGAATCGTCAAACCCAGCCTTGTGACTCTCTGCAGTGACTTTGAAGGCGTGCATCTCGGAAAAGCCAACCGGCTCTATGCCGACGGCCACGTCTCTCAGGCGAATTAGTTCGGCCAGCTAAGGCAAATTCGAAGCTGCACAGAGACGTACTGGAAGCGAACGAAGAGGCGAAGAAATCTGCATCAGGCCAATCGCACTTCAGCATCAGCCGAGAGGTCTTGCCAGAGGCTGGCGAGCAAGGCGCCTGCGGATTCGCGAGCCGTGGCGACTTCGTCAGGAGTGAAGATTTTTCCAGACTCTGGCACTTGCGCGGCAAACATGTAGTATTTGATTTTTGGCTCGGTGCCAGACGGACGCACTGCAACACGGCGGCGGTCGGCCAGTGTGATCAGGAGCATGGCCTCGGCAGGGATCAAGTCGCCCTCGACATCGTGGATGGTGTCGGTGGCAAAATTCTGAAGGCTGATGACCTTGACTCCATCAATTTCGGCAGGCGGGTTCGAAGCATAGGAGGCGACGAGTTTTTTGATTTGGGCGGCACCTTCGGCTCCATCCATCGTGAGCGATTCGCCACGCTCGAGATAAACGCCGAACTCAGCAAATATGCGGTCGAGCAAGCCGACAAGAGTAAGTCCTTGGGATTTTGCATAGGCGGCAGCCTCCGCAATGAGGACAGCAGCGGAGTTGCCGTCTTTGTCGCGGACAAAATCCGATGCGCTATACCCGTAGCTTTCCTCGCCACCGAAGACATAGAAACTCGAGTGCTCGAGACGCAGACGGCGCGTCTCCTCCTCGGAAAGCGCGGCGTAATCAGAACGCAGGCTCGCAGGGATAGCCGCCTCGTATTTGCCGAGCTTCTGGCCAATGTATTTGAAACCCGTGAGCGTCTCCACGCAGCGAAGGCCAAATTTTTCCGCAATCGCCTTCTGAAGATCGGTGGTGACGAATGTCTTGATGATCACGCCGCGTGAGCGGTTTGAATCATTGAGGATTCCGAATTCGAAAAACCGCATCGCCCGATACCATGCGAGGATCGAGCCGATCTGGTTGCCGGTGATGAGATGCATTTTGCCCTCGGCATCCCGCGCGGCAATGCCCATGCGGTCGTCATCCGGGTCAGTGGCGATGACGAGGTCCGCCCCAGTGCGGTCGGCCTGCGCGATCGCCATCGAGAGCGCTTCGGCATTTTCAGGATTCGGCGACTTCACCGTCGGGAAGCGTCCATCGGGAATTTCCTGCTCGGCCACGCCATCGCATTGGAATCCGAGACGCTTCAGCATGGGCTTGATGATCACCGCGCCCACACCGTGAAGCGGCGTGTAAACAATCTTCAGCGAGTTCTCGCGGCGGATCAGCTCGGGATCGATCGGCAGAGTGGCAAGCCGCTGCATGTAGGCCTCATCAACATCTACGCCCATCGGGATCACGCGTCCACGCTCGCTCTCCGCCACCGGCGAGTAGCTTTCGCCCTCCACCGCATTGACGCGGTCGATGATTGCCGAGGCATGCGGCTCAGTGACCTGACATCCATCTTCGAAGTAAACTTTGTAACCATTGTAGGCCGGCGGATTGTGGCTCGCCGTGAGGTTGATGCCGGCTTGGGCCTTCACGTGGCGCACGGCAAAGGACAACTCCGGCGTGGAGCGGGGCCCCTCGAAAAGATAGGCATCGCAGCCCAAATCGGTGATGATTTTTGCGGCCAACTCAGCGAACTCCCGCGAAAAAAACCGCGTGTCATGGCAGATGCAAACGGCAGGTTTTCCCGCGCGGCCATTTTTTGCAAAATACTCTTTCACGTAGTGTACAAGCCCCTGAGTGGCGCGACTGATGTTGTAGGTGTTCACGGCATTCGTGCCCACACAAGCAAACTCGGGGCGACCGAGCGGCTGCGGGCTACCCTGCTCGACTTTCGTCACCACCGCGCCAATCGTCTTGCCGCGCAAGCCGCCCGTGCCGAACGCCAGCGTGCGGAAAAAGCGGTTGTCCAACTCCGCCCAATTACCAGCGGCAACAAGCTCCTCGACGGATGCCTTGTCAATCGCAGAGGCGCTTTTCGAGAGCAGGCTCTCAATATTTTTAGCCGACTCGGGGAGGAGCCTGCCGTCGGCCGCAGCTTGATGAATAGTCGCTAAGAGAGGTGTCATACGCGGAGAATTAGCACGGAGCCAAGGCACCTGTAAATCCTGGAACCCCCTTCACACAACGCCATGCGCCGGTTTCGCAAGGTAGGGTTGGCGCGCCGTCGCCGACCGATTTTCTCGGAGGGCCTGCCAGCCGATGAGGACGTCGGCGCTCCAGCGCCTCCATCAAGCGCAGGCTTCTCGCCCCTCGGACTGGACACAACCAGCTTCGCACCACTCGCGCAAGGTATCTGGGCAGTAATCGATCCCGCCTGGCCACTCGATAGTCAGACCGTTTGTCGAAACTTGTGCGAAAAAGTTCGCATCACGCAGAGGGTCTGTTGGTTCAAATGATGGAGACAAATCAATCTCGCCACAAAAACCATCCGAAAAATGCAGGCGTAATTGGGAATCCCCTGTCACGGCAACCGTTAAAACTCTCATTTTAATCCTCC
>Ga0214921_10011511_pt1 | contig 10739 bp, 10 predicted proteins | sample LL1505_MetaG_FD_177992 | JGI IMG/M metagenome (GOLD analysis project Ga0214921, IMG submission 177992) | Freshwater microbial communities from Lake Lanier, Atlanta, Georgia, United States - LL-1505 | ecosystem: Environmental > Aquatic > Freshwater > Lake | place: USA: Georgia | collected...
AGCTTCTGTCGTATATGCTAACCGTATCACCTAGTTGATTAACAAGGCTAATGTTAGCCGTTTTATGCCAAATACTATCTGTTACTTCCTTGCCTTTTTCGATACGAGTAAGCACCGTATCCAATAGATATTTACGTGGCACATCTGCAGCATGGTCACTTGCCACTTTAAGCCACAAATAACATACAAGTGGAAGTGCCAAAGCAATTAATAAACCTAATATCGATTTTTTATTCATGAAAAGAGGTTAGTATAAAAAAACCACCAAACAAAGGTCGGTGGTTTTACTTATTTTATAACAAATTCTATTAGTGTTTGTTCTCTGCCGCTGCAGTATCTGAAGCATGTGCAGTGGTGTCAGCTGCTTCGTGTGCCGCGCCCACCTCGTGTCCAGCACCATGTCCTTCTTCCTTTTTTTCTACTTTAATGGTAGCTCGCTCTTTAAAATAAGGATCGTAGGTGTTACGCAAATTTCTAAATGAATTACCATCATATAAGAAGGCAGTAATGAACCATACAAATAGTCCCAAAGGAACTACGATGGTCATAATTAGGTTTTTTAATTCATGTTTTAAGTGCATGAAATAAGCAACAATGTAAAATGCTTTTGCCATCATCAAAATAACGATAGAACCTTTGATGGCAAGGCGCATACCAGGATTTTGAATATCCATCATCCAGAAACCAAGTATTAATTCTACAATGGTTAGTACCGATAATATGATGGTAACTTTTTTTACTTCACCAGCACTGTGGCTTTCTTCGTGTTGAGCAGTATGTGACATTCGATTGTAAATTAAAGTGAATGATGTGTGTTAAACTAGATAAGGTAGAAACAAGTAAATACAAATACCCATACTAGATCTACAAAGTGCCAGTACAAACCAGCTTTTTCAATCATTAGGTAATGGCCACGCTGTTCAAACTTATCCATAAGTGTCATAATTAACATGATAATATTAATGATCACACCAGAGAATACGTGGAATCCGTGGAATCCTGTAATGGTAAAAAAGTAGTTGGTAAAATTGGTTGAAGAGGCGGTACCATCTGCATTTAAAAATGGATTACGACCCCACCATGCACCTTCGTGGTGTAAGTGACTCCACTCCCAAGCTTGACAGCTTAAAAATGCAATACCACCAATGATGGTCCAGATCATGTATTTTACAACAGCTTTCTTGTCCATTTCTTGACCTGCTTTTACAGCAAGTACCATGGTTACAGAACTAACAATTAAAATAAAAGTCATTACAGATACAAACACAAGTGGAGCATGCACTCCTTCTGGCGCAAATGGGAAACTTCTAAAAACTTCGTTAGGGTCAGGCCATCCATTGGTTGAAAAACGGATGGTACCATAAGAGATTAGGAAAGCACCAAATGTGAAGGCATCACTCATTAAGAAATACCACATCATTAATTTACCGTACTCGACGTTAAATGGGCTTTTTCCACCACCCCAAGACTTTGTTGTTTCTACTGTTGCTGTTGACATGTCTTATTAAAAATTTCGTTGCAAAAATATTGGCTATCAGTCAAAAAAGACGATTTCCGGGTAACTTTTTATTTGAATTAGGCAATCATTTGATAAAAGATAAATAGATAGATCCAAAGAATATCTACAAAGTGCCAGTAAGTAGCTACTATTTGAACCGGAACAACCCAGTTTCGCTTGTTTTAACCCAAAAAGCCCTTAAAAACACCACAATAAGAGCAATAACCCCTCCTAATACGTGCAGCATATGAAGGCCTGTTATAACAAACAAAAAGGATGATGCCGAATTACTTTGCGCTCCAATTAAAGCAATTCCTCTTAATTCGAGGTCTTTAAAGCCCATCCATTGAAGTGTAACGAAAACAACACCGAGTATTGCCGTCAAACTTATAAAAGCTCTATAACTTGATTGGCGTCCTGCTTGTATTGCTTTTTGCGCCAAAAGCATCGTAAAGCTACTTACTACAATTACTGCAGTAGAGTACCAAAACAATACTGGCAATTCAATGGCTAGCCAGTTTCCCTGATTTTTTTTAACGATATAAGCGCTGGTCATACCGGCAAACATCATCACAATGCTTCCGATAGCCACCCACATAATAAAACGGTGCGGGTGAATTCTTTGAGGTTCTGTTGTTGTTAGTGTAGACATCGTAATTAAATTTTAATTCTTGTTTTCTACTTTATTTTATCTGCAAGAAGCGCTAATAATACAATTGGTAAATAAATGTAACTACTAAACATCACCCTTCTTGCTGCTTTAACATCCATTTGCTGGTACAACCTTATACTTTGTACCACCATAAATAAATTACAAACCATTACTATAATTGCACTTGTAAGTCCAGTGTAGCCAAAATAATAGGGCAAAAAACCCACTGGAATCATAAGTACCGAATACATAATTCCTTGAACGGCTGTAAACTTTGTTGGACCCTTGTCTGCGGGCAACAACTTAAATCCAGCCTTACTATAATCTTCGTGCGCTACCCAAGCAATGGCCCAAAAATGTGGAAACTGCCACAAAAATTGAATGCCAAAATAAATCCATCCGCCCATGCTAAAATCATCATTACCAGCAACCCATCCAATCAAACAAGGAAGTGCGCCAGGTAGTGCTCCCACTAGTACTGCAATAGAATTTATTTTTTTAAGTGGCGTATAGATAAACGCATATAAAAACAAACTAAACGCAGAAAGTAAGGCTGCAGACAAATTAAAAAAATACCACATCATTCCAACACCCACAAGTCCTGCTATCACTGCAAACGTGTATGCTTCTAATTGACTCATCCGACCAGCAGCTACAGGTCTAGAACCTGTTCGCTTCATCATGGCATCGGTATCTTTTTCGACAGCTTGATTAATGGCATTTGCACTCCCTGTAACCAGCATTCCTGCTAGAAACAAAATGGCAATCATCCACCAATCAAACTCCTTAACTTTTGGTGCTAGTAAATAACATACGACACATGAAAACACAACCGTAAAACTCAGCGTAAATTTTATTAGCTGATAATAATCCTTTGCTTTTGCAGCAAAAGAAAATGAAGTAGAACGATTGTTTTCGTTATCCATTTTAGTGCTGACTTTCGTCTGCTCCAACAGGTGTTGTTTGCGGAATAAAGTCTACGCCATCTTTACCATAATCATATGCCCAACGGTGTACTTCAGGAATTTCACCAACCCAGTTACCATGAGCAGGATTAATTGGTGCAGTCCACTCAAGTGTTGTTGCATTCCAAGGATTTTGGTTGGTTAATTTTCTTCCTTTAAAAATAGAGTAGAAGAAATTAAATAAGAATAACAATTGAACCATGAATACAATCATGGAAACAAGGCTAATAAATTTATTAAGCTCACCAAATTGCTTGAAACTTTCCCAAATACTAAAGTCGTAGTAACGACGTGGCATACCCGCTAAACCTTCGTAGTGCATTGGCCAGAAAATCATATAAGCACCAGCAATGGTAACCCAGAAGTGGATATACCCTAATGTGTTATTTAACTGCTTGCCATACATTTTAGGGAACCAGTGGTAGATACCCGCAAACATACCAAACATAGATGCTACACCCATTACAATATGGAAGTGCGCAATTACAAAGTATGAATCGTGTAAGTGAATATCAAGTGCCGAGTTACCTAACCAAATACCTGTTAAACCACCAGAAATAAATAAGCTTACAAAACCAATTGCAAAAAGCATTGCTGGTGTAAAACGAATATTACCTCTCCATAAAGTAGTTAACCAGTTAAATACTTTAATCGCAGAAGGAACCGCAATTAATAAAGTTAATAGTACAAACACAGATCCTAAGAATGGATTTAGACCCGTCACAAACATGTGGTGCGCCCAAACTAAGAATGCAAGAATTGCGATTGCAAACAATGATCCAATCATAGCCATGTAACCAAAAATTGGTTTACGTGAATTGATGGATAAAATTTCTGAAACCATACCCATGGCTGGTAACAAGATAATGTATACCTCTGGGTGACCTAAGAACCAGAATAAGTGTTGGAATAAAATAGCAGAACCACCTTCGTTAGGTAAAGCGCCAACACCGTTTACAAATATGTCTGATAAATAGAAGCTTGTTCCAAAGTTTCTATCAAAAATTAATAAGATAAAACCAGATAATAATACTGGGAAAGAAAGTACACCTAATACAGCAGTAAAGAATAACGCCCAAATAGTTAATGGTAAACGCGTCATGCTCATACCTTTTGTACGCATGTTTAAAATGGTAGCAATGTAGTTAAGACCTCCTAGTAAAGAAGACACCACAAATAATGCCATAGAAATAATCCATAAATCCATACCAGTTTTAGAACCAGGAGACGCATCACCTAATGCAGATAATGGAGGATATGCTGTCCAACCACCACTAAAGGGGCCTGTTTCTACAAACATAGAAGACAACATTACAATGCTCGCTGCAAAGAAAAACCAGTAGCTCAGCATATTCATAAATGGAGACGCCATATCACGTGCACCCACTTGTAAAGGAATTAAGAAGTTGGCAAAAGTACCAGACAATCCTGCAGTTAATACAAAGAATACAAGTACCGTACCATGCGTTGTAACAAGCGCGTAGTATGCTTCTGGAGAGATACGGCCACCTTTAGCCCATTTTCCTAAAAGATCTTCTAGGAAAGGGAAAGTTGAATCTGGATAACCTAATTGTAAACGAAATAATACGCTCATTAGACCACCCAACACTGCCCATACCATACCAGTGATTAAGAATTGCTTCGCAATCATTTTATGGTCTTGGCTAAATACATATTTAGTTAGGAACGTATCATGGTGTTCATGATGACCGTGATCATCGTGTCCATGTGCATCTCCATGTAAAACTGCTTCGTGACTCATACCGATTTATTTAAAAAAGTTAATTCGTTGTTTTTTTGTCTAATTTATTTTTTAGCTACTGCTGCTACCACTGTTGTATCTGCTACAGCGCTAGGATCTTTTTCTGGAAAAGCAGTGTAGTAATAAGGCTTTTGCTTTGCCATGATGGCATCAAACTCTTCTTGATCAACTACTTCAATTACACCTTTCATAGAATAGTGACCATTACCGCACATTTGATCACAAGAAATTTCATATTGAAAATTTGGATTGCCCGTAATTTCCTTCATTTCTTTGGTGGTATATTTTGGTGTAAACCACATCGTAGTAGGAATACCGGGTACGGCGTCCATTTTTAATCTGAAATGGGTTAAACCTACGTCATGAATTACATCACGAGAACCTAGTACAAACTTAACTGGCTTACCTTTTACTAGATATACCGTTTGCTCCATTACAATATCATCCTGTGCTAATTCATCATCCCAAATAAGTCCTAAGCTATTGCTAGCGTTGTCAATATTTTTAAAATATTTTTTACCAAAAGAACCATCTTTTCCTGGGTAACGATAAATCCATCCAAACTGCTTTCCAGTTACTTCAACAACCATTGCATTTTTTGGAGGTTCACCAGTAAATAAGAACCAGTTACGAAGACCAATTACTACAAGCACAGTTAAAGCAATTGCAGGAATTACAGTCCAAATTAATTCAAGTTTAGTGCTATGCGCAAAAAATACCACTTTACGATTTGCATCTTCTTGGTATTTGTAAGCAAATACAAAAAGAACAACCTGTGTTGCAATAAACACAATACCCGTTACGGCAAGTGTTACCCACAACATGCTATCAACTCTTGCTCCTTCTACACTCGCAGCATCATGCGCTAGTAATGTTTTGTGGAACAACAAATCGTTGCAATACCAAACACCTACTAAACCCAAGACCAAAAAAACAACCATCAAAAATCCGTTGATTTTATTGTTTTGTTTGCGACTTACTTCTTCACCTTTTAAAACAGATACATATTCGCTCGCCTTTGCAATCTGAAAAATGACTACAAAGATGAGAACTACGGCGGCTATGGTTAAAAACATTGTCATGTGCTATCAATATTTTATTGATTCTAATATTAATCGTCTAAATAATTATACTTGGTGTATGATACTTTCTTTTAAGAATGGATGACTCTTTGGAATCAGCGGCTTGCTTGCTAAAGCACGGCTTACAAAGAAAATCATGAGGCCCACAAATAAACTTAAAATACCAAAGTCTAACCAACCAAGTGTTACGTGCTCTTTAGATAAAGAACCCATTACCATTTGGTAAAAATCGATCCAGTGACCAAATAAAATTAATACCGCCATAAAAGCAACTAGGGTATAGTTTCTTTTTGCAGAACGCTTCATTAATATTAATAATGGGCAAAGGAAGTTGATGATTAGGTTTAGGAAGAAGATGCCTTTGTAAGGACCTTGCACTCTATGTTTAAAATAGATGGTTTCTTCTGGAATATTTGCATACCAAATAAGCATGTACTGAGAAAACCACAAGTACGTCCAGAATACAGAAAAGGCAAACATAAACTTACCAATATCATGTAAGTGCTCTTGCGTGGTTAACTCTAAATAACCTTTGTTTTTTAGATAAATAACCCAAAGTGCAATAAGGCTCATACCAGACACAAATGAACTAGCAAATGTATACCAGCTATACATAGTAGAGTACCAATGTGGATCAATACTCATCATCCATAACCAAGGAATTGTTGAACCAACAGTTAAGCCAAACCACACTAAAAAGGTAGCGGATCGAACTGTGTTTTTATAAATAAAAGTAGCACCCTCTTGAGCTGTCATTGGCTCACCGTCTGCTTGTTCGTTGAGCTTGCGAATGCGCCATCCAAACAAACTCCATAAACCAATGGTAAGGGTTGTCCAGATAACAAAAAATACAGGATTTAAAAATCCAGCTTTACCTTTTAAGATGGGATCTTTTGCAACTGCTTCGGTATCTAACCAGTGGTAGATATGATGCTTGTGACCAAAAATTACATACATTAAAACAGCAAAAGTGATGGCACCAAAAATAGGAACCATCGTAGAGATTGCCTCAGGAACCCTGCGGAATGATTGTTGGAAACCTCCCATTGCCATGGTTGTTACGCCAATAAAAAACATAGCAGCGTTACATACCAATGTCCAAAAAATAGTGTTGTACATGAGTGTTCCCCAAAACTGAGTTTGCTCATGTTCATCTGCACTAAAACCTTTGGTCACTAAACCTGTAACCAAAGCAACAAGACCCACAGCAATTAATGCTAGTGACCAAGTTTTCATCTTTGCAGGTACCTCAAATTGCATTTTGATAGAAGCCATCTTTACTCTTTTAAAAAATTTTTATTTAGCAGCTTTTGCAGCCAATTGTTTGTTTTTTACATACTTCAACACCATCCAACGTTGCTTGCGACTTAACTGTGATGCGTAAGAACCCATCAAGTTTTTACCGTAGGCAACAGAATAAAACATTTGTCCTTCTGGCATTACAGATACAATTGGATCTGCAATTAAATTTTTTGGTGCAGATGGATAAGGACCATCTCCATTTTTCCATAATGGACCATTGCCATCTAAATTTTTACCATGACAAATACCACAGTTAATTAGGTATAAACGCTCTGCTTCTTTAGCATCAGTTTCAGATAAAGAATCGATTGGATTTTTTACTGCACGAGATGCATAATAGTTTGTAGTGTCGCCAGGTGCGTCTTTTGCAATATGAAAAGGCATTTCTTCGCCACGAGCCATTGTACCTGCAACAGGCATAGCTGTATAGTTGATACCTTTTTCGATTAGGTTACTATGATCTGCGTAGGTTTCGTATGCACGACTATAGGCCATATCTGGCATATACACAGAACCTGGTTCACGCTTAACACCATTACAGCTGCTCATGATAGCAGTGATGGCAAGAACGAGTATGATAGATAATTTCTTCATCGGATTTCTATTCAATTAATTATGCGGCAACAATTTCTTTATTCTGAAAAGGAACATTTTCATTATCGTAACGACCAAACCACCATCCTTCTTCAGCAACCTGAACGCTTAATTCGATAGCGCCATTGCTTTGTAAAAATGCTTGTAAGTCGTCGGTGTTTGTAGTATCAGTACACTCAATTGCCATTACAAATAAATCGTCTGTGGCACGTGGGTGGAAATGATGTTTTTTAACACCTGGTGCTAGTTGACACAAGTAACAAAAAGTAAGTACCATTCCTACCGCTGCAAAGAGTACGGTTAACTCAAACATGATAGGAATCCATGCTGGTAAAGCAAAGTGAGGTTTACCACCAATGTTAAGCGGCCAATCTTTTGTAAAGATCCAGCTAATGGTACTAAGGGCTGTTGTCGTACCTGTAATACCATAAATAAATCCTGCCGTGTGTAAGCTCGTTTCTCTTAAGCCCAATGCATGATCTAAACCGTGTACAGCAAATGGCGTGTACACATCATGAATTTTATATCCTGCAGCACGCACTTTTTTTACTGCTGGAAAAAGCACCGCTTCATCCTCAAAACAGCCTACTACAAATTTCTTTTTTGCCATGTGTTCTATTTTATCGTTTGTTCAACGTAAATGATTAGTGATGATGGGTTTGTTCTTTAATAAATGCTTCTAATGGTTGCGCTTCAATCGCACTCATTTGCTCTTTGTAACCATCGCCGCTTGTTTTTAATACATATTTAATTTCTGCAATGGCAATTACTGGGAAGTATTTTGCAAAGAGGAAGAAACATGTAAAGAACAATCCAAAGGTTCCTGCATAGAAACCAATCTCCCAAATTGTAGGACTGTAATACACAGACCAGCTAGACGGTAAATAATCTCTATATAAAGACGTTACGATAATTACGAAACGCTCAAACCACATACCAATGTTAACGATGATACTCATGAAGAAGGTTACAAAAACATTCCTTCTCATTTTGCGCGACCAGAAAATTTGAGGGCTTAATACGTTACAAGCCATCATACCCCAGTAGCTCCAACCATAAGGGCTAAATAAATAAGCACGGCTATACCAGAAAGTATATCCTTCATATTTATTTTGAGAGTACCAACCCATAAATAGTTCTGTTAAGTAAGCGATACCTACAATAGAACCCGTAAGTACAATTACTTTATTCATGGCTTCGATGTGACCTAGTGTTACATAATCTTCCATTGCAAATACTTTACGAACAATGATCATCAGGGTTTGCACCATGGCAAAACCAGAGAAGATTGCACCCGCAACGAAATACGGAGGGAAGATTGTTGTATGCCAACCAGGAATTACTGAAGTTGCGAAGTCAAAAGATACAATTGTGTGTACCGATAATACAAGTGGTGTAGATAAACCAGCAAGTACTAAAGATAAACTTTCGTGACGCTGCCAGTGCTTGGTAGAACCTGTCCAACCAAATGAAGCAAGGCCATATAAACGCTTACGTAATTTTGTAAAAGCTCTATCACGAACAGTTGCAAAGTCAGGAATTAAACCTGAGTACCAGAATAATAATGATACCGTAAAATAAGTAGAGATTGCAAATACGTCCCATAAAAGTGGTGAGTTAAAATTCACCCATAATGGACCACGTGTGTTAGGGTAAGGAAGTACAAAGAATGCCATCCAAACACGACCCATGTGGAAGATAGGAAACTGACCTGCGCACATTACGGCAAAGATGGTCATTGCTTCTGCAGCACGGTTTACACCTGTTCTCCATCCTTGACGGAATAGTAGTAAGATTGCTGAGATAAGGGTACCCGCGTGACCGATACCTACCCACCATACGAAGTTGGTGATATCCCATCCCCAACCCACTGTTTTGTTCAAGTTCCACTCTCCAATACCATAAGTAACCTCACGGTAAACACTGTATACGCCAAATAATAAAAGCGAAACAGCAATGAAGAATCCGATGTACCATAGCTTTGTTGGCTTGGCTTCGATAGGGCGAACAATGTCTTCGGTTACTTGGCGGTAATTTTTATTACCACTAACCAATGGTTCCCTAAGTTGTGATTCGTACTTTAAATGCATCTTATTCTATTTCAATTATTTTAATTATGCTTTTTTCTCTTCGTGTGAAGCACCTTCGTGTTTCTCTTCTGTGTTACGCACTTTTGCTAAGTAAGTAACACCAGGTAAAACGTGTAACTGCTCTAGTACATAGAAGCTACGATTAGGATTGTCTACACGAACTTTAGTGATGGCACTGTGCTTGTTATTGGCATTACCAAAAGTAATAGCCTCTGTAGGACAAGCTTGTTGACAAGCAACTTTTACATCTGTATCTTCTAAAGGACGAGAATCTTTTTTCGCTTTTAATTTACCTTCTTGTAAACGTTGAACGCAGAAAGAACATTTTTCAATTACACCACGAGAACGAACCGTAACGTCTGGGTTTAATACCATACGTGTAAGATCATCATTCATATTTAATACCACATCGTTTACGTGACCTGTTTGGTTGTCACCAAAACTATCTGCACCAGTGTAATCTGCCCAGTTAAAACGACGTACTTTATAAGGACAGTTATTAGCGCAATAACGCGTACCAATACATCTGTTATACGTCATTTGGTTTAAACCTTCTGAGCTATGGTTGGTTGCAGCAACTGGACAAACGTTTTCACAAGGAGCGTTATCACAATGCTGACACATTAATGGTTGGAATACTACATTTGGATTGTCCATATCACCACTGTAATAACGGTCGATACGTAACCAATGCATTTCATGACCACGTAATACTTCTGGCTTACCAACAACTGAAACGTTGTTTTCTGCATTACATGCAACCACACAAGCACCACAACCAGTACAAGCATTTA
>Ga0214921_10011513_pt1 | contig 10738 bp, 24 predicted proteins | sample LL1505_MetaG_FD_177992 | JGI IMG/M metagenome (GOLD analysis project Ga0214921, IMG submission 177992) | Freshwater microbial communities from Lake Lanier, Atlanta, Georgia, United States - LL-1505 | ecosystem: Environmental > Aquatic > Freshwater > Lake | place: USA: Georgia | collected...
GAGTTTGGTTCTAAGTTAATCAACCACGTAGCGTACACAATTTATCCACCAACACTACACTAAGGAGACACTATGAGTTATGAACCACAACTTGACGACGACATAGCGTTAGGGTATGATGAAGAAGAGGAACTTGATGAAGAGTTCGACGAGATGACAGAGATAGCACTAGAGAGATAGGATTAACAATGAATGGTCTATGTACAGGTGACGTTAACCCTGACCTATGGTTTTCTAACACAGTTAACAATGCGGTGCGAGCACTAACGATTTGCTCTTACTGTCCTGCTGTGGTAGAATGTAAGGCAGAAGGCATGAAGCCAGACAACATAGACTATGGAGTTTGGGGTGGCACACTATCAGGTGAGCGACTATTAGAAGCAGGTGAGCCTATCGATAGCGAGTACAGAAGTACAGCGGTAGCGTTTGCTACTAAGGTTAGAGAGAAGGTAAGCCTGTGAAAGCAATAAGTTTCTTGCTGCTTGTATTAGTAGTATGGTTTGTATCGGACAACTCAAAACAAAGCACGGACACAACAGACAAAGTCGTGCAAGTTACTTGGAGTAAAGACGATAGCAAAGCATACGCTAGAGATAAACTCAGCGAGTGGCAAGATGAACAGTGGTCATGCCTCAACAGATTATGGGGTAAGGAATCAGCATGGAATCCTGATGCTTGGAATAGTATCAGGGTTATGGGGAAGCATGCTGGTGGTATACCTCAACTGTTGGGGCTTGACCCTGCAACACCAGCACCACGACAGATAGAGCGTGGGTTGGATTATATTTACTACAGATACGGAACACCATGCGAAGCATGGCTACACTTCAAACAGAAAGGTTGGCACTAATGAGTCTATTAGAAGAATACAAAGTTTTATGCATGTCATGTAACAAACCAATTACTAGCAACCCGTTGCGTGTACCTGTGCCAGCCAAAGGTAACAGACCAGCAACAGAGCACATGTTCCATAGTTCAGGCATCGAGTGTGCCTATGCACCTGAGACTCACTACATACATATGCGCAACACTAAGTACAGAGGTGACAAACTTGGCTAAGCATGTGACAGAGATGAAGCCTGACTATTCTCAGGCTATGGATATTAGAGGTGAACCAACTATAGTATGCCCATGTGGCTGCGAGATTTGGAACTTAAAGACTATGTTCGATGATGATGGTGAGATTGGTATGTATTTTCTTGACATGGAATGTGCTGAGTGTGGTACACTAGCGACTGCGCCAACACCTGAAGGGACAGAAGATGAGTGAGTTTCTACATCACGTAGTTAAGAAGCAAGAACGTGCTGAAGAGTATCGCACACTAATGATAGACCCACCAACAATGAGGATACCTAGTGCTCTTCTAGACGCAATCAATCGTGATATGGCAAGACAATACACAGACCCATGGGAATCAGGAGAGGGAACAAATGGATGAGTTTGATGAGTGGGACCAAGCATGGAACTTAACTGAGTCAGGCTTGGCATTGATACAAGTAATAGAGAAAGCGAAACAAGATGGCGAGTTATGAATACAAATGTGATGCTGACTCATCAGTCATCACTATCACTAGAGGTATGACAGAAGACGAGATTGTTCCTTACTGTGACAACTGTAATGAACCAATGTCCAGAGTATACAGCGCACCACCAGTTAAGTTTAATGGTGGTGGATTCTATTCAACAGGAGGGTAATATGTGTGATATATGTTTAGGTGATGGTTGCTCTGCTTGTGAGCCAAGCAACGACACACTACAGTTTGCCAGTATGAAAGAGATAGAAGAGTTCTACGACATACATGGGGAAGATATGTATGTCGACCCAGCAGAGTTAGACTTAGAAGATATGGAACAATACATTGATGAATAGTTTCAAAGCAACTAAGTTTACCGCATTATTTATAGGCGGTGTCGTGCTCGGTGGCGCGAGTGTAACATCAGCAATAGCACTATTCATCTGTGTTATTGTGCTCGTCGCCTTCCTCTAAAGATTCCGCCTCTGTTGGTTCAACCTCTTTGCCAGCAGGGGTGGAGTCTTCATCTCTATAGGGCTTATGCCCACCTATTTTATTAATCAAACGATTAAGCGCACGCTTAGTTCTCATGCGTGCTGCATCTTCTGAACCCAAGGATAGTGTATTAGATATCTCCTTGTAATCCATTGACTCAGCATGGCGTAGAAAGATTATCCGCCTATCATCTTTGCTTAACTTCCAATAACCCCAGTCAATTTCAATCATCATTGCCATTAAGTTTCCGCCCTCAGATGGTGCGGTTGGTGTGCTACTACCACCAAGATTTAACTGTGGTGTAATTGTTAAGTCATGTCGCAAGACAGCAGGTAACATAGCCTCTACAACTTCGGGGGCATAGTAAAATAAATCAGACACTTCATAGCCAACTGATTTGGCTTTCCACTTCTGACAATAATCTAATGCCTGATTGCGTAGGCTACGATAGATTAAGTTCTTTGCATCTCTCTTGCCTATTGCTTCCCACTCATCTAACTTATTAGGGTGCTCGATAAACCATTCGTATAGTGATTGCTTGATATCCTCCAACTCAACCATAGCATATTTCCTATGGTACTCAGAGGCTACAGCCACTACGACATAGTCCCAAGGTTCAATGCGTTGCCAGTTCATCTGCCTTTGCTTTCTTATACAGTCGTGTTGCCGACATCAAATCATCAACAGTTATTAACTTACCCTTAGAAAGATTAGGTGGTATGTTACATTCAATCTCTCTGCCGAATTCTTTTACTGCATATTTAAGTGCATCAATCGGCACAATCAATGTGCTTTCTTCTAGCACGAATGCCCAGTATGCTGCCTCTGTTACCATCAAACCTGATGGAGCCCATGCCTCAATCTTCTTGAAATAACATTCAGTTTCAATATAAAGATTGTTTGTCTTAGCCCATTTGCGGTCACGCTTTACTTCTACTGTGCGTCCACCAGTAAGCAACTCATCTACTAATTGCTCACCCTTGCGTCCGTACCCAAAGTCTAAATCAAATGAAGATTTATTAGTCATTGTCCCATTGCTTTCGTAAAACCAGCAACCCAATGATTGCATAGTTAGCCATGTCCTTGAAGGAATCTTCTAAGGATTCGTGCTCAGGGTTTGCACCACTGTCAATCAGGTTATTGATTCGTGCTAACTTGTCATGCATACGTACACGTAAGCCATTAATTGCACCGCCAGGTGCTTGTGAGATATTTCTAGGACCATAGTCCTTGTGCTTACTCAGCAACAAGTCAGACAACTCATTGACTGTGTTGCTCAAGTGCACCTCTAGATGGACTTCGCGTGCAATAGAGGTATCGTTAAGGTTATCTTTAGCCGACCGTCTTGATTCTGATACGACTCTATCTGTAATCCCAGTCCTGATACGTATTGGATAATCTGCCATATCTCTTCATTCTCCATCTTCCAAGAGGCGTTTAAGTTCGTCATCAATCCCTATCATACTCGAGCCAACTATCATATCTTCTATCACATTCATTACTTCTTGCGGACTAGTCTCCGCTGTGAACAAAGTGAGATACGTTGACTCTGTTATTTCTTCAATCTTTTCTGGGTCATTAGAATATTTATACAAACATTTCAATAACGAACCAATCATTAATCTGTAACCATTTGGAAGTATAAGTGCTGGGTCGAAGTCTTCATCTTCTTCAAGCAAGTGGTCGATTGCTTCGAACACATTCTCAAACAACTCACCACACTGTGGGCATTTCTTTATATCATTCTTCATTTGTTAAGCCCATCTTTTCTTTAATGAAATGCGCACCGTACTTCGTGTATGCCGAATTAACATCTTCCCCGTCACCGAATCCCACGATAGTGACTGGTAACTCTCTTGCCAAACTGTTTGCAAACTCTCGTCCTGGTCCATCACCATCTGCGAATACAAAGATTCGCTCGAAGTCAGCAAGTAATCTTGTGTAGTGTTTCTTCCAAGAGTTTGCTCCTGGCACCCCGACGCATGGGATTCCAACACATCGTGACATAGTAAGAGTGTCGAGTTCACCTTCGCATACTCCAATCCAATCACCTGCTCGTTCAATATCTAATACGTTGTACATCTTTGTATCTGCACCAACCATACCCATATACTTGGGTTCAACAGCAGGGTTTAGTGAGCGAAAGCGTATGTCTACAATGCCTGACTTAGTTACATAAGGTATGCTAAGTCTTCCAGTATACTGTTCGTGTCCTGGTTCAGGCTCCGCGACTACGCCTAATCGTGCCAACCGTGCTACCTCCAGAGTTATACCCCTGCTTCGAAGGTAATCTTCTGCCTGATAGATGCTTTCCTGATACCGCTTGGACGCTATGCCCAAGAGTTCCTTCTGCGAATTTTGCTGCGCCACGTATGTCACACCCTTCTTGTTGTGCGATGATTTGTAAACTGTTTCCTTGTACACCACAGGCAAAACATACGAATAAATTATCGTCTAGGTTTGCTGTTCCACTTTGATGCGAGTCACCATGGAACGGGCACTTAAGATTGACTTGCCCGTGGTCACGACGCATACTAGCACCATAGTGTTCTAGTACAGCCTTAATACTGGGCAAATCATTCACCAAATACATCTCCTAATCGTAATACTAAATATGAATCTGCTATTGACTTTCCTCTAGCCTTGATAAGTACTGCTGGGAGGACGGCGTTACGGTCGAGCCCCCTTGCTTCTGCATAATGCGTTGCTTCAATTTGTGCTTCTTTTGTCCAACCACTAAGGTCAATGGCGTTGCCTGCCCCTGGGGCTTTACATTCGATAACGCCAATGCTACCAAGAAAGTCTGAGCGGACAACAACGTCGCCCTCATCTTTTGCACCTGTTCGAGCAAGTCGCTCAGAATCGTATCCATTTGCTCGAAACCAATCTCTGGTGTCGGTTTCATAGGTTGCTCCTCTAGCCTTGTGACTCTTCCTTGTTGTCATTAGTATCCTCAAAGTTAGGTACTTCTACATTTTGAATTGCATTTCGTAGCGACTGTTCAAACTTAGATGTGATTGAATCTGCTGCATCTTGCCAGCCCTGCACGTACGCATCTTGCTTTAACTTCTTTAGTGTATCATCCATTAACATTATTTCTCCTTAAACATTCTCTGGTATATCATCAATAAACATGTACTCGGGATTGAAAGCAACCCATGTCATGAGTCCTCCTCCTGCGTCAGCCCTACCGTATCTATTCTTAACAGGTGCAACACCCATAGAAGTACCAACAACGCCGAGGGTACATATAAGAGCAGGAAGTTGAGCAACCTTACCCTGAATAGCGGAGCGCGGTTGACACGGGCTACCTTGGACAGCCTCCGAAGTGTGGTGTAATACAACCACTGCAGCGTTAGTCGCTCTCGCAAGATACTTCAACTCCTTCATGATTGCACGCATTGATGCAAACTCTTCGCCACCATCTGTGGCTACATCCATTAAGTTATCTACTATAATCAATGTAGGTGGGCAACCCCATAGTTCTTCAAAGGCTTGCACTTCTTCATCAATATCTTGTAGCGTTGGTGCTGATTCAAATGACCATACAATGTGGCTACCCTTTGCAAGTGTTGCCTTTGTCCAACCATGGTCTGTATTCATTAATGCTTCGACATCAGTCTGTGACTTACCTGAAATCATTGAGGCTAATCGCATAGCCATTGTGTGTGCATTGGTATCTGCTGAGATATAAAGTGTTGGGACTTTCATCTTCAACGCTAAAGCCAGTGCTAGTGTTGACTTTCCGACTCCAGGCGCGGCTGCGAACATCGAAACCTCAGAGCGCCTAATGATAATCTTGTTGCTTTCGAATGCCTTAAAGCAACTAGGGAGCGGTTCTCCACCGATACTGGAACGACCAACTGAGCGGACAAGTGTACGCATCCTTCATCATTCCCTTCTTTGTAGAAAGAACGCAGCCACCTCTGCGGTGTGCGTCGGTAACTGCGTTCCTTCATCAACGTTTTAGTTTACTGGCTTGCACTGGTCGGGAGTCCCCTGTGGGGTTGGGCATGCCCAGAAAGCGTAAGGCTTTCCACTCGCTTTGCTCACTCCCTGTCGGAAGATTCTCGCTCCGTGTACGCACGTTGGGCTCGCTTGTCCCGTTGGTGTTACCGCGCTTGGTGGAGGTGTAAGTGACGGACCCTGCCCCTGGGTTGGAGCGGAGTAAGTGGATTGCGATGTGCTTGGAGTTGAAGGCGTGGTCCCCAAAGGGGCTGCATTATATGCACCAACAACCAATCGCTGCACAGCAGCAACCTGTGTTGAGTAATCACCAATGCCTTCTAGTAACACGCTGAGTTCATCAGCAGTATTAGCACGGATATTAATCATATCCCCAGCAGGTGTCTTGTAACTAACTTGTAGTTTCCAGTCTTCCATTTGTTATCCTATCTTCGTTGAGAACATACAGTAATCTGTAAGTCCACATTTGTATTGGCAGTTGTTTGTATTCGGTAAAAAGATTCCAGACTTCCTTGCTTTGTCAAACCCTGACACTAAATATTCTAACTTGTCTTCTGTATATGTGTCAAGATTTACGAGGGGAGAAACACCGTGCTGACGTGCCATCCAATAAGTCCCCCACTTAACATCGATACCAAAGGTCTTTAACAATCCGACCTTGTAGAATCCAAGTTGAAGTGTATTGGAAGGTGTTTGCTGAGAGGTTTTCAAGTCGACGATAACAAGTTCGCCATTGACTTCAAACACACGGTCAAGAATCATCTTGACTGGCACGCCAGCAAAATCAGGTAACATTGCTAACTCAATTGCTGGAACTCCACCTGGAGTTTTCCAGATTTTCCAGTCAGGGTTAGCCTTACGCCAGTCAATGTAGGCTTGCACCCATCTTGGACCAGCATCATGCCAAAAGTTAACATCTTCTTTGTTTGGGTTTGCCTTGGTTGCTCGACCACCAACACGTGCGTTGGTTAGGTCAGTGTCCCCAAGTTCTTTAGCCCAGGCTTTAGCCCATAAATCATTCTGCATTTTCTAAATCCCACATTTCTGTTGCCGTATGGAATGCACTCCCACCAACCGACCAGACCGATGGTGACTCAGGCACTTGCATTAATCGTCCAAGGTAGTACTGAAATCCACAGTCAATGTATGTGCTGAACGCAGAATAACTCACGTGTTCAGGTAGTTCGTAATCTCCAAGTTGTATGCTCATAGGATAATTTAACCACACTCAGTCCATCTTGTCAAGTATTTTTTATCCTTGACATTCTTTCAGTTCAGTGTATAATTAATTATATATACTATATAAGAAGCCCTTAAGGGGCTTCTATATATTATATAATAATATATATATTATAGGAGATAATACTATGTTGCAAACATTTCTGATGGTCTTGCTTGGACTGGCAACCCAAGATGTATTCTACGAGTTAATCAGCCGATACAAAAGATACAAGTTTAACAAGGATGTAGAAGCCCTATGGGATTTAGCCGAGGACTTTGAGGCTGACGACGAGGACATTAAGTAACCTCAAGATACAACAAAAGACCCCCCAACCTAGGGTGATTACCTTAGGAAGGGGGGTTTCTTGTCTCTATCGGCCTGCTAGGGCCCTAAAATGGGGTTACTTTGAACCGCGTCCGAACGCTGTTTCTTTTGGGTCTAGCCATTTAAGGACTGGACCTGCTACTGCAGCCACGCCTGCCATAAGTAATGACTTAGGGTCTGTTACTCCAGATAGGTATAGAGCGATAACTGATGCTACTGCTGCACGTAGGTATGTTGCTGCAATTGCTTCTAATTTCTTGTTCATTTGTTCTCCTTCTTCTTTGGCTTAGGCTTGATTGCTGCCTTTACCTTATTGATGGTGGTGGGTGTTCCTAACCAAGGGAACCAAGGTGATGTATCATACCCACAGGTTTCCTTGATTGATATATGAAGGTGCTTGTTGTGCTGATTGATACCTTTGTACTTAAGTTCACCATTCTGTGCAGACCAAATCTTGCCTTGGAAGATGAGGTACTTGACACGCTTGTCAGCCTTAAGTTTTTCATAGATATCGAGGCAGTCAATCCCACCCTTTGGGTCATGGGTTAAATCAACTGCAAAGCCTGTGTTGTGGTCAGACTTAGGATTCTGATTTATATGGGCTTGGGATGGTAGGAGTCCATCGGATGCTTTCTCGCGCTTGGGCTTGATTGCTGTCGCTTGCCGTAGTACCGCTTTGGCTGCAGGGGCAGCCGTTCTTGCAACAAAGGGCTTCATTCTGACTCATTTCTTTACTAGTTCAATAACTAAATCGTGTAACATTTCAACCTTCGACTCAAGTCGAGAGACAGAATCTTTGAGACTTGAACCACCATTGGGCTTAAGTTCGTATAGGTAGTGCTTGACTAACCATCTAATTGCACCGCTGAAAGCGGTTACAATTGCAATAATAGATACGATTAGTCCTGCCCAGTTTGCTGGTGTCATTCTTTGCGCTCCTAAGAGTTATAGTGTTCGGATGGTTAGATATGCAATGCCACCAAATCCAGAGAATCTTTTATCTCCAGAGGTTTGGTTGTTAAAACTAATTGATTCAATTAGACCAATGAAGGATTCACCAGTTCTAAAATCGTCAACACGGATAGAGTCACCAGCATTTTCTAGTGTCTCTAACTCTCCAAGACGGTCATATGCGGAACCACTGTGTCCAGTCTGAACATTGAACCTATCCTTTTCGTTGTCAAAGCAAGCAAGAGGATATTGAATGATGCGCTGGCGTGGCACTGCAGGTAATGATTTGAGTTGGTAGCCATCAAAGATGGCACCTAACTCTGGAGCACTTGAGTTACGTGAGATAGTAAACTTGAAAGACATATACTCTTGAGAACCTACTGGGTAGGATACGTTTACCTCAGGAACAAAGTCTCCCTTTGCAAAGTTACCAATAGTTCGTGCGGTTCCCATTGTGTCAATAGACTCAATAGTTAATCCACCATTAGTGTTGTCTACTAAAGCCTTCATCACCTTAAATACTTTAGGCTCAAGTGTTGAGTATCGAATACGACCAGTAGTGATATAGCCCGAAGAAACTAAATCGCTTGCTGATTCAAGATAGGTGGCTCCATCAGTTACATTGTATGCTGTAGCAAACGCAAGACGATTGGTAGTGCCTAGGAAGGCAAGAGCAGTTGTGTAGTGTTCTCCAGTTTGAGTGCTGGACAAGTCGTTTGCATAGGCAAAACGTAGTGGTTCAATCTCAGCACCTAAGTCAATTCGGATTGTGCCTGCATCTGCTCCAACTCCAGTAGAGCACCAGATAAATCTATCTCTTCCTGCAAAGTCGTAGACTGGTTGTGATGTTTCAAAGATTAAAGGTCCGTACTTAAGTGAACCATCTTGGTCTGAAACAATGGAAGCGCGAACGCCTTTGTTGGTGCCAATCATCATATAACCTAAATAGTAATACAACTTTTCAACTATTTCGCCAGCAGGAAGTTCCGCTGCAACTACTGCAGAAGTTAATGTTGGCACAGCACCAGATGTATTAAGTGTATACTTTTGAATAGTAGAATAAATACCTGAGTGACCAGCGGTGTAGATAGCAGGACCAGATGCAGCCACAGATGTGTAGTGGTAGTTAGTATTAAGATTAGTATACACTGGAGAAGGCAATGATGCGGAACTTGTTGACAACTCATATACCTTGTTGTTTACACATAGGATAATGCGGTCTTTAATAAACTCCATAGCAGCATAGAATATTTCTTCATCTCCACTTTGGAACATCTGGGTTACATCACCCGTAGCAGATGGATTGGATGAGCCAGTGGTTGAGTCACCAGTTAATGGTTTCTTGAACATAGTTAGGCGTTGATTGCCACCAACTGTCTTGTTAGTTATCCAATAAGCATTAACTCCATCATCGCAGATGGCAAACACCTTGCGGTCAGTTCCTGAAATGTAATCAACAAAGTGAACTACTGAATTTGTAACACCAGTTCCTACTGGAGATACTGCAGTAGATGCTACGTTAGTAGCAGTTTTAGCGTAAGTAAAAGTAGTAGTTGTTGGCACAGTTGTGATGCGGTAAGAACCATTAAATGTTGCATCAACACCTGTTATTACAATCGTCATACCTACAGCAAGTCCGTGCGCTGTGCTAGTTGTAAGTGTTGCTACGTTAGTAGTTAAAGCCTTATTCGTAATTGAAACGGTAATTGATGGCTGAATCTTATCAACATCAAACTCATCGTGTAGCAGTACAGCATTTATTCCACTCCATTGAATAGAGCGCATATGTTGATTAGGGTGTTGATGGTCTGTGCCGACTACAGGACCAGTAGTAATATGAGCATTAACAACATCTTTAAGTAGGGTCGCTTGACCCTTAGTCCAGACATCTACACCTTTACTATCTGCAAAGCGATAGGAGACAGTCTCACCTGCTGATGGGTCATAGAAGTTAATGCCAGTTCCATTGTGAAATGATGACTGTGAGCGAAGCCACCAACCAGTAAGTGTTTGCTCACCTGGTTCTGTGGATTGGTCAATCTGTTGCTTGCGATACTCAGCAGTTTGACGACGATAAGGAGTCTCATCTGTAGCATAGATAAAGAATGGAAGTCCATTGACAGACAAGTCATAGGCTGCGCCCGTAATCGTGTAAGTTTTTACACTATTAGGATTAGATAGTGGAAACGGTAAACCTTCCGTAATATCATCACCATATGGCATTAACTACTCCTTTGTTTGTTGTTGTAACTTCTTCTTCATTTC
>Ga0214921_10011514_pt1 | contig 10737 bp, 9 predicted proteins | sample LL1505_MetaG_FD_177992 | JGI IMG/M metagenome (GOLD analysis project Ga0214921, IMG submission 177992) | Freshwater microbial communities from Lake Lanier, Atlanta, Georgia, United States - LL-1505 | ecosystem: Environmental > Aquatic > Freshwater > Lake | place: USA: Georgia | collected 2015-05-28
CTTGCTTTGCGCCATGCGCTGGTTGGTCTGGGCGCCGGTCAGCACAAAGCCGCGCACCTGATCGTCCGGGTCGCGAAATTGCCAGATCCCGGGCGCCATGCTCTGCCAGCCACCGGCGGTGCCCGGCGCGGGCGGGGCTACCACGATGGGCAGTGCGGGTGTCTTGATGCCCACCGGCATCAGCGGAAAGACCAGTTCGGTGCGGGTGCCATTCAGGGTGGCCGCCAGCACCTTGGCCGCGTTCATGATCGGCATCACATAGGGCAGGGTGCGGCCGCCGCCTACAGGGGCGCTGGTCGCCTGATCCCAATTTTCACCGGCGTACTGGGCGTTATCACCTAGGGCGTAAATGTGGGGCTGGCTGGTGCGCAGGCTGGCGTCGACCACCACACCGCGCTCGCATTGCAGGCCGGCTCCCTTCGCCAGCACGGTGTTGGCGCGCAGACCAATGGCGCTCAGCACCAGATCGGCCGTCAGGGTTTGGCCGTTGGCCAGCGTGATCTGCAGGGCGCCCGCCTCGCTGGCGGCGTGGTTGACTGCGCTCACCGTTGTGCCAAAGTGCCACTGCACCCCCAAGCCGCTCAGCGCCGTCTGCAGCTCGGCGCTGGCTTGGGCTGGCAGCAGCGCCGCGATTGGCGCGGCCGCCGGATCGACCAGCTGCACCGGGTGCCCGGTGCCGGCCAGGTCGTTGGCAAACTCGCAGCCAATCAGCCCGGCGCCCATGATCAACACCCGGGCCTTGGCGGCGTCGGGCACGCGCTCTGTCAGCAGCCGCGCGTGAAAGGCGGCAAAGTCGTCCAGGCTGTTGACCGACAGCACCCGCTCGGCCGCGTCACCCGCCAGCGGCAGCCGAATCGCTTGGGCACCAGTGGCCAGCACCAGGTCGCGGTAGGGCAAGGCGCCCTGCCCAGTGCGCACCAGGCGCTGGGCCGGGTCAATGGCCAGTACCTCGGTGTGCGCCAGCAGGGTGACTTTCAGCGTCTCGGCCATGCGCGCTGCCGGCGTGGTGACCAACTGCGTCGGGCCGCGTTGCTGGGCCATGGCGTTGGAGAGCGTCGGCTTGGCGTAAAAGTCACCCCTGTCGGCGGTGATCAGCGTCACCGGCGTGTCCGGGTCAAGCTTGCGGAATTCGCGGACGGTGGTCCAGCCGGCCAGGCCGGCGCCGATGACGATCAGGGGGTGACGCATGGTGGTGCCGGACAGGGTTCAGATCTCGACGGCTTCAAAGTCGGCTTTGGCCACGCCGCAGTCGGGGCAGGTCCAGTCGGCGGGCACGTCGGCCCACAGCGTGCCGGCCGGAATGCCGTCGCCTGGCAGGCCAGCCGCTTCGTCGTAGATAAAACCGCAAACAATGCAAATCCAGGTCTTCATGTCAAACTCCAAAAAATATGAAAAATCGGGCTCTGAGCCACGTGTTTATTGATGATTTAGCTATTTAAATAGTAGCAAAAAATCAGGCGCCGAGCTTGTCCAGCTGCGCCTGGTAGTGCCGGGCGTGGCGTTCTTCCACTTTGGCCAGGGCGGCAAACCGTTTTTGCGCTTTCTCCAGTGTGGCCCTGAATTGTGCCGCGTGCGCCTGGGACTCGCCGATTTGCTCGTCCATCTCGGCCACGGCTGCGGCATTGCCCTCGGCCTCGGCGGTCTGGCGAAAGCCGGGGTACATCTCGGTGTACTCATAGGTTTCACCGTCGATGGCGATTTGCAGCGCCTTGGCCGGCGTCATGCTGGCCTTGGGGTAGAGCAGGTCGAGGTGGCCAAAGGCGTGCATCACTTCCTGGTCGGCAGTGGCCTCAAAGGTGCGGGCGGTCTCCTCATCGCCGGCTTCGCGCGCCAGCTTGGCAAAGTAGCGGTACTTGATGTGGGCCATCGACTCGCCGGCAAAGGCGGCTTCGAGGTTGGCCATGGTCTTGATGGCGGGGGCTGGGCGGGTGGTCATGTGTCTTCACTCCTGGGTTAAGGTGTAGGTTCATTAGGTGAATCCTATTGAACATGACGCAATGATAGTTACTAGAGATTATTTTGCCAATTGATATTCCCTAATCAATAGATAGCATCTATTACATTGGTCGGCCACCACCGTGCCGGCCTGGCGCTTGGGGCGAGGCTAGCGGCGCGCCTGGTCCACACACCAGTGAAGCAGTTCGCGCAGCCTGTCGAGTTGTACGGGTTTACTCAGGAACCGGTCCATGCCGGCGGCCAGACAGGCGACTTCGTCCTCGGGAAAGGCATTCGCCGTCATGGCGACAACCAACGGTTGCGAGGGTAGCGCCAATATTCGCAATTGTCGGGTGGTTTCCAGCCCGTCCATCCCTGGCATTTGTACGTCCATCAGCACCAGGTCATAGGCTTTTTGCCGGAGGCAATCGAGCGCCGTCAGGCCGGTTTCGGCTTCGTCGGGCGGTTGGCACCCTATCTGCTGAAGCTGGCTGCGAGCCACCAAGCGGTTGATCGGGTGGTCGTCCACCAACAGGATGCGCAGGGCTGATAGCGCAGGCGTTGCGTAGTCCTGCCGGCTTTTAACGGTCGGCCCGGCCGGCAGTGGGGGCGGCAGCGCGATGCCCGCAAGCGGTTGCAGGGGCAGGTCAAATTCGAAGCAGGAGCCTTGGCCCTCGGTGCTGCTGACCCGTAGTTGCCCACCCATCTGTCCGATCAGTGCCTTGCAGATGACTAACCCGAGACCGGTGCCGCCATAGCGGCGTGCCATGGAGCTGTCAGCTTGCCGGAACGGTTCAAACAGATCCTGCAGCGTCTGGGCCGACATGCCGATACCGGAGTCCTGCACGCGACAGGTCAGCCTGTGCTCGGTCGCCCCGAGCCAGACGGTCACGCCGCCCCGCTCGGTGAACTTGAGCGCATTGCTGATCAGATTGGTCCAGACCTGTCGCAAGCGGGTCGGGTCGGTACTGATACGCGCTGGCAAGGGCTGCGCCAGCACGCTGGACAGGCTCAGACCTTTGGTCTGGGCTTGGACGTGGCTGAGCGCCAGAGTGTCCTGCAGTAGTTGTGCCGGATCGACGCTGACCAGCTCAAGCTGCATCTGGCCGGCCTCGATCTTGGAGAAATCCAGAATGTCGTTGATCAGTCGCAGCAGGGTATCGCCGGCTCCCAACACATTGTCGATGTAACCGCTTTGCAGCGGGTTCAAAGTCGTGTTGCGCAATAACTCGGACAAGCCCAGCACGCCGTTGAGCGGTGTGCGGATCTCGTGGCTCATGATGGCCAGAAAGCGGCCTTTGGCCTGATTGGCGGATTGCGCCTCCTGCAGCGCCTGATTGAGTTCGGCCGTGCGCTCGACCACCCGCTTTTCAAGTGCTTCGGCGGTCTGTTGGAGTGTCTGGTTGGCCAAGTAGAGTGCCCGGCTTTTGTCCTCGAGCAAGGCTTCAGCCTGTTTGCGTGCGCTGCGCTCACGGGCCAGTCGCGCCTCGAGCCGGCGCAACTCTTCGGAGGGCTCGGAGGGCGTCAGCGGTTCGGTCACGGCGAAGCGTTGGGCGGGTGGCGGTCCCGTTTCAGCCCAGCAGGCGCAGGTCGAACAGCACTGAACCATCTGCCTGCTGGTGTCGAGCCATGTCGACACCATCGCCAAAATGGGCGATCGCACCCCGGATCAGGCCTTCGGCCAAATCGCCAAAATGTCGTGGCGAGCGGTAAACCATCTGCAGGCCGTCGGCCGAGCGGACACACTCGAATTGGGGCAGCTGGGCATCCGGGTAGAGCTTGCGCACCTCAATGTGGATGTAGGTCTCTATCCCTTCCAGAAAATCGAGCGAGGAGTGGATATCGCTGAAAAAATCGGGGTGCATGGCGTAAAACCGGCCCAGCAAGTGCTCGCCAAACACATGCATCAGGTCGGTCACAGGCAGGGCGCTGCGCTGCGACAAAGCTGTCACCAGCTGAACCATTTCCTGGTGGTCATAAGTGCCGACCGCGGTGTAAGCGCCACCGCTGTCAAGGACGCTGTCATCGATGATGTCGTCCACCATCTCGGGCGAAAACTTGGCCTCGACCATCTCCAGGAACTCTGTGAATACCATGCCCTTCATTTGCATCCTTATGTGCTGGCCGGTGTGGCGCGGACCTTGGATCATAGAACAGGCCCACCCACGAGACCGTCTCGCTCCGCCGCTGGGCGTAGCGTTGGCCGTGCAGCGCAAAATCAGGTTTTTGCAGCGAGTCCGCACCATGCCCAGTACACCATCGGTCCCCCACGCCATCACTCCTCCCGCCAGACAGTTGTATCCGCCGATCGAGCCTTACCGAAGCGGGCGCCTTCCCGTTGACGATCTGCACACCCTGTACTGGGAGGAGTGCGGTAACCCGCAGGGGGTGCCGGTGCTGTTTCTGCATGGCGGTCCGGGCGCCGGCCTGTCCAAGGCGCACCGGCAGTTTTTTGACCCAACGCATTACCGAATCGTGTTGTTCGACCAGCGCGGCGCCGGCCAATCCACCCCCTTGGGCGAGACCCACGACAACACCACCCAGCACCTGGTGGCCGACATCGAGCGACTGCGCGAGCTGATGGGCATTGAGCGTTGGCTGGTGTTCGGCGGCTCCTGGGGCTCCACGCTGGCGCTGGCCTACGGCCAGGCGCACCCGAAGCGCTGCACCGGCTTTGTTTTGCGCGGCATCTTTTTGTGCACCCCGCCCGAGTTGGACTGGTTCCTCAATGGCATGCGCTGGTTTTTCCCGGAGGCCCATGCCCAGCTGGTGGCGCCGATTCCGCCCGAAGAGCGGGCCGATCTGCTGGGTGCCTATACCAAGCGGCTGTTCGGCGCCGACCCAGCTGAGGGTTTGCAGGCGGCGCGCACCTGGAGCCGCTATGAGGGCAGCTGCCTGCACCTGCTGCCGCACCCCGAGGTGGCCGACGAGTTTGGCAGCGACGCGGTGGCACTGGGCGTGGGCCGGCTGGAGGCGCACTACTACCGCCACAAGGCATTTTTGGGCGATGACCAGCTGATCCGTGGGGTCGACCGCATCCGGCATCTGCCGGCGGCGATCATTCAGGGCCGCTACGACGTGGTCTGCCCGCCTTTGTCGGCCTGGCGCCTGCACCAGGCCTGGCCCGAAGCCAGCTTCCAAATGGTGGAGGACGCTGGCCACGCCGCCTTCGAGCCCGGTATCGCCGCCGCACTGGTCGCGGCCACCGACCGCTTCAAGCGCAGCGGCACCCTGTAGTCCGCAGGCTCAGACCAGCGGCAGCAGGTAGCGCCGCTCCCAGGCGCTGATCTCGTTCAGGTAGCTGTCGTGCTCCAGCGCCTTGACGGCGCAATAGCCGGTGACGAAGCGCTCACCCAGCAACTGGCGCGCCACTGCGCTGGTGGCCAGGGCGGCGTGGGCCTGGGAAAAATCGCGCGGCAGGCTGCGCGGCTGGTCGTAGCCGTTGCCGGCCAGGGGCGGTGTGGCGGTCAGCTGCGCATCCAGCCCGGCCAGCCCGGCGGCCAGCGAGGCGGCAATCGCCAGGTAGGGGTTGGCGTCGGCCCCGGCAATGCGGTTTTCCACCCGGCGCGCTGACGGTGTGCTGTCCGGCACGCGCAGGCCAGTGGTGCGGTTGTCGTAGCCCCACGCCAGGTTCACCGGCGCCTGGCTGCCACTCACATAGCGGCGAAACGAGTTGATAAAAGGTGCCCACAGCAACAGCAGGTCGGGCCCATGGGTTTGCAGGCCGGCGATGAAATGTCGCAGTGCCGGCGCCTCGCTGCCGTCGTCCTGGCTGAAGATGTTGCGGCCGTCGGCGTCGAGCAGGCTCTGGTGCAGGTGCATCGAGCTGCCAGCGGCGCCGGCGATCGGCTTGGCCATAAACACTGCGTTCAGACCGTGCTTGAGGGCGATTTCCTTGGCGGCGTACTTGAACAAAAAGGCCTGGTCGGCCACCGCCACCGCGTCGCCGTGCAGCAGGTTGATCTCGAACTGGCTGGGCCCCACCTCGTGCAGCCAGGTGTCGGCGCGGATGCCCAGGGTGGCCAGGGCGGCGTTGAATTCATCCCAAAAGGGTGCGAATGCATTGCGCAGGTTCATGCTGAAGGCCGACTGCCCCACCTCCGGCCGGCCATGGCGTGGCTGCGGTGACTGCAGCGGCAGGTTGGCGTCGGCGTTGGGCGCTGTCAGGTAAAACTCGATCTCGGGCGCTACCACCGGGGTCAGGCCCTGGGCCGTGTAGCGGGCCAGCACCGCCTTGAGCAGGCTGCGCGGGGCAAACAGGCAGGGCGTGCCGTCCAGTTCAACGCAGTCGTGGATCACCACCGCACGCGGCTGGCTGGCCCAGGGGCTCAGGCGCAGGCTGGCCAGGTCGGGCACCAGCCGCACGTCGGGGTCGGCGTCGGGGAACACCGGGTCGTAGGAGTAGTCGCCGGTCACCGCCTGCATCGGGATGGCCTGGCAGATGCGCAACGCTTGCCCGGCGGCAAAGGCGGCGGCGGGCATCAGCTTGCCGCGCGGGTAGCCGCATATGTCGGGGAAAACGCACTCGACCTGCTGCACGCCCTGCTGTTGGAAGTAGGCCTGGAGCTCAGGGGCAGTGGGGTGGGGCATGGGTTGAGGGGAAAACCCAAAGGCTGGGTAGTGCCAAGAATTTTAGGTCAAATCGGGCGCTAGCCCTTGTGCTAAAACAACAGTTAGCTATTGATAGCATAGCAATACAGAACAATACAAAGCAAAACAGTGTCTGATCGGCCGGCCCGATCGGCCCGGCTTCGCGTAAACCCGCATGGTCAGAGCCCGGTCGGGCCCCTAAGCTGACCAGCCCACCTTGCACCAACCCTGCCGGGCCCAGCCACGACACCCCACCCACCCCATGACCGCCGCCCCTGTCCGCACCGATCTTCCCTTGAAACAGCGCCTGAAAAATGGCCAGGTGCCGGTTGGCACCATGGTGTTCGAATTTTTTGTGCCGGGCATGGCGCAGATGGCACGCGCCGTGGGGGCGGACTTTCTGATGTATGACACCGAGCACAGCGGCGCCGACATCGAGACCATCAAGGCCCAGTGCGCCGCCTGCAACGGCACCGGCGTGGTGCCACTGGTGCGGGTGCCGGGCTTTCATTACCACTTTGTGGCGCGGGCCTTGGATGCCGGGGCCCACGGCATCATGATGCCCATGGTGGCCGACGCCGAGCAGGCGCGCGCCCTGGTGTCCTGGTCGCGCTACCCGCCGCTGGGTCGGCGCGGTGCCGCCTTTGGGGTGGCGCACGACGGCTACCTGCCGGGCGCGCCGCGCGACAAGATCGCCGCCAGTGCCGAGCGCACGCTGGTGATTGCCATGATTGAAACCCCCGAGGGTGTGGCCAATGTTGACGCCATTGCTGCGGTCGATGGCGTGGATGTGCTGTGGCTGGGGCATTTCGACCTGACGAACTTCATGGGCATTGCCGGCGAGTTTGACCACCCCGACTATTTGGCCGCCGTGGACCGCATCGTGGCTGCGGCCAAGCGGCATGGCAAGACGGCGGCCGTGATGGCCGGCGACGACGCCTGGGCACAGCGCTACCACGGCCTGGGCTTTCGCATGTTTGCCTACGGCCTGGATGCCCAACTGTTCCAGCGCGCGCTGGCCGCCGGCATTGGCGCTGTGCGGGCGCTGGATTGACCCCACATCGTTAGCTGGACGACCCACCCATGAGCGACCCCTTTCTTGTTGGCCTGACCCGCGACCTGCGCAATGCCGCCGGCGAGCCCACCTTTGGCGCCGAGGCCTTGGCCCGGCTCGATCAGACTCCCGGCCTGCGCTGGGAATACCTGCCGGAGGCCGTCTCCGCCATCACGCCGGCCCTGACCGCCCGCTATGACGCGCTGTATGTCAACGCACCCCGGGTCGGTGCTGACAGCTTTGGCGACGCGCCGCCGCGCGTCAAGCTGATTGCGCGCCACGGCGTGGGCTACGACTCGGTCGATGTGGCCGCCCTCAGTGCGCGCGGCGTGCTGCTGACCAACACGCCCGATGCGGTGCGCCGACCGGTGGCCACCATGGCGCTGACCCTGGTGCTGGCGCTGGCGCAAAAGCTGCTCATCAAAGACGGCTTGACCCGCAGCGGCCGCTGGAACGAACGCGTTGAGCACATGGGTCAGGGCCTGACCGGCAAGACCCTGGGGCTGGTGGGCGCTGGGGGCATCGGCCTGGAGACCATCGGGTTGGCGCGGGCCTTTGATTTGCGGGTGCTGGCCGCCGACCCCTATGCCGACGCGCAGGTGGTGGCGGCGCGCGGCGGCACCCTGGTGCCGCTCGATACGCTGCTGCGTGAGGCCGACTTTGTGGTGCTGGCCTGCCTGCTCAACCCCGCCACCCACCACCTGATCAACGCCGCGCGGCTGGCCTTGATGAAACGCAGCGCCTACCTGATCAATGTGGCGCGCGGCCCGATCGTCGATGAGGCAGCGCTGATCGCCTGTTTGCAGGCGCAGGGCATTGCCGGGGCCGCGCTCGATGTGTTCGAGCAGGAGCCGGTAGCGCCCGACAACCCGCTGCTGACCATGGCCAACGTGATCGTGACGCCCCATTCGCTGTGCTGGACCGACGAGTGCTTTGGCGCCATTGCCCGCAGCGGCCTGGGCGCTGTGATCGACGTCTGTGACCACAAAGTTCCGAGCCATGTGGTGAACCGTGACGCGCTGGCGCAGCCGGTGCTGAAGCAATGGTTTGCGGCCTCTTGACCCCACCTTCTGCCCCCCTATGACACGACCCCTCAATGTTCTGGTGCTGATGTCCGACGAGCACAACCCCAAGTTTCTGGGCTGTGCCAGCCATCCGTTCATCCAGACCCCGAACCTGGACCGCCTGGCTGGGCGGGGTACCCGTTTCAGCCAGGCCTACACCTGCAGCCCCATTTGCGTGCCGGCCCGCGCCGCCTTTGCCACGGGGCGGTATGTGCATGAGGTTGGTTTCTGGGACAACGCCGACGCCTATGACGGCAGTGTGCCGAGCTGGCACCATGTGCTGCGGCAGGCCGGCCACCGGGCCACATCCATCGGCAAACTGCATTTCCGGGGTCGGCCCGACGATGACCATGGCTGGTCTGAAGAAATCCTGCCCATGCACGTGATTGACGGCATTGGCGACGTCAAGGGCTTGGTGCGCAGCGACATCCCGGTGCGGCGTGGCGGCGACAAGATGGCCAAGCTGGCCGGCCCGGGCGAATCCACCTACACCCGCTATGACCGCAAGATCGGCAATGCCGCCAGCGCCTGGCTGCAAGAGCGAGCCCAGCAGCCCGACGACAAGCCTTGGGTGCTGTTTGTCTCTATGGTGGCGCCGCATTTTCCATTGACGGCGCCCACCCACTGGTACGAGCACTATGCGGCCCTGGACTTGCCGATGCCCAAACTTTATGACCCGGCGGTCAGGCCGCACCATCCTTTCACCGACGAGTACGCGCGGGTGGTGGACTACGACAGCCACTTCCACAACCCGCAGGACGTGCGGCGGGCGATTGCCGGTTACTGCGGCCTGGTGTCCTTCATGGACGAGCAAATGGGCCAGGTGCTGGCGGCCCTGGAACAAGCCGGGCTGACCGAGGACACCCTGGTGATCTACACCAGTGACCATGGCGACAACCTGGGTGCGCGCGGCCTGTGGGGCAAGTCCACGCTGTACGAAGAATCCGCCGGTGTGCCGATGATTCTGGCCGGCCCGGGTATCCCGGCGGGACAGGTGGTGGCGGAGCCGGTTAGCCATGTGGACTGTGCGGTCACCATTTTGCAGGCGGCTGCGGCGCCGGCGCTGGCGCAGGCCAGCGGGCAATCGCTGACCGACCTGGCGCAGGGGGCCACGGCCCACCGCCCGGTGCTCTCGGAATACCACGCCATCGGCTGCACCGGCGGCGCCACCCTGCTGCGGCAGGGCCGCTTCAAATACTGCCACTATGTGGACCAGCCGGCACAGCTGTTTGATCTGGCGGCTGATCCCGAAGAGTTGCAGGACCTGGCCAGCAGCCCCGCCCACCGCGACACCCTGTTGGCCTGCGAGGCGGCCTTGCGGCAGGTCCTCAACCCTGCGGAGGTCGACCAGCGCGCCAAGCAAAGGCAGCAAGACCTGCTGGCCGCGCACGGCGGGCGCGAGGCGGCGCTGGCACGCGGCGACCTTGGCTTTACCCCGGCCCCGGGTACCGAGGCGGCTTTCAATTGATGTTGGATGGTTGACACACAAGGAGACCCACATGTTCAGACGTAAATTCATCGGCCTTGGTGCCACGCTGGCCGCTCTGGGGGCCTGGCCCACCGCCCGGGCCCAGGCCTGGCCGGCGCGCCCCATCAAGTTGATCGTGCCCTTCATACCGGGCAGCGCGCCCGATGTGATCGCCCGCGGCCTGAGCGAGCGGCTGAGCACCGCCCTGGGTCAGGCCGTGGTGATCGACAACAAGCCAGGTGCTGGCGGCAATATCGGTCTGGATGCCATCGCCAAATCGCCCGGGGACGGCTACACCCTCGGGCTGGGCACCAGCAGCCTGTCCATCAACCCCCACCTGTACCGCAAGGTACCCTACGACCCCATCAATGACTTCACGCCGGTCAATCTGACCTATGCCATGCCCCATGCCCTGATCGTGCAGGCCGACTCGCCGCTCAAAACGGTGGCTGACCTGGTGCGCACGCTCAAGGCCGAGCCAGGCAAGTACAACTACGCCTCGGGAGGCAACGGCAGCGGGGCCCACCTGTGTGCCGAGTTGTTCAAATCCATGGCCGGGGTCGACGCGGTGCATGTGCCCTACCGGGGGGCGCCAGAGATCATCACCTCGGTGATGGGGGGCTCGG
>Ga0214921_10011515_pt1 | contig 10736 bp, 12 predicted proteins | sample LL1505_MetaG_FD_177992 | JGI IMG/M metagenome (GOLD analysis project Ga0214921, IMG submission 177992) | Freshwater microbial communities from Lake Lanier, Atlanta, Georgia, United States - LL-1505 | ecosystem: Environmental > Aquatic > Freshwater > Lake | place: USA: Georgia | collected...
CCATAATGTTTTCGCTTGTTCTTTTGTGAGAACGCCGGACCTCAGAACAAGCGTAGGTATTTGTATAATAAATCAGTTATTATACAATTCTCTGGGTAATGAGATGTTGTCATATATACTGCACTAATATTTTTCAACTATTGGTTTTATGGATTCTGCATCAAACTCTAATTCATTTATATGGTTGATTACTTTGTAATACAAATATTCAAATACTTTCAACATATTTAATACTTCTTTGTAATGTTCTGTAATATGAACATGGTTGTAAATATGATAAAAGAAATAATCCATAACAAACTCTGGATGTTTTAAGTGTATATTATTATCAATATGAAAATCGTTCAAAATAGTTGTCCTTACTTTTTCTGCATCCGGCATTTCCATTGCAGTATTGTATAATTCTTTTAACACATGAATCAACATTCTATATTTTTCTTTTACGGATTCTTTGTATTTCATGAATGGTGTATTTTCTATTGTAACAGTTTTATTATTTTCAGATATATCTAAGGGACAATTTTGCATTGGTATAGCACAATTTGAACCATTTGAAAAAACCAAATAATCGGAAAAAGATTTTGTAAAACAAATCGTTTTTTCTAACCATTCTAAATCTTTTGGTAGATTTGTAATACAATATTGTTTGTTATTTACATCTATGGATTTTATTTTCTGTATACGTATCAAAAGTTTATGGAAATCATCTATATCTTCTATTAAGCCATTATCTAAATTATTCATATAATCAGATTGTTCCATATATTATACTACTATAGAAGGTTTTATATTATTAATCGCATAAAATGATTAAAGACTATTTATGAATAATCATATAATAAGCATTCATATGTCACAACAACCCATTGAAGATTTACTAAATACATATCCATATGATATTACAGAATTAGATTTGTCTGGATTAGGATTACATTATATACCTTCTTTACAACGTTTTTATAAATTGCAAAAATTGAATATCAGTAAAAATAATTTATCGTATTTGCCTATGATTCCAGATTCAGTATTGTATTTAGATTGTTCCGAGAACAATATTCGGGAGATTTTCAGTATATCGGCCAATACCATTGAGTTTAGGTGTAATAATAATTTGATTACAAATATATACTACATTCCAACTACATTGAATGTATTACAATGCCAAAACAATTATTTGAGAGCATTACCGCCATTATTGCAGATAACTCAATTGTTTTGTGAAAATAATGAATTATGGCATATTCCTAAACCGAATGTTCTCGAATATATTTCTTGTAAAAACAATAGTGAAAATATAAGTGAATATGTTGAACGGTCTCATATTATGGAACGCCTAAATGAAAAGATATTAGATGTGGAAGGAAATAAACAGACGGCTACTATTTATTATTGATCACTGAACGTATGTGTATATATTATTGTGATTATGGATTTGCAGAAAGAGTAGGGTTTAGGCACATTTTTTGTGTTGGATATACTTGGCCTGACATACATTTATCATGTTCGGATATATCAATACATCCACGTCGCCCTTTGTATTCTCCTACTAAACACCAAGATGTTTTATCTTGTGAAACTGAACGTTGTTGTATAGGGTTTTCAGTCGTATCTGGACTAGGTATTTGTGTATTTTGTCCTACACTGGAAATATTTAGCGTTTTATCTAAATCGGGAAGATTTTGATTCGTTCCTGTTAAAATATTTCCAATAGAATGTAGTGTTCCTTCGCCGATATTTACCCCAGTTCTAGCCACATTTCCGGCAACACTTGCGCCTGTATTAATAGCTGTGCCAGTTGCAAGGCCAAACAGTGCCAAAATATTCATAATGAGATTGTATAGAATATTCACTATATTTCTAAAAATATTTCCGATGCCGGTATTTAGTAATAGTAATAATATAATTATACAGAGGACAATAATAACAATTGTTTTATTGCTAAACCCACCAATATCAGCTGACGCAATTGCCGGTGGTTGTGGCGATTCAACAAAACCAGTAGAAACATTTGGATTAGTGGAACTCATATGTAATCTATATTATAGAGCCATAGAAAAATGTTAGGGTTATACCGATTATACGTTTATATAATCGGTATTATTTATTGATATATTATAAAACAATGGGATTTTTTAGTATTATTGAAACCTTTTTTTTTATTAGTTTAGGAATCACTATATTACTTGTTGCATTATTGGTATATCATTTCAAACAACGGGTTTCATCATTGGAACAAAAATACGAATCCTTGTTTGATATTGTTTCTAATGTAGCAAAACAGTTGAGTAATATACAATCTGCAATGAAGCCTCAACCGATTATGCAACGATATGGAGAACGAGAACTATATCGAGAAATGAACGGAGTTACACATTTAGGAAATATAAATATTCCATCGGAAGAATATCGGCCTCATACATTACATAATATAAACGGGGTTTATATGCAAAATGATGGGCTATCTAATCATATAACAGTAAAAGAACTACATGAGCAGGACGATTCGGATGAAGATGTCTCAGAAGAGGATGAACCGAGTGATGATGACTCGACTGATGATGATTCAGACGATGAGGAATCGGATGATAACTCATCTGAGTCAGAGAATGATTCTGATGATTACAACGAGCCTTCAGAAGAAAGAATTATCGTTTCCGATGATGAAACTGGTAAATCGGAAAGTGTAAAAATAATAAACTTGAATGCAAATGTAAGTGTCGAAAATACAGAACAATATAGTGAAAAAGGAGATTCATTAAATGATATAGATGTTGAAATCTATGAATTGCCTGTGCAAGATGAAAATATTGTAGAATATACAGAATCAAATCCAGATGAACCTAATCTATTAGTAAAAAAAATAGATGAATTGGTTGCGGATGACTCTGTCATAATTGTAGAAAAAACATCGGCGAAAGAATTATACAAGAAAATGACCTTGAGTAATTTGAAAGCAACGGTTGTTTCAAAAGGGTTATGTAGCGACCCCAGTAAAATGAAAAAGAACGAGTTATTAAAATTATTAGAAGAAGAATAAACGCAATGATGTCTGGACGAATAATATATTCAATAATATATATATAATATTGAATATGTTTAGCAATGGTGTTGAACTAGAATTAGCATACCCTCCGGTTGTAGATAGACCTAAATCAATATATGGATACCAAACACACAATCTTTACAGAGACATTCCTCCAATGATGAATGATGGGCGTGTATTAGTGGCTTCTTGGCAACCGGAAGCTGTCGTAAATAACAATTTATTACAAAGCACTGGAATTACTTCAAACTGGCAATATAGACAATATTTGACTAATAATGCAAACAAAATTATGGCACAAAACGTAGCGGAAACAATGAACGACATTGGTTATTATGCACGTTATGCCCAAGCACCATCGGTACCTTATCGTCCTCCTTATACATACAAATCTTATTTAGATAACACCGAGGTTTTAGGGTATGAAACTAGTGATTTGAAAGAATTATATCTTTCTAAAGAAGCATTGAATGCCCGGAAGTTTTCGCCGGCAATTACACAAGATGAATTGATATCAAAAAGTAAGTTTGTATAATTTATTATCACTGAATAATATACCGAGACAACGATTATATATCACATATAACATGTATTTTATATGTGATTATTTATACTCACTACATACGTCCAGGCATCAATATTCTTCTTGCATACTATCTATATTTTGCCCAATATCATCATATAATATTTTATCTGGATCAACATCATTGTATTGCACTCGTTTTTTCAAATATGCTGAAAAAAAGATATTGTTTTCTGTATTTGCAATACTATACACTTCAGCAACTTTATTACCCATAAATAAAACATTTGTCAAAAATGCAGTAATTGTTTTATTGTCTAAATAATTATCATATATAACTATTGCACTTACAATTGTATTGAATACATACACTGCTATAGCACAGCACCCTATTTGTTGATATATTTTATCTATATAAAGGATGTTCTCTCGTTTTATTTCCGGCAATGCACGCATATTTATAGAAACATTAAATGCATCCGTCGGTTTTGATGTATTTACATCTAAATACGTAATTAATTTATTTTCCCGTTTGACTTCAACTAAATATAATATAAAAAAACTAATAAGAGTCATAAAATTAACTATATAAACAATGTAATAAGCTCCTCCAGAATGCAAGTTCTCAGTAATACCACATACATGGTCACCGCATTTTTGAGGAACAAATGATAGTAAAAGAGAACCCATTAATATTCTATAAAACTCCATACACAAGGTCAAAATTACATTCAGTTTTTGTATAGTATCTTGGTCATTTATTTTCAAAGAAATATATTCTTTATATGCATTGCAATTTATAAGTGGTATCCACGAGCGCAAAATATTTCCACACCGTGGGACGTGAGAGTCTGTTGGATTATGATAGGATGATATTTCATTCGAAACTATATTACCTGTTTCCCCTATTTCAATTTGTTCTTGTATAGTATTATCAAAGGATGATATATTTTCATTTATAGGTTCTCCTTCTTGAGAACCATTATCGCTAGTTGAAACAAGTTCCATCTATATATATTCATTTACAAAACCTAATAAACATATTTTTTGATGACTTATTAATAAAAAAAGAATGCAAAAACTTATCAGTTTTGATATTGGTATAAAAAATATGGCTTTTTGTATTTTTGATATGTCATGTTCTCCGCCGAATATACAAAAATGGGATGTATTGAACTTAATGGATGCAGTAGAAACTATACAATTATCATGCACGTGTCATTTAAAAGGTAAACCTACAAAAAAAGGAATATCAAGTTCTCCTAAATTGTGTAATAAAAAGGCGAAATATGAAAAAAACGGTAGCTATTATTGCGAAAAACATGCAACAGACCATACTGAACTCATCATACCCAAAAAAGAACACAGCCCACCAGCTCTAAAAAAAATGAAACTAGAAGAATTGACATCTATTGCAGAAAAGTATTCCATATTTGTGAGAAAGCCTACTACGGTAGGAACTTTAGACGCATTTTGTAAAACAAATACGAATGTGGAAGAAATACCTACAACGAAGAAAGGTTTGCTGGAAAAATCACTGCGGTTTTTTGATGAAAAATGTTTCCGAGTTCTCCAAGCGCCTAAAAAGAAAACCGCAAATGAAACCGATTTGATTTCGATTGGACGTAATATGACAAGATTATTGGATGAAATGCCGGAAATAACAAATGGGACAATTACACATGTTATTTTGGAGAACCAGATATCTACTATAGCAAATCGTATGAAAACAATACAAGGTATGTTGGCGCAATATTTCATTATGCGAGGTCGTCCGGAGATTGTTATAGAGTTCGTTTCATCTTCAAATAAACTGAAAGATTTTGTTACAGAGAAGAATACTACTTACAAACAACATAAAAAAGATGGAATTGAAATATGCAGCCGATTTTTAGATAACAATCCAAATTGGTCACAATGGAAATCTGTATTACAGACTACTAAACGAGATGATTTAGCAGATTCCTTTTTACAAGGTATTTGGTATTTAAAACGTGGAAATATAATTACTTATGCGGAGAACTTAAAAATAAATATTGTATGATTATCATAAATAACTATGGAAGAAATCAATTTAGGATTAAGTGATTTAGAACCAATATCCCTCAATTTTAATGATGGCAATATTGGGTCATTTGGAGAACAGCCATCAGTTAATTTCGGTTCAGGTATAGAATTATTGATGAATGACAAGAAACGTTCCAATTCCAATGGAAATATTAATATAGATTTAGGGGATTTAGATAAATTGGAAAGTGAATTAAATGATTTGTCAGGGGCTTCCAATAATGATTCTAGTTCGTCTGGCGGTGCTGGAGGATTATTTAGCGATAACAAGGTATTGAGTGGTTTAGGAAATATGTTTGGTTTCGGGAAATCGGCTTCCTCTGCTGAACCATCTAGTTCCTATGACAATCATTCTTCTAAATTGGGTTCAGCAACTGCTGAAACTGTAGGAAATACAAGTACTTGGGATGGGTTCTCCAAAATGAACGATATTCCTATGGAAAGCATGTCATCTAGTCGTATGTCTGACCGTGATAAGCGTCGTAAAAAACGCCTGATGATTAAGAAATTAGATGAATGGTATGAAAAGGGATTGCTAAAGAATGGGACGCGTTTTACAATGGACTCTAGTTATGAGGAAGTAGAAGATGAATATGAAACTGCGATGGAAGACAAACGCAAAAAAGACAGTGTCAAACTGATGGGATGGTGGCTAATGACAGGTATCAATTCCATTGAATATGCGAATGCGGCATTTGACCCATTCGGTATCAATTTAGACGGTTGGGCAGAACAAGTAAGTGAAGATATCGATAGTTATGATGAAATATTTACAGAATTGCATGAAAAATACAAGGGTGGCAAAATGGCTCCTGAATTGTCCCTATTACTCAGACTCGGGTTCTCTGCAGCAGTTGTCAATTTCACTAACAAAGCATTGTCTTCTGCAACCCCTGGGTTCAATGATGTCATTAAACAAAGTCCTGAATTGATGAAAATGTTTACCGATGCCACGGTTAGTAGTATGAGCCAAAGTTCTCCTGGATTTGCTATGGCTAGTAATATGATGAAAGACCAACAAATGAATAATCCCCGTGGGCCTCCACCACCAGCACCAGTAGAAACGAAAAATCAGGGTCCATTACCGGGACGTGGTATGCAATATACAGAACGTCCATCTAATAGACCAGATATATCAGCCAGCCGTGGGGCTATGTTCCGCGAAGAGAGTGTTGATATAGGAAGCAATTTTGCATCGGTGAATGAACAACCGCGTTCAGCACCTGTGCCAAGACCAGAGATGCGTGGTCCCCAAAATACGGATATAGATAATATTTTAGCAGGATTAAAAACCCGTACGGTGGATATTCATGCGCAACCTCAGACACAAGGGGTTTCAGTAGAAAATGATAGTATGATTAGTATTAGTTCATTGAGGGAAACACAAAATGTTTCCATGCCGAAACGGACGCAACGAAAACAACGTTCTGACAAAAATATCGTTTCCTTGGATATTTAGGAAACACAATAAAACGTATACGTAATAAAAATAAAAAAGTATTTATTTTTATTTACAAAGAAGCATTTACAACATATGATGTGATATAACATGTATGATAGACATAGCAGATTTACAAATATAATAACATGTGATATATGATTGTTTATACGATATCGTCGTCGCTAATATATTTAGCATGTATTTTCGCAAGCGTGGATCCTCCTACTACGTGAGCATTTTCCGGTTTTCCACGGGTCATCATATTCTTGACAGTATCTATAAATTATGTGTTAATTATAAATTTTATAACCGGTCAGCATTTTTTGATAACAAGCCCTGACACTATTTCTTGGCGTTGCTATTCTTTCCCAATGTTCTGGTGCTAAACGTTGAACATATAAATACAACTTTTTCTTACCCATATCTCCACACCATTCATCTAAATCTTGTCTTGTCTGTATATTTTCAATTGAGAAAAGAAACTGAAGTGCTGATTTAAAATCCTTAATATCCATTGTATTTTCCATTGTATTTTTAATTCGTTTGGCAACGAGGGTTTAATAAGATATATTTGAATTGTTATATACTAAATATAAAAAATGTATTTCAATTTTCTGAAAATCAATACACATCCATATATTCATAGCATCCAAAGATATCCCCATCCTACACCTATTCATACACCACACCTATTCCATACTCTGAAATTGTGTTATAACACATTTGAGTGCATTGTCAGAACTAGCGAGTTTATCGAATGTATTCATCAGTTGTTTATCACCCGGCTTATTGTGCAATATACATAACAATTCTAACAGTTTTTCACGCGTATCATATTCATCCAAGTTCTCTAAAGTAGGCCGTAAAGGTGGTATGCCTGTTGATACAGAATTATCCGATTCTGAGAGAACTCCGGAGCGAGGAACGACTTCCGTTGAAAGAGTCTTTCGTTTCTTTGGAACATCTGTGTCATAGAAACCATTTTCCGTCTTCATTTTAGCGAAATATTTATCGGTTATGTGCAATATGTTCCATCGTATAAGATCGTGGAAGGGGCGGTCATCTGACGTGGATTTCGTTTTATCGCTATTCAAATACATATCACTATTTCTATCATATACAATTGCGCCTCTGAATGCGGCATAACGAGTTCTATGACTACTCCATTTGGACCATTTCAATCGCAATTTTTCTGGATTGGTTTTGATAATTCCACCGCCTTCTACGATGCGATATGTGTCATATCCCATCTTGTGATGTATATTTCTATCATCAGTGGAACAATGTATAGTTATTTTTGAGCGAAATATATAATTGGACTGAATAGATGTTATTTTGTCGGGTTTTAAAACACTGGCGTCTTTTCTGAAAACATCTTTTCCATTGGAGGGTTCGCTTTCATACCATATATTGTCCTTTTCGTATAAAACCCGGATTTTTTTGGTTGACATAGATTCATATATATGTAAAATGGCGGTTTCTTGATAATTTGCTAAATCACTTCTTGGGATAATTTGTTTTGATGCAATCATTTCGCCATCTTTGAATACCGTAAAATAAATGGGACAGGTATCATCTATTTTTATGTATTTTTTACAAAGACGTTTATACAAGCCATCTACGCGAAAGTAACTATCATTTGATATATCCTCTTCATTATATGACATATCCATGATAGTTTCAGCGATTTCTTGTGTGCGATATGGGTCGGTTATATTTTCGCATATAAGTTCAGTTCCAGTATAATAATCTGGTTCCAAAGCGAAATCTACATTCCCCCTAAAGTATTCTATTACATCAGTTATAGAGTTTCTCTCTATAGAACTATCCACATTCCATATAGCCATTTCTCTTGGGCCAGTGTTCGTTTTCGTTTTATATGTTATTTTGCGTGCGATTAGCATATTTTTCAGTTTTCCGCCAATACCATATTCACTGAATCCGGTATTTTCTCTAGAAGAATGATGAAATAATTTGAACATTTCTTTCGACTGCATATTTTGTATTCCCGTAAATCCCGATGCCATATCACGCACTTTTACACACACGAGGGTGTCGTTCTCAATATAATTCACTATTTCAATTTTACTTTTTATATTCGGGTTTATTTTCTTGGCTAACCGAATGGCTTCTTGTGCATTTGCAATTTGCTCACTATATACATCTTCTAACGGAGAGTTTGCCATACGTTCTGCATTTACATATCCACGCACGTCCATATCAATATTGGCGTAACTAGTCATTTTCGGGGGGGGGTATTTGAATTACATATAATAGTATTTATTCTTTAAGCATATTTCGGAAAAAAATAGTTTGTATTGTGTAAATCTATATAAACATATGTAGCGTTAATTAGATATACAAGTCGCTATGTCATTATCCAGCAATAATACGCAAACACCTACACACAGTCAGAGTTCCGGGGTTCTCGCTAATAACGAACGCATAATGTCCGCCGATGGGTCAACACCCTATGATGTAGAACTGATGTTGTCTGTTCAAAAAAAATTATTACGTATGCCAATTACTAGACAAAACCCCGAATATTTTGATATAGTTAAACAAGTAAACAAGTATTTAGTTAAATATTGTTGTCATGAAATAGTGCATGATTTAATTGATATAGATCCGGACAGAAGTAAAGTAATCGAATATTGCACTATTTGTGGAAATACATTGTGATCGCAAGAATCATTACTTACCATAAACTCGTTCCGAGCCCATGTGTTCTCACAAAAATAGTCGTTATATATATAATGGAAAAGGGTAGTTTACATAGTATTTTGAAAACCACGGTATATTCATCATTGGCAGTTCAAGTTATAACTGGAATAATTGATGTATATGTGCATTTTTTACCGGTTTCTGGAGAACTAGCTATTGTAAAAAAACTATTGGGATTGGAAATAGCAGTTCAACTCATTGAAGGAACTTTTTATGTATGGTTTGCATCCCTATTTTCCTCTGTTAAAAATGTTACACCACACCGATATTATGATTGGGTTATAACAACTCCTACAATGTTATTTACTTTTTGTCTGTATTTGGATTATTTAGGAAAACGTGATAGACAAAAGAAGGTATTAGAACCATTAGCGAGAACCAATGATAATGACCAATCCCCGTATGTAAAAACATCAACACCTTCGCTCGTTCCTCGCTCTGGCGTTCTCACAAAAGAAGAACCTACTGAAAAGGATAGCCTCAAGAACACAACTCTTCTGGAATATTTCAATAACCATAAGAAAACATTTTTAGCTATTTTCCTTTTGAATTGGATGATGTTGATTTTTGGATATTTAGGAGAAACCGGAGAACTAGATAATTATTGGGCAGTATCTTTTGGTTTTGTTCCATTTACTCTTTATTTTACCATTATTTATGAAACGTTTGCTAAATATTCATCGTTTTACGGAAAAGTATTGTATTGGATTATGTTCAAAATATGGGCATTATATGGAGTGGCTGCATTAGGGTCGTATTACTGGAAAAACATTTCATTCAATATTCTTGATTTATTTGCTAAAAACTTTTTCGGGTTGCTATTGGCATATACGATATATACAAATATGTAATGTTCTCGCAATGATAAATATTATGTAGACATGAATAATATTTATTGCATATTAGGAATCATACTCCCATACGTTCAGTTATTAACG
>Ga0214921_10011516_pt1 | contig 10736 bp, 6 predicted proteins | sample LL1505_MetaG_FD_177992 | JGI IMG/M metagenome (GOLD analysis project Ga0214921, IMG submission 177992) | Freshwater microbial communities from Lake Lanier, Atlanta, Georgia, United States - LL-1505 | ecosystem: Environmental > Aquatic > Freshwater > Lake | place: USA: Georgia | collected 2015-05-28
CGTTGTAGTTCGAAGCCGGTCTAAAGGTGTAGCTACCATTCGAGCCTAGGGTAAAGGTACCGACATTGGTGATGGTGGCGGTCTGGCCTGCGTTAAATACCGTGTCATTGCCAGATACTTTAAAACTACGAATAGTTAATGTCGTATCTGAATCGCTATCATTGCTGAGTACATTACCCGTGGCAGATGTCGCATCCTCAAGGAGGGTCTTCGTATCATTCATCAAGACCGATGGCGCATCAACCGCACTCAGTGTGACAGTGGCCGTGTAAGCCGAGGTGGAAGTTGCTGAACCATCACTCACCTTGAAACGGAATGTGATGGTGCCATTGACATTGGACGCAGGGACTAACTTTAAAAAGTCTTGATCAAGGGCTTCAACACTGATGAATTGCCCTGCACTAACATTAGTCCATTGAGATGTAAGCGTGTCATAAATCTTAAGCACGCCTTTGGATGATAAGGGCAAACTTGTGATCTGAACTCTTTGTAGACTATCTCCCGCGTCGATATCACTAAAATTAAAATCTTCCGCATGCAGGAACACATCTACGCCCTCTGTGCCACTCAAAGCGGCGTTCGAGGCGGTCGGTCCATCATTGACCGCCGCTACAGATATATTTAGTGTGCCTTCAGCATTAAATGCTGCGCTAGTTTTATAAGTAATCTGAGGGACGTCACCATTGGCTAAGGTATTAAAGTTCGCAGCTGGTTTGAAAGTATAAGCCCCACTCGCAAGCAATCTAAAAGTACCAACTCCTACAATTGTCGCTGTCTGACCTACTGTGTATTCTGTGTCATCTCCGGCGACTTTAAAGGTAGTAACCTGAAGCGTGCTATCCACGTCACGGTCATTTGTAAGGACGTTTCCTGTCGAATTAAGCGAGTCCTCCATGACAGTGATACTGTCGGCATTAAGGGTAGCTAGGTCATCTACAGCTAGAAGATTGATGGTGAACTTATAGGCTGTGGAAGAAATGTCTTCACCATCTGATACCCTAAAGGAAAAGTTGACCGTTCCATTCACGTTATCTCTGGGATCAAATTTTAAGCGGCTATCATTTATTTCCGAGGCTAGGATGTTTTGCCCTGTGGTCACCGCTTCCCAGTCACCTTCTCCGGTAGTATCGTAGAGGAGAGTTCCCTTGGAAGCTAAGGGAAGTGCTGTAATTTTAACGGATGCTAAGTCAAGATTGCTGTCGATCGCGTCATTAAAATTGAACTGGTCTACAGTAAAAATAAAATCGGTATCCTCGGTACCACTCTGTGTTGAATCTGCAGCGGATGGGCCGTCATTGACTGGTGTGACTTCTATATCAAGCGTTGCGGTGAAACCCGTATTGGTCGTGTAAGTGACGAGGGGAACGTTACCATTCCAGTTTGGAAGCGCTCTGAAGGTGTAGGCGCCATTCGCATTCATGATAAGAGTGCCGATACCCGCAAGCGTGGCTGTTGTGCCAACACTAAATACCGTGGGCTCGCCCTCTGTTTCTATGCCTGCAATCGTAAAACTTTGAACTCTGAGTGTACTATCCACATCACGGTCGTTCGTCAGCACATTACCGGAGTAACCTGAAGCATCCTCTTTGAGGGACGCTTCATCTGAAACGAGTACTGAGGCGTCATCCACTGCTGTCACGTTGATGGTCGCCTTATAGGCTAAACTTGAAGTTGCAATACCATCTGAGACCTTAAACGCGAAGCTCATCAAGCCACTACCGTTAAGATTCAACGCGGGCGTGATTTTTAAGTAACCTAGATCGATATCACTCGCAAGAATAAACTGATTTGAAACAACATTCGCCCATCGGCCAGAATCCACGTCATAGTATTGCAAAGTGCCTTTTGAAGCCAAGGGGAGTGAGGTGATCTGAACCTTATTGAGGGTATCCCCATCAATATCACTGAAGGCGAAATTAGCTTTGGTAAAAACAATTGCTGTATCTTCAAGGGTGGTGAGGGTAATATTTGAAGCCGTTGGACCATCGTTGACTGCGTTGACTGTAAGAGTCAGTGTGGCCTCAGAAAGCGTATTCGTCTTGTAGGTGACTACGGGAACTACGCCATTATAATTCGCGACGGGGATAAAATTATAAGCGCCGTTGGCATTAAGAGTGAAGCTACCCACATTCGTGATGGCGACCGTTTGACCTGCACTGAAGACAGTGGGCTCGCCAGCGGTTTCCATACCGGCAATCTTAAAGCTTGCAACACTGAGGGTGCTATCGACGTCACGGTCGTTTGTGAGCACATTACCCTTAGCACCCGAGGAGTCCTCCATGAGGGTCAAGGTGTCGTTGGCTAAAACTGAGGCATCATCGACAGAGGCAATATTCACCGAAGCCGTATAGGCTGCACTTGAAGATACTCCTGAGCTATCTTGAACTTTGAACTTAAAGGAGAGGGCGCCGTTAAAGTCACTTACAGTGTTTAATCTAAGATAGCCACTCGTGATATTTGAGGCACTAATGGTTGAATTCGCTGTGACATTTACCCAGCTCGAACCGTTAAAAAGTTGTAAGACCCCCTTCGCTACCGAAGGTAACGTCGAAATAACAACTGCGCTTATGGGGTTGGCGTTAGATTCGGAATAGCCAAAGTCCGTCAACCTAAATACATAGGATTCTTCTTCATTGATGTTGACGCTAAAGGCGGATGCGATGGGTGCGGCCAAAATGATACTTTCTAAAAAAACTACAATTTTAATGATTTAAGGGGCACTGAGCCCACACTAATATACTAGTGTAATCAACGGATTTAAGCAATTTAAAGTTGTTATATTTACAGGCTAACTGCGCCCTAAAAGAGTGCAAAAAAAGGACGCTTTTTACGGTTTTATTTTTGTTAAAGATTTTAGTGCTTCAATATGTCAGAATAATGACATCATGCAGATCATGACCCTCACTTCAAACGAACTCGGCGTCACCCCTTTAAGTTCAAATAACATATTGATTTTTATGCCTTTTATTGAGCCTTTGCAGGCTAAACGAACAGCTGAGGCACTCGGTCGTCGGGCGAATAGTCCTGGCACGATTGTGTGCATTTTTGATGAAAAAAAAGAAGGCTTTATTCATCTTGTAAACCATGCGTTTAAATTAAGCCAAAGTCCTTATGTAGCATACTTGGCGGAGGATGCTTTTCCAGGTCGGTCATGGCTTAAAATTGGTATGAGTAAACTCCAAGAAACCAAGAGCGCTCTTTTGGGTTTTAATGACGGCAAATGGCACGGTCACCTAGCCGGGTTTGGTCTCGTAGAAAGGGTTTGGGCCGAGCGGAATTATCAGGGGAATCTTTTTTATCCAAGATACCATAAGCACTATGCAGATACCGAGCTAACCTTACTCGCCAAAAGTGATGGAGTTTACGCCTATGACCCTAATAGCGTCCTAATCGAAGTCGATTGGGAGAAGGATCAGAAAGCGACCTACCCTGCTGATAAAAAATTATTTCAAGCGCGCGCTAAAACAGGTTTTGATGGAAGAGTCACTGACCCTCAATGGCTGGAGATGTTTTCATGATTCCGCAACAACTCAATGGCACCTATTACCCTGAAGAAGATCGCTTGATGTTAAGGATCAGGACGAATGACAATAGTGAATACCGCCTATGGCTCACGAGACTGATCACGCAAAAGATTTTAGCAGTCATCGAAAAAATCTCCATTAAAAATATTGAGGCTCGCAACAAAGATAAAGCTCTACCACGCGGCATCGCGGAAACCATGGACGAGATGCGACAAAAAAATGTTGAGAACCAGACAGATCTTTCACAAAAATATCAATCCGCCGATAAGCTTCCTTTGGGGGCTGAGCCTGCACTCATCACCAACGCGAACTTCACTATCGTCAAAGGCACAAGCATTACCATGAAATGTATTTTAAAAAACAAGGGTCCTATTGAATTCACCTTCAACATGACGACCTTGGCCAAAGTGCGGCTTCTCTTAACACGCTTATGTGAAAAAGGTCGCTGGGATCTTGAGGCATCGCCTTCAGTGCCAACGGATAAGGCGCCTCCACCTCACGCCCTTCACTAAAACCATTTAAAAAAACTAAAAGATAATTTTTTCAGGGGTGATCTGTCTTAAGTAGGTCTTGCACCATTGAGCACCCTTGGTCTGGGTGAGGTAAAGATTGCGATAATTGGCCCAGCAAGCGGCAAGCCATGGTGAGTTAGTGCGATGAGCAACATCCTTCATTTCCCGCAGTAATCGTAAATGCACATCCATTTTTTTCAAAGGCTCAATAAGATTGCATTTATGGGCTTTGAGTTGCGAGCCTACCGTTTTTAAAAAGATAGGGAGTAAACGCTCCACAATAAAGGGCACATAGGTCGCACCCCCGTGAAGATTTTTGTCATCTGCGACAGGAGAGTGCATGAGATCACGCATAGTAGGCGGCATTTTCTTGTTGGCCGTATTCAAAAGATTTTGAATCCATGGAATATAAAGTGACCAAAACTGCGGGGTGGCAACAAAGAAATTAGCCGATGAAGTGACGGCAATCGGTTCAATCGACATCAAAGATTCAAGAGGTAAGCCCACCGCCCTAAAGAATGCCTGACTAACCTCTAAAAATTGTGGGTGCGATGGAACTCCTTGCAACCAAAGATTATGATAGAGCGCCTCATACTCGGGTTGAGGATTGCAAAAATAAATATCATGATCAGGAAATGCATTAATTTCTTTCACAAGATCTGCACTAGTCATACCTGTCTTTTCAGTAAAGCGCCAGGACAAAGCTCCCCACAGCTTAGCGCCTTTCACGTATTCAGAGTTAGCCAGCCTTGTGAATACGTCAAACTCTCGCAACTCTGATGGAAACTTCGCATTATCAATCGGAGTAAATGCGCCATCTAATAAATCTTTTTGCCAAGGCTCAAAATAAATTTGAAAAATTTTAAAATCGGGTCTGATCGCGATTGCGGGTGCTATCTTGGGTTTAGTTGAAGCGCTGGGCGCTACCACTTTTTTATTCTCCTGCGAAGCAGGCGAGTTTATTTTTTCTGGAGCCTTCCGAGAAATGGCTTGCTCTTGAGAGGTGTTGACCAAGGTCGGAGGTGCCTTTTCTTGAGCAGGCGCTATTTTTTGCTCTAACTTTGACTTTGCGTAGTTATTTTTTTTTGCACTTTTTTTCAACGTTGATTCACTTTATAAGTTTGAGGGATTCGCATATCTTGCGGTATGCCGTTCACAAAAAAGAGATCCTACATGAAGAACTCGTATTTGTGTACCTAATGCAATAGCTTCTCGCGCGGTGAGGCCACTACTATAAGGAAAAGTGTCAATCAATGTTTGACATTGATTGAGTGCATCGAGCGCGTCCTTGTGCGTTTCAGGAAAAATAAAGGTGATATCTTTCTTGTCAATAAAAGATGTGATGCGATCACGCACAATCTCAAACTGATATTGCTTATGAATAAAATATTTTTTTCCAGGAAGGTCGCGCAATTCTTTTAAGAAAGCACGCGAGAGTTTTGCGGGGTTCGCAAAAATCGCAAGCGTGTCATGCTTACGCGCCAAAGGTTTTGGCATATATGGAGGTGGCGTATAAGAGACGTAGTCATCTTCTTGATTCATGAGAGGCTCGGTATAAAGATGCTGTAAATGTTGCGGAGTGTGCGACGTATCACCTATCCATCCATCAAAACATTGAAGTCCTGTAGTCACGCTTTGTCCTCCTACCCACTTAAACTGTTGACGCGCTGGCTTTAAACTCAAAGCCTTCAATGCTAAAGGGTCCATCCAGCCACCTAAATCATAAAGCACATCGATGTTGTGATCATGAATCGTTTTAGCAAGTGTGATCGGATCAAAAAAAGAGACCTCGTGCCATTCACTACCGATCATTTTAAATTGATCGGTTGCCCAATCGCTTTTGTTACCTCGATTAAAGAAGATGACTTCACATTGCGTTGCAATTTTTTTAAAAAAATCAAAGGTTAAAAAATAAACGGGTGAGGCCTGAAACATCGGAGATATAAGGCCTACGCGTGGCTTTAAAGATTTCTTTAATCTATCTTTTTTGAATTGAAAAGTAATCTCTTTTCGATTTAATTGTATTGATGTTTTCGCAAAAAGTTTAATGCGGTCTACTAAAGATTCGGCTGATTCATCACGATCATAAAGACTCGCCATGAGCTCCGTGAGTCTCGCGTCCTCCGTAAAATTTTTAATTTCAAAAAGCGGTTGAACCGTTTGAATAGCTTTTAAAGGGTCGCCATAAATATTGAGAAGAATGTCTGCTTGGCCTAGCAGAGCTTCCCCATTATGAGGATCTTTATTTAATATAGTCTCATATGATTGAAATGCCTCACTCACCTCACCCAATTCTTTTTTTGATTTGGCTAAAATAATTTCAGACTGCCAAAGATCTGAATCCAAATGAATTGCAGCTTCAGCAAATGCAAGAGAGCTGCGATGTTGTCCGAGAGCAAAATAACATACGGCTAGATTATGTTGAAGGGATGCTGAAGTTGGAAAAGATTTAACAATCTTTTCATAAATATGAATGGCGTTTTGCCACTGCCCTTGATTTCGAAAATTGTCCGCTTTTTCTAGATCATAGTTAAAATTATTTTCCATAGATGGATATCAATTTTATTGATGAAATTGCGGGCTATAACTTCGAATTTTATGTAACATTATCTCAACATGCTCAGGCGGAGTGTGTTCTGTTATGCCGTGACCTAAATTAAATATGTGGCCTGAACCATGACCAAAACTATCTAAAATACGCATGACTTCCTTTTCAATCGCTTCAGGTTTAGATAACAAAATCGCAGGATCTAAATTGCCTTGAAGTGCTATTTTTTGACCCACTTTTTGGCGTGCGATTCCAATATCCGTTTGCCAATCAAGGCCTAATGCATCGGATCCTGCTAAGACTTGATCTTCCAACCAGAGACCGCCGCCTTTAGTAAATATAATCGAAGGAATTTTTTTAGTGCTCATCATTTTTAAATTCGACAAAATGACTTTCATATAAGGCAAAGAAAATTCTAAATAGCCCTGATGAGACAGTGCGCCACCCCATGAATCAAAAATCATAATCGCATCCGCACCTGCTTCAATTTGTGCGTGTAAGTATTGCGTCACGGCCTCTGTCGTTGTTTTTAAAATATGGTGGAGAAGATCAGGGCGGCTATACGCCATTTTTTTAATGGTTAAAAAGTCGGTACCGCCTTGGCCTTCGACCATATAAGTGGCCAACGTCCAAGGGCTTCCAGAAAATCCAATCAAAGGTACGCGTCCTTGTAATGCACTTTTAATTTGTGAGACCGCATCGATCACGTACTTTAAGTCTATACTCACATCTGGTATTTTTAATTTCTGAATATCAGACTCTTCACGTAACGGTCTTTCAAACTTAGGGCCCTCACCAGATGCAAAATATAAACCCAACCCCATCGCATCGGGTACGGTCAAAATATCTGAAAATAAAATAGATGCATCGAGGAGCGGATAACGATCAAGCGGTTGCAATGTCACTTCGGTCGCTAGATTTGGATTTTTACAAAGACTTAAAAAGTCACCTGCCTTTTGACGTGTGGCACGGTATTCGGGTAAATAGCGTCCTGCTTGACGCATCATCCAAACCGGTGTGTAGGGTGTGGGTTGTCGATAGAGTGCTTTTAAGAAGTGATCGTTTTTAATTTGTGTCATAGATGATTTTAAAACTTAAAAATAAAGTTTTAAAAATTAACGTGGAAGGGTAGAGGTTCCCATCAAGAATTCATCGACTGCACGGGCACACTGACGACCTTCTCGAATCGCCCATACGACGAGTGACTGACCGCGACGCATATCACCTGCAGCAAAGACTTTAGCCTTCGATGTGACGTATGCATCCTTACCTTCGGCAGTAGCTTTCACATTACCACGTTGATCTTTATCCACACCGAAGAGGTCGAGCATTTTTTGTTGTGGGCTCACAAAACCCATGGCGAGTAATACAAGATCTGCTTTTAATGTAAATTCTGAATTGGGTACTTCCATCATCTTGCCGTCTTTCCATTCGACACGAGCTGCAATGATTTCTTTCACCTTGCCATTGTCACCCACAAAGCTCTTTGTGGTGACTGACCAATCACGCTCGCAGCCTTCTTCGTGTGAACTGGATGTTCGAAGTTTGAGAGGCCAATTAGGCCATACCAATTCTTTTTTTTCTTTCGCTGGTGGTTGTGGCATTAATTCAAATTGGGTCACTGACGCTGCATGATGCCGATTCGACGTACCCACACAGTCAGAACCTGTGTCCCCTCCACCAATCACGACCACATGCTTACCTGTCGCTAAAATTTGATTTTTTAATTTATCACCTGCGACCACTTTATTTTGTTGTGGCAAGAAATCCATCGCAAACATGACGCCATTGAGTTCACGTCCAGGCACTGGTAAATCACGTGGGTACTCAGCACCGCCTGCTAGAATCACTGCATCATAGTTACTTGTAAGCTCTTCAGGTTTTACATTCTCACCAATATTTTGATTGACTTTGAACACAACACCTTCAGCTTCCATTTGTTTCATTCGACGATCAATATGTGACTTTTCCATTTTGAAATCTGGAATACCGTAACGAAGAAGACCGCCAATACGATCATTTTTTTCATACACAGTCACAGCGTGGCCAACACGCGCGAGTTGCTGAGCCGCAGCCAAGCCGGCAGGGCCAGAGCCCACGATCGCAATTTTTTTATTAGTTTTAGAAGTTGGAACTAAAGGTTTAACCCAATTATTTTCCCAAGCCTTATCGATAATGGCGTGCTCAATCGATTTAATACCGACGGCATCATCATTAATATTAAGTGTGCAAGCCGCTTCACATGGTGCCGGACAAATACGACCGGTAAATTCTGGAAAGTTATTTGTGGAGTGTAATACTTCGATGGCCTCTTCCCAGTTCTGGTTATAAACCAAATCATTCCAATCAGGAATGATGTTATTAATGGGACAACCTGATGTGCAGAATGGAATACCGCAATCCATACAGCGGGCACCTTGTTTCTTAGCTTCATCGTCAGTGAGATGCAGCACAAATTCTTTGTAATTTTTTAAGCGCTCTTGTGGTGGTAAGTTTTGTTCGCTGATGCGATCAAATTCCATGAAGCCTGTGACTTTTCCCATTATGCAGCTTCCTTTGTAAGTGATGCATGCAATTCATTCAATGCACGCTTATATTCGTTTGGCATCACTTTAATAAATTGTGTTCTTGTTTTATCCCAGTTATCTAAAATAAATTTAGCACGTTCACTGTTTGTAAATTTAAAATGTTTTTCAATCAGTGTTTTTAAAATCACTTCGTCCGGTTGATTGAGGTGTTGTGCGCCTTTAACTTGTGCTTCTTTCGTTTCTACTTTCTCTAATGACACCATCGATGGATTACATCGTTTACTAAATAAACCATCCTCGTCATAGACATAAGCGACCCCACCTGACATGCCGGCTGCAAAATTTTGTCCGGTGTTACCGAGTACGACCACCGTACCACCTGTCATATATTCACAACCGTGGTTGCCCACACCTTCAACGACAGCGGACGCTCCTGAGTTTCTCACACAGAATCTTTCCCCTGCCACACCACTGAAATAACTCTCGCCCGTCGTCGCACCATACATCACGGTGTTACCTACAATAATATTTTCGTATGATTTTGCTTTAAATGCTTGTGGTGGTTTGATAACCACAAGTCCACCGCATAAGCCTTTCGCGACATAGTCGTTACCCTCACCAATGAGTGTCATAGAAATACCTTGCGCTAAGAATGCCGCAAAGCTTTGTCCTGCAGTACCATTTAAAGTAATTTGAATCATGTCTTGTGGCAAACCTTCATGACCGAAACGTTTTGCAATTTCATGAGATAACATCGTACCTACTGTTCGATTAGTATTTAGAATCGGTAGGTTTATCGATACTTTTTCACGTTTCTCTAATGCAGGTTTTGCTAATCTAATAAGTTCGTTATCAAGAGCTTGCTCAAGACCGTGTGACTGTTCTTCATTGTGTCGACGTGACACTTCTTTTTCGATATTAGGTTGATAGAAGATCTTACTAAAATCGAGTCCATGAATTTTCCAGTGCTCAATGCCTGCTTGTGTATCAAGTAGATCAGCACGACCGATTAAGTCATCAAATTTACGAATGCCTAAAGATGCCATCAATTCACGCACTTCTTCAGCCACAAAGAAGAAATAATTCACCACGTGTTCAGGTTGGCCTGTGAAACGTTTACGTAATTCTGGATCTTGTGTCGCAACTCCCACTGGGCATGTATTCAAATGACATTTACGCATCATGATGCAACCTTCGACGACGAGCGGTGCTGTCGCAAAACCGAATTCATCTGCACCAAGGAGGGCGCCAATCACTACATCGCGTCCTGTTTTCATTTGTCCGTCGACTTGCACAATGACACGTCCACGTAAACGATTTAAGACTAGCGTTTGTTGTGTTTCAGCTAAACCAATTTCCCAAGGAGTCCCTGCATGTTTAATCGATGAAATCGGAGAAGCGCCTGTACCGCCGTCATGACCTGCAATCACAATGTGATCAGATTTTGCTTTTGCAACACCTGCTGCCACTGTTCCCACACCTGTTTCAGATACGAGTTTGACCGAAATACTTGCATTTGGATTTGCATTTTTTAAATCATGAATGAGTTGAGCTAAATCTTCGATCGAATAAATATCGTGATGCGGCGGTGGTGAAATAAGTCCCACACCTGGCACTGAGAAAC
>Ga0214921_10011518_pt1 | contig 10735 bp, 10 predicted proteins | sample LL1505_MetaG_FD_177992 | JGI IMG/M metagenome (GOLD analysis project Ga0214921, IMG submission 177992) | Freshwater microbial communities from Lake Lanier, Atlanta, Georgia, United States - LL-1505 | ecosystem: Environmental > Aquatic > Freshwater > Lake | place: USA: Georgia | collected...
ATTACCTGCTGGACCAGTTGGTCCAGTACCATCATTTCCTCTAGGACCTGTAGAACCAGTAGCACCTGTACTGGAAATTCCATTACCTGCTGGACCAGTTGGACCAATTGAACCAGTAGCACCTGTACTGGAAATTCCATTACCTGCTGGACCAGTTGGACCAATTGAACCTGTCGCCCCTGTACTGGAAATTCCATTACCTGCTGGACCAGTTGGACCAATTGAACCTGTAGCCCCTGTACTGGAAATTCCATTACCTGCTGGACCAGTTGGTCCAGTACCATCATTTCCTCTAGGACCTGTTGAACCAGTAGCACCTGTACTGGAAATTCCATTACCTGCTGGACCAGTTGGTCCAGTACCATCATTTCCTCTAGGACCTGTTGAACCAGTAGCACCTGTACTGGAAATTCCATTACCTGCTGGACCAGTTGGTCCAGTACCATCTGTTCCTCTAGGACCTGTAGAACCGGTAGCACCTGTACTGGAAATTCCATTACCTGCTGGTCCTGTTGGACCAATTGACCCAGTGGCACCTGTACTGGAAATTCCATTACCTGCTGGACCAGTTGGTCCAGTACCATCTGTTCCTCTAGGACCTGTAGAACCGGTAGCACCTGTACTGGAAATTCCATTACCTGGTGGTCCTGTTGGACCAATTGAACCTGTAGCACCTGTACTGGAAATTCCATTACCTGCTGGACCTGTATGACCAGTACCATCATTTCCCTTAGGACCTGTTGAACCGGTAGCACCTGTACTGGAAATTCCGTTACCTGCTGGTCCAGTTGGTCCAATTGAACCAGTAGCACCTGTACTGGAAATTCCACTACCTGCTGGTCCTGTTGGACCAGTACCATCATTTCCTCTAGGACCTGTTGAACCTGTAGAACCAGTACTAGAAATTACATTACCTACTGGACCAGTTGGCCCTATAGCACCTGTTGAACCTGTATAGGAAATTCCATTAACTGCCGATCCTGTAGGACCAACAGCACCATCTATCCCTCTAGGACCTGTTGCACCAATAGTACCCACAGGACCTGTTGGTCCTTTAGCACCTGTATTAGTTGCAGAACCGGCAGGTCCTGTTGATCCTTTAGCACCTGTATTAGTTGCAGAACCGGCAGGTCCTGTAGGACCAACAGGACCACGTGGACCAGCAGGACCACGCGGACCAATATTACTTTTTGCACTTATATTATTTAATTTGACGAATAAATTATTTTTCATTATTATAGTAAAGAAAAATATTTTTTTTTAAAATAATAATAGTTTTTATTAAATATAAAAACAATAATTAAAAATGGTTTGTTTCTAAAAGTTTATCAGCATCCAGAGGTTTAAGTAACTTTTTCGTGGTAACTTTCATCCCAAATGAACTGGTAATTATTTTCCAAAATTCACCATTATTGTCATGGTAATATTCCCATTGGGTACCAGTACTTGCATATACCATTAATTTAACACGTGTATTTCTTGTTGCATTAACATATTCTATTTGTTCTTTTGGATTACTAATACCTCCATGAGAATAGGTATGTTCTAGAGGAGCTGGAGGAGGAGGTTCTTCTACAAATTCAGCCATTTTATGAGTAAATTATAATATAAATATCAATTAAAAAATAAAAATTTCATTTTTTTATTTAAAAAAAGTTTAATATCTGAATTTTATTAAGAATATATTTTCTATATATTCTTAATAATGGAAGATACCTTAATATCAATTGATTCAAAATATAGAGATTTTAACAAATATCCTAATGAGTCTAAATTTACTTTAAATTTTGAAAAGATTTATAAAAATATAGTTTCTGTAAAATTAGTTAGTTTAGAATTAACTAATTCAATTAACTATATTAGTTCAACTAAAAATAATAATTATGTTACTTTCTATTTTCCAAATATTTTAAATGATCCAGATGGAATAAAAATAAGTATTAATACACAAATACAAAATATTAATAATATAATATCAGAATTTAATAATCAATTAAATTATAATTTATTAACATTAAATTCAGAAAAATATTTTTATATATTCTATTTAATTAATAATTGTGAAATTAGTTTTGATTTTAATACAACTATACAACCAACTATATTAAAAAATAAATTAGTTTTAAAAGTTGGATGGTATAGTATTTATGGTATAAATTTAATTATTCAGAATTATGTGAAAGCTAATTATAGTGCAAGGCAATTATTTATCAATTCAAATTCTAATATTCAATATATTGATCTAGATGATGGTAATTTTATAATAAATACATTTACATTAAATGTTTATGATAAAAGATTTCCTAATAATAATAGAAATGATGTTTTTAATCAAAATGAATATAATATAAAAAATTTACATAGTTTTAAAAATGATTTTTATTCATTATATTTAACAGATACAAATAATTATATTGCAACTACAAGTGGAAATGGAATTTTAGATAATTTATTAAATGATAAAGGTTCAATATATTTTATTAATTCAATAAATTCAAATCCAGGGAACACTAATAATATGTTATATAATTTAATTTTAAATTATGATTCTAATACATTAAAGGTTTCATTTATGAATAATTTTAATAATTATTATTATACAAATGATAATTGGATTACAAATATTAATTTTACAAATTATAATATTACATTATTAGATATACCTCAATTTCAGATAGATTTTAGTACTTTATCTAGTAATTTATTTATAAATAATATTTTAAATATAAATAGTTCAAAATATCCTTCAATTGGATATTATTTAGGATTTAGAACAGTAAATAATAGTTCATTATTATCACCTATCTTAATAAATACTCAATTAATGATTACAGGGTCTAAAAATTATAATGTATTAGGAGAAGATTATATATTTTTAAGAATAAATGATTGGGGTAATTTTGATTTTTTTAATCAGACATTATTTAGTAAAATATTTTTAAGATCAGATTTAACATCAAATAATAAAACTAATAATTTTATTAATAAAGAATATGTATTTAGTCAATTAAAAACTATTAATAAATTAGATATTGAATTAATAGATTTTTTAGGTAACACTGTTGATTTAAATGGTGTTGATTTTTCATTTACATTATCATTTAGAACACAAGCGAATATTGGACAAAAACAATTATTTGAATTACAAAATAAAAATTTTTGATCTATATTTTTTTATTCAATCTTGATTTATAAATATAATAAATACCAAATAAAATTGAGAAAATTCCTGCATACAACATTAGAATATCATTAGATATATTACAAATATATTTACTTGCAATTGTTGCTCCTACAAAATAAGATATTCCTAAAATTAATGCAGAAGATATTTCAATATTATTTTGTTTATAATGAAAATAAACTGCACCAATTGAAAGTGGAAAAATGAAAGCACATAACATAGTCCCTAAAGCTTTTTTATAATCAATAATTACATTAGTTAATAATAATAATGGAATTATTAAAAATGATACTCCTAAACTACTTTCAATCATTCCAGCTATTATGCCAATCATTAATATAATAAAATATTTATTCATATTATATAGATATATAAAATAATTAAAAATATTTTAATCACTAAAAACATTTGCCCAATTTTGCAGTATTAACTGTCTAATAGCGTCAATATCTAAAGCATCAATTTGTATCCTTGTCAAACCAGGAGATCTAACATATAAAAATTGTCTTAAATCTGTTATATTAAGATTTCTGGTTGACATACGATGTGGTGGTAAACGCTCTCTAATACGTCTAGCTCTTGTAAAAATAGCATTTATATTAGCTAAATAAGCAGGTGTTATTAGACCACCAGGTGGTGCACCTAAAGTATTATATTGATTTAATACAAAATCAGCCCACATTTGTTGTCGTTCATTTCCTTCTATTAATAATTCAATTATATTATTTAATTGAGTTGCAAATCCAATATATATTTGATTACCTAGACTTATAAATGCTTGAGATAAAGCTTCAGGAGTATCAAGCTCTTGTAATTGATTATCAATATTAAATACACCACCTATTAGTTTTTTTGCAGATAAATATTTTGATTTATATTTTAAATATTTATTTTTAAACATTTCTTGAGAATTCATATATATTATAATTTAGATAAAAATATTTAAATATAAATTAAAATATTTAAATGTTATTGATTTTGTACATGTAAAAATTATATGATCCTCAAAAATATTATCAAATCAATATATATTACATTTATGGAAAAGTAAATACATTTACAATTTAAATTAATAAATGTATATGATATACACAATTAGTATCATTAATGCTTTACATAATTTAAATTTTTGTAAAAAAATTGATATATAATTGAATTATTTATTAAATTATTTTATTTAATGTCAATAATTGAAAATCATTTAATTAATGAAGACAATAAGATTGTTACAAGTAAAATAGAAAATTATTTTGAAAATTTTATTTCATCAGATATTAAAGTATTATTACCAGATTATATTGAACAATGTTTATATTTTAAAAAAATTAATATAGAAGATTTAAAAATTAATATTCAATCATTTATAAAAAATTATTTAATTCAAAGAAGAAATAATATAAGATCTTTTATTAAAAAAGAAAGTATAAACTTGAGTGATATAACTAGTTTTTTAAAAAATTTTATATTAAAAATTCAATATATTAATAATTTACTTAAGATTGATCATTTATTAATCAAAAATAGTAATTCATTATTAAATAATTTAATTATTTCAGATAGTATTATTCTAATTTATATTGAAGACCAAGTGATAAGCTTTAATAAAGATATTAAAGATTTTCTACTTTTTATAAAAAAATTAGATTATATATGTTATGAAAATATGTATGGTAAAACAATCAAATTATTTGGAAATATTTATAAAAAGAAAATTATAAATAGTGAAGATATTCCAATACCAATAAATTATAGAAGACTTCAAAAATTAAATAATACTATAAAATATTATCATAGTATTAATAATTATTATGGATTTATTAAAGAAAATATTATTGAATTAAATCTTCCAATATTTAAAATAATATTAGAAAATTTAATTGATATCATAAAAAATAATTCTTTAGAAGAAATTGAGTATGCTCTTGTTAGTAATTGGACATATATTATTAGTATTAAAAAATATCATTTTGAAGAGAAGGAAGATTTATTAAATGTTATATCAAGTGAAATTATTGATAGATGTTCTAAATTAAATTCAATTAAAGATGTTGAAACTATTTTAAAATTTGGTAAATTTTCATCTGAATTAATTAGAACTACTTTTTATGATAAATATAATGTCTTTATAGCTAAAATGTCTCAAAGTATTATAAACTTTTTTAAACCAGATCAAGATGAAGTGAAAGTAATAAATTTCATTAATAATTTTATTGATAATTCTATAAATAATTATCAAAAAAATGATGCAATTACTGCAATTGTAACCACAAATATTCTTAGTAATATTGATATATTTGTTAATTCATATTATGATTTGTTAATTAAAAGATTAACAAATAAATTATCATTGAGTGTATGTGAATTTGAAAAATATATTAATATTGAGAAAGATGTTGTAACATTTATAATTAAAATTAAGAATCATGTATTATTATATAAATTAAATAAGGTTATAAATGATACTTTTGAATCATATTACGAAAATAACATTTTTAATAATCTTTCAGGGAAATTATTAAAAACTAACATTTCAGTATTAACTACCTCTTATAATAATTGGTTGATTAATCAGACTGAAGGAATAATGGGATCTAGAACTACTGATATTATATTACATACTGAATTGGGTAAATATTTAAAATATTATGAATTATATTATGTTGATAAATATAAAGGAGATCGCATATTAAATTGGTTCCCTCATTTTGGTGAAATAAATATTACTTATCTAGATCAAAAATTTAAAATGTTACCAATACATTTTATTATTATTGAAATGTTTACAGATGTTGATGAAATAAAAATAAATGATATTATTAATTCAAAATTATTAATTAATTATTCAGAAAAATTTAAAACTGATATTCTTAACTCTATAATTATTTCTGGTTTATTAATTATTAAAGATGATTTTGTAGTAATTTCTAAAAATTTAAATATTACAAATTATAATTTGATTGATATTTTTATGAATACATCTGATTATCCAAATATATGGGAACAAACAAAAGAAAATGAATTAATTCATTCACGTGAAGAAATTACCAATTGTGTTATTAATCATATTCTTAAAACAATATCAATTACTAAATCAGAATTATTTGAATTGACTAAAAAAGAAATTATTATATTTAAATTAAATGATGAAATATTTGAAAAGTCATTAAAATATCTAATTGATATGGATTATATTATATTAAATGAAAAAAGTTTATATGAAAAATTATTTTAACATGTTTTCATTTCTATTTTTATATTTTTTACTTCCACAGCCCAACCATTCCATCCAGGTGTACATGCATAAATATCAATTTTATCATTTATTTTAATATCACTAGATGAAATTGTAAAATTATAAATATTTTTATTTTCTCCTTGTTTAACTTCTCTATCTCTTTTAATAAAGAAAGCAACTATAGTTTCACTATCATTTATGGTATATCTTACATGAGACTGTCCAGTTCCTCCCCAACCTTGATCATAAGATTCCATTTCTATGTCAAGACATAAAAATTTTTGATCTGTATGAGGTACATTAAAAGTATAAATAATTTTATTTGGAAAATCAAAACCATATGATAATAATTTTGTATTTACTTTTGTCTTTTCATGTGTATGATTAATTTTAATTGGTGTAAATTCTTGAATATTTAATTTAGTTGTGATAATTTCTTGTGGAATTTCTTTTAAACCAACTAATGATTGAATATCTTTAGAATTTTCTTCTGTAATTGGATATTGATTAATTTCAATTACTGATATTTTATTATTTGGCGGTGTACCTGCTAAATTGTCTATTTTTTCAACAAATTCACGTATCATTTTATTACAATAATCTTTGTCAAAAATATTATAGTTGTGTTCAATTAATAATAATTCAAATATAATTTGTGAAATTAAATCTGTTGAAACTTCAGTTTGATTGATTAAATCTGAACTTAGTTTCATCCATATTTTTTTAAATAAAGGATGTTGTATTTTAACTGCTGAACCTAATATTTTACTTTCTAACTCAATAATATCTGGTATTTTAGATTTTATTTTATTGAAAGTATTCTCTATTTTACTTTCAATATTTGAAGGTAAATCTAAATTTTCAATAGTTTTCTTTTTAAATAATAAAGAACAAGATGATCTTGCATTGTTAATATTTTTATACCAATCAACAATTTCATTAAGATCTAAAGTAAATTCTTTAATATCATTATTTAATTCTAAAATAATTAATTTTTTTAATTTATGTTCATTAAATAAATCATCTTCTAATACTTTAATTAATTGATCAATACTATTTTTAAGAACATTTATATGTTCAAAAAAACAATTAATTCTTTCTATATATTTTTCTTTAATTTTATTAAAAGAATCAATTTCACCTTTAATTAAAATTACTGCATTAATAGTTTTATTAATTGCGGTTAGTGCTGTATCAGCCATATATTATACTTAGATATTTTTTTAAAGAAGTCCATTTTTAATCAAATCTCTAAAAGATCTTTCAACATAATCCACAAAAAATTTAACTTTAGAATGAGTTAAAGTTCCATTTAATATTTTTTTTAAATGGTCTAATTTTAAATAATAAAGATCATTTGTTTCATTGTGAAGTACCTTCGATTTATCATATTTTTCAAATCTTTGACAAGTATATATAATATAAATCATAGTTATAGATTTATTACGATGAAGTCTTGGGTAACTTTTTATACTAGAAAATAATGTAGGATCAAGTGAAAAAGATGTTTCTTCTTTAAATTCACGTAAAGCACATTCATAATCAGATTCAATACCATCTCTTTTACCACCTGGAATCATCCATTTATTTTTCCTAGTATCATGAACTACTAGAACACGATTTGTATCAGTAATACAAATAATAGTAGCATTATCTGAATAAGTTTTTTTTAATTGGATTGTTGATTTAGATGGAACACATGATTGCGATGAATCTGAATTTGATTGATGATGTGAACTATTATCATGTAACTTTTTTGAACATTTTTTAAATGACATATAATTTAATTTAGATTATTTATTATAGGAATGATGAAATATAATGGGGCTGGAGAAAGTGTAAATTATTATTTAAAGATTTTTTTTAAAGATTTTTAAATAATAAATTCTTAAAGGTTTTTATTTAAAATTATATTTAAAAAAATATTCATCAAAGTGAATATTTTTTTAAATATAATTTTAAGGTTTTTTATATAAGCTTAAATTCGTGAAAATAATTCTCTTTAAATTATTTTCATAGTTCTCTTTGAGAACGTATACGCCCTAAAGGGCTATGAGTGCTAAATAGACAAAACCCATATAAGAAGCAATAAGTTTATCTCTTCTTATATGTACTCTATTAAATACTTTTATTTTGGCAAATAAGTTTTCAATTTTATATCGTTTCTTTAATATAAGTTTTTCTCCCACTGTATTTTGAATGTGTTGATTTCTACGTTTAATTGTTATTAAATTTACATTAGGTGGAATATCTTTGGTATCAATTATAAATCCTTTATCTTCTGCTATATTATATTTAATATTCCTATTTTCATTATTATTATTAATCTGATTAATTGATGGTAATATACTTTTAGAATCATGTGGTACGTTGTGCATAGGAAAAGCAAAGCTTTTCCTATTCTACAACTACAGTTAAAAATAAAATGTAATTTTATTTTTAACGTAATGTTTTTATTAATTTATTTTTTTTAGATATCTTTATATAATTCGCATTATAGCCCTTCGGGCGTATACGTTTCCGAAGGAAACTACATATAATTGAAATTGGTTTTGTATTATCATTACATACAGAAGTAAGAGACGTGTATTTTTTCTTTTGGAATTCTCCGCATCCATATCCAATATTTTCTATTCCTGATTTATTAATTATAAGTGTCGCATCTATAGCTCCTTTAGGGGGCGTATACGTTCCCTTCGGGAACTATGAAATTATCTTTTGTAATATCACATGATTTATTATTCTCAATATATTCTAAATATGCTTTTTCATAAACTTTATTCCTTGCCCAATCAAGATGTATTTTACTAATAGTTTTATAGCCCCTTTGGGGCGTATACGTTCCCCTCTGGGGAACTATAATGAAAAACACGGTTACTATCAATCGATTTTAATTTCATTAAAGATTTCCATGTTAAGTTAAAAATCTTTGATTTTTAACTTAATCTGTTAATTAACAAAACTTTGTTTTGTTAATTTCCATGTTACAACATCTCCTAAAATAGCAAAAATATGTTCATTTTCAAAAAATCAAAGATTTTTTGAAAAAGTAGGGGCAAAATTAAAAATCTTTGATTTTTAATTTTGCCCGTTCTAAGTAATATCTATTTGAATATTTTGTATTATATTTTGATGGCTTGTAATCATCAGCATATTTTAAAATTAAATCAGTATACATTTTTGAAAAAATCATTTTAAAATAAATCATAATTATCTCTTTTGAGCCTTTGGCTCAACATGTCTTTCAAAGAAAGATGAGTAAATAAAACACTTTCTCCGCCTCCATTATTTAATTTTTTATTAGACCTGTTTACCTTCGTTAGCTAGAATTTTTTATTTATAACTATTATATATGACAAAGGTTAAAAAAACTTTAAAAATTATTATAAAAACTATTATTAATAATCCTAAATTAAAAGAAATATTCTATTTTAAAACAACCAATAGAAAATATTCCATAAAACAGTTATTAACACATGTTCTATTTATTTTAAAAAGTGGAATATCATATAGAATGTTTAATGGATTTATTGAAAATAAATATTATATAAGTAACATACTACATTGGGGAACTTTATATAAATTTTACATGAAATTAATTAAATATAATGTGATACAATATTCATTTAATGAAACAGTTAAAAATTATATGGAAAAATCTAATAATAACATTTTCATGACTGATACAACATTAATTGCAAATAAGGGTGGTTATAATCCTAAATATAATCCGCAATTAAAAAAACACAAGTCATATAAAATATCAACTATTAATGATAATAATAGTAAACCAATAGATATTAAATTATATGATGGTAATATAAATGATAGTAAAATATTAAATTTACAATTAGATAGTAACATAAATACATTCAAGAAAAACAACAAAAATATACTTCTAGTAGATTCTGGATATGATAGTAATATCATAAGAAATAAACTTAAAACAATGAAATTTGGAAGAATTATATGTCATAGCCCTTTCAGGGCGTATACGTTCCCGAAGGGAACTATAAGAATAAACGGAATTGTAAAAATTTAGAATTATTAGAAAAAATATAAATTATCAGATGATGATAAAAAAATATTAAAGAAACGAATTAAAGTTGAAAACTTATTTGCACATTTCAGTCTTGCAAAGCAAGACATGTAGTTCCTAAAGGAACTAAAAAACATTCCGTAGGATTAATATTAGATATGATAAAAAATATAATGTATTTTTAAATTACATAGTTTTAGCAGCACTAAGTTTTTATTAGTTTGAGTTAAAATTATTATATTTTACGGGCTACCTATCACAAAAAATATTTTTAAAC
>Ga0214921_10011519_pt1 | contig 10734 bp, 4 predicted proteins | sample LL1505_MetaG_FD_177992 | JGI IMG/M metagenome (GOLD analysis project Ga0214921, IMG submission 177992) | Freshwater microbial communities from Lake Lanier, Atlanta, Georgia, United States - LL-1505 | ecosystem: Environmental > Aquatic > Freshwater > Lake | place: USA: Georgia | collected 2015-05-28
GACTACGGATCAGGAGGTTGGAGGTTCAAATCCTCCACGGCGCACTTGGTTTGCGGCTGTAGTTCAATGGTAGAACGCTAGCCTTCCAAGCTAGACACGAGGGTTCGATTCCCTCCAGCCGCACGTTGTTTTCGGCCCGAGGGAAGTCGGGCTAGCCGGGCAGCTAATTTGGTTTTTTTCTTCGCCCGGTTTTCCCTAGGGTGGTGAGGTGAGTCTGAGAACCCTGTTAAGTCTGGTTTTTGTTTCGATCGGAATTCTGCTGTTTTTGCTTCTCGGGAACTCCCTGATCAGTCGAAAAAAAGCCTCCGAACTTGGAAATGCAGAAGCCCAAAAGTATGACTCGTATCAGTTGGCGGACGAACTCCGACAAAGCTCGGACGATTTAACGAGAATGGCCCGCACTTATGCAGTTACGGGAAATGAAAAATATTCGAAGTTTTTTAATCGTATTCTTGCGATTCGAAACGGTGAAGTCCCCCGACCGAAGGATTACAACGATATCTATTGGGACCTCGTTACGGGGGATGAAGAGCAGGGAAATCTTGAGAATGGAGAGAAGGAGTCGCTCGAAAGCCGCATGCTGAAGGCCGGATTCACGGTGGATGAGTTTGCCCTGTTGAAAGATTCTCAGAACCGAAGTGATTCACTCGTAAAACTTGAAAATGTCGCGATGCACGCACTGAAGGGGGAATTCGATGACGGAACGGGATCGTTCCAGATCAAAAAAGAGCCGGATCAGGCTCTCGCCATTCAGATTCTGCACAGCCAGCAGTATCATGAGGCCAAGGCCAAGATCATGGAGCCGCTGAGGAGTTTTACCCGCATGGTGAGTCAAAGAACCTCCATCCTCGTCGAAAAACTCGAAACGGAGATGAGATATGGTCTTCTGCTGAGCCTCGTACTGGCATTCGCCCTTTTGGGATTACTCGGCGTGGGCTACTTCTTTATTCTTCGCCTGGTTCTGCGTCCTGTTCATTTGCTTTCGAAGGCGGTCGAGCAATTGGAGAAGGGGGAGTACGTGGAAGTGAGGAATGTGCCTGGGGTGAAAGAGTTGAGCAAATTGATCGAGGTTTTTAGGCATACGGCCACCATTCTTCGGCAAAGGGAGCAAGAAAAGGAGGCGGCACTTCATGATCTGGGCGAGAAGGCATCGGCCTTGGAGAGGGAAAAGGGACGCACGGAAAAACTGCTGCTCAACGTTTTGCCGATTGCCATTGCCGACCGCCTGCAAAGAGGTGAGAAGGTCGAGGCGGAAACCTTCCCGGAGGTCACCGTTTTGTTTGCCGATGTCGTTGGCTTCACCAAGCTGGCGGCCGACCTGGGGCCGCGTTCCGTGGTGAATCTGCTGAACGAACTTTTTGAAATGTTCGATGATCTGGCGGAAAAGTACAAATTGGAGAAAATCAAAACGATTGGAGATTGCTACATGGCGGTGGCGGGGGTTCCGGACAGGAGCCCGACTCATGCCCAACAAATGGCGGATTTTGCGCTGGAGGCCGTGGAGGCTCTTCAGATTCAAAACCGTCAGCTGTCGCGTAACGTCCAAATCCGAATCGGGATGCATAGCGGAACCGTGGCGGCCGGAATCATTGGCCGAAAGAAGTTTGCCTACGACCTTTGGGGGGACGTGGTCAACATCACCAGCCGGTTGGAGGGGTCGGCGGAGCCCATGAAAATTCACGTCAGTGAAAGTGTGCACTCGCGACTGGAGGACAGTTATCTTTTCGAGGAAAGAGGAGAAGTGGAGTTAAGAAACCGGGGCAAACTGCGAACTTACTTCCTGGTCGGAAAAAAGACGGAAAAAGTTTAGGCAGCAAACAAAGCGGGATAGTCGGTATAACCCTTGGGACCGGAGGCGTAGAAGGTTGCCTCGTCGGGAGCATTGAGAGGGGCATTCTTACGGAGGCGTTCGGGAAGATCCGGGTTGGCTAGGAAGGGGACACCGTAACAGATCGCGTCGGCCCAGCCCTCGTTGATCGCCTGCTCGCCGGATGAGCGATCAAAACCTCCAGCGGTGATCACGTGCCCTTGGAAAAACTTCCGCAGCTCCTTGGGGCCAACGCCTTCCTTGGCGCCGTGGCGGATATCCTGGGTGGTGACCCGGGTGATATGGGCATAGAGAAGACGAAGTTGGCTGAGTTCTTTTAGGAGATGGCTGAAGGTTTCCATGGGGTTGTCGTCATGCATGTCGTTGAAGACGCCAGAGGGGGAGAGACGGATGCCGACGCGGTCGGCACCCCAAACCCGAATCACGGCCTGTGCAATTTCGATGGGGAAACGGCAGCGGTTGGAAACAGATCCACCATAAGAGTCTGTGCGATGGTTGGTGCCGCTGCGTAGGAACTGATCCAGAAGGTAACCGTTGGCGTTATGAATCTCCACTCCATCGAAGCCGGCATCCTTGGCGAGTTTGGCTCCGTGGATATATTCGGCAACGATTCCGGGGAGCTCGGAGGTTTCGAGAGCGCGCGGGGTGACGTAGTCGACCATCTCTTTGCCGGTGAAGACCTGACCTTTCGGGCGAAGGGCAGAGGGGGCGACAGGTAGGACGCCATCGGGCTGAAAGCAGGGATGGGAGATGCGGCCGACGTGCCAGAGCTGGAGGAAGATGCGGCCCCCTGCGGAATGAACGGATTGGACGACTTTTTTCCATCCTGCGACCTGTTCGGGGGTGTGGATGCCGGGGGTGTTGGGGTAGCCGTAGCCGAAGGGGGAGACAGAGGTGGCCTCACCAATGATCAGTCCCGCGGAGGCGCGTTGGCGGTAGTATTCGGCGTTGAGTTCGTTGGGAACGTTGCCTGCGGAGGCCCGGCACCGGGTGAGGGGAGCCATCAAAACCCGATGAGGTAGCTCAAGGGGGCCTAAGGAAAGCGGTGAGAAAAGAGGGGACATGGTGGAGGAAACAATATCCAGAAAAACAAAGGGTTCAGCGCAGTTTGACGGTGAAGAGCCAGGTGTTGACTGGAGTTTGGCATTTGGGGAAGGGGATTTTCTCTCCACCGATGGAGAGTTCGGGGGTGAGGAAATCGTTGTCGCAGATCACCAGCAGGCGGTCGTCGGAAAGCAGGGTGAGACCTTCCCACTTTTCCGGCAGTTGATCCCACGCGAGTCCTTTGGACGGAAGGTCGAGGGAATCAAAATCAAACAGGGTGCCCGTTTTCACGTATTGGATGTCCTGTTTGGCGTCGAGTTTCTTGAACTTGGGATCGGAGGAGCGGAGGGAGTAGGGCTTGTCAGTGAGTTTGAGCAGATCTGTGGCATGGGAAAAATCCAGTGTGATGATCTGTTTGAGAACGGCGGTTTTGGGTTTGTCGGAACCGTCCTGACCGTGATTGTCCCGCTCGATGGCGATGAGGCGACCGTCGGACAGGAAGCTGATTTCTGTGAGGGAGATATTTTTGCTTTTAAGTTTGCCAACCTTTTTTCCGAGGGAGGCGGGATCGGTGAGGCGGATGGCGTATTCCGATTTCGGGGAGCCAGTGAGCGCGTCAAAGGCGAGGAGGCGGGTAGCGCCGGCCTCTTTTCCGCCGTCTTGCATCAGTCCGGATTGGAGTATGGCGTAGACCGTTTTTCCGTCGGGCGACAGGGCGACTCCTTCGAAGCCGCGGTTGTCTTCCCGGCCTTCCTTCCGGTCGGCCGCCTCGGCAAAGTTGACTTCGCCGGAGTTGGGATCGCGTGGGAGATAGTTGTCGGGAGGGATCAGTCGGGCCATGAACGTTCCGTCGGGTTTGAACTGGATAATGGAGGGGTAGTACTCCTCTGAAACAAAAAGGTTTCCGTCCTCCATGACGGCGAGGCCTTCCGGATCGAGGCATCGGCGGCCGTCCTTCATGCGGGGTTCGGGGTCGGAGGAGTCGGGGATGAAACCGGTGAAGGGTTTGCCATCGGGATCCTTGTACAGATGCGTTTGGGTAGGGCCCGACGTCCCTGGCGGGCCGGATTCGTCTGATTTAAATTTAAGGTTGAGTTCGGATTTTGAGGCCGATTCCTTGGGCAAAGGAATGGCGTAGAGGCGGGGGGAGAAATCGATCTTACCGTCGCCGGGGCCGCGATCGGTGGTGAGATACAGGATGCCGGCCTTGCGGTCATAAGAGGCACCGGAGCCGTAACTCCCGGCGGTATCGCCCATGGAGTCGAGCGTGGAGGAGGGGATGGAGTTGAGGGATTCGAGTTTGGGTCCGGCGAAGGCGGGGAGAGTCGTCAAGGCAAGGAGGAGGAAAAAGACGGGCATCGGATGAAGATTAAGATGAAGATTAAGGAAGGCGATATGGGATTAGGAGATGAAGGGTGTTTAATTAAAGGCCGGAAGGCCGGAGGTGGAAGATAGAAGATAGAAGATAGGAGAGGTTGGGGGCATTAAGCTAGCTAGGGCCCTTCCCGACCTAGTCGGGGCTACCGAAGATTAAATTTTCAAAAATGGGTAGGTCGGTAGGTAAAAGGGCATCAGGGGGTTGAATAATCGGCATATATCATTCATAATCAACAATATAAAATATTAAAATACTAATCCAAGTGTCATCAAAGTGTCACATAAAATTAGTGGAAATTCACCCGAAAGGGAGCAAGTTGTCTGTGTGGGATTACCCATGACCAAAAGCATAACCGCTGGGGTGCACTCTGCGCCCGCTCAGATCTTTTCATCCTTACTATCTTCCATCATCCCATCCCGTTTTTTTGCAGTAGCCTTAATTCAGGCAGCCTTGGTGGCTTTACCTTCCGGTGTTTGGTCAGCGTCGTTTGGTTCAGGCAACATTGTAGTTTATAGAGTTACTTCTGGTTCAACTTTAGCCAACAGTGCGACTGCTGCATACTTGGACGAATATACAACTTCAGGAACATTTGTACAAACCATAGCCTTGCCGAGCACGGGTGCGACGACGGGAAACCGGGCTCTGAATTGCAGTGGTAGTGCTACATCGGAAGGTCAAATCACATTGTCCCCCGATGGACAGTACATCACGTGCGTAGGCTATAACGCAAATGTAGGTACTGCTTCGGTAGTAAGTACTTCAAATAACGGAGGAACTTCCGACGTAAGTCGGGTCGTTGGTCGTGTCGATTTTAGCGGGAATGTGGATTCTTCCACAGCCCTTGTCGGAACCAGCGCATCTCCGATGTTTACGGCAAATAATATCCGATGTGCCGTTTTTAATTCTGGGTCTTTTTATGTTGCCGGTGCAGCGGCTCCTTTTGTTGGTGTAGCAAGTTTTGGTGGCAACACTGCAACATCTGTTGTGGGCAGTGGATCGATTCGTAATGTTAACATTTTCGGTGGGGACCTTTACTATTGTATTAGTAGTACCATCTCCAAAATAAGTGGTCTTCCAGCAACAGCCAGCGCGGGAACAGCAATTATTACCGGGCTGACGAGTGCCTACGGCTTTGCTTTTCTTGATGTGGGGAACACTGGGGCCGTTAACACTTGTTATGTTACTGACGGCACAAGTCTTAAGAAGTTCGCATTATCCTCGGGTTCTTGGGTGGCGAAGGGCTCGGCGACGACGACAACGGGCTTAGGTCTGGCGGCCAAAGTCAGCGGCAGCAACGTCATTTTGTTTGTATCGAGTGCGGGTAAAATCGAAACAATTACTGATTCATCGGGATCCGCGGGGACTTTGAGCGGAACAGCAACCGCTCTAACTCTTTCAGGCGGTCCCGCATTATCAGGATCTTCGGCATTGAGGGGCATCGCTTTCGCCCCCATCATTCCTGCAGGCCCATCCATTACGGGCGCCACGACAGCAACGGCCTTCACCACTACCTACGGAGCGGCCTCGGCAGCACAATCGTTCAGCATTTCCGGCAGTAACTTGACGGCCAATTTGGTGGCGACGGCTCCGACGGGCTTTGAGGTCTCCTCCGACGGGATAACTTACGATACTACGGCCACGTTTACGCAGTCGGGCAGATCCGCCAGTGGGTCGCTGCGAGTGCGGTTAAAAGCTAATGCCGCGGTGAGTGGTTCTTACAACGCGCAAAATGTCGTTCTCTCCAGCACGGGGGCAACCAGCGTGAACATTTTCACGGCTTCCACCGGCAATGCGGTAACGGCCAAGGGATTGACGATTACCGCGAATGACCAGGCAGTGAATGCCGGTTCCGCTTTGGCGAATGTGCCCGCCTCAAGCAACTTTACCTCCTCTGGCTTGGCAAATGGGGAGGAGATCGGGACGGTGAGTCTGAATTACGGGGGCGCTGGGGCAGTGGCAGGAACTTTCCCGATTGTTCCGTCTGGAGCCACAGGTGGAACCTTTACAGCATCGAATTATTCCATCAGCTATGTGAACGGAACTTTGACGGTTTCCTCAGCGCCTGTTCCCGCCATCACCTTGGGGACGGAAGTCCCATCTCCTTTAAATACAATTTATGGAACGCCTTCGGGAGAGACGAGTTTTACGGTTTCGGCGGACAATCTCAATGGTCCGATCACCGTAACGCCTCCCGCTGGATTTGAGATTTCCCAAACTTCAGGCACAGGATTTGCGAGCTCGTTGTTGATCGGGGGTTCTGGCCCCCTTTCTTCGACCACACTCTACGTTCGTTTGTCGGACGCCGTTCCGGCGGGCTCTTATTCCGGGAATGTGTCCTTTAGCACCCCTGGGGTCGGTGGGAGCGGAACCGTTTCGCAAGTTTATCCTTTGGCTGGAAGCACAGTGCTCAAAAAGGATGTTTCGATCACCGGGGTTACAGCCAACAACAAGATCTATGACAAGGGAACGGTTGGAACCATAAGCGGTACGCCGGTTGCTTCTGGGATTCTTGCGCGTGATACCGCGAATGTTTCCGTTGTTGGCACACCCGCAGTCTCCTTTGCCGATCCGAACGTAGGAACCGGCATCACAGTGAATGTGAGCGGATACAGCTTATCGGGAAGTGCCGCCGGTAATTACAATATTCTTCCGCTCTCCCTCGTCGCAGACATCACCCAAGCCGACCAAACAATCACGTTTGCGGCACTGTCGCCGGTCTCGGTGGGTGCTTCTTTTACTCTATCGGCCACGGCCAGTTCTGGTTTGGCGGTTACGTATGTAAGTTCCGATTCCAATGTGGCTACGATTTCGGGCAATACGGTCACGAGCGTGGGGCCTGGTACCTGTGACATCACCGCAAGCCAAGCCGGTGATGGAAACTACAAAGCCGCAACGGATGTGGTGAGAAGTTTGGTTGTGAATGCTCCGCGCTCAGTTGATTTTAATGGAAACACCTACACGCAAAACTTTGACAGTATGACTTCGGGGACAGCCAATTCAGTAGCTCTTTCAGCTTCTACTATGACGGAGGTATCCTCTCTTACGGGTGGAGGAAGTGTTAATGGCTGGTATATTTATGCGACAGGCTGGAGTACAGGGCCTGCAACCTCAAAGTGGGTCGCCGGAGATACCGGTGGTTCGAATGCTGGCGGCTTCCGTGAGATGATAGATTCTGGGACATCGATTGGAAGAGCCTTAGGATCTCAAGGGTCGGGATCTGCAGTGGGATTCTTTGGTGTTGTTCTAAAAAACACCTCAGGAAGGACGATTGATAAGGTGGACATCTCTTATGATGCGGTGATGAATCGCAATCCCTCTACCACTGCGAATAATTATCCCATGTCTTACATGGTAAGCTCCGCATCGATTTCGGGAACTGCCGGATCGACGGGACCTGGGACTTTCAACAAATCCGCAGGAACTTGGGTTGACGGTGTCGGATTCAGCACGCCAACGACTGGAACGGGTGCGCCAAACGCGACTCAAGCTGCGATTACGCCGTTATTCAAGATTGGAGGGGCTTCGATAACCCAGAAATTAATTGGGCTGAATTGGCCGGCTAATGGTTATCTTTACATCCGCTGGAGTGAGACGGATGAGGGTGGTAGTGATGCCACCGCTGGGGTGGATAACTTCACCATCTCAGCAGTCTCGCCAGCGCCGACGATTTCTAGCATTTCGCCTACCTCAGTTTTGCGTGGTTCGGGGAATACTCCGGTGACATTCACGGGAACAGGATATAGCTCACCCGAAACGACCGTATCGATCAGTGGCAGTGCTCTCTCTCTCACGAATGTTTCGTCCAACAGTTTGACGGCGAATGTGACGTCCAACTATTTCACCACGGCCGGAACGTTGACGATGACGCTCTCCAATCCGACCCCGGGGGGAGGATCCGTCTCCACGAATCTGGCGGTGGTTACCCCCCGGCCAACGATCTTGGGACTTAGCCCTGCATCCGTTGTGGCTGGAACGGGTGACACATTGTTGACGATATCGGGCACAGGATTCTTCCCCGACAGCGTCGTGCGCTGGAATGGAACGGATCTGACGACCTCCTACAATAGCCCCACTCAACTGACAACCACGATCCCTGCCGCAAATCTTGCCTCCATGGCGGTGGCCTCGGTCACCGTGGCAACTCCTGATCTGGGCGGCTTGTTCCAAGAGTCTTTAATCAGCATCTTCCAAGTCACTTCTCCCACGGTTCCTCAAGTGACTCCTTCGGTCGGAACTTTGAGCGGGTTTGAAACTCCTGTGGGCACGCCTTCCGCAGAGCAAAGTTACCTTCTGCAAGGGCAGTATCTGGCGTCGAATGTGTTGGTCACGGCTCCCGCACAGTTCCAGATTTCCAAGACTTCTGGGAGCGGATTCGGTAGTTCGTTGGATCTCACAGCTGGGGAGGTGGGTGCGGGGGTGACGATCTTCGTCCGTTACAATCCATCGGTTGCATCTTCGAGTCATCTCGGAAGCATCAGTCACGTCAGCGTGGGTGCCGTCACACAATTCGTGGCGGTGACCGGCAACAGTCAGCCGACGATTTCGGCTGACCCTGCAGCACTCCTTTTTACAGATTTCAGGTATGTAGCCGGTGACAATTCCGGAATCTATGGCGAGACCCCTAGCATTCTCGTGAATGGGGCGAGGTTGGCGGCGCCCATTACAGTGACCGCACCCAAGGATTATGGAGTTTCTACAGACGGTGTTTCATTCACCGCTACAGTGACTTTGCTTCCTGATCCTGTCGGGGTTGTCTCGGCTGTGCCTGTCATGGTTCGTTTCCAGCCCCTAAGTGCGGTCGCAGCGGATGAGAATGTAATTATTTCGTCTGGCTCTCTGAATACGGTGGTAAGTGCCAATGGAAGGGCCACCGCATTAATTGATGACAAGTATCTAAGCGATCAGGCTCGGGATGGTAGAGTCACATTGTCCTGGGCCTGTTCTGGTAGTGGGATGAAAACAATTGTTTTGGCGAAACTAGGTTCCTCCATCACGGACGTGCCTTCGGATATCGGTTCTCTGACAGCAAGCTCGGTTTACGGTCAAGGATCACAAGTTGGTTCAAGTTACTTGGTTTACAAAGAGGATCAGGGAGGGGGGGAGCTCAATGCTACAGAAAAAGTGACTATTACTGGGCTGACCAATGGGCAGCAGTACGCATTCAAGGTCATTGTCGTTAACAACGATGCATTGAGTGCTGGGACGTCTGTAAAATCGATTCCTTTTGCTGATTTTAGCAACGTGTTGACTCAGTGGACGTTTAATTCCAATCCAGCCGATGCGCAGACGGCCACAGGGACCCTCTCTCCTTCGACGGGAACGGGAACAGCCAACGCGATCGGACTCGTAACCACTCCCGCTTATTTAGGGGGATCTATGACAGATCCATTGGGGTCTGCGGGTGCGGCCACAGGTGGAGATAATTCTTCGCTTTCCTATGCCGGGCCTACATCCGGAACCGTGCCCAATAAATCAGCAGGTGTCGTCATCGCCGTAAGTACAGTTGGCAGAAAAGATATCGTTATCTACTGGGACAACCGCCACAGCAATTCTGGCCCCAAACATCTGCTGGCGCAGTATACCCTCGACGTCACAGCTGCATCGCCAGTTTGGGTGGATTATGTGGCGGCGACGGATGGCTTGAATGTGGCCAATGGCGGTCTGTACGAAGCTCAGGCTGGTGACACTTGGTACATCCGTCGGAAAGCCGATCTCACTGGGGTGACGGGTGTGGCGGACAATGCAAAGTTCGGTTTCCGCCTCGTTGCATCGTACGCGCCTGGTGAGAGTGGCTATCGGAAGGCTGACGGTACCAGTACCAGTGCGCTGGCTTACTTTGCGGGTAATTTCAGGACAGATATGCTCACGGTAACCGGGACTCCTACGGCCCAGACACCATTTGAGAGCTGGGCCACGGGCTATGGGTTGTCCGGAGCGAGTGCCGCCGGGACGGCCGATCCGGACAATGACGGCATGGATAACAACGCGGAGTTTGCTTTCGGAACCAGTCCTATCGCGGCCGGAAGCCGGGCGGCGATCCTCACGACAGAAACGGGTAAGATCAAGTTGACCTGGTTCCAGCGGGCTGGAGTGAGTTATGCGGTCAAATCGTTTACTGACCTAGCTACACCGTTTAATAGCGGCGCGCCCGTCACGGCGGCTCAGTCGGCCGATCAAAATAATAAACCTTCTGCAGATTACACCCGGTGGGAAGCTGTATTGAATACGGATGGGGACAAGGGATTTGTCCGTGTCCGAGCGCAGCAGTAGGAGCGGCAGCTCCAATCTTCCAGCCTAGGGATTTTAAGTTAACTAGGTCTCCATCATCGATCCTGCCCCACCAGGCTAGGGCTATTAGAAAAACTTAAGTTAGGTGCTTATTGACGACTAAAGCGGGGGAGGGAGGTGGATCGGCTTGGCAGGGGGGTGGGTTTTGGCTCTATTGGAAGGCTCATGTTGCCTTGGTTTTTACCTTTCGCTTCCG
>Ga0214921_10011520_pt1 | contig 10734 bp, 12 predicted proteins | sample LL1505_MetaG_FD_177992 | JGI IMG/M metagenome (GOLD analysis project Ga0214921, IMG submission 177992) | Freshwater microbial communities from Lake Lanier, Atlanta, Georgia, United States - LL-1505 | ecosystem: Environmental > Aquatic > Freshwater > Lake | place: USA: Georgia | collected...
GCCGGGCGCTTCCAGGTCAAGGGCACCGACCTGGGCATTGGGCTGTTCGAGTTGGCGTCTCGCCAGCCGGATGGGCAAATTTTCTTCGAGTCCACCAGTGCGGTCAGCGGTCCATCATGGCCCAATGGTTGCCATTTGTGCGAAATTGAGCTCACGCCCGAAACCGGAGAGGTGGCGGTGGTGGCCTACGCGTCGGTGAATGATGTGGGCAAGGTGGTTAACCCGCCCATTGTGATCGGTCAGCTCGACGGTGGGGCCATGCAAGGTATCGGGCAGGCGCTGATCGAGCAGGTGGTGTATGACGCGCAAAGCGGCCAGCTGCTGACCGGCAGCCTGATGGACTACGCCGCGCCGCGTGCCGACATGACGCCACCCTTCCTCACCACGATGGACCAGTCCACGCCTTGCCTGAACAACCCGTTGGGTGTCAAAGGCGTAGGCGAGCTAGGCACCATCGGCGCGACACCCTGTGTGGTCAACGCTGTGGCAGATGCCTTGGCCCGCCATGGCCATGGCCACAGAACGGCGCAATTGCAGATGCCTCTCACACCGGCGCGCCTGTGGGCGTTGCTGCAAACCCATGGCCCCGGGCTGTAACGCCCGATCAAATCCAGACTCAACTCTAGAAAGCAAATGATGGCGCTCAGCAAAAAAGGTGTTATTTTCTTTTTGGCAAAGTTTGCCGTGGTGCTTGCGCTGTTGTTTGCTGCTTATGTGGCCATCGCCCTGAACTGGAGCTATTCCACCGGCGAGCGCGCAGGCTACCTGCAAAAGCTGTCGTCCAAGGGCTGGGTCTGCAAAACCTGGGAGGGCGAGCAATCCATGGTGCCACTGCCCGGCGCCACGCCCGAGAAATTCCTCTTTACCGTCAGAAACCCGGAGGTGGTCGCGCAGCTGAATGCGGTCATGGGCAAGCGCGTTACCCTCAATTACGAGCAGCACAAGGGCCTGCCCGGCAGCTGCTTTGGCGAAACCGAGTACTTTGTGACCGGTGTGAAGGAAGTGACCCCTTGAACCGCTTCTGTCGAAAAAACACCCCAGCTTGACAACGCCCTGCGCCCTGTTTGTGGATTACACGCCATCGGGCGCGCTCTTCCTCAGGTTTAACGCGGCTTCGTACAAACCATTGCGTGGTGAACCGGTGATCTCGGCCGCCAGCCGGACCGCTGACTTCAGGGGCAACTCTGCCAGCAGCAACTGTAGCACCCGCGTGTCCGGGCCGGATTCTGCCGGCATCGCGGCTGGGTGCAACACCAAGACGAATTCACCGCGGCGTCGATAGGGTTCAGCCGCCAGCCAGGACGCAAAACCTGCCGCCTGAACGTGGGCGAGCTCCTCAAACTGCTTGGTCAGCTCACGCCCCACGGTGAGACTGCGCTCGCCCAGCAGCGCCAGCGCATCGGCCAGGGCCTCGATGCGGTGTGGAGCCTCCAGCAACACCACCGCGCGCGACTGTAGCGCCAGCGCTGCCACGGCTGCAGCCCGCTCGCCGGCCTTGCTTGGCAAAAACCCGGCAAAAACGAACTCGCCAGCGGCGGGCGCATCGGCAGCGATGCCCGCCACGCTCAGTGCGGCCGTGACACTGCTGGCGCCTGGCAAGGGCAGCACGCGCATGGCCGCCGCCCGGGCGGCGGCCACCAGGCGCGCGCCGGGGTCGCTGATCGCAGGCGTACCGGCATCGCTGACGTAGGCCACCCGTTGGCCCTGGGCCATGCGCCGCACCAACTCCGCAGCCGCTTGCGCTTCATTGTGCTCATGCAGCGCCAGCAGCTGGGCCGCCGGCTTGTCGATGCCATAGGCTCGCAGCAGGGCCTGGGTGTGGCGCGTGTCCTCGCAGGCCACGGTGTCGGCCAGGGCCAGCACATGCAGGGCGCGCAGGGTGATATCGGCCAGGTTACCAATCGGGGTGGCGACCACATACAGTGCGCCAAGCGGATAATCCTGGCCGGCGGCGGCGTCAGCAGCAGCGCCCAAGGCACGGGCATAGGTGGAGCTCAATGGTTTTTCCTCATGACAGGTCGGCCGGTGCCGCAGCAAGCACCAAAAGCGTGGGCGATGCCGCTGAAGACGCTGCCTTGCGCCATTTGCAGCAAGCCGGCCTGCGGCTGGTGCAACGCAATTATCGGACGCCCGGCCGGGGTGGCGGCGAAATCGATCTGATCATGCGCGCGCCAGACGGCACCACGGTGTTTGTCGAGGTCCGTCGACGGAGCAACACCCGCCATGGCGGGGCCGGCGCCAGCATCAGCCCCATCAAGCAGCGGCGCATCGTGTTTGCAGCCCGGCATTACCTGATGCGCCTGACCGTCATGCCGCCCTGCCGGTTCGATGTCGTCTTGCTGGAGCCGCAAGGCCTGCAGTGGCTGCAGGCGGCGTTTGATGCGGCTTGAGGCCAGTCGCCGCCCGTGGGCGCGGGTATCATCGCGCCATGCTTGAGCAACGAATCCAACAGCACTTCATCGACAGCGCCGACCTGAAGTACCAGGCCGCCCAAATCCTGAGCGGTCCAATTGCGGCGGCGGTGCAGGCCTTGCTAGCCTGCGTCACCAGCGGCGGCAAGGTGCTGGCCTGTGGCAACGGCGGTTCGGCCGCTGACGCACAGCACTTCGCCGCCGAGTTTGTCGGTCGCTTCGAGCGCGAGCGACCCGAGCTTGCGGCCGTGGCGCTCACCACCGACAGTTCCATCATCACGGCGATTGGCAATGACTACGATTTCAGCGTGATCTTCTCGCGCCAGGTGCGGGCGCTGGGCCAACCAGGGGATGTGTTGCTGGCCATTTCCACCAGCGGCAACTCGGCCAATGTGCTGGCCGCGATTGAAGCGGCGCACGCGCGCGAGATGGTCGTGGTGGGTCTAAGCGGGCGCAATGGTGGCAAGATGGCGCATGCCTTGCGTGACACCGATGTCCACATTTGCGTGCCGAGCGAGCGCACGGCGCGAATTCAGGAAGTTCATCTGCTGGTGCTGCACTGCCTGTGCGATGCGGTGGATGCCCAATTACTCGGAGACCAGGACACCAACCCATGAACCATTTCTCAAGAGCTTGTTTTGTCTCACTGGCGCTGGGCGCCAGCATCGTGGCTGGTTTGAGCGCCTGCGCGCCTGTGGTCATTGGCGGCGCGGTCATGGGTTCGCTGGTCGCCACCGACCGGCGAACAGCCGGTGCGCAGCTGGAAGACGAGGGCATCGAGCTGCGAGCGCAGAGTCGCCTGCGCGAAGCCTTGGGTGAGCGTGCCCACGTCAATGTGACCAGCTACAACCGCCAAGTGCTGTTGACTGGTGAAGTGCCCAACACCCAGGACCGCCAACTGGCCGAGCAGGTGGTCACCAAGGTCGAGAACGTGCGCAGTACCGTCAATGAACTCGCTGTCCTGGGCAACACCACCCTGTCACAACGCTCGGCGGACGTGCTCGTATCTGGGCGGGTGCGGGCTGGCCTGGTCGACGCCAAGGACCTGTTTGCCAATGCCTTCAAAGTCGTCGCTGAACGCGGCACTGTCTACATGATGGGGCGCGTCACCCAGCGCGAAGCCGACCGCGCCACCGACATTGTCCGGAGCACGACCGGCGTGCAAAAGGTGGTGCGCCTGCTCGAAATCATCTCCGAGGAAGAGCTCAAGGCCTTGTTGCCCAAGCCGGCGCCCTGACCGGGTTCGGGCGGTTTATTTCAGGCAGTTTATTTCAGCCGCTTGATGAGGCTGGACGTGTCCCAGCGTCGCCCACCCATTTGCTGCACGTCGGCGTAGAACTGGTCCACCAAGGCCGTGACCGGCAAGCGTGCGCCGTTGCGCTTGGCCTCATCAAGGACCAAACCGAGGTCCTTGCGCATCCAATCCACGGCAAAACCGAACTCGAACTTGCCCGCCACCATGGTTTTGCCTCGGTTGTCCATCTGCCAGCTCTGAGCCGCACCCTTGCCGATGACCTCCAACACCTGAACCATGTCCAGCCCCGCCTGTTCACCAAAAGCGATGGCTTCGCTCAAACCCTGTACCAGCCCAGCGATGCAGATTTGGTTGACCATCTTGGCCAGCTGGCCGGCGCCACTGGCGCCCAGCAGCGTGAACGCGCGCGAAAAAGCCATGGCCACGGGCTGGGCTGCATCAAAGGCCGCCTGATCGCCACCGCACATCACGGTCAGCAGCCCATTTTGGGCGCCCCCCTGGCCACCCGAGACCGGGGCATCGACAAAGTGCAGCCCCAGCGCTGTCGCAGCCGCAGACAGCTCGCGCGCCACGGTGGCCGAGGCTGTGGTGTGGTCTACGAAGACCGTCCCGCTGGCCATGCCAGCAAAGGCGCCATCCGCGCCCAGTGTCACGCCGCGCAGGTCATTGTCGTTGCCAACACAACAAAACACCAGGTCGGCGCCGCTGGCGGCCTCACGGGGTGTGGCAGCGTGTTTCAGGGCGCCAGGCCCCGTGAACTCTTGACACCATGCTACTGATTTAGAAGCGGTCCGGTTGTAGACCGTGACATGATGCCCGGCCAGGGCGAGGTGCCCGGCCATGGGGTAGCCCATCACGCCCAGGCCAAGAAAGGCGACTTTGCGCGGCGCAGTAGCGTCATAGTTTTTGGGGTTCAGACTGCTCATGGGTTCCTTAGACAATGGCAAAGTTTTCGGTGCCGGCACCCAAATTCTGGGATCTGGCGCGCTGGCTGTTGAGTTTGATTTGCAGACGCAGGTCGTTCACCGAGTCGGCATTGCGTAGCGCATCTTCGTAGGTGATGGATTCGGCTTCAAAGGCATCGAACAAGGCCTGGTCAAAGGTCTGCATGCCCATGTTGCGGCTCTTCTTCATGACCTCTTTGATTTCTGCCACTTCGCCCTTGAACACCAGATCGGAAATCAGGGGTGAGTTCAGCAACACCTCGACGATGGCCGCGCGACCCTTGCCGCTTTGTTTGGGGACCAGCCGTTGCGAGATGATGGCCTTGAGGTTCAAAGACAAATCCATCAGCAACTGGGCCCGTCGCTCCTCAGGGAAAAAATTGATGATTCGGTCCAGCGCCTGGTTGGCACTGTTGGCGTGCAGGGTGGCCAGGCACAGGTGGCCGGTTTCGGCGAAAGCCACCGCATGTTCCATGGTTTCGCGGTCGCGGATCTCGCCCATCAGGATCACATCGGGCGCCTGACGCAGCGTGTTCTTCAGCGCGGCATCCCAGTTGTCGGTGTCGAGGCCGACCTCGCGCTGAGTCACCATGCAGTTTTTGTGCGGGTGCACGAACTCGATCGGGTCCTCGATCGTGATGATGTGACCGTAGGACTGCTCATTGCGCCAGTCCACCATGGCCGCGAGCGTGGTGGATTTGCCAGAGCCGGTGGCGCCGACCAGGATGCAAAGACCGCGCTTGGCAATCACCACGTCCTTGAGCACCTGGGGCACACCCAAGCCATCGATGGTGGGCACCGTGGTGGGAATGGCTCGCAGGACCATCCCCGCCTGGTTCTGTTGGACAAAGGCATTGACCCGAAAGCGACCGATGCCCACCGGAGAAATCGCGAAATTGCACTCCTTGGTGGTCTCGAATTCGGCCGCCTGCCGGTCGCTCATGATCGCGCGCACCAGAGCGCCGGTCTGGGTGCCGTTGAGCCCGTCGGCCGAGAGCTTGGTCATTTTCCCGTCCACCTTGATGGCGGGCGGAAAGCCGGCCGTGATGAACATGTCACTGCTCTTGCGGCTGAGCATCAACTCCAGCAATTGCCGGACGAAGTCGTAGGCCTGCGTCGTTTCCATAGCATCTCCTTCGGGTTGCGTTCAGACTCGGTCACTGAGGCGGGCGCCCACCACCCGCAGGCGCAGCGACATCTTGCGCGCCAGCAGTGACATGAGTCCGGCAACCAGTTCGGAATCATTCGCCAGCATGCGGTTCATGGCGTCGGCTGTCAGCACCGCAAGTTCGCACCGGCTTCGCGTGACGCAGCTGGAGAACCGCACACCGCTGTCGAGCAGCGACATTTCACCCAGCATCTCGCCGGGCACCACCTCGGCCAGGCGCAGGCGTTCGCCCCACGATTGCGTGCGCTCCACGGCGACCCGGCCCGTCAACAACACCACCATGTAGTCGCCATGCTCATCCTGGCGGATGATTTCCTGATCGGGCGGCACAAGGGAAAAATTCAGGAAATCCTTCATGCGCCCGATGGTCCGCTGGTTGAGCTGACCCATGTGTTTGTCCATGCCCCACAAGGCCTGCAACTGACCCATGCCCACGCCCGCATTCAGCGGCTCAGCGCCGATGTCGATGGCCCGGGCTTCCCAGGGGACCGCACGCCGGTTATCGGCCGCGAGTGGGTCCAGCGCGGTGCCAAACAGCCGCTGAACCACGGGCTCTTCCTTGGCCTGAAGTCCGAGTTTTTCGCCGATCTGACGGAGGATCTCTTTCATGTCGCGCTCCAGTGCAGTCCGGGCTTCAACCCGGGAAATTCTCGGGAATCTTGGCCTTGGTTCGGGCTTCGGCCGGGCTGATCACATTGCGTTTGACCAAATCGGTCAGGTTTTGGTCCAGCGTCTGCATGCCCACGCTGTTGCCGGTCTGGATGCTGGAGTACATCTGAGCCACCTTGGCCTCCCGAATCAGGTTGCGGATGGCGTTGGTGCCCAACATGATCTCGTGCGCCGCCACCCGGCCCTGACCGTCCTTGGTCTTGCACAGCGTCTGCGAGATCACCGCCTGCAGCGACTCGGACAGCATGGCACGCACCATTTCCTTCTCTTCGGCAGGAAAGACGTCAATGATCCGGTCGATGGTCTTGGCGGCGCTCGAGGTGTGCAGTGTGCCAAACACCAGGTGGCCGGTTTCTGCGGCCGTCATGGCCAGCCGGATGGTCTCGAGGTCGCGCATCTCGCCCACCAGGATCGCGTCCGGGTCTTCGCGCAGCGCTGAGCGCAGGGCCGAGGCAAAGCTCAGAGTGTGCGGGCCGACCTCGCGCTGGTTGATCAGGCACTTTTTCGATTCGTGCACGAACTCGATCGGGTCTTCCACCGTCAGGATGTGGCCATATTCGTTTTCGTTGAGGTAGTTCACCATGGCCGCCAGGGTGGTCGATTTGCCCGAGCCGGTCGGGCCGGTGACCAGCACCATGCCACGTGGCTTGAGCGCGAGTTCGGCAAAGATCTTGGGGGCGTTGAGCTGTTCCAGCGACAAGATCTTGCTCGGGATGGTGCGCAGCACCGCGCCGGCACCGCGTTGGTGGTTGAACGCATTGACCCGGAACCGGGCCAGCCCTGGAATCTCGAAGGAAAAGTCAATTTCCAGAAATTCCTCGTAGTGCTTGCGTTGCGAATCGTTCATGATGTCGTACACCATGGCGTGGACCTGCTTGTGGTCCAGCGCCTCGACATTGAGTCGGCGCACGTCGCCATGGACCCGGATCATGGGCGGCAGCCCGGACGACAGGTGCAGGTCGGAGGCCTTGTTCTTGACGCTGAAGTCCAGCAGCTGGGTGATGTCCACGGTGGTCCCTGTCCTTTGTTACGCTTGAGCTCAATTATGACGATGATTCAGACCCAACTCCAACGCGTTCATGGCCGTATCGTGGCGGCTTGCCAGGCCGCCGGCCGGGACCCGGCCGCCGTCAGCCTGCTGGCTGTGTCCAAGACCTTTGGCCCCGAGGCGGTGCAAGCGGCATGGGCGGTTGGCCAGACCGCGTTTGGTGAGAACTACATCCAGGAAGCGGTGCAGAAAATCACCACGCTGCGCCAGCACCCGCTCTCCGACCAGCCGCCGCTGCAATGGCACTGCATCGGCCCGATCCAGAGTAACAAGACCCGGCTGGTGGCCGAGCATTTTGATTGGGTGCACACGGTGGACCGGCTCAAGATCGCCGAGCGGCTGAGCGAGCAGCGGCCCGCCGATCTGGCGCCGCTGCAGGTCTGTATCCAGGTCAATGTGGATGGCGGTGAGACCAAGTCGGGCGTGTTGCCGCAGGACGCGCTGGCGCTGGCGCAGCAGGTGGCAGCGCTGCCTGGCCTGCGTCTGCGCGGCCTCATGAGCATTCCTGAGCCCGCTCCTGATTTCGCAGCTGCTGTCCAAGTATTCACAAGGGTTAGCACGGTTTTCGATGCCCTGAACGCAGAGGGTTTGGCGCTGGACACGCTGTCAATGGGCATGAGCGCCGACCTGGAAGCGGCCATTCATGCTGGCAGCACCCTGGTGCGGGTGGGCAGCGCCATTTTTGGTGCGCGCTGAGCAAGACATGACGCCCAAAGACATCGTGCGCGCGGCCCTGGTGCCTGTTTGCTGGGGCTTCGGCTACACCATGGCCAAGCCGGCGATTGATCACTTTCCACCCTTGTTCATGGTCGGCATCACCTACCTGGCCAATTTTTTGGTGATCAATGCCCTGTGGCCGTCCCGACCATCGACGCCGCACTGGCATGTGATGCTGATCACCAGCTGCGTGGTCACCATCCAGGCGGCGCTGGGGTTTTACGGTTACCGGCATGTGTCCGCCAGTCTGGCGATCCTGGTGGTGCAGGTCCAGGTGCCGATTGCCGTGCTGTTTGGCTGGTGGCTCTTGAAGGAGGACCTCAGCCCGGCGCGCGCAGTCGGCATTGCAGTCGCCTTTGCCGGCGTGGCGCTGGTGGTCGGCCTACCGACCCAATCGCCGCCCTGGCTGCCCGTGGCCATGCTGCTCACCGGTGCGGGCGTCTGGGGGTTCGGCCAGGTGCTGGTGAAAAAGCTCAGCCGCGATACCGGGCTGCCGCTGCTGCGCGCCATCTCGCTGCATGCGGTGCCCCAGTGCCTGCTGGCCAGTCTGCTGCTGGAGGGTGGCCAATGGGAGGCGGTCCGTACCGCCAACGGCCTACAGTGGACCGGCTTCCTGGTATTCAGCACGGTCGGCTTTTTTTGCGGCTATGTGCTGTGGTACTCGGTATTGTCCAGAAACCGTATTGACGAGGTCACGCCCTATGTTTTGCTGATGCCGGTGGTCGGCGTGTTTGCCGCCGTGCTGGTCTTGGGCGAGGCGCTGACCGCCCCAAACCTGATCGGCGGTGCCATTGTGATTCTGGGCGTGGCCATTGTCTCGGGCCTGCGGCTACCGCGCATGTTGGCGGCCAAGCCGCCGTCGGGCTGACGGGCCGTGATGGCGCGCACGGCAGTCCGATCGGCTATGCTCATTGACGCCATCTTCCCCCACGTTTTGTCCGTGCGCCCCACCCAAGCCCAACCGTCCGACGATCCGGCCCAACTGCTGGCGCTGCTGCGCACGCAGGGACTGCCGCAGGCCCGTGCGGTGCAGCACCTCAGCGGTGAGCGCGACCTGAACTTTCTGGTGACACTGGACGGCTCGCCCGACCGTTTTGTCCTCAAGCTCAGCGACACGCTGGAGAACCCCTTGGCGCTAGCCCTGCAGAATGCGGCCCTCCACCATTTGACGCTGAAGGCGCCGCAGCTGCCGGTGCAGCGCCTGCAGCGCTGGCGCGACGGGGCCGACATGCTGGCCCTGCCGGGTCCGCAGGGCCAGCGCTTTGCCCGGCTGCTGACCTACCTGCCCGGTCTGCCGCTGCATGAGGCACCCTCCAGCGCCGCACAGCGAGGTGCCATCGGTGCCGCCTTGGCAAGCTTGGACCGAGCCTTGCAGGATTTTCAGCACCCGATCGTCAGCAATGAGGCCCTGATGTGGGACCTGCAGCGCACGGCCGAATTGCGGGCCTGGTTGCCGGCGATCCAGGATGCCACCTCGCGCACCTGGGCCGACACCGTCTTCGGCCTTTACCTGCAGCAAATGCAGCCGGTACTGGCCACGCTGCCGCAGCAGTTTCTGCACAACGATTTCAACCCCTACAACCTGCTGGTGAACCCGACGCAGCCCGACCAGGTGTGCGGCGTGCTGGACTTTGGCGACATGCTGCATGGCCCACGCGTGTTCGATGTGGCGGTGGCCGCCTCCTACCAGTGCCATGCGCTGGGTCAGCCGCGCATCGAGGGCCTGTTCGAGTTCATGCAGGGCTACCAGCGGGCCAATCCGCTCTCCCTGCCAGAGTTGCGCTGGCTCCCGCTGCTGGCTGCCGTGCGCTGCGCCATCACCCTGTGCATCACCGAACGGCGTGCCCAGACCTTTCCTGAGAATCGCGCCTACATCCTGCGCAACCACACCGTGGCCAGTGCCGGCTTGCGCGCCCTGATGGCCTTTGGCCTGCCCGCTGCGGCCGAGCGGCTGCTCAACTTATGGCCGCCGCAGGCCGGCCACCCAGTCCCATGAAAACCATCAATGCCTTTGACCCTGCCACGCTCTCTGCCCTGCCCGAGCGGCGGCAGGCCCTGATCCGCCGGCGCGAGGCGCTGCTTGGGCCGGCCTACCGCCTGTTCTACCAGGACCCGGTGGCGCTGGTGCGCGGCCAGGGCGTGTGGGTGTGGGACGCCGAGGGCAAACGTTACCTGGACGCCTACAACAACGTGGTGTCCCTGGGGCACTGCCACCCGCACGTGGTGCGGGCCCTGCAAGAGCAGGCCGCCATGCTCAACACGCACACCCGTTACCTCAACGAGGCGCTGCTGGACTATGCCGAGCGCCTGCTGGCCACGCACCACCCCAGCCTGGACCGCCTGATGTTCACCTGCACCGGCAGCGAGGCCAATGACCTGGCGCTGCGGCTGGCGCAGTTCCACACCGGTGGCAGCGGCGTCATCGTGACGGATTGGGCTTACCACGGTGTGACCCAAAGCACCGCTGCCTGCTCGCCCTCGCTGGGGGCATCTGACGCCGGTCCACTCAGGGTGTACACCGT
>Ga0214921_10011521_pt1 | contig 10733 bp, 8 predicted proteins | sample LL1505_MetaG_FD_177992 | JGI IMG/M metagenome (GOLD analysis project Ga0214921, IMG submission 177992) | Freshwater microbial communities from Lake Lanier, Atlanta, Georgia, United States - LL-1505 | ecosystem: Environmental > Aquatic > Freshwater > Lake | place: USA: Georgia | collected 2015-05-28
GTGCGCCTCACTGCTAATGAGGTTAACCCCTAAAGGGTTTCGGAGGTTCAAATCCTCTCGTCTCCGCCAAGTTAGGATGAATTAAAATTACTACAAGTAGTAATTGGAGGAATCTTGGGCGCATATAAAATTGCAATAGTAGGTGCTGGTCCTGCTGGTTACTTCACCGCTCAAGCATTTCAAAATGCACAAAGTGAAGATCTCACCTTCACTATCGACATGATTGAACGACTTCCCACCCCGTGGGGGTTGGTAAGAAGTGGTGTTGCCCCTGATCATCCAAAGATTAAAACAGTCTCAAAGGTATTTGAAAAAATTGCAAAAACTGAAGGCTTTAGATTATTTGCCAATGTTGAACTCGGTAAAGATATTTCACTTAAGGATCTGCATGAGCGATATGACGCAGTTGTTTTAGCTACCGGCTCACCTAATGGGCGAAAGCTAGGAATACCTGGTGAAGAGCTAGCAAACTGCATTTCCGCAGCTGATTTTGTTCCTTGGTATAACGCTCACCCTGACTTCACTGATATGGCAGTTGATTTAAGTTGTGATACCGCAGTTGTAATTGGCGCAGGTAATGTGGCAATGGATGTGGCAAGACTTCTTGCAATTGATCCAACTGAGTTAGATCCAACCGATATCGCAGAGCATGCACTTGTTAAATTTAAAGAGAGCAAGATAAGAAAGGTAATTATTTGTGGTAGGCGAGGAGCAGAGCATGCCGCCTTTACCGCCCCTGAATTGAGGGCTCTTCCAAAACTAGAACACACCGATGTGTTTATTGGTCAGGATCAGATCGCTCAAGCAAGTGATCGCGTTTCAGAGCAAGGTGAGGTAGAAAAAGACTTAATAAATAATCTTGAGGCGATGCGTGCAATTGCAGATCACGAGAAAAAAGGAGTTGATAGAAAGTTAGAGATTAAATTCTTATCTGCACCAATTGAGATTAAAGGCGGTAGTAAGGTTGAAGAGGTTATATTTGCAGTAAATGCGGTTAAAGATGGCAAGGTAGTTGCAACTGATAAAACCTTCACAATAAAAGCTGGTTTAGTAGTGACTGCAATTGGCTATGACGCAGTTGAATATCCTGGGGTTAATATAGAAAATGGTCGAATAGCAAACATCGCAGGACATGTTGAGAATAATGTTTATGTAACAGGTTGGGCAAAACGTGGCCCAGTTGGAGTAATCGGCACAAATAAAAGTGATTCAGCAGATGTTGTTGAGTTAATAATTAGTAATCTTACAGAGCCAAAAGAGAGAGAAGGAATAACCGCCTTACTTAAATCTGGGCATGAAGTAATTGATCAAACTGCCTGGGAAAAAATAAATGCTTCTGAAGTAATCTCTGGTGAAATTGCTGGAAAGCCTCGTGTGAAAGAGGTGAAATGGAAGCGGCTAATAAGTTTGGGTAGGTCCTAATAAATCGCTAGACTTCTCAAGGCACAAGATTGCGCCCGTAGCTCAACGGATAGAGCATCTGACTACGGATCAGAAGGTTCGGGGTTCGAATCCCTGCGGGCGCACAACGCACATCTACACGAAATACACTAAAATTTTTTTGGTCTAAAGCTAGGTTGGTTCGAAAGTTAAATTGATTCAGACTCCCACTTATCATAATCAAATGCTTCAGCTAAAAAAGTTAATTTCTTTGAGATGTTGAAATTTTCGTTTGTATCCAATGAATTTCTAAATCTACCTTCAATGAATTTGTTAAGAAATTTAGTTAATTTTTGCGAGTCAGATTTTGAATCTAATTTTATTATAGGAAAATAATTAAATAAATCCTGGGCAAACGAAAAATGAAAAACTCTAAAAGTAGTGATAAATCTGGGTGATTGATTTGAACCTATAAAAATCGTTGGTATTTTTTCGAAAGCTGCCTCTAATCCTGCTGTCGTTAATTCAGAAAAAACCAAATTAACTCCTGCAAGATCATCCCTTAGAAATTCATTTTTTGAAACTATAATTTCAAATTTACACTCACCAATTATAAAATTTTTAAAAGGGAATACCTCACAATCGAAACCCGGTTCAGATGGACGGTAGCCCGGGTATTCCCTGATTATAAATTTTACATTTTGAATTAGACTATCAAAATATTCGGTTTCTGAAATGCATTTTGCAATTTTGTTTATGACAAAATTACGATCTTCAAATACATTAGATTCCAAATAAAGTATTGAAATATCGTTAGTGTTTTTTTCTGAGAATAATTTCTCACTCGCATCAGGCTTAATCCTGTAACTGCCATAAATCTCCGATTTTTCGAGCATTTGTGGGTAATTTGTTTTGATTTCACTTTTTTGCTGCATGGACCATAAATAGATTTTACTAATATCCTCAGGAATTGCTAAAGACGTAGAAATGTTATCCCAGCAATCCGGCAAGGCGATACTGTTGATACCTAAATTTTTACAAACTTCTATAAAGTCAAATAAAATGGGATCATTTAATGTGGTAAACGCTATCGCTTTTTCAATATTTTGGTTTAATAGCAAACTCATAATTTTATCCGAATCCCCAAAACTAAGTATGTTTTTATTACGTAATTCCATGAGCAAATCAGTCGACCTATAGTTTCGCTTTTGATAAATTAGAAAGAAATTTAATCGTTTACAAAATTTATAAAAATATTTGAAAGCGAATACCATTCTCTTAATTGAATTCAATTTATATGGCCCAAATAATCTGGTTCTTAGGGAAATATTGAGAGTTTTTCTAGAGGTTGTAATAAAATTTTTTATATAAAGGTAATCTTGAAAAGTAACCCATTCTTTTTTAGTCCAAGAACTCTTAAATATTAAGACTTCATTTGTAAATTCATATTTGCTTGCAATTTCTTCTGTTGTTAGAACTAAAAAATCTTTTTTTAAAAATTTTTCTAAACATCCATACTTTTTTAGATTAAGTAACGGTTTTTCTTGTCCAATAAAAAATACAGTTTTCATAACAATATATTAGCATAACTAAAAAGCTATTTGGTATTTTATTACGAATAACAGGATAAATAATCAAATTGTTATTCTAGATTTATGAATTATGTAATTATAAATTATCCTAAATTATGAATTTCATCATTAATTACATTGGTTAACATTGCTTCAATTCTTTCCTCATAACGTGTGTTAAACCTTGGAAATAAAGTATTAAGTAAGTTACTTGATAGATTTTGCTGTTGAGGAAATCCAATACGAATAAAATTTTCTAGCTTAGAGAAGTTTTCAACTGTTATAATTGGAGATAATTCTTTCAATGGATCAAAGTGCGTATAATTCCACATTGTCGCAGGATCCTTTCTAAATATCTGTTTTGATGGTAAAAAAATAATAGCGGGTACTTGGCTAACAATAACTTCAAGCAAAAAAGTGGTGGGCAATGTAATTATTGCCCCAAACTCAAGTAAATTTATTTGTTTCTCAGTATTAACTTCAATATCAATTAACTTTGACTTTTGAGCAACTAACTGCTTATTTTTTGACATTGTAAATGGATGAGGTCTGTAAGTGAGACTGTTATAATGCGTAGAACCGCCTTTAAGCAAATTAGCTATTCTTATAACATCGTAGATTTCGTCATATTTACTTTGCTGACCTATATATAACAGTTTTTTATTCCTAAATTTATCTTGGCTCATTATATTGTAAATGTTCGAATACTTGGAATATGCATAATCTGCAGTGGATGAACCAATCACAGTTAACTTTTTGGTGCTAACTTTACTAATTCTTGTAGCATGATGAATTTGCTGATGATTCCACAACGCCACATGATTGACTTTCTTTCCTATAAATCCTTTGGATGAAAGATTATCCCAATTATTAATTAAAATTATATATTTTCCTAGAATAATTTTATCAATAAAACTTAAAATATAAGTAATATTATCGTAACCAGAGGATAATACTAATGTAAATGAAGGTTTTATTTGTGATAGAACTTTAGATAAAACTAAATACTCTTTTAAATTCAATCCAATTAATTTATCAACCAGCTTTTCTGGCATATGTAAAAAACCCATTATTACCGTGCACATACTCAAAAAAGTTTGAATCCGAATTATGTGTTTTAAAAAATAAAAAAAACTTTTCGCACTTCTAATCCTATAATTTCCGAATAAGATCACACCTAGTTGGATTTTAAAAGAAGAGCTTTTTCGGTAATTTTTTGAAACATTGTATGCAAATTTAAGTTTTGCTCGTTTGCTTACGGATTTACTTGATATAATCTGGTTTGTGACTGAAAATAATTCACTTGCGAATCCAAAATCTCCACTGGGAAAAATATACTTAAAATCTTCACTGTTAAGTGCATTAAAATCAAAATCGTTAAGCTTTTTGACACAAGTAGCATCACCACCAAGCACTAAAACCCTTTTCACTTTGATACCTTAGCATGGAATCGGAAAGGAATACGCTACGCTAATTCTATGATTTTTAAGAAAAGTAAAGATAAGGCACTCTTGGAAGAGATGCTTTCCAGGGTCGCAAGGATCGAAAGTACTGTCAATTTTTTTTATGATAATTTAGAAATAGCACAACAAGGTATGAATATTTTTACCCTTGCTGAACAACTGATTTTAGAGAGAGAATCAGAAGAATTCAAAAATATTTTCACTTTGAATTCACCTAAGGTGTCCGTAATAATTCCAATTTCTAGACAACTTGAAATTATAAAAGTAAGTATACAAAGCGTTCTTGACCAAACTTATGACAATTTTGAACTGATTTTAGTTTCCGAAAAGCCAAGAGAAGACATTATTAAGTATGTCTCTGAGGTGAACGACAGTAGAATTAAATTTATTTTGAATAATCCGTTTACAAACGCAACTGGAACTTGGACCCGATGGGCATTATCCGGCGGGAAATCAAGAACTCTAGGTATGCGCTCTGCAACTGGTGATTTTTTCACTTTTCTAGATGATGATGATGAAATGCTGCCTAATAAATTGAAAAACTGTATAGAATTTGCAAAATCAAATAAATATGAGATTGTCGGCCATTTAAACGGAATTAGAGAAAATGGTGATATAAAACCATTGCGTTTAAATAAAGTGAATAAAACTCGCTATTTCTTGGGTGGTGGAGTGGATTATTTAGGGTTGGGGTCAAATACTATTTTTTTGCATAAATTTTTTCTTCCAATTTCGTGGCCATTATATAATTATAAAAATTTACGTGGCAATGATTCGGTTTTTGTAAGGATTATTTTTGCTCTAAATCCTAATTATGGATTTCTGTCCGAAATTCTGGCAATTAAGAATTAAATGATTTAAGAATCTGGAAATATCACAAATTACTTAACCACAGCTTAGTATTAAAAATACGCCATATAGACGATAGCGAACTTACTTGGAAACTTGACTTTAAATAGGAGTTTTTGATTGAATTTAATTTATTTTTCTCGTTTGTATCTATAATATTATCAAGCAAAATATCAATATTTTTAATCTCTTTTGATATTTTGTGTAGCCAATCCTGCGACATCCATTTATTTTGCGGGTATTGAATATTCTTTTTGCTTGCAAAAGCTGGGAAAGAAGGATAATAATTTTTAAGAATTTTTCTTAATGGATATTTGGTATAATTATTATGCATAATCCAGTTTAACGGGATCGATCTAGATAGATCATAAATTGATTTTGTTAAAAAAACGGGTCTCACTTCAACAGACGCATACATCGAAGACGAATCTAAAAAACGAAGGCTTCGAGGTAGTTTCAAGGAGAATAAATCTTTTTCGCTAGCATCTATGACACTACTAGGTTCAGTGACGAAATTACTTTTAAAACCTAATCCAATTTCAAAGCCATCTAATGCCCTCAATGAATACGTTGAAAACGAATCTGTCAAATACTTAGTATAACCAAAAAAGGTTTCATCCGCCCCAGTCCCATCAAGAACTACCCCTATACCTTGACTTTTAATTCGCTTAAAAACTTCTGGCCAGATTGCCACAAAAGGTGAAGTAAATGGTTCGTCGTGGACACTAAAAGAATCATGGATTAAGTCAAAAACTTTACCTGAACCAAAGCTATGAGTAAATAAATTATATTTTTGACCAAGATGCTCTGACGTTTCTTTGATCTCTGAAAATTCATCCGTATCCCAGCCTATTACATGCAGGTAAATATCAGGTTTATCAGATTGGACAATTGCCCTAATTAAATTTGAATCTACCCCGGCTGACAGTGTTAATCCTACAGGCACATCAGAAATAAGTGAATCATGAATTGAATCCCTGATAACAGTTTCCGATACAGAAATTACTTCCTCTAAAGATTTGAAATCGAACTCATCAAATTTTTTATCTCGCCAATTAGTTGAATTATAATTATTGCCAGAAATAGTAAGAAGTGTGCCCGGATTTATTTTTTTAATTTGCTTATAAAATGTATTTGAAGTGTGATCTAGTAAACCACACATTAAGAATTCACGAACCATTTCAGTGTCGATTTGCTGAGCGAATATTTTGCGCAATACTTTTATTTCTGAAGCAAATTTAAATGACCCTTTTGAATCTATCATATAATACATAGGTTTGATTCCAAACATATCTCGAGCCGCTTGAATTATGTTTCTTTTTTGATCTACGTAAATCAGAGCAAACATTCCTTGTATTTGGTTTAAGGTTTTTTCAATGCCAAATAAGTTAATGTGATTTAAAAGTATTTCCGTATCTGAGTTTGTACGAATTTGTAAATTAGCAGGCAATTGATTCCGCATAGAGATTTTATTATAAATCTCACCATTAAATACTATATATGATGTTCTGTCTTCAGAAAAAAATGGTTGATTTGCCTGAGCGGACATATCTTGAATAGCTAGGCGCGCAAAAACTACAGAAATATTCATTTTTGGATCAAAATACAAAGATTGATTATCAGGTCCCCGGTGGCTAAGATCCATGCATATTTCTTTTAAAAGTGTTTCTTTAAGTATTGAGTTAGTTTCTAAGAATATGCCACACATTGTTTTAGCATAACATAAGAATTAATTACGAGTGATAAGATTAATCTTCGATATAAACTAGTCAAACTAGGCTATACATTTCACAAATATAGGGAGTAAATGTTATTTAAAATTTACAATATACGTTAATGCCGAGAATTAATTGGTATCTTTCTCTGATTCTATCAAGTACAATTCTGCTATACTTCAAAATCTAAAATTAATCTTTACCCCAAAATTGTATAATTCTTGATTATCAAAACGAGGACTTCATGAAAGTTAATTTAGTGGCGAAAAGATATAAGTTTATTCTAATTTCAACATTTTCTGGTGGGTTGATTTCATTGCAATCTCGAATAAATGGCGAGTTATCAAATCAAATGGGTGATTCACTTGAAGCCGCCTTAGTTTCATTTGGCACTGGCTTAATCTTTGTTTCGTTAATCTCGCTGTTTAGAAAAGACGTTAGAGCGGGATTTATCGATATTTTTAAGGCGGTATCTTCAAAACAACTTCCAATTTGGCGTCTTACTGCAGGTATATTGGGTGCATCATTTGTTGCGATGCAAACTCACGTGGTTCCAATTGCAGGTGTTGCATTATTCACTGTGGCATCCCTTGCCGGCCAAACTGCAATCTCGCTTTGGGTAGACCATGTTGGCTTAGCAGGGGGAATTAAATCAACGATTTCCAAACGTCGAATTGTTGCGGCAATAATCACAATAAGTGCAGTAGTAGTATCTACCTGGGATAGATTCTCAATGAGGAGTTTTTCAATACTAGCAATTACTTTGGCATTCTTTGCCGGCAGCTGGGTTGGCGTGCAGAGGGCTTTAAATGGTCAGATTAACTCTTTTTCAAAGAAGAGTTTTGCTACCTCACAACTTAACTTTATTACCGGCTTTAGCTTTCTAACATTTTTACTAATACTTCGCTCACTCTTTACCGATCACTCAATTATGAATCTAACCTCAGGACCTTGGTGGATGTTCTTAGGCGGCTCAATTGGAGTTTTCTACATTGCATTTTCAGCTGTAGCAGTCCAATATGTTGGTGTTTTAGAGTTCACACTACTTAGTGTTGGCGGAATGCTAATTGGTTCATTACTACTTGATATTTTTGTGCCAACTGCCGGAACACATATCTCGCCATACTTAATTGCTGGGATATTCCTCACCTATTTAGGTGTTATAGCGAATGGTCAGTCTCGTTTTTCACGTAAGTAGTTCATTAATGCAGAAATTAAAGAAGCGGTAATAAAAAAGGCAGCAAGTGCGTATGAAATATCTTTAACCCAAGGAATAGATCCAGAATAAAATCCTGCTAATGTAATACCAGCTCCCCAAAGCAGTGCACCTAATGCATTTGCAGATAAAAATTTGTAGTAATTCATCTTTACCGCACCCGCTATTGGTGGCACAAATGTTCTAACCCATGGGACATAGCGGGCAATAACTACTGACCACCAGCCATATCTTTCATAAAATCGCTCAGACCTTTCAAGCATTTTCATTATCCGTTTAGATTTATGCTTTTCAAGGTAGGGCCTACCAATCTTTCGCCCAATTACATAACCAACCTGATCACCAATAAATGCTGCTAAAAAAATTGTAATAACTAGAAATACAATATTTATATCATCCCGTGCGGCAGCTACTAGGCCAGCGCTAAATAGCAATGAATCACCAGGCAAGAAAAAACCAAGTAGCAAACCGGTTTCTACAAAAATTATTACTGCAACTACGAGATAAAATAAAAAAGGAGCAACTGGGGATAGTTGCTCATCAAATGAGGCAGCAAAGGTAAGCACAGCTACTTATGAACTTTTAACTGATGCTGCTACTTTTTGAACAACATTTTGATCAAAAACACTCGGCACAATAAAATTAGCATTTAACTGCTCATTGCTTACACAGGAAGCTATAGCTTCAGCTGCCAAGATCAACATTTGATCGGTAATCTTTGTGATGTTGGCATCTAGAAGCCCACGGAAAATTCCTGGGAACACTAATACATTATTAATCTGATTTGGTTGATCACTACGGCCAGTTGCAACTACTGCGGCATACTTTCTAGCAACTACTGGGTCAATCTCAGGATCTGGGTTAGCAAGAGCAAAAACAATTGCATCCTTTGCCATCGATTTAATATCAGCCTCAGTTAAAACATTTGGGGCACTTACGCCAATAAAAATATCAGCGTCCTTCATAGCTTCATGTATATCACCCTTAAATGATCCAGGTGAGCAGTTTTCAACAAACCATCTGCGCATTGGATCAGAATCTCCCTTGTCGGCAAATACCAAACCATCCTTGTCAAAACCAATTATATTTTTAGCACCCTTTGCAACCAGCAATCTTGCTACCGCTGTTCCGGCAGCACCTACTCCACTTAAAACAATCTTGGTCGATTTCAAATCCTTCTTCACAAGTTTTAAGGCATTAGTTAAGGCAGCCAGAACCACAATTGCGGTGCCATGTTGATCATCATGAAATACTGGAATATCTAGTAAATCTCTAAGCCTTGCTTCAATCTCAAAACAACGAGGAGCTGAGATATCTTCTAGATTAATTCCGCCATAAACAGGAGCAATAATTTGAACAGTTCTAACTATCTCATCAACATCTTGGGTATCAAGGCACACCGGCCAAGCATCAACATCTGCAAAACGTTTAAATAGCGCAGCCTTTCCCTCCATAACCGGCAAGGCAGCCCCTGGTCCAATATTTCCAAGTCCTAAAACCGCAGAGCCATCGGTAACTACTGCAACCGTATTTCGCTTAATTGTTAACCTTCTAAGATCACTTGGATCCTTAGCAATTGCTTGTGAAATTCGAGCGACCCCTGGTGTGTAGGCACGGGATAGGTCATCTCGAGTTTTAAGTGGCACCTTTGATCTGACCTCAATCTTGCCACCTAAGTGAAGTAAGAAGGTGCGATCTGAAACCTTACGAACATTTAAATTAGGATTTTTTGATATTGCCTCAGTTATTAATTGAGCATGATCGGCATCAATTGCATCACAGGTAACATCGATTACAACTCGATCTAAAACAGATTCAACAACATCTAGTGCGGTAATTGAAGCACCTGCTGCTGAAATTACTTGCGTTATCTCAGATACTGGTTGCGAAGAGGCTGGTCCATCAACACGGATTGTGATTCCATAACCAGGGCTTGTACTTGCCATTTAAACTACACCGTAGAGACGATCTCCAGCATCACCTAAGCCAGGAACGATATAACCCTTCTCATTTAATCTCTCATCTAGGGCGCCAGTTACTAATTTTAATTGTAATTTAGAGGATGCAAATGCTTTCTCAAGAACAGCAATACCTTCCGGAGCTGCCAAGATACAGATCGCTGTTATATCTATTGCCCCCTTTGCGGCCAAAAACTCTATTGCAGATACCAATGTGCCACCGGTAGCAAGCATTGGATCTAATATGTAACACTGACGATTAGTTAAATCCTCAGGTAATCTATTTGCATATGTAGTTGCCTTTAAAGTTTTCTCATCCCTTACCATTCCCAAAAAGCCAATCTCAGCAGTTGGTATTAGGCGCGACATTCCCTCAAGCATGCCAAGTCCTGCTCTAAGTATTGGCACAACTACAGGTTTAGGTTTTGTTAGCTGCGCACCTTGTGCCGTTGCAACAGGTGTTTTTACAGTTACTGGTTTGGTCTTAACCTCACGCATTGCCTCATAGGCAAGTAGTGTGACAATCTCTTCGGTAAGACGCCTAAAGGTTGGCGAATCTGTTTTCTCATCCCGCAGCACCG
>Ga0214921_10011523_pt1 | contig 10732 bp, 8 predicted proteins | sample LL1505_MetaG_FD_177992 | JGI IMG/M metagenome (GOLD analysis project Ga0214921, IMG submission 177992) | Freshwater microbial communities from Lake Lanier, Atlanta, Georgia, United States - LL-1505 | ecosystem: Environmental > Aquatic > Freshwater > Lake | place: USA: Georgia | collected 2015-05-28
ATGCCCTGCAGGGCATTGACCTTAACCAATTGAAGTTAGGAGCTCCCCATGAATGCACCCGTCCCTCAAGGAATCGGGCTGAATGCCCCGTCTTTTGTGAAAAACGCCAAGCTCATCGCTTGGGTCGCCGACATGGCGGCCTTGTGCAAACCCGCCGCAGTCCACTGGTGTGACGGCAGCGAGGCCGAGTACCAACAACTCTGCCAAGTGCTGGTGAACGCCGGCACTTTCAAGAAACTCAACCCCGCCAAGCGCCCCAACTCCTTCCTAGCCTGCTCCGATCCCACGGACGTGGCGCGGGTGGAAGACCGCACCTACATCTGCTCTGAACACAAAGAGCATGCTGGCCCCACCAACAACTGGATGGCCCCCGCCGAGATGCGCCAAACCCTGCAACCGCTGTTTGACGGCTGCATGGCCGGCCGCACCATGTACGTGGTGCCCTTCTCCATGGGCCCCTTGGGCAGCCCGATCGCCCACATCGGCATTGAACTGTCTGACAGTGCCTATGTGGCGGTCAACATGAAAATCATGACCCGCATGGGTCAAGCGGTGTATGACGTGCTGGGCGAGAACGGCGAATTCGTGCCCTGCGTGCACACCGTGGGAGCGCCTTTAAAAGCCGGTGACCAAGATGTCAGCTGGCCGTGCAACAAAACCAAATACATCGTGCACTACCCCGAGACCCGCGAAATCTGGTCTTACGGCTCCGGCTACGGCGGCAATGCGCTGTTGGGCAAAAAATGCTTCGCGCTGCGCATCGCCTCCAACATGGGCCGCGACCAAGGCTGGCTGGCCGAGCACATGCTCATCTTAGGCGTGACCAACCCCGAAGGCAAAAAGTACCACGTGGCTGCGGCCTTCCCCAGCGCTTGTGGCAAAACCAATTTCGCCATGTTGATCCCACCTGCGGGCATGCCCGGCTGGCAGGTCACCACCATCGGTGACGACATCGCCTGGATCAAACCCGGTGCCGATGGCCGTCTGCGCGCCATCAACCCCGAGGCCGGCTACTTTGGCGTGGCGCCTGGCACCAACACCTTGACCAACCCGAACTGCATGGCCAGCTTGGACCGTGACGTGATCTTCACCAACGTGGCCTTGACCGACGACGGCGATGTGTGGTGGGAAGGCATGAGCGACGCGCCTGCGCATTGCATCGACTGGCAGGGCAAAGACTGGACTCCCGCCATTGCCAAAGAAACTGGCGCCAAAGCCGCCCACCCCAACGCCCGTTTCACCGTGGCCGCCACCAACAACCCGGCGCTGGACAGCGCCTGGGACGACCCTGCAGGTGTGGCGATTGACGCTTTCATCTTCGGCGGACGCCGCTCCACCACCGTGCCCTTGGTCACCGAAGCACGCAACTGGGTGGAAGGCGTGTACATGGCCGCCACCATGGGCTCAGAAACCACCGCCGCCGCCGCCGGTCAGCAAGGCGTGGTGCGCCGCGACCCTTTCGCCATGCTGCCCTTTGCCGGGTACAACATGAGCGACTATTTCCAACATTGGTTGAAGCTGGGCCAGCAGTTGCAAGCCAGCGGTGCCAAGCTGCCCGCCATTTACTGTGTCAACTGGTTTCGCAAAGGCGGAGACGGCAAGTTCGTCTGGCCAGGTTATGGCGAGAACATGCGCGTGTTGAAGTGGATGATCGACCGCATTGAAGGTTCAGCCACAGGTGCTGAGAACGTGTTTGGTATCAGCCCCAGCTATGGCGAACTCAACTGGAATGGCTTGAATTTCACGGCCGAACAATTCAACACGGTCACCCATATCGACAAAGCCGCATGGCAAACCGAGTTGGGCCTGCACGAAGAATTGTTCCGGCAACTGGCTCACCATCTGCCGGCTGAACTGCCCGCCACCAAAGCGGCTATTGCAAATCGACTAGCCGCTTAAACTGGCGTGCCTGCTGGCGCTCACCCGCTGCGCCAGCTGCACATACTCGGCCACCGCCACCTCTTCGGCGCGGCGCTGTACGTCAAAGTCCGCGGCCACACCTCGTTCCTGCAGCCATTTGCCTAAGGTGTGCCTGAGTAATTTGCGGCGCTGGCTGAAAGCCACTTGCACCAACTCACTGAGCAAGGCCACAGACAGTGGTGCGGGCTGGGCATGCGGCGTCATGCGCACCACCGCGCTGTCTACCCGCGGTGGCGGATCAAACGCCATGGGGCCAACTTCCACCACCATTTCCATGGCGTAACGCCATTGCAGCATCACGCTCAAACGCCCATACGCCGCGCTGGATGGGGCGGCCACCATGCGCTCGACCACCTCTTTTTGCAGCATGAAGTGCTGGTCTTGGATCACCGCCACATGGTCAAGCAAGTGAAACAAGATGGGGGTGGAGATGTTGTAGGGCAAATTGCCGACAACGCGCAGGGACTGCGTACCCAAGCCCGCAGCCACTGCCGTGATGTCAACTTTGAGCACATCCGCTTCATGCACAGTCAACTGTTTGTGTTGTCGCAACCGTACCGCCAGATCGCGGTCTAACTCAATCACTTGCAGATGGCCAAGGCGTTCGACCAATGGCTGGGTCATGGCCGCTAGGCCTGGGCCAATCTCCACCATCGCTTGCCCAGGCTGCGGGTCAATGGCGTCCACTATCTCTGCAATCACAGGCTTGTCGGTCAAAAAGTGCTGACCAAAGCGCTTGCGGGCTTGGTGTTTCACTTATTGCGGGGTTTCGCGGTATTCGACAAAGGCGCGGCCGCGTACCTCGCGTTCCCAGTTCTTATAGGCTTCTTCAAACTTTTTCTCACGCAAAATGTTGCGCACCAAGTCTTGTTGTTCGCGCAAACTCAGCGGCGCTTCGCGCCTCTCAAGCACTTGTATCAGATGCACACCAAAGCGCGAAACCAGCGGGTCGCCCACCTGACCCGGGGCCAGCTTGGCCATGGCATCCTCAAATTCGGGCACCATCATGCCGGGGTTGGCCCAGCCTAAATCCCCGCCTTGGTTGGCACTACCGTCTTGCGAATGCTCCTTGGCAAGGGCCTCAAACTCTGCTGTACCAAGTTCGATCTTGCGCTTAAAACCAGCCAATTGCGCACGCGCTGCATCTTGGCTGAGGTTGCCGCCTGGGCGCAGCAAAATATGCCTTGCGCGGGTTTGGATCACAGTGGCGGGCAAGGCGTCCGCGCTGCGTCTTTCCAGCAATTTCAATAGATGGAAACCGGCGGCCGAGCGAAGTGGTCCAGCCAACTGGCCCACAGCGGCGTCTTTGATGGCGTCGACAAACAAGCTGGGGTAGCGGCTGGGAGGGCGCAAACCCAAGACGCCGCCATTGCTGCGATCTGCGGCGCTGGAAAACTGCGCAGCCAATTTTGAAAAATCTTCACCGGCTTTGAGTTTTCGCATCACTTCGTCGGCTTTGGTCAGTTGCTTGGCCACATCGTCCGCACTGGCGTTTTCGGGCAAAGAAAACAAGATGTGGGCAATATTGATGTCGGCATTGGGGTTGGCCGCGTTACTTCGCTCTTGCAAAAACGCATCGACTTCAAAATCTTGAATCTTGATGCGGGCATTGACCTCGCGCTCGCGTACCTTTTGGAGCAATATTTGACGACGGACTTGGGTGCGGTATTGTTCCCAAGACAAGCCTTGCTCTTGCAAACGTTCCTGTAGCTGTTGAATGTTCAGTTGATTGCGTTGCGCCGTTTTTTCGATGGCCTTGTCCAGCTCATCTGCGCTGATTTGCATCCCATATTGCTTGGCAACGCCTATTTGCGCCGCCTCGTCAATCAAGGTTTCCATGGCTTCCATCAACAAATTGCTGCGGCCCAGTTTGGCGGCTGCAGGGTCGGCCATGGCAGCAAGCCGTGTGACTTCTTGGTTGGTGATAGGCTCGTTATCAACCACCGCCACGATAAAGTCTGAAGCACGCGAAACCTCTTTGGAGGCCAAGGCGGGAGGCGGGGTGCGCACACTCAAACCGGCGCCGGCGCCTCCAGGCGAGGGCTTGAGGGTTTGAGACATGGCCAAACAAGCACCCGCACAGCAGAGGCAGGCTGCCAAACTGCGAAATACACGAAATAAACGAGTCATAGAAAAATCAGTCATATTGGCCAAATCGGCTGGGTGTTTGGTGCTGGTTTTCACGCAAGTTTTGGTAACGTGGGATATTGTTCTTCAACGATGACACGGGGTTGATGCCTACCCGGGAAAAATCGTTGAACTCCAATTGGAACATCAAGCGACTGTTGGGGCTGTCGGTCAAGGACACTTGGCTGCGCGAGACCACCACGCGACCCACCCAACACCCCGCGTCGTACTCCAAACCCGTCAGGGTTTCAATGAAGCGCTTCTCCAGCATGCTGTAGTTACCCCGACCCACAGTGAACCAGCGCTGCTCGCCCAAACCACGTCCGCGTCCATTATCGACACCACGGTCACCCCACAAGTCGTTAAGCGGCCATTGCCAAGCCATGTCCAGGGTGGTGGCAACAGAACGCTGGTAGCGGTAAGACGCGGTCACGACACGGTAGCTGCTGGGGTTGTAACGCGTGCCCACCGATGAGCGCTCGGAAATCGCCTTCTCTGGGTTGTATTGCACGATGCTGTCAAGCGCCCAGCGTGGCGTTAAATAGGTGCTGGCGCCCAACAAGATATCGCTGTAGCTGTCTGTCAAAGGCGTGTCTGTGGGTGTGAGCAACACTTTTTGGTCTTTGAAGCGAAAGCGCTGCGCCAACGCAAACTTGGCACCCTCACCACCCGTTTCAGGGTTGATCAACCGGGATGTGGCACCCACGGTCAAAGTCCGGCTGTCGGAAATGCGGTCCTGACCAGAGAAAGCATTCTCGGTAAAGATGGTGGCAAAGTTAAAGTCGTTAAAGCCAGTATCGTAGTTAGGCAGATCGCTTTGGGCACGGTAAGGCGTGTTGACAAAATAAGCCCGCGGCTCCAAAGTTTGCGTCCAATCTGTGCCAAACCATTGGCTTGGTCGCTCAAACACCACGCCGCTGTCAATGCTGAAGCTTGGCACGGTGACGCTGGCATTGTTGCTGGCTGTGCTGGTGCCGTAGATACCTTTGTAGGTTTCGTCATATTGGTATTGGCGGGTTTGCAGCATCAGCTTAGGTGTGACGTAGCCATAAGGCAAATAGTGGGGAGCGCTGACTTGGGTGAGTAAAACAAAGCGCTGAGCGTTGGGTTGATTGCAATACTGACTCCTTGCATAGACGCTGCAATACCAAAGTCTGTCCGCGCTGAAGCGGGTGGCTTCGCCGCCCACCGACAAATCCAAGCCTCCCACATCCGCACGCAAGTAATTGGCATTGATCTGTGGCAAGCGGTTAAAGGGAGGCGCTATTGGGGAGTTGACGTCTTGCAACGTTTGGTACTGGGTGACACTGGTAGAGGTAGAAAATGTACCGTTGGCCCAACCCAAAGTGGCAGAAGACGGCAATAAGCGTTGCGTTAAGGGTCCGCCCGCGACGGTAGAGAAATCTTTCCAGTAATCAGCGTCACTGACTCTATTGATATTAAAGCCAAACCCTATGGGCTGTCGGGTATCTGACCACCCATTGTGTTGGTGCGAATAGCCCCAGCGAGATTTACCACGCAAAGAGTCATAAGGCATGACATTGAGTTTGGCCACGCCGTCAAATGGCGGGCTGGGAATTTTGCGCTCAAGGTAACGAAACTCACTGTCAAACCGCGTGCCGCGCTTGGCCATCGAGGTGGTGGTCACTGTCAGGTCGCGGTTAGGCGCCAAATTCACGTAGTAGGGCAAACTGGCTTCAACGCCGCCTTTGTTGTCGATCGCAAAAGCGGGGGGCAAAAAACCCGACTTACGCTGGGCACTCAAAGGAAAGCTAAAGGAGGGTATGGGCAACAAAGGCACATTCATAAAGCGCAGAACACCATTTTCAGCCACGCCCTCATTCAAGTCATTGTCAAAGTTGATTTTTTCTGCTTGGACCATCCAGTCAGGCAACCATGAGGGGCCGGGTTTGCGGGTACAGGTGGTGTAGGTAGCTTTCTTGGCCACCGCATGCTTGTCGTCAATAAAGTCAATACGCTCAGCTTTGCCATGGCCTTCTGAGCGCAAAAAGGTGTAAGACGGGTTAAGGAAAAAACCGCTGAACGCATCGACTTGCAAGTCAAGCAAACTTCCTTGGTAGCGGTTGCCGCCGCGGTTCATGTACACATTGCCGCTGGCACGGGCGCGGTCGTCGGGCTGGTAATAGTCAATGCTGTCAGCCTGAATCAAGGTGTCCGCTTTGCGCAGCACGCTGTTGCCTTGTAAGGATGTATCCAGATCGGTTCGGCCGGTAATAAAGTCGCTTTGCACAAAGGTAGGGAGCTGGTTGCGCATTTGCGGCGTCCAACGCTCCATCAGCCCCGTGCTGGGCTTGAGTTTGAGCGAGGGCTCTCCTTCTTGCGCAAAAGCGGACGCGCACACCAAGGCCGCGCAGCACCCTAGGCTGGTGAACACCGACAATAGAAAATTCTTGCGCATGTAAGAAGACTGGGCTGCCCGAGAGCGCTGTTTGTAGAATTTAGATTATCCATGAGCCCATCTACCCAAGACTTTACTGCCGACCATGCCCTGACATCGGCGATTCAACTGCTGGGTTGGCCCCAAGCTTCTCGCGCCCAAGCTTTTGCCCATTGGCTTGAATCTGTGTCAACGACACACCAACTCCGGCCAGCAACTGTGCGTGCGGCCAGTGCAGACGCCAGCTTTCGGCGTTACTTCAGGGTCGATACCCCTGAGAGCAGCTTGATCATCATGGACGCACCCCCTGACAAGGAAAACAGCCAGCCCTTTGTGGAAATTGCTGCTTTGATGCATGCAGCCGGCTTGTTGGTGCCTAAAGTGCTGGCTTGGGACGCTGACCAAGGTTTTATGCTGCTCGACGATCTTGGTCAAAACACCATGATGCAAGCACTTGACCAAGGTCACACTGAGCGCAATGCGGTTTTGTTTGGCAGGGCGCTGGATGCCCTGTTAACTTGGCAGCAAGCTTCCCGCGCGGATGTGTTGCCTCCGTATGACGCCGCGTTGCTGCAGCGTGAGTTGCAATTGTTCCCCGACTGGTACGTCGCTCAATACCGTGGCAAAACCTTGGACACGGCCCAAGCGCTAGCGCTTCAAAACAGTTTCTCCCTGCTGGTGACCCATAACTTGGCGGCTCCCATGGTGTTTGTACACCGCGACTTTATGCCGCGCAACCTGATGATGCCCTGGGACCCCCAAGAGCCACGCTTGGGCGTTCTAGACTTTCAAGACGCGGTCTTTGGCCCAATTACCTACGACATTGCCAGCCTGATGCGAGACGCCTTCATCAGCTGGGAAGAAGATTTTTGTTTGGATGTAACAGTTCGCTATTGGGAGAGGGCTCGCGCCCTTGGGATGCTCTACCACGACGGTTGGCACAGCGATTTCGGCGCGTTTTACCGCTCGGTGGAATGGATGGGCTTGCAAAGGCATTTGAAGGTGGCTGGCATTTTTGCTCGGCTGACCCTGCGCGATGGCAAACCCAAGTATTTGGCGGATACGCCACGCTTCATTGCTTATATCCGCGCCACTTGCAGTCGCTACCGAGAACTGACCCCTCTTTTACGGTTGATTGACGACATCGAAGGCCACCAAGCGGTCAGCGGTTTTGCTTATGGACGGGTATAGGCGAGGTGCCACGCTTTTTCTGCTCACACCCTCTGCAAGTCGGCTTGTCTTTGGATTTACCTGCCGACACCAGCCGCCACATCCAAGTTTTGCGCTTGCAACCTGGCGCGGCCATCGCTTTGTTTGACGGCCGCGGTGGTGAGTACACGGCCTGCATCCTACAAATGGGACGCCACACCGTTGCTGCACGCATAGACCGCCACCAGGCCTTAGAGCGCGAAAGCGCTGTCTACAGCCACGTGGTGATAGGTATGCCGGCCAATGAGCGCATGGATTGGTTGGTGGAAAAAGCCACCGAACTGGGTGTTGCGCGCATCACCCCGCTTTTGACGGCCCATGGGGTGTTGCGGCTGAATGCCGAAAGAGCGCTTAAGCGCCAGTTGCACTGGCAAGGGATTGCACAAGCAGCTTGCGCGCAGTCGGGCCGTAACACCCTGCCTCAGATTGATGTACCGCAAAGCTGGACTGCATGGTTCAACACCGTTCCCCACGATGAAACACAAGCTCGCTGGATGTTGTCCTTGTCGGCTGCGTCAACGCCGTTGAATACGGGTCTTGAAGTTAAACGGGTGGTTTTGCTGAGTGGTCCGGAAGGGGGCTTGAGCCATGACGAAGAAGCACAAGCGCTAGAGCGCGGTTTCGTCGCGGTCAGTCTGGGTGCACGGGTGTTGCGTGCTGAAACCGCCCCACTGGCTGTGCTGTCACGCTGGATTTAAAGGGCGTAACGGTTATCTAACCACGCCAACAGCTTGGCTAGCACCAATGCTTTTTCAGGGTCATTGAAAATTTCGTGGTACATCACATTAAAGCAATGCGACTGAACCACCTGTGCCGGTGCTAAGCGCGCAAATTCGGCACTCGCTTGCGGCAACACCAACTGGTCTTGACCGGCATAAAGTAGCAAAGTAGGCATGGACCACGCGCTGGCCTGAGCCACAGTTTGGGTGCCTTCTTTCAATATCCACGCTGCCAATCCTGCTGAAATTTGACGATGCACCAAAGGGTCTTCCACATAAGCGCGTACCACCTTTGCGTCACGGGCGACCCAAGCGGATTTCACGCCATTGTCAACGCGGATATGCGGAAACAGCTTGGGCAAGGTTGCCAGTAGCAGTTTTTGAATGATGTTGGTTTGTGCGCCCAAGGCGGGTGAGCTCATCACCAAGGCGTCGATGTGCGGCAATTCGTTGGCCACTGCGCGCGCAGCAATCAAGCCACCCATGCTGTGGCCTAAGAGCACCATGGGTGCGGGCGTCATGGTGCGTACATGCTCGATGACAAAGTGGGCATCGTCTAGCAACTGAAAAGACGAAAGTAAATTGCCACGCAAGCCACTGGATAAACCGTGGCCGTGGTGGTCATAGCCAAAAACCACATAGCCTGCCGCCTGCAAAGCGCTGGCAACGTGTCCGTAACGACCCATGTGTTCACCCAAGCCATGCAGCAACAAAATAGCTGCACGTGCGTTTTCGGGTGCGTTAGGCCAAGCATAAAAGGCCAGCGTTTGCTCGCCATGATCGAGCATAGTGACCTGGGGTTTTTGGGCCGCTTGGTCGGCAATTGAGGACATGGAGACTTAAAGAGTGGGAGCGGCTAATTTGAACACAGCGGTTGCTGCTCTGGCATTGGGCCACCACCGCACCACGCCATCGTCTTGCAAGCCAAAGGCATCCTTGATGTGCAACTGCGTGTTTTTCGCCAGCGCCAAAAAATCCGCAAAGGTGGCGACCCGTATATTGGGTGTGTCATACCACTGGTAGGGCAATTTGCGCGTGACCGGCATATAGCCCTGCAAAACACTTATCCGGTTGGGCCAATGGGCAAAGTTGGGGAAGGTGACAATGCCCAAACGACCCACACGCACGGTTTCTTGCAACATGGTTTGCGCATTACGCAGGTGTTGCAGTGTGTCTATTTGCAGAACCACATCAAAACTTTGGTCACCAAACATGGCCAAGCCTTGGTCCAGGTTGAGCTGAATCACGTTCACCCCTTGCTTGACACAGGCCAGCACATTGGCGTCATTGATTTCCACACCATAGCCCGAACAGCCATGGTGCTGCTGTAGGAATGCCAACAAAGCACCATCGCCACAGCCCAGGTCTAATACTCTGCTGCCATAGGGCACCATGCGTTGTATGGCGTCGCGCAATACGAGGTTCATGCGTCTGCCCCCAAGTGGATGCGGTCGAAATATGCGCGCACCAGCGATAAGTAGCGCGGGTCGTCCAATAAAAAAGCGTCGTGGCCATGAGGCGCATCAATTTCAGCGTAACTGACTTGGCGCTTATTGGCCACCAAGGCTTGTACCATTTCACGGCTACGGGCGGGGGCAAAACGCCAGTCGGTGGTGAAGCTGACCAATAAAAACTGAGCGCTGGCTTGCGCCAGAGCCTGTGTGAGTTGGCCCTTAAAGGCGCTTGCCGGATCAAAATAATCCAAAGCTCGGGTTATCAGCAAATAGGTGTTGGCGTCAAAGTACTCGCTGAACTTGTCGCCTTGGTAGCGCAAATAGCTTTCGATTTGAAACTCGATCTCTTGGGTGCTGTATTTGAAAGATTCACCGTCTTGCAACATCCTGCCGAATTTGGTGTTCATCACATCATCACTGAGGTAGGTGATGTGTCCCAGCATTCGGGCAATGCGCAAGCCCCGTTTGGGTACCACCCCATGGGCATAAAAATGACCGCCGTGAAAGTCGGGGTCCGTGGTGATGGCGCGACGCGCAACTTCATTGAATGCAATGTTTTCTGCATTCAAATTGGGGGCGCTGGCAATCACCACCGCATGCCTAACACGTTCAGGGTATTGCAAACTCCAACTCAAAGCCTGCATCCCGCCTAAGCTGCCACCCATCACAGCCGCCAGTTGATCTATGCCCAAATGGTCAAGCAACCTGGCTTGTGAATTGACCCAGTCTTCCACCGTCACCACCGGAAAATCTGCGCCGTAAATCCGTCCTGTGGTTGGGTTGTGGTGCATGGGCCCCGTGGAGCCAAAACACGAACCCACATTGTTTACACCAATCACAAAAAAACGGTTCGTGTCTACCGGCTTTCCCGGGCCAATCATGTTGTCCCACCAGCCTTCGCTTTT
>Ga0214921_10011525_pt1 | contig 10731 bp, 10 predicted proteins | sample LL1505_MetaG_FD_177992 | JGI IMG/M metagenome (GOLD analysis project Ga0214921, IMG submission 177992) | Freshwater microbial communities from Lake Lanier, Atlanta, Georgia, United States - LL-1505 | ecosystem: Environmental > Aquatic > Freshwater > Lake | place: USA: Georgia | collected...
ACGCACTCGCGTTCTGCATGTACGCGCTTCAAATGTGCGGGCATCCAGAACGCGAGTGCGTTGAACAGCATCGTCAACAGCGACACGCCGAAGGTGTGCGGCAGATAGAACGCGGCATGACGGCGCATCTGCGCGATGACCGCGGCAAACGGCGGGCTTTGCGGCGCCGCACCGCGACGTTCCGGCTCGCGCAAGGTGAGCAGCCACAGCGCCACCAGGATGCCGGGAGGGCCGAGCAGCAGAAACGGCGCTTGCCACGAGCGCACTTCGCCGACGAGCGGCAGCAGCACGGTGGGTGATTCGCCGATGGCTTGCACCAGCAGGCCGGTGATCATGGTCGCCGCACCGATGCCGAAATAGATGCCCATGGAAAACAGCCCGAGCGCGCGACCACGTTTTTCGGGCGGAAAATAGTCGGCGAGCAGCGAGTACGCGACGGGCGTGAGCGCGGCTTCGCCGACGCCGACGCCGACGCGGGCCAGGAACAGGCCGAGGTAGTTGCTCGCGCGTCCGCAGAGCGCGGTCATCACCGACCAAAGAAATACGCCACCGGCGACGATGTTGCGCCGGTTGCCGGTGTCCGCCCAGCGCCCGATGGGCCAAACGCCGAGTACCGTGTAGCAGATCGCGAACGCGAGCCCGTGCAGCAAACTGACTTGCGTGTCGTCGAGTGCGAGATCCGCTTTGATCGGCGTGACCAGCATGGAGAGGATCTGCCGATCGAGGTAGGAGAACAGGTAGGCGACGTTCAGGACCAGGACCGCATACCAGGCGGTGCGGGGTGCGGGCCAGGGCGTGTCGATCGAGTCGGGCGCGGAGTGCTGCATGGGATCGATGGATGCGCGATCAAAAATTGGGCGAGGGTGGCAGAGGCTGGCCGTACGGCGCGAGTTCAGGCGGCAGGATCGGGCGGTGCGGCGGATCCCAGCTGAACGGTTTTTTGACGGTGTCGAAAGTGTTCACCAGCGGGCCGTTGATCGTGCGCACGAACAGGTTGTAGCCGGTGTCGGTGCCGGCCGGGCCGTGATACATGTTCTCGCGCCACCAGCAATAGCCGCCGCGTTGCATGCGACCGAGGTCGCCCCACACGTAATCGCCCTCGAGGGTGTAGAGCTCTTCGACCATCGGATGCGTCCATTGCGGCTTCGCCATGCCGGGCGGCACGCGATGCGGCGGCGAGCAATAGAGAAAACTCGTCTCGCCGGTGTAGGGGTCGGTGCGCAGCGGCTTGATGGCGACGCCTTTGGAGAGTTGCGGATCGACGAGCCCCGGGTCCCAATCCATCTCGAGCGGGTTCACGTACGCGACCAAAAGTTTGGCGTCGAAGTCGCCGCCCGCGCCCGTGCCCTTGCGGGGTGCGCCGTAGAACATCGTCAGCAGGACCGCGCCGTGCGTGCTCCGTGCGCGATCGCGCCGGAATCCCGCCGGCAGGAACCCGTAGGTGTGTTTTTCGTAACGGTGACCGTTGATCTCGATCGCGCCGTCCAGCACCAGAAATTCTTCATGCGTCGCGAGGTGTTCGGCCGCGGTGCGCGCCCAGCCGGCCGGATAGCGCACGATGCAGGTCGAACTCGCGTCGGTGTCGTCGAGACTCAACAATTTGTGTTCGACGTCGGGTCGGGCGTCGCCATGCAAACCCTGCGACCAGGGAAGCATCTGGGCTTGGACGAACATGATGTGCGGGCGGGCCATGCGAGTCTCCGGCGACTGATTTTCGGTGCGGGCTAGTGTAAGCGCGGGTCGTGCCCGACGTCGCAGTCGTTTCGGCATGAGTCCATGCGTTAGTCTTGGGTCCCATGGTTTTGACGCTCGATCACGTCGGCTACGTCGACCGCTCCCTGCAGCGCCTGCAGGACCGCTACACGCGCTTGGGTTTTGCGCTCACCACGCCGCGCGCCCTGCAAACGCCGGATGCGGCGGGCGGCGTGCGCGATCTCGGCCAGACGAGCTGCCACGCGGTTTTCAAGACCGGCTATCTGGAGCTCACGGCGGTCCACGCGCCGACGCCCGATCACCACCTCGCGCCGTGGCTGCACGGGTTGCCTCGCCTTGCGATCCTTGCGTTCGGCAGCAGCGACGCGAACGAGTCGCAGGCGCGCGCCGCCGCGCAAGGCCTTGCGGTCGGGGCGGTGGCCGAGGCGAGTCGGCGCATCGAGTACGGCGCACGCCGCGGCACGGCACGATTTCGTTGGTGGGCGGTCGACGCGGCCGACAGTCCGGAAGCCCTCGTCTGCGTCGTGCAGCACCGCGATGCGGATCTCGTCTTTCAGCCCGAAGTGCAGACGCATCCGAACGGTGCGCAGGGCCTCTTCGCACTCGAGTGGACGCTGCCCGAGTCGCGCTACGCCGCGGCGCTCGATGTCTATGCGCGGTTGTGTGCGCTGGCGCCCGAGCGGCAGGCCGACGGCAGCGTGCAGTTTCTTTTGCAGGGTGGGCGTTTGCGGTTGCGGCGCGGCGCGGCGTTCGCGTGCGCAGTGGTCATCGGCGTCGATGATCTCGAGCGTGCGCGCGAGTGTCTGCAGCGTGGCGCGGTCCCGCATACGCAGACCACCGAGGAGCTCGAGATCGGCGCCGAGGCAGCCGGAGGCGCGGCACTGCGGCTTCGGGTCGTGTATCCTCGCGAGTCGCAAATTCTAGGGAAATAACGGCTTTTCACATGGACGAGCGCTACGAACCGGCCGCGATCGAGCGGGCCGCACAACGCCACTGGAACGATCGCCGCAGTTTCGCCGCGCAGGAAGACCCCGCGCGCGCGAAGTTCTACTGCCTGTCGATGTTCCCGTATCCGTCGGGCCGTCTGCACATGGGGCACGTGCGCAACTACACCATCGGTGACGTGCTGTCGCGTTTCGCGCGCATGCAGGGGCGCAACGTGTTGCAGCCGATGGGTTGGGATGCGTTCGGATTGCCCGCAGAGAATGCGGCCATGGCCAATGGCGTCGCGCCGGCCAAATGGACGCGCGACAACATCGCCTACATGAAAAAGCAGTTGCAGGCGCTCGGCTTCGCGATCGACTGGGAGCGCGAGATCGCCACCTGCGACCCCGCCTACTATCGCTGGAACCAGTGGTTGTTCCTGCGCATGCGTGAACGAGGCATCGCCTACAAAAAAACCGGTGTCGTGAACTGGGATCCGATCGATCAGACCGTGCTCGCCAACGAACAGGTGATCGACGGCCGCGGCTGGCGCACGGGTGCGCTGGTCGAGAAGCGCGAAATCCCGATGTATTACCTCAACATCACCGCCTACGCGGACGAGTTGCTCGGTGACCTCGCCACGCTCGAGGGTTGGCCCGAGCGCGTGAAGACCATGCAGGCGAACTGGATCGGGCGCAGCGAAGGCGCCGAGATCGCGTTTCCGCTCGCCGACGATGCGCGCGGCGTGCTGCAGGCCGCAGGCGGCGAGTCCGCCGCGCTCAAAGTATTCACCACCCGCGCCGACACCGTGTTCGGCGTCACGTTCATGGCGATCGCCGCCGAACATCCGCTCGCGCTCGCCGCCGGTGCGCGCGATCCGGCGCTGCAGGCATTCATCGACGAATGCCGTCGCGGCAGCACCATGGAGGCCGATGTCGCCACCATGGAAAAGAAGGGTCGTCGCACCGGTCTGCACGTGCTGCATCCTTTCACCGGCAAGCCGGTCGAAGTGTGGGTCGCGAATTACGTGTTGATGGGCTACGGCGAAGGCGCGGTGATGGGCGTGCCGGCGCACGACGAACGCGACTTCGCGTTCGCATTGCAGAACGGCATCGACATCGTCGGCGTGATCCGCTCGGCGAGCGGCGCCTACGAGCACGTCGTCGCGCCCTGGATCGAGGGCTACGGCGAGCCTGGCATCGTCGTGAACTCGGGCGAGTTCGACGGGCTCGAATCGAAAGCCGCCGTCGATGCGATCTGCGCGGCGCTCGAGAAAAAATCGCTCGGTCGCAAGCGCGTGCAATTCCGTTTGCGCGACTGGGGAATTTCCCGCCAAAGATATTGGGGTTGCCCGATCCCGCTCATCCACTGCGAGCACTGCGGCGAAGTGCCGGTGCCCGATGCGCAGCTGCCGGTCGTGTTGCCCGAAGATCTCGTGCCGGATGGCAGCGGCAACCCCTTGGCCAAAAACGCTTCGTTCTGGAGAGTCGAGTGCCCGACTTGCGGCAAGCCCGCACGACGCGAAACCGACACCATGGACACTTTCGTCGATTCGTCCTGGTACTTCCTGCGCTACGCGAGTGCGGATTGCGACAGCGGTGCGGTCGATGCGCGCGCGGCCTACTGGTTGCCGGTCGATCAGTACATCGGCGGCATCGAGCACGCGATTCTGCATCTGCTCTATTCGCGCTTCTGGACCAAAGTCATGCGCGACCTCGAGCTCGTGACCTTGCGCGAGCCGTTCGCGAATCTTTTGACGCAGGGCATGGTGCTCAACCACATCTATTCGCACCAACCTTCGGAAGGACGACGGGCGTATTTCAACCCGCTCGACGTCGACGTCGAGGAGCGCGCCGACGGCAAGCACTACATCGCGACCCGCGACGACGGTTCGAAACTCGAAGTGCAGTACGACGGGCTCGGCACGATGTCGAAGTCCAAGAACAACGGCGTCGATCCGCAGAGCCTGGTCGAAAAATACGGCGCCGATACGGCGCGTCTGTTCATGATGTTCACCGCGCCGCCCGAGCAGTCGCTCGAGTGGTCGGATGAAGGCGTGCAGGGTGCGTTCCGCTTCATCCGCAGGCTTTGGAAGGCGGTGTACGACCACGTCGGTGCCGGCGCGGGGACGACGCTCGAGCGCGCGACCTTGACGGCCGCGCAGAAGGATCTGCGACGCATCGCCCATCAGACGCTCGCCAAGGTCACCGACGACATCGGGCGTCGCCGCACCTTCAACACCGCCGTCGCCGCGGTGATGGAACTTTTGAACGCCGTGGGCAAGTTCGAAGACCGCTCGCCGCCGGGCAGGGCGGTGGTGCAGGAGGCGCTCGAGATCGCCGTGATCACGCTGTCGCCGATGGTGCCGCACGTCTGCCACGCGCTCTGGCACGAACTCGGACACGCCGAAGCGTTGATCGACGTACGCTGGCCGCAGGCCGACGCGGAGGCGCTCGCGCAAGATGCGATCACGCTCGTGGTGCAGGTGAACGGCAAGTTGCGCGGCCAGATCACGGTCGCCGTCGATGCCGACGAGGCGACGGTGCGTGCGGCGGCGCTCGCCGAAGAGTCGGTACGCAAATTCGTGGGCGAGGCGACACCGAAGAAAATCGTCGTCGTGCCGCGCAAGCTCGTGAACGTGGTGGTGTGATGCGCGCTCTGCGTCGCCGGTTGATGCTCGCGGCGTGCGCCCTGCCGGTGCTGCTCGCCGGTTGCGGCTTTCAGCTGCAGGGACGCGCGAATCTCTCGCCGGTGCTCGCGCGCGTGCATCTGCAGGCCGACGATGCGCAAAGCGATTTTACGGCTGCGCTGCGTCGGTCGCTGCGACTCGCCGGTGCGGATATCGTCGCGGCACCGACGCCCGGCGTCCCGACCCTGCGCGTCGAGCTCGACGATTGGTCGGAACGCATCGCTTCGGTGTCCGCGCGCAACGTGCCGCGCGAATACGAGCTCACCTATCGCGTGCGTTTTGCGGTGACGCAGGACGGACAGGAACGCATCGCGAGCGAAGAGGTGTCGTTGACGCGTGACCTCTCCTTCGACGAACGACGGGCGCTCGCCAAAGAGCGCGAGCGCGAGGCCTTGCGCGCCACGCTCGCCGGAGAACTCGCCGCCGTCGTCGTGCAACGCGTGTCGAGTTTGCGTTGACCTCGATGGCGTCGGCCCCGTCGGCAGAGCGCGGTGCCGACATGATCGCGCGATTTGACGCATCTCGACTCGAGGCGCTGCGCCGCTTGCTCGAGCCGTGGGGGCTGGCCGTCTCGACGGTGCCGGCGGATGCCGAGATTCCCGGGTCTTTTTGGGGCGAGAGCGAGGCGGGCTTGAGCGGCGCCACGCTCTGGCTGCGCGCGGATACGCCGGTGCATTCGGCATTGCACGAGGCGGCGCACTACGTCTGCATGGACGCGGCGCGTCGCAGGCATCTGCACCGTGATGCCGGCGGCGATTTCGAAGAAGAGAACGCCGTGTGTTACCTGCAAATTCTTTGGGGCGCCGCTTTGCCCGGCATCGGCAGTGCGCGCGTCATGGCCGACATGGACGCCTGGGGCTACACGTTTCGTCTCGGGTCGGCGCGGGCCTGGTTCGAAGGCGAGGCCGAGTCGGCGCGCGCGTGGCTGCAGACTCGCGGCATCGTCGATGCGGACGGTCTGCCGCGCGTCAGTTCGCGTATCGATCCGTCGCTTTGACGAGTTCGCTCAGGATGCCGGCCTCGAACGCCGAATGCCCGGCGTCGCCGACGATGCGCAAATCCGCTTCCGGCCAGGCGCGGTGCAGATCCCAGGCGCTCTTCATCGGGCAGACGACGTCGTAACGACCTTGCACGATCACGCCGGGGATGTGGCGCATCTTCGGCACGTCGTCGAGCAGTTGCGTCGGCGTGCGCAGGAAGCCGCCGTTGACGAAGTAATGGCATTCGATGCGCGCGAACGCTTCGGCGAACGCGTCTTCTTCGAATTTCGCGACGTAATCCGGATTCAGGCGCAGAAAACTCGTCGCGCCTTCCCACATCGACCAGTGCTTGGCAGCCTGCGCGCGCACTGCCGCGTCGTCGCTGGTCAGACGTCGGTAGTAGGCGTGCATCATCTGGTCGCGCTCGGCAGGCGGAATCGGTTCGACGTACTTCTCCCAAAGATCCGGGAACAGCGCCGCCGTGCCGTCCGGCGTTTCGTAGAACCAGCGGAACTCCCAGGGTCGCACGAGGAATATGCCGCGCAGCACGAGTTCGGTGACGCGTTGCGGATGAGTCTGCGCATAGGCGAGGGCGAGCGTCGAGCCCCAGGAGCCGCCGAACACTTGCCAGCGCTCGATGCAAAGATGCGTGCGCAGCGCCTCGATGTCGCTGACCAGATGCCAGGTCGTGTTGTCGACGAGACTCGCGTGCGGACGGCTCTTGCCGCAACCGCGCTGATCGAACAGCACGATGCGATAGCGCGCCGGATCGAAGAATTGGCGCATGCGCGCGTCCGTGCCGCCGCCGGGGCCGCCGTGCAGGAAGACGACCGGTTTGCCATGCGGGTTGCCGCTCTCTTCCCAATAAATTTCGTGCAGGTCGGACACGCGCAGCATGCCGCTGCGGCGCGCGTCGATCGGAGGATACAGGGTGCGCAAGTCGTTCATGATGGTGCGGATGATCAGTGCGCGAGCATCGGGCCGAGCGGCGCGCCGCCGACCAGATGCACGTGCAGGTGGAACACTTCCTGGCCGCCGTCGCGGTTGCAGTTGATGATGAGACGATAACCGCTGTCGGCGATGCCGGCGCTGCGCGCGAGATCGCGGGCGACCGTGAACATGTGGCCGATCAGCGCCTCGTCGGCGTCGGCGATGTCGTTCGCGGTCGGGATCGCCTTGTTGGGTACGATCAGCAGATGCGTCGGTGCGCGCGGATGGATGTCGCGAAATGCGGTGACGCGGTCGTCCTGATAGACGATGTCGGCCGGGATTTCGCGCGCGACGATTTTTTCGAACAGCGTGGGCATGGGCGTCTCAGTATTTGTAGATTTCGATCTTCGTGCCGGCGAGCTGGTAGGCCGCGGCACCGAGTCGCGTCGTTTTGTTGTTGGTCTTCATTTTGCCGGTGATCCAGTAGGCCTCGTAGATCGAATCGAGCGCGATGCCTTTGTCCATGCGCACGTAGACGATCTGGTTGGGCGGCGGCGGCGGCACGTGGATGCAGGCGCCGAAATACGGCACGAGGAAGAACTCGGCGACCAGGCCGTCTTTGCCGACGTCGAGCGGCACGATGAAGCCCGGAATTTTGACGGTGGCGCCGTCGAGCTCCTTGTTCACCGAAAAATCGAGCACCTGCTGCGCCGCGAGGCCGCTCTCGCCGCCCAGATAATCGTGGGTCGGCGGCGGCGGGCCCGCCTGGAATTTGCTGCGCGCGTCCTGCGGGATCAGGGCGTCCCAGTCGAGTTCGCGTGCGGCGCCCGCGGGCGTCGCGACGCTCGCGGGTTTCGCCGGTGCGGCGGCGGGCTTGGGCGGCGTGACGGCGCCGGCCGTGGCCGCGACGAGCGTGAGGCAAAGAGTCGGGAGCAAATTTTTGTAGAACGGTGACATGGGATCCTCTCGATGATCGCCTCACACCCGCAGGGTGAGGCCGTCGCTCAAAGTATTGCGGTAGGCGCGCCACGCGGGCCAGCTGCCCATGAAGAGACCGGCGACGACGATCGCGCCGAGCAGCGCGGCGTCCTGCGTCGACAATCCGGTCAGCGGCAGTACGAGGCCGTAGTGTCGCTCGAGCAGCGGCGCCGCCGCGAACAGCAAGCCGTAACAGAGCGCGACGCCGGCGAGCACGCCGCTCGCGGCGAGCAGGCCCGCTTCGGTCACGAGCAGCGTGAAGATGTGTCGCGGCCGTGCGCCGACCGAACGCAAGATCGCCATTTCGCGGCGGCGTTCGTTGAGGCTCGTCAGGATGGCGGTGAGCATGCCGAGCAGACCCGCGAGCACGACGAAGCCCGCGATCACCATCAATGCCGTGTCGGCGATGCCGACCAGATTCCACAATTGGGTCAGCGCGACGCCCGGGATGATCGCCAGCAGCGGTTCGCTGCGGTATTCGTTGATGGCGCGCTGCATGGTGAAGGTCATGACTTTGCTGCGCATGCCGACCATGAAGGCGGTGATCGACTGCGGCGTGAGATCGACTTGCTCGCGTGCCGCAGACGCGCCGATGCGGGCGCCGATTGCCGGCTGGCTCGCGCCCTGAAAATCCTGGTGGATGGCGGTGATCGCCTCGAGCGGCACGTGCACCGTGCGATCGACGGGCGTGCCGGTCGGCGCGAGGATGCCGACGACGCGAAACGGTTTGTCTTTGTGCAACGCGAAACTCACGTTGCCGAGTCCGTGTGCGACCACCACCTCGCTGCCGAGTCGGTAGCCGAGCGCGCGTGCGACGTCGGCACCGAGCACGACGTCGTAGAGTGCCGCGAACGGCTTGCCTTCGGTGAACACGAGCGCACGCTCGCCCGCATAGTGATAGTGACGGAAATAGTCGTTGGTCGTGCCGAGTACGCGAAAGCCGCGATGCGAATCGCCGAGCGAAATCGGGATGGTCCAGGCGACGTCCGGATGCCGCGCGATTTTCTGGTAACTCTCCCAACTGACGTTGGCGGTCGCGTCGCCGACCCGGAACACCGAATACAGCAGCAAGTTCAGTTGTCCGGAGCGCGCGCCCACGATCAAATCGACGCCGGAGACGGTGTTGGCGAAACTCTCGCGTGCCGCGGTGCGCATTTTCTGCACGCCGAGCAGCAATGCGACGCTGACCGCGATCGCCGCCACGGTCAACAGCGCCGTGCTGCGCCGGTTGCCCAACGAGCGCAGCGCCAAAGAAAAGATCACGCCGCCACCTCGAGGGCGCGATTGATCTGCGCGAGCTGCACGGTGCGATCGAACAAACCGCCGAGCGCGAGATCGTGACTGACGAACAGCAGCGTCGCGCCCTGCGTGCCGCATTCGCGCATCAAAAGATTCAGGAAATCGGTCCGGGCGTCGGCATCGAGCGAGGACGTCGGCTCGTCGGCGATGATGATCTCGGGTTTGCCGAGCAGGGCGCGCGCCGCGGCCACGCGTTGCTGCTGACCGATCGACAGTTCGGTCACCGGCCGCGAGGCGATGTCGCGCGCGCCTAGCCCCAAGGCATCGAGCAGTCGACGCGCTTCGCCCTCGAGATCGCCATTCGGCACGCGCGCGGCACGCGCGGCGGAAAACCGGGCCGGCAAGACGACGTTGTCGAGCACGCCGAGGTACGGAATGAGATTGAACATTTGAAAAATGAACCCGAGATGATCACCGCGAAAGCGATCGCGTGCGCTCGCGCTCAAGGGCGTGATGTCGGTGCCGGCGAGTTCGATGTGACCCGAGTCGGGCTCGAGTACGCCGCCGAGCAGTCCGAGCAGCGTGCTTTTGCCGCTGCCGCTCGGACCGCGCAGGAACACGCGCTCGCCGCGTTCGATGCGAAAGTCGCGCACGTCGAGCAACGCAGGCTTGTTGGGCCAGGCGTAGGTCAACTCGCGGGCGTGGATCGCGGCAGTCATCGGGCGGATGTTAGCGCGAGCGTCGCCGGTGCGCCGGCATCAGCGCAGCGGCACCCGCGTTTCGGCGGAGGCGCCGGTCGACTGCCGCTGCAGGCCCGGCGCGACGAGATTGATTTCGACGCGCTCGACGCCCCGCAATTGCCGCAATACCCAGGGCTCGAGCCACGTGAGCGCCGCCGGCGCCGCACACTCGTAGCTCACGCGGGCCCGAAAGTCCGCGTGTTCCGCGTCGTGATCGGTTTTCCCCGCAGCATCGCGATGGCCGGCGAGCGTCGGTGGCGCATGCTGGATGCTGCGCAAGCGGCAGCGGGCTGCCGGCGGCACGCCGACCACACCGTTGCCGCGGTTGATCCAGGCCGTGGCGCTGGCGAGCGCCGCACGCTCGGCCTCGGTGCGCGGCGCATGCTCGAAGCCGACGACCTGCAAGGCGGGTGCCGACCACTCGACCACCAAGGTGCCGCCTTCGAGTGCGACGTCCAGGGTGACGCGGCCATGTTCGTGTGCGCCGTGTTGCTCGAACTCCTCGCCGACCGAGAGCGTGGGCGCGAGCATCGCGAGC
>Ga0214921_10011526_pt1 | contig 10730 bp, 9 predicted proteins | sample LL1505_MetaG_FD_177992 | JGI IMG/M metagenome (GOLD analysis project Ga0214921, IMG submission 177992) | Freshwater microbial communities from Lake Lanier, Atlanta, Georgia, United States - LL-1505 | ecosystem: Environmental > Aquatic > Freshwater > Lake | place: USA: Georgia | collected 2015-05-28
ATACTTATTATATTTTTATTCGATAAAATAATATTCTATTTTACGCATTATTTATAAAATATTATTTTTACTTAAATTTTGTTTTTATAATTTATCATTAAAACAAAATATTATTACATATTATTTTATTCTTATATAAAAATGGTTATTACATAGTCTCTATTGCATCGTCAGTACACTCTGTATTTTCAGTATCAAATGTATAACATTTTTCGTCTTGTCCATATATTTTATTTATTATTTCTGTTGGGTTTGGAGCTTTATAGATAATACATTTTCTACCTTCACATGCACACCTAAATATACATGCTAAACCTAAACCCCATATTATGCCTAATATTATTTTTGTATATTCGTTTTTTAAAAATTTTGTATCAAGATTCATTAATATATATTTATATAATATTTAAATTTATAAATAATTAATTCTTTAAAATACTAACTATAATAATTTATTTGTGACTTGTCATCAGGACATTCAGTTTCATTAACTTTATATTTATAACATGTATCATCATTATTTCTATATACTAATTTATTAACATTATCTGGTGTTGGATATTGTATAATAATTTTTTTTGGTTTTGAATATATATATGTAAAAAAAATACCTATTGCAAATGCTATAAAAAAAGCTAACGGATTTATATAATCAGTAAACTTAAACATCGTTTATTATATTATATATTTATATTAATATTTATTATTTATTATTTATTATTTATTATTTATTATTTATTATTTATTATTTATTATTAAAAAATTATCACTTTGTTATAACTGGTTCTTGAATAATCATATTTTTTGATAAAATATCATAATTATTTTCTTTTAATTCGATTAAAATATTAAGTTTTGATAATTCATTTTTTACATTCATATACATATATATTGTTTCTATCCAATTAAACCATTGTTCAATTTCATTTGAAGGTATATTATTCTCTTTCGCTATTTTATTTATTTGTGATGTTGAAGGAATACTTTTATTATTATCCTTAAAAATCTTTATTAATTTATTTTTTAAAGTCTCTTTAATCATTACTTTTATTTCTTTAAAAACTTCTTCTCTCTTTTGATAATATTTTGCTAAATTGTTTGTCAAATTAATTTTTTCTAATAGTAATTGATTTAACTCATCATAATACTCTTTATTTATTAAATCAATTGATTCTATATTTCTTTTATATATTATATATTTTTTTTTTAATGATTCAAATTCATTTCTATTATCTTCTGTAATATTATTTTTAGAATGAATTAAATCACTTATTTTATTAAGAACAATATCAATATTTTTTTTTAAATCTATATATAAAACGTTCATATTAACAAAACGTGTTGGATCTATATATATTTTTTTTGAAGGATTAGATATTTCTTCTAATACATATTTACCATTTAAATAATATTTATTATATTTTTGTTTTTTACCATTCTTTTCATAAAATATATTTAATAATTTTAAATAATTATTATAATCCACATTATTTTGTATATTTATTTGATAATCATGTTTTTCTTTAATATTTAATTTATCATCTAATATATTCATAATATATATCCTATATTATAAATAATAAAAAAAATCTTAATATTTAGTATTATATTCTTTTTGAATTATATTATTTTTTAGGTTTCATTGCGGATGTCTTTTTGGTAGAGGTGGCCTTCTTAGGTTTCATTGTAGACGGCTTTGTAGATGATTTTGTAGATGGCTTTTTTACGGAGGTGGCCTTCTTAGGTTTCATTGTGGGAGACTTTGTAGACGGCTTTGTAGATGATTTTGTAGATGACTTTTTGACGGAGGCGGCCTTCTTAGGTTTCATTGTGGGAGATTTTGTAGATGATTTTGTAGATGGCTTTTTGACGGAGGCGGCCTTCTTAGGTTTTAGTTTACCCGCACCTGTTAATAAAACTCTATCTGGATTAGTACCAGCTATAATACCTGAACCAATACCAAAATCGCTTTCACCAACATTTCTTCCAAAAATATATTCTTGCATTCCTGCACTTATATCAGTTGAAATATTTTGTGTTCCATCTGTACCTGCGTCATAAAAATGCGCCCAACCAGGCGAGGAATCAACAAATAATGGTATTTTTTCTTCACTATTAAAAGGTGCATATTCAGTTTTCATTTTTATTATAATTATTACTTCTATTTTTTTTCTCAAGATATCTAAATATTAAAAATAATATTGATAAAATTATTAAAAATATAACAAGTATATTAAAATAGTTACTATTATCAATTTTTACTTGTTTAGGTTTATTTAATTTACATTCATTAATTAATTCGAATATTATTTTTTTATTACTTAATGATGGTTTCATAATATAAAAATATTATATAAAAATATTATAAAAAAATATTTTATATTACATTTTAAATTATTATAAAATTAATTATTATATATAAATTATTAATAAATATGATTAATAAAGAAAATACTGATATATTATCATATGAGATTCAGATAGATACAAATAATGTATTTGAAATATCAAATCGAAAATATATTTTAAATTTTATAAAAATTATATATTCAAAAAATGAAGTAATGATACAATTATATAAATTACTCGATTATGAAAAAAAAACATTTATTAAATATGTTATTTTAAAAATACGGACAATTAAAAATAATTTTAAAAATATAGAATATTTTAATAATATTTTTTTTGAAGAAATCGAATATAATATTTTTCTTAAAAACAATATTTCAACTTTTAAATGTAATTTATTATATTATTATATTAATAATGATAAGTATAATAATAAATATACAATGGTATTTGATTATTTAGGGGAAACACTTGAGAAATTCAATATATATAAGCTTGATTTAAGTAAAAAAATATTATTAATAATAGAATTATTAGAACAATGTATTGAATTAAATAAATTTTCATTATATCATAATGATATAAAACCCGACAATATTTGTATTAAAAATAATAATGGTAATTATAGTATGTCTTTAATAGATTTTGGTATATTATATACAAAGGAATCATTCGAAAAATCAATTTATTATAATACAACATTAACATCTGGTAGTCCAGAATACTATAAAATAAATAATTTAATTGATAACGGAATAGAAACATTTGATAAAGAATTATTTGATAAATCACAACATTATGCAGTTGCAGGTATTATATTTGGTATTTTTATAGATAAACAGTACGAATACTTTAATAAATTATATGAAATAATTAAAAAAAATAAAAATTATATTGGGTTTAATTTTGATAATTGTTCAATTGGAACACGATTTTTACCATACAATGATATAAATATAATGAATAATATTAAAAATCATATTCATAACTTAATAAAAGAACACGAAGAATATAGCTTTATTAATTATATTTTAATGAATATGTTTCAGTTTGATTATAAAAAAAGATTATCATTTGAAGAGATAAAATTAATTTTTGAAAAAAAACTAAATAGAATATGTGGTAAAACTATACAATAAAACTATACAATAATACTGTTAAATAATACAATAAAACTATACAATAAAACGATACAATTAAATAATTTTATAAATATATTATAAATTTATTAGGAGTATATATAATTATTTGATTTAAAAATATAATCATATATTTTTATTATTAATGAATGAATTTGCTATTATGCAAATACGATAATTTTGACAATTATGAACTATCTAACATAATTAATTGTTATCAAGATTATTTTACATTTAAAATAATTGATAATTGTATATATCTTTATTTAGATATTAAGGTTTTAAAATATTATTTAACAGAAGGTTTTAATATAAAATATAGAAAACATATATTTTTATTTCTAAAAAATACAATACTTTCTATAAATAATACATCTTATAAGTTTAGTAAATATATAAAATCAAAATATGAAGATATCAAAATTGATTGTGGATTATATAAAAATGACGATATACTTGAAAAATATGATATTGAAAATTTGGAATTAATAACGAATATATCTAATAAGATACGTTTATTAAAAAATAAATTTTATATTAAAGATAAAAATATTTTGAAATTAGATAATAATTTTTATGCTAATTTAAATACGGGAACTTTTTTATTTACAAATGTTAATAGTTATTTATTTCGATATAATGGAATAATTTTAAACTATAATTGTTTAAAAAATCGATTATTGACTTTATTGTCTATAATGAATGTAAATAAAAACTATAATAAATATAATATTGATTTATCAGAAGATAAATACGAAAATTCTTATATAACAAAAGAGACGGAATATACAAAAAGTACAAAATATACAAAAAGTACAAAATATACAAAAAATAATTTTATTAATAATAATTTTCTTAAAACAAAATGTACTTTAATAATATTAAATAAAAAAAATATTGAAAAATGGTGTTTTTATATTAAGAAATATTTAAATTGCAAGAAATATTATAGTATATCATCAAAAAGTAATTTAAAATATATTAAAAATAGGGATATACTTGATTTGGATTTTTTATTTATTGATGTAAACTTTTTAAAAAGTAAATATTTTAAAAGTTATTTTCAAAATTATGAAATATTTTTAAATAAAGACACTGATTCATATTATGTTCCAAAAGTAAATAATATGAATATATTAGTTTATAACTCTATAAATGATTGTTTATCAAATAAAAATATTGAAAATGAAAAAATATATAATTTATACATATTTAATTGGAATAATATTATATATGATAATATTGATGAAATAATAGATTTAGATAAAAATAATTCTATGAAATATTTTTTTACATATAATACAAAATATTATTTATCTGAAAATTATATTGAAGACGCAACATATAATTATATAATTGATACATCTATAATTAATATTGATAATATATTAGAACTAAATTATAATTATTCTATTGATATATCAAATTTTTATTATTTTGTTAAAAATGAACTTTTAATTAAAGATATTGATAAAAAATTGTGTGATATTATATATGTTGGATTTGAATTAAATACTTTTGAAAAAGATTTATATAATTATTTATTTAATAATAATTGTGATAATATTATTGATGATATAAATAATTTGAGTAATATTGATTATAAAAAAATAAAATGTATACAATTATTTCTTATAAATTCAATGAAACATAATTTTAAAAAAAAGACATTAGATGAAATTGAAAAAATAAATAATGAACATTATACAAAACTAATTAATAATGAAATAGTTCATTCAAAATTTAAAAAAAAATATTCAAATATTGATAATAATGATGATATAAATAACTATACATCAAAAATATTATTTTTTAAAAATACAATTAAAACATTTAATGAAAATGAATGTTATTGTATAGTTTGTATGGATAAAATAGTTGATAGTAAAATAGCATGTATAGTAACATGTGGTCATTATTTTTGTAATAAATGTATATTGAAATATATTACGGAGAAATATATTGAAAACAATTTAATGTATTATGAATGTCCTGTATGTAGGACATATTTTACTTTAAATATGATTTATTCTATTAACAGCAGTTGTAACAGCAGTTGTAACAGCAGTTGTAACAGCAGTTGTAACAGCAGTTGTAACAGCAGTTGTAACAGCTCCAAAATAGAAAAATTATTTAATATTATTAAGAATAACGACTTTTCCAATAAAAGTAACATTAATAATGTTAAAAAAATAATAATTGTTACTCAATATAGAGAATCTTTATATTCTATAAAAGACTATATTGAAAAAAATAATTTAGAAAATGACGATGAACAGATATGTTTAATTAATTTATTTTATAATAATGTTTTAACAAAAAAAAAATATATTGAAACCTTTAATAATAATAATGAAAATAATGTTCAAAATATGTGTAAATATTCATTAATTTTATGTAATTATGATGATATTGTAAAATATAATTTTAAAAGAATAAATCAAATAATATTTATTGACCAACCTACAAATAATATTTTATCTGATATTAAAGAGAAGTATTCAAATAAATACTTAGACAAATTTAGTTTTTATAATTCATCATTTAAAATGTATTTTTTGTATGCAGAAAATACTATTGAAGAAAAAATAATAGAGAAATATAAAATAGATGCATGAATATAAAATAGATGCATGAATATAAAATAGATACATGAAATAAGATACATGAAATAGATACATAAAATATATCCATAAAATATATATTTAAAAAATATATATTTTATAGTAATATTAAATAATATAAAATATTCATTTTATTTTGTTAATAATAATTAGGAGAATATATTTATATTATGAAAATATTTATTCAATATGAAAATAATAAGACATTAATAGAATATCAAAATTATGAATCTATATATTCTGTAATATCAAAATACTTAAATTCAGGTGTAAATAATAAAATAATTAATAAAGATCCTAATGATTTTTATTTAGATTATAATGGAATATACCTTAATAAAGATACGTGTTTAGAAAAATATATAGATTTTAATACGAATGGTAAAATCGATGATGAAATCGATGATAAAATAAAAAATAAAATAGAAGATAAAACTATAATCCTAAATTTAAATGAAAAGACGCGAGGTGGTTCTAATTTTTTATCATTCGCCCGAAAAAATCCTGCTACAGTAACACTTGTTTTTATTATTGCATTTTTACCCATATTTATATTACCAACTGGTTTTCTTGCTTTAACGTCCGCACTAATAAAAAATATTATTGAAAAAAGTCTAAACCATATTGGAAAATATTTATCATGTGTTTTAGGTAAAAAAACACTTTATAAAAGAATAACAATGATACTCGTATTTTTACAATACGCCGTATTTTTTCTTATGATATTTATTGTAATTGTATTTCCAGTAATATTATTATGTATTACAATAAAAGGAAATTCTTTAAGTGATAATCCTAAAAGTATGTGTAAACCAATATCTGTTGGTAATACTGTCGGTATGATATTGGTGATATGTTATGCTGGATTATATTTTTTATTTAGATGTGGAAATTATATATTTGAAGGACTATTGTCTATTACAAAAAAATCATATTATCTAAACATGTTTTTCAGTCCGACATTTCAATCTATTTTAAAAGGATATAATCGCATAAAGTATATACCAGTGTATTCAATACCACTTATAGGTCAAGCTATACTTTCATTTAATACATCGATGGAATTAACATTAATTGCGAGTGAAGTTATATTAGGAACTGTTGCTTCAATGGGTTGTTCAATGGTAGATTTAAAAAAACCGGGAAACATAAATAAAAAAATGAAGGATGGAAAGAAATTTATTTCATCTGTTATGAAAAAGGTTGATGGTTTAAAAGGACAATTTTCAACCATGCCAGAATGTGAATGTAGAAGAAAAGAACGTGAAAAAGAAGCTCAAAAAGAGGAGAAAAAAGAAGAAGAAGAAAATAAAAATAATGTAATTAACTTTAAAGATGCTGATTCAAAAAATCAAGAATATTTATGTAGACCCGGAAAGATTGAATGTTGCGCACCTGAAAGATTCGTTGGTATAGCAGATACACTCGGGTCTATTGTTAATAATCCTTTATTATCAGATGCAATTAAATCATCTGGAATATATCCTGCGTTTTGTCTATTTACAACAGGTCTATATGAATCAGCCATTTCAGTTATGGGGGATCAAGATGATATTTTAACAAAAACCGTTGAACAAAAGAAGTTTTATTTAAGAAAAATTATGAAGGATAAAATCGCAATACTTGGCGATGATACTAAGTCTATGATAAAAGATTATTTAAATGACCAAGAAATTGATAAAAATAGTAATACAATGATATATGAAATTAAAAAATTAATAGATAGAAACGAACCTTCTAATAATGAAGCTGTCAATGAGTTAAAAAAACGTATTCAAGAGATAGAAGATTCAATGATAGAATATTCAACCGAAACTGGAACAGCTTATTCACCCGGAAAATCACTCTCTAAAGAATTATTTAAATTTTTATTTGTAGATATATTTTGTAATGTTGCTTCAACCGCTTATAGTAGTAAAGATATTATTAGAATGATGGGAACTATGACGAGTGTTGTTGATATGACGAAAGCAAGTTCATCAAGTGGTACTATAACAGCAATCGTATATTTAATAACAATTATAATAGTTATTATATGCGGATTATTTAATATGTTTTAATTTAATCCAATCATTTTTTAGTTTGATTATAATTTTGGTTTGATTTTATAATATTTTTTTTATCACATCTTATTAGATAGTATGCCATCAAATACTGGAAATATAAATTATTCTTTAAATAAAGATAGTTTTTATACAATATTAACTACCGCGAATGGTATATTTTTACCTTATTATTATAGTTTAGTATTTTTATTATCTATTTATTTAATTACTATACGATTTAAAAAATATTTTTTCGCGGATAGAAATGCTGGTTTTCAAGAAGAAAAAAATACTATTCATTTTTTTAAAAGTTTAACATATAATTCACCATTTAAAATTATGAAGTTAAGGGAAGAAACTAAAGATAATGAAGAAGGGGGTATTGATAGATATGCAGGATTAACAATAGAATCGTATTTATATTTAATAATTGGTTATGTTATTGCATTTATGATAATATTACAAGCTTATATTAGAAATTATGTATATTCTGTTTATTCAAGTGTTGTTCAAATTAATCCAAATAATAATCCATATAAAAATACTAATTGTTTAACTAAATCTAAAAGAGATGCATTTGTAGAATCTGGTAAAAATTATACAGCTATAATGTCTTCATGTAGTATGTTTTTATTTCCTTTCTTAATACCATTTTTTATTTGGTTCTTTGATTTTGATAATTATGATATTAAACATAGTTCATGGTTTCAATATTTAATTCTTTATTTATTAATGTTTCCATTTATCAATATTCTTTTAACCAGAACATCTTTTGGAGAATCATTTCAAATTATACCAGATTTAAAAAAATTTGTTGATTTAAAAGATGTATCATTTGTGGATTTTGTTTTGAAAAATTATAATACACGTATATATGGAATAATTATTTTTCTATTTGTTATATTTGTATATTGTCTCTATACTATTATGATGGCGGATTTTAAATATACATTAAAATGGAGATGTTTTGTTTACTTTTTAATATTTATTCTAATTTTTATATTTGTTCCTATTTTTATTGTATCATTTGTACAATCTATTATTTTTTCAAATAAATTAGATAAAGTTAAAGATAAAGCAGAAGATACTGTTAATAAATTAATGATGAAAATAAAGGAAAATGGTGTATCGAGTTTATATGAATTATTGGTAAAATATAATTATCCATGTTTCAAAAAGTAATTATCTTATTTGGTGAATAATGCGGTTTGTTTGTAATTTGTTTGTATTTTGTTTGTATTTTGTTTATATAATTTTATAATTTTTATAAAATATATTTTAAAAATAATAAAATAACTTAAAAATTAATTTAAAAGGAAAGTACATATTATAACATAATAGAAAATAATTAAAAATGTGCGGTATATTTGCTTATTATAGTAACAATAATCAATTGGATGAAACTAAAATAAATGAATTAAAAGAAAAAAGTGATAGAATATCACATCGGGGTCCTGATTCTACGCGAAATATCGTGATTAATGAAAAAGTTTTTTTTGGATTTCACCGTTTGGCAATCAACGGTTTAAATGAAGAGAGTAATCAACCCATGGAATTAGATGGTGTTTATTTAATATGTAATGGTGAAATATTTAATTATAAAAAATTAATTGAAGAATTTGATTTAAGTGAAAAATATAAAAGTTCAAGTGATTGTGAAATAATTCTACATTTATATAAACGATTTGATATAGATACAACATGTAGATTATTGGACGGAGAATTTGCATTTGTTTTATACGATATGGGGAAAGATACTATTTATATTGGAAGAGACCAGTTAGGAATAAGGTCACTTTATTGGAATGGTTTTGAAAAAGACTTTGAAAAAAATCATGATATAATAGTATCGAGCGAATTGAAATCTATGTGGGATTATGGTAGTAATGTAAAACAATTCCCTGTTGCAAGTTATTGGTCATCATCTACAAATGAATTTATTAAATATTATGATTTTAATAATTATCAAGTAAGAGATGAATTAGAAGAGGGAAATGATGAAGAAGCAGTAATTAATAACATAAGACATTTATTTTCAGATGCGGTTAAAAAGAGATTAATGTCTGACCGTAGAATAGCATGTTTATTATCAGGCGGACTTGATAGTACAACTGTAACAGCCATTGTTGCAAAAGAATATGAACCATATACAGTAAATACCTATTCAATTGGAATGAAGGGTTCAATAGATTTGTATTATGCGAAAATGGCGGCGGACTATTTTAAAACAAATCATACATCAATCGAATTGTCAAGTGAAGAATTTTTAAGTGCAATTGAGAAAACGATTAAACAGATTGAGAGTTATGACACAACAACTGTAAGAGCATCAGTTGGTAATTATTTAATTTCATTATATATTAGAGAAAATACTGATGATACAGTTATTTTTTGTGGTGATGTATCGGATGAGATTTTTGCGAGTTACAGAGGATTTTATTATGCACCTGATGACATACAATTATATGAATCTAATGTGAATATGATGAATAATATACAGTATTTTGATGTATTGCGTTCGGATAAATCTATAGCAGGTGCGGGTTTAGAAGCACGTGTTCCATTTTCAGATA
>Ga0214921_10011527_pt1 | contig 10730 bp, 11 predicted proteins | sample LL1505_MetaG_FD_177992 | JGI IMG/M metagenome (GOLD analysis project Ga0214921, IMG submission 177992) | Freshwater microbial communities from Lake Lanier, Atlanta, Georgia, United States - LL-1505 | ecosystem: Environmental > Aquatic > Freshwater > Lake | place: USA: Georgia | collected...
CTTTTAAAAAAAATTTTTTTTTAACAAATTGTAATTTTAAAAACATAAATTCACTGTTATATGATCTAAGGTTTTTAATTTAATGCCAAAAATTACTTATATAGAACATAACGGAAAAGAACATCAAATAGAAATGCCAGCTGGTTATTCAATAATGGAAGGGGCCATAAAACATTCTGTTCCAGGTATTGATGCTGATTGTGGTGGTTCTTGCGCTTGTGCAACTTGTCATGTTTATGTTGATGAAAATTTTTTAAATAAAATTCCAAAGGCTCAAGAGTCAGAGCAAGATATGATTGATTTTGTTCAAGACGCAGATAAGTCGAGCAGACTAAGTTGCCAGATTATTATTACAAATGATCTTGATGGTATAGTAGTCAGGATGCCAAAAAAACAAAGTTAATATGACAATTAAAACCGACGCTGTAATCATAGGAGCAGGACCTGTTGGATTGTTTTCAGTTTTTGAACTTGGTATTTTAGGTCTTAACGCTCATGTTATTGATAATTTAGATAAAATAGGCGGACAGTGTATAGAGCTTTATCCTGACAAACCCATTTATGACATCCCCGGAGTTCCAGATTGCACAGGAGAAGATCTAATAAAAAATTTATCTGCACAAATAAAACCCTTTAAACCAGAGTTTCATCTTAACCAAAGAGTTAACGAATTAAAAAAAAATAATAAATTATGGCAGGTTATTACCAGCGATAATAAAATTTTTGAAACACCTAATATTATTATAGCTGGTGGAGTTGGGTCTTTCGAGCCTAGAAAAGTAGATATTAAAAATGCTGAAAAATTTGAAGGAAAAGGTTTTTACTATTCCGTTAAAGACAAATTTAAATTTAAAGATCAAACAGTTGCTATATTTGGAGGAGGAGATTCGGCTCTAGATTGGACTTTAGAGTTATCAAATATCGCAAAAAAAGTTTATTTAGTTCATAGAAGAGATGATTTTAAGGGAGCGCCGCATACATTAAATAAGATTAAAGAAATTGCTAAATCAGGAAAAGTTGAAATTAAAACCTTTTATCAACTCAAAGGAATTAATGGAGATATAAAATTAGAAAATATTGAAATACAAAAAAATAATGAAGCAATGGAAGTTTTAAAAATAGACTCAGTAATAGCTTTTTTTGGACTTAAGATGGAACTTGGTCCAATTGCAAATTGGGGATTAAATTTAGAAGAGAAATCAATTTTAGTTAATACAAAAAATTTTCAAACTAATGAGGAAGGTATCTTTGCTATTGGAGATATTTGTACTTATCCCGGAAAGCTTAAGTTAATTCTATCTGGATTTCATGAAGGCGCTTTAGCAGCTAGAGAATGTTTTGCTAGAGCAAGACCCAATGAAAATCTCATATTTCAACACACAACATCCTCAACGCAAATACATAAAAGACTAGGAATCAAGTTATAATTAAACTAATTTAGCATGAATTTAATTGTTGGAGCGTCTTCTGGTTTAGGAAAGTCATTAGCTAAATGCTTTGTTAGATTAGGCAAGACCTTTTTAGTTTCTAGAAAAAAAATTCAATTTGATTTAAATTTAAATAACGCTAAAAAAATTAAGTTTGATATTACAAGTAGAAACAATAATAAATTAATAAAATTAATAAAAAAAAATTCGCTTTCTAATATAATATTTACAGTTGGAATAATTGACTGGAGTAATGATGATATAAATATTAGTGATAAAAGTTCAAGAGCTATTATTGATATAAATTTTTATTATATAACAAGACTAATTTATCAATTAATTAAAAAAAAAAAATTAAAAAAAAATTGTTTAATTTGTTTTTGCTCTTCAGTTACAACAATTTTACCAAGACATCGCCAAATTATGTATTGCGCAGCCAAATCTGCCTTAAATTCTTTTTCTAAGTCATTAAATTTTTATATTAAAGTTAATAAATTAAATTTTAGAGTTGCAAATATTTTATTAGGCTACATGAGTACAGAAATGAACAAGTCTATTGAGACCCCTATAAAAAAAATTAATGCAGATACTGTAGCAAGTTATATTTTTTTTAATAGATCAAAAATTGAGGGAGAAATATTCTTTCCTAAGTATTGGTTGGGAATTAAATTATTAATAAGCTTAATACCAATAAAAATAATTTTATTAGTATTCAAAATATTTTTATCTAAAAAGAAATATTTTTAAAAATAATATTTTTCCAATTTTTATTTTCTCTAAAACTCAATAAAAAAAAAGTTAAAAACATAATAATAAAAAAGAATATTAATATAAGAATAGTAACTTTTAATTTGCTAAAAAAAATTAACAATCCAAAAGAATAAATAAAATAAAATGTTATAAAATTTTTTTTAAATACATTCATAATAGTTAATGAATGTAGTGAAAGTTTTTGAAAACTAGTTTTTGAAGGATAAATATATCTAGTAGAACGATTAGTATTTAAGTAAATATTATTTAAATCAAGTTTAGCGATGCTAGCTGAGTAATTTCCCCAAATTGTTTTAGAATTGAGAAGTTGAAAAACTTTTTTCCTAGGTAGACAGTTATAGGCCCCATAATTTAACCATTTAAATGTAAAAATAAAAATTATCAATAAGTGAATGTAATAAAATGTTTTAAAAAATATATTTTCATTTCTTCTTTTTCTCTTACAAATTATCATTTTATCGGGATTTTTTTTATATAAATTTATTATATTTGATAAATATTTAGGGTCATCCTCTCCGTCAGAGTCCATTGTAATTACGCAATTAAAGAGAATATTTTTTTTTATTAAGTAATATAAACCTGCCACAATCGCTCTATCATGACCAAAATTTTTTTTTAAATTGATTATTTTAATATATCTTAAAAATTTATCTTTTTTATAGTCAATTTTATTTTTTTTATTAGAATTATCGTTCACAATCAAAATTTTAAGTTTTACGTTTAATATGTTTAGTTTTTTAATTTTTTTTAATAATATATTTAGTGATTCCCAATCATTATATAAAGGCATGAGTAAGTAGATATTATTCATATTAGCCGATTAATTTTTGGTAAAAATCGTTAGATGAGAGTGATAAAATTGCTATTTTTTTTTTTAATTTGTTTCTAAATTTACTATTTAAATCTAATACAGTCTCGTCTTTTGTGAGATATATATCGCCTTCATTTTTAAATATTATTTTATACAGCGATTTAAAATAATTTACATTGGTTAAAAGATCACTCTTCTTATATCCTAATGAAATACAATAATTATATTTTGGAAAATTAAAAAAGTATTTTTTTTTGTAATTATGCATTTTTTTAATGATAAAAAATATTGGAAATAAAGAATCTTTGATTTGTTTTTTTTTAATTTCGTTTATTATTTTAAAGAATTTATTTTTTTTTATACTAAATTGAATTTCTATCATCCCCTTTTTAAAATAATAAGGTAGGTAGTTATTAATATTGACAAAATATAAACTTTCTTCAAATGAAGAGTATGTAAGAATTGTCTTTTTTGAAAAAAATCTCTTCTTTATATCAAATATTAAAAAATAGAATATTTTTAAAGTAAATTTATTAATAAATACAGAAATAAATATATCTAATTTTAAAATATTTATTAAATAAAAAAGGTTAAATTTTTTTTTATGTTGAATGTAATTACTACTGTCATTTGAAAAGGAAACAAAATTTCCAATAAAATTTTTTTCATCAAAAAAATTTATGTAACCATAGAAAGATTTGTGTTTTAATTCAAATTTTTCAAAATCTTTAACATTATATATTTTTTCTTCTATTTTAATTTGACTTTTAAAATTTATTTTAAAAATTTTTAAACCGACCTCAGTAATTACACCAAACAAACCAAAGCTGCCTATTATTTTATTAATTTTATTATTATTTTTATAGATTTTTTTAACTTTAAAATTTTTATCTATATATTTTATATAAGTAACGTTATCTCCAAAAGCGTTGTAATTATTAGCCTGCGGTCTTCCATGAACATTTCCTGAAACAGCTCCTCCAACGCTAATTTTTTTTCCTCCAGGTACATTAAAGAGCATATATTTTCTTTTTTGCAATATTCTGAATAGTTCATATAAATTTAAACCTGCTTCAACTTTTACAATATTTTTTTTAGTATCAATTTTGATTACTCTCTTAAATTTTTCTAATGAAATTATATAATTACTTCTTGAAGAAAATGATTTGTCACCGTGCCCGCATTTGCCTGAAATTATTAATGGAGTAATATTATTTTTTTTTAAATATAGTAAGGATTTAATAATTTGTAATGAATTTTTAGGATATATTATTTTTCTTTTAGCATTAAAAGTATGATTGTAAACTTCATATTTTTTATTTAATATTTTTATTGGCATACAATATATTTAGAGCATAATGTAACTTAATTTATGAAATATAAAATTTATTTATTTCCTTTTTTTATTTTTTTTCTTTTTTTGTCCCTTTTTCTATGGGATTATATTTATTTAGGAGTTTACCCTCATGAAAATTTTTTAAGGTTCTATCTATTTATTATTTTTTCATTATTACCATTATATATTTATTTATTTAAGTATAAATTGATCGATTATGAACTTCCTCAAATATTATATTTAGAGTTTTTTAAACAAAAATCCGATCTTACAATTAATTTTATATATTTATTTTTTTTATTTTTAATATTTTTAAATTTTTTATCTTTTCAACCAAAAGATTTTTTTTCACTGGATGTTTATCACGATGGCTTTAAGTTGACCCCTTCAATGAATTATAGTTTATCTAATAAACTTTGGTCAGGATCGTTTATAGAGTCTGGTTTTTTTCCTAATTTTCAACCTTTGCTAGCTTTTCTTTTTATAGATAAAATAAGCATAGGATCCATATATTTTATTAAGTATTCAATTATTTTTTTAAACAAAATTATACTCGTTAGTATTTCTTTTTTAGTTGTAAAAGAATTAAAATTTTCCAAAAAAAATAAAATTATTTTTTTTATTTTATTTTCTATATTTTTATTAAATTTAATTACAAAGCCTGGTATTTCTTATTTTCCTGAACGTTATTTATTGTATTTACTATTTATTTTATTAATTTTTTTAAATTTTTTACCTAACAATTATTTTAGTTTAATTTTAAGTAGTGTTGCTATTGGCTCTGTCTCTTTTATTTCAATTTTTTGGTGGATGGATATATTTATTTTTATCAACTTATTATTATCTATTTACTGTATTTTTTTATTTTTAAGAAAAGAAAAAAATAAATTAAAATATATTTTTATCGGGTATTTTCTCATTTTAATACTATCTTTTTTAAATTTACCTAAAAATGAAGTAATAGATTTTTTAAAGAATACATATTATATAGTTGTAAAAGCAAACACATACAATTCATTTAGCTATCCGTCGCCTCTATTCGGCGGAGACGGACGAGCTACTAAAACGCTAGTTTTTTTTTCTTATTCTGGGTTACTTTTAATGCTGATTGTATTAAATAAGAAATTCCTCATTTCTAATCTTTTAAAACTATTTTTAATTTTTTTATTTTTGGCAAGTCTTGTTTCTTTTTTATTTGGACTTGGACGTTCAGATTCATATCACATTGTAAATTCAACTGGTTTGTTAATGTTTAATCTTATATTTTATCATTTATTTTTAATTTTTAATTTTTCAAACAATAAAATTATTTTTAAAAATTTTTTTTTTTTATTAACTCTGATTTTATTATTAACCTTATTTTTTTTTAAAGAAATTAATTTAAAAAAAATTAATAATGTATTCATAGTTAAAGAAAATATTAGTAATTTACTTTTAGAAAATGACGATAAATTTTTAAATGGAAAGAATTTAAATTATTTAAATTTAATTATATACTATGAAAAACTGCTGGATGAAGGAGAGTGTGTGCAGATATTTAGTGATGAAACTATTATCCCATATCTTCTAAAACGAAAAACCTGTACTAAATATTTTTTTTATCAAACTTTAGTTGGAGAAGATATACAAGTTGATTTTATTAATGAACTGAAAAATAATATGCCACGTTTTATTTTATATAAATCAGATTTATTTCCTTTCTTTGAATTTTTCAAAAGGTTAAAAATTGTTGATGATTTTATTGCTAAAAATTATATTTTTTATGATACCTTTGAGTATTGGACATTCTATAAATTAAAATAATTTTGCAATACAAAATTATAGTTTAATTATAATTCTTTTCATAAAGATAAAATAATACAAATAAAATTAAAAGATTAATTATTATAATAGGAAGGATTAAAAATATAATATTTTTTTTTACAAATAGTGTTATTAAAAAAACATATATAATCGAGATTATAAAAAGTCGATACGAAACCTTATTTTTAAAAACTGAAATAATTAATAAGGAGTGCCTTATAAGTTTTATAAAAGTCATTTTTGTATGGCCCTTGTATCTAATACCTCTGATTGAATTTATGTGAATTTTATTTTTTACAAATTTAGCGACAGTCCCAGAAAAACTCACAAATAGACTCTTATTATTTGCTAGGGACTTTAAATCTTCTATAGGAATGCACATAAAATTTCCAAACTTAATTGACTTACCTGTTAGAATTAAAGTTAAAAATTTGTGCAGTTGATAAAATATTTTAAATAAAAAACCTTCTGATCGTTTGACTCTGTTTGCGGTTATAGTTGAAGATGGAAAATTAAATGACTTTATTATTAAGTCTTTAATTTCTTCCGGTCTATCTTCCCCATCGCCATCCATAACAATTAGACAATCGAAATCTTTTTTTTTACTTAAATAATTGATTCCATTAGCAATGCTTTTGCCATGGCCAACATTTTTTGAATTTTTAATTATTTCTATGTCTGCAAATGATTTAAACTCTAATTTTTTATCTAATAAATCCGTCGAACAATCATCAATTATTAAAATCTTTATATGACCAAGATTATTAATTTTTAAATCATGTATGTTGCTTAAAAGATTAAAAAGAGATTCCCAGTCATTAAAAACTGGAATTAAAATTTTATAAGTTTTCATTTATTTAGTAAACAAAACATACATCATGATTGTTTATTTTTTTATATACAATATTTTTAACATTTATACTTTTTCGATTACATAAACTTGGACCAATATCCTTGGCAATAATAACTGCTGGCTTTTTATAAAAATTATTATTCTCTTCCAAAAAGACTTTTGGTCTATTAGTTAAGTGATAAGATAAATTTCCAGCATACCATTCTGAAAATCCAACATTAGATATTTCGTCTTTAGAAATAGTTTTCCATTCTTTTTCAATTTGTAATGCTATTTTTTTTCCTTCATAACCGGTTCTTGAATCATTATATATTGATCTTAAGGAATATAATGATGGCGATATGATTAAGAATATTATTAATAAAACATTAAAACTTTTTAATTTTTTTAAATTAATAATATCTTGATATAAAAATATAAAAAAAACTCCAACTAAAGAATAAAATGGAATCATCCACATTGTTCTTATTCTTGAGCCCGTAACCATTGAGGTTATTAAAATTAAAAAGAAAGGTAGTAAAAAAGAAAATAATAAAAAAATAAATTTTTGATTATCAAAAGGTAGTTTAATTTTTATTTTTTTTATTAGTAAATAAATTAATAAAAGAAATGGTAATAAGATCAAAATTTGACTTATTAAGAATTTAAAAGGATTTAACAAATGATTGTAAATATTAAATTCATTTAACCCTCCGCGTTTAAGGGCATAATAAATAGTAGTAAAATCATTTCGGATTAACCACTGAAAATGAGGAGCTGTTATTAAGAAAAAAATTAGTACCGTATATAAAAAATTAAAATTAATTTTTTTTCTAATAAAAAAAATATAAACTAAATAAAAAAATAGAGATATTAATAAATATGCAAAAATATACTTTGTTAAAAAACCAAGAGCAGAAAAAGTGCCTAAGAAAATCCAGTCCTCAATTTTATTATTTTTTATAGATTTAAAAAAAAAATATATCGTCCCAATCCACAATGGTATTTGGCAAATATTTACGTTAAATTGAGGCGTCTCAAATGTGTAAAAAGTAATACCTTCTATTGTTAAAACAGATAAAAGAATTTGAGATTTTTTTTTTAAAAAAAATGAAGACAGTTTCCATAAAAATATAAAAGAAATGACAATAAATATTTGGCTTAATAAATAATAAACCCAATCTTTGTTCCCAAAAATTTTAAAAAACAAACCTGGAATCCATGCACTTAAAGGCGGATGTTTATTGTAACCTAAGTCAAAATCTTGTCCCCATGCCAACGCTTCAATTACATCTAAGGGTAAATTTTTATTAGAAAAATACGGTACGAGGGTCCAAATAATTAAATGATAAAGACATAATAGATAAAAAATTTTTTTTTCTTTACCAGGTTGTATCATTAGTGATGATTTAATTGATTCAATGCAACTTGACACTATAAAAAAGGCACTTATATTCACCCATCCTAATGGCTACAAAGTTACCAAAAAATTACACACCCAGCGCTAAAGAAAAGTACATGTGCGCAAAACATAAAGAGTATTTCAGAAGAGTTTTGGAAGAATGGAAGAAAGAGTTAGCTCTTCAAAATGATAAAATACTTTTTAATGAATTGGATGATAACGATACTTCCGCTGATGTTGTTGACCAAGCAACTTCGCAAACAGGTAAAGCTATCGAGATGAGAACAGTAAATCGAAATAAAAAACTTATTTCTAAAATAGATAAAGCTGTTAAAAAAATTAAAGACGATACTTATGGTTACTGTGAAGAGACAGGTGAAGAAATAGGTTTAAAGAGATTAATAGCCAGACCAATAGCAACTTTGACTGTTGAAGCTCAAGAACGACACGAGAGAGAAGAAAAAATATTCGCGGACAGTTAGGAAACTAGAGGAATCTTTTCTCCTAAATTTTCAGGATCATAACCTTTTATAACAGCAGGTCTTTTAGAAATTTCTTCGTACCATCTAGATAAATTCTTATATTTTTTAATTCCAATTCCATGCCATTCATGACGACATAACCATGGAAACGTCGCGATATCAGCAATTGTGTATTCATCGCATGCTAAATATTTATTCTTGCTAAGCTGCACATCTAAATATTCATAAATCTTCCTTGCAAGTTCTAAAAATCTATTTTCAGCATATTCGCTTTTACCTTTGTTAAATTTATAAAAATAATGGAGTTGACCCAACATAGGTCCAACAAAACTTACTTGAACCATTAACCATTCATTAATATTTTTCTCATATTTTTGAAGGTAAAATTTAAAATTATTTTTTTTAGCTAGAAAAATTAATATAGCACCAGATTCAAAAACAGTTTCTTGATTGTCAATTATAACTGGAATTTTATTTAAAGGACTTATTTTTAAAAAGTTTTCTGAGAATTGTTCGTTATTAGTAATATCAATTCTAGTTAATTTATATTTTAACTCTAGTTCCTCTAAAAGAATGGAAATTTTTCTACCATTAGGTGTTGGGTAATAAAACAACTCAATCATATAAGCTATTTGTTTTATTTAAATAGTTTATATAAGTATATATGAAAAAAATTTTGTATTTTTATAGTGTTGCATCTCCATTTGCTTATCTTGGAAACAAAAGATTAATAGAAATTTCAAAGAAATATTCAGCGGAAATTATTGAAAAACCAATTGATTTAGTGGGAAAAGTTTTTGTCGCAACAGGAGGAGTTCCTGTGCCACAACGACATATTTCAAGACAAAACTATAGACTATTAGAATTAAAAAGATTGGGAGAGTTTTTGAATATAAAAATCAATCAAAAACCAAAATTTTTTCCACCCAAAGATCCTCACACGCCAACACTGTTTTGTTTAGCAAGTATTGATATGGGAATTAAAATGGAATTTGGTTTTAAAGTTTTAGAACAATTGTGGGCACAAGAAAATGATATTTCAAATTTAGAAACACTAAAATTAATAGCAAGTGAGTTAAAAATTAATTTTGAAGATTTAAATAAATTGGCAATGTCAGATAAAATTAAAAAAATTTATGAAGCTAACACCCAAGAAGCTATCAACATGGGTATATTCGGAGTTCCAACTTATGTTTATAATAATGAAATGTTCTGGGGTCAGGATAGACTAGAGTTGCTAGAGCATTCTTTAAAAAAAAATTAAAATTCTTTTTTGATGAAGGAAAGTTTAATTAATAAACTTAATAAATTAAAAAATTCTTTTTTTATAAAAGAAAATTTAAATAAAAATTTTAAAAATATTTACTTAAAGGTTGCAGAATTAATTTTCCTAAAAAAAGCTTCCTTAAAAAAACCTTTAATTATTGGTTTAGCTGGAGGACAAGGTTCAGGCAAAACAACATTTGCCCAGTTTTTAAAATTAATTTTAGAGGATAGATACAATTTAAAAACAATGTCAGTTTCCATTGATGATATTTATAAAACTAAGAAGGAAAGAATAAAAATATCAAAAAAAATAAATAAACTATTTCTTATAAGAGGAGTTCCGGGAACTCATGACGTTAATTTTTTAAATAAACTTTTTACTGCACTAAAAAAAAATTCTCTTAATAAATATTTTTTAATTCCAAAATTTGATAAATCCATAGATGATAGATTGCCAAAAAACAAATGGCATTATGTAGATAAAAAAATAGATATATTTATATTAGAAGGATGGTGTGTAGGAGCTAGAGCTGAAGAGAATAATCGTAATTTAAAAAAATCTATTAACAAATTAGAGGCCTCAGAAGATAAAAATTTCAA
>Ga0214921_10011528_pt1 | contig 10729 bp, 11 predicted proteins | sample LL1505_MetaG_FD_177992 | JGI IMG/M metagenome (GOLD analysis project Ga0214921, IMG submission 177992) | Freshwater microbial communities from Lake Lanier, Atlanta, Georgia, United States - LL-1505 | ecosystem: Environmental > Aquatic > Freshwater > Lake | place: USA: Georgia | collected...
CCCTTATTTGTTTTACCACTCCACTTATCAACTAAAACCACCTCATCAATTACACCTGTAACCGGGGAAACAAATGCGCAACCTTTTTTAGCTTGAATATCTGTAGCTGGATAATCATGGTGGTACTTTCCGTAGGTAACGGTGCAACCTGCAATTGGGAAGGTGTAAATCGGTGCGGCACTTGCCACAGAGAGATTGCCTAAAAGAAATATGGCGGTAAGCAAACCCACCTTTAATTTCATACTTTGATTATCCAGTGTGAGCATGTGAATAACGGTAATTAATACTTAGTGTTGGATTAGATGTAAGGTATGACACTCACCTCCTTAATTGGGGCGGTAGCTCAGTTGGTTAGAGCCCCGGACTCATAATCCGGTCGTCGTAGGTTCGAGCCCTACCCGCCCCACATGAATAAAACCGCTTTCTTAGATTTTAATGAGATTGGTTTTTCAATTAGATCTGCCCAAGTTATGGCAGCTAGAGAAAGTAATTGGTATGCCAATACCCCATTTGGAATTGCAATTCTTAGATATGAAGATGCCAATACTTTATTAAAAGATAAACGGCTATATCAAGGAACAAGAAGGTGGCCAGCACATTACGGAATTACTGATGGCCCACTGGCATCTTGGTGGAAAACAATGTTACTAAGCGTAGAAGGTGATGATCACCTGCGCCTTCGGCGATTAGCTGGGCCTGCCTTCTCTCCTAAAACTATTGAACCGTTGGCACCTTTTTTTGCGTCCCTTGCAAATGAGTTAATTGATAACTTTGCCGAAAAAGGTTCTTGTGAGTTTATGAGTGAGTTTGCTGAACCATTTTCGGCTCGAGTAATTACTGGATTGCTTGGCTTAGATACGCAGCTATGGCCGCAAGTTGCAGATCTTGCCACCAAGCTTGGCTATGTTTTCAGCGTAACTATTAAAGAGGATCTACCAGTTATTGAGGAAGGCCTACTTGGCATTTTAGATATTTCCGAGAAATTAATTCAAAGTCGCCGTGGCACTGATAAAGATGATTTTATTGGCACCTTAGTAAAGGCAAGTATTGATGATAAACAAATTACGGAAGAAGAGCTGCTCTCTCTTGTTTCTTTACTTATTTTTGCCGGCTTTGATACCACTAGAAATCAAATTGGGTTAGGAATGCAAACCTTTTCTAGATATCCCAAGCAGTGGAAGTTACTTGGTGAGGACCAAGAATTAGCAAGAGCATCTGTTGAAGAGGTAATGCGGGTTAATCCAACAATTACCTGGGTCTCAAGAGAGGCATCAGTTGATTTTGAGTATAAGGATTTAGCAATTAAAGCAGGAACTACAATTCATTTGCTAACAATTCCAGCTGGCAGTGATCCTAGAAAATTTGATAATAATGATTTTGATATCACCGCAGATCGTGCGCCACACTTTGGTTTTGGTGGCGGAATGCACCACTGCATTGGCCACTATGTTGCCCGGCTTGATATGAAGGAAGCATTTAAAGCGCTAGCTAGCAGGTTGCCAGATATGCAGATTGCATCCGGTGCTACCTACTTACCCGATAGTGGCAATACTGGTCCAACAAAACTTCCAATCACCTTTAGGCAAGGCTCAAAACAAAAGTAAGACAGTTTAAACCTAGCCTGCAACGGGCAACCATGCCGACCCAAGAACGCAATTTCTAAGCAATTCCACAATCAAGTGCTGCTAGCGCGTAGAGTTATCTCATGAACTAAAATTACTTACTGCTGCCATCTTTGCACCTCTTTTAGTTACTGGATGCAGTAGTGAGGTATCTATAGAGAAACAAACTAAATTAGTGGAGTATCAAGGTTGTTTATCTGCCGAAAGTGAGCAATGGAATATGGCTCTATCAAAGGGACAGATACAAACAGAATTAAAACCAGGTGGAAAATTTTGGATAGAAAGTGAAAATCGTCCCTACCAAGTCTTTGAATTTCCCCAAAGTATGTGTGAACAATACAAGCCTTAATTTTCTAAGCCCCTTGGTAAGGTAGGATCTACTTATGAATGAAAATGAATTAATCACAATCTGGAATCAACAACGTGCAATTAGAGTTAAGTCTCAATTAGCACCAACTGTTTTACTATCTGCCGTATTAGCACTTGCGGCAACTGGTAACTTAAATAAGAGCACTGACTCAAATCTAAAGCTATTTGTAATTGGTTTAGTTGCCTCCGGTGGAGTTTTCTCAGTATCTGCCATGGTCGCAGCAATCAGAGATAGCCTTGCTGTAATTGACTCACTAAAAGCTCTTAAATCACTCTCTCCCTTGGGCAAGAGCATTAAGAAATCTGCTGACTCTCTTAAAGCCCTAGGCGTCCTATTTATGGCGATGAGTGCGTTTAACTTTATTGTGCTTTTACGATTTCTATAAAAATCACTTATAACTAAACTCAATCTCAAAAGAGTTAGTTGGAATATCAACTAACTCAGAGATTAATCTTCTACACTGCCCATCTAGTTGGTTCTGGTTTTCGACCAAGATATAGATGTGATCAAGTTGGTCAATCTCAACCTGTAAGCCCTGGCTTACTTTCACAACTCTTGCGAGGTACTTAGTTTTTATCATTTCGCCACCAATTCTTACCAAAGTATTGTTCAAATAATTTCATAATACTCTCACTTGTGCCAGTAGCAATCTCCTTATGTCTTGGAATTGGTACTCGCACTTCCATAAAAATCAACTTATCGTGTTTTCCTCTGGTATCAATTACTACGAAGGGTAGTCCACGTCGCTTAGCTTCATCCCTAATTCTCTTTATTAGATCTCTTCTTTTCACATCAGAATTCAAACAATTTGTATTAGCTAAATGTAAAGAAAATGAAAATTGTGGATAATTATGCAAGTTTAATAAAACTTCTCTTTGCACTATCATGATTACTATATGATTATTAAATTAGATGGTGGTCTTTCCACCGCTTTAGAAAATAATGGGAACAAATTAACCACATCTCTTTGGACAGGAGAGTTAATCCAAACCGCACCTGGTGAGATAACTCAAGCGCATTTAGATTTTATTAATGCTGGCTCTCAAGTAATTATTACCTCCTCCTACCAACTCTCTTACTTAGGATGTGGCAAGCGTGGTTGGAGTGAAGTAGAAACAGATGATGCATTGCGTGCTTCAACAAAGCTAGCAAAGGATGCGGTAAATAAATCAAGTAAAGATGTGAAGGTGGCAGCATCTGTTGGCCCATATGGCGCAGCCTTAGCAGATGGCTCTGAGTACAAAGGAAATTACGGAGTAAGTAAATCAGTACTTAAAGATTTTCACGCCAGACGTCTTGAAGTTTTAATTGCCACCTCCCCAGATCTATTAGCACTTGAAACAATGCCAGATACCTTTGAGATTGAGGTATTGATTGAATTACTAAGTGATTGCCCAATTCCATTTTGGGTTTCATACTCCTGTAAGGCTGGTAATCAAACTAATGCTGGGCAAAGTTTTGCCCAAGCTGTTGCCAGCGCAGATAAAGCAATGGCTGTTGGCATTAACTGCACACCCCCTGAGTTGATAACAGAGCTGTTGCTTTCTACAAAAAGTGATAAACCATTTGTGGTTTATCCAAACTCAGGACGTAGCTGGGATGCAGTTAAGAAGGAGTGGGTTGGAAGCACTGGGGCAGGATTTAATCAGGAATTAATTAATCAGTGGAAAGATGCTGGTGCGCAATATATTGGTGGTTGTTGCGGAATTGGCGCTGATGAGATCGCAACTATGTTGCTGTAGTTATTGATTGTGCACTAACTAGTAGTTAAGGTTAAGTAATTACCGAGTAATTTATAAGGATAAAATGAATAAAATTGCAGTTGTAACTGGTGGTGGCCGAGGTATTGGCCGGGTAGTTTGTTTAACACTTGCTGCAAGTGGCTGGAGTGTTGTAGTTGCTGGTAGGAGCTTAGAAAATATCACTCAGGTTGCAAAAGTGGCAGCAAATCAAAGTATTGCAATCCAATGCAATGTTACCGATCCACAATCTGTTAAAAACCTATTTGATGAGGTTAAATCTAAATTTGGCAGAGTTGATCTTTTGTTTAATAATGCTGGAATATCCTCAAGGTATGTCTCAATGGATGAGCTAGCTGCAGATGAGTGGAATAAGGTTGTTAATACAAATTTAAACGGCTCCTTCTACTGCACTCAAAATGCATTTGGATTAATGAAAACTCAATTACCACAAGGTGGTCGAATAATTAACAATGGCTCAATTGCTGCCTATGCCCCACGTCCAAACTCTGCTCCATATACTGCAACCAAGCATGCAATTACCGGTTTAACTAAATCAACCTCCTTAGATGGGCGAGCGTTTAATATCGCCTGCGGACAAATTGATATTGGAAATGCAGATACTGAGTTAGCAGCTGCGCAAAAGGGTGGAATTATTCAATCTAATGGCGTGAAGATGGTTGAGCCAACCATTAATCCCCAACATGTTGCAGATGCAGTTTTACATATGGCTAATTTGCCACTTGATGTGAATGTTTTATTTATGACTGTGATGGCAACAAATATGCCATACATTGGCAGAGGTTAATTAAGCCTTACGAATTACGGCACCGATTTGTTGGACCTCAGCAATATTTCTTGCACCAGTTAGTGCCATAGTATTTACAAAATCTCGCTTCAATATCTCAACCGTGCGCTCTACACCTCGCTGCCCACCTGCCATAATTCCATATAGATAAGCCCTGCCAATAAATACTGCTTTTGCACCAAGTGCAACAGCGGCATAAGCATCTTGGCCAGACATAACTGCGCCATCAATATAGATATCAACTTTATTACCAACTGCAGCAACTACCTCTGGCAATATCTCAAGTGGCACGGGCCCACGATCTAATTGCCGGCCACCATGGTTTGAAAGAATAATTCCGCTAATTCCCATGGCGGCAAGTTTTTTAGCATCTTCAACATTTTGCACGCCTTTAACAATAATTGGCCCATCCCAAACTGATTGCAGCCAAGTTACATCCTCAAATTTTGTTGATGGATCAAATATTGCCGCAGCTAATTCAACTAATGATTTATCCCAACCACGAAATGCAGCAAACTCAAGTTTATTGGTTGTGAAAAGATTGAGCCACCAGATTGGTTTTGTGGCGATCGCAAAGACTGTAGTTAATCTAATTCGAGGTGGAATTGTTAAACCATTTTTAAGATCTCTTAACCTCAAACCACTAACTGGTGTGTCAACGGTAAGGATTAATGCTTCAAAGCCAGAGTCCTTTGCCTGTTTGATTACTGAAAGACTATCTTGACGATTTTGCATTACATAAAGTTGAAACCAACGCCGAGCACCCGGCACTTGAGAGGCTAACTCACTTGGTGAGGTAGTTCCCATGGTTGAAAGTGAGTAAATTAAGTTATTTTTTTCAGAGACTGCAGCAACTGCCGGTTCTCCCACATGGTGCATAAAGCGGGTGTAACCAGTGGGTGAAAAAAGAATTGGCAGATCTACTTTTTTACCAAATATTTCAATCGATGGATCTACCTTTGAAACATCTCTTAAGGTGTGAGCGGTGAACTGCATTCGATCAAATGCATCAATTGATCGGTCATAGCCTTTTTCAGCTAACGCAGATCCTTCCACATAGTCGTAGACAACTTTGGGGACTTTTCTCTTTGCAATCTTTGCCAGATCATAGATTGATTGGGCACGAGCAATTTTGGTTCTGGTTCGAAAGATAGATGGAATCTTCCATTCAATTAATGAAGCAAAATGTGCAAGATCAGGGAACTGGCGCTTTGATTTAATCATTATTGCTAATTGGAATGAATAGTATTCATGATAGATCGTGACATGCTTTGGTAATCCTTACTATTATCTAGATCACCAACAAACTCATATCGGCGCATAACTAGAATACGATCTGCAACAGCCACCATCTCTGCAAGATCACTTGAAATTAAAATAATTGATAGGCCTTCGTTAGCGAGTTCGGTTATAAGTTCATGGAATGAAGCCTTAGTTCTAACATCCACGCCAACAGTAGGCTCATCAATAATTAAAATTTTAGTCTCAGCAGCTAACCATTTAGAAACGCTTACCTTTTGCTGATTTCCACCCGATAAAGTTAATGCCAGTTGATTATTATCAACGACTTTAATACCAAGACGATCGACATACTTGGTAGCAATACTCTCTTCCTTGTTTGGATTAATTACGCTAAATCTTTGTAATATCCGGGCGAGAATTGTTACTGAAATATTTTTGCGAACTGGAAAATCAAGGAATAAACCCTCTTCTTTGCGATTCTCAGTTACATAACCAATTCGGTACTTATGAAGTGCTTCGGTAAAGTTATTAATTTTAACCTCTTTACCATTTACTAAAATCTGGCCACTATTTACTTCATGCAAACCGAGAATACTTCTAGCCAACTCACTTCGACCGGCTCCTACTAAGCCATACATACCCAACACCTCACCTGGATAAAGTGAGAGAGAAATATTGCGATGGCCAAGTGAGGTATTAAGATTCTTTAATTCAATTACCGGTGTAGTAGTGCGATCTACTTTACGAGTTTCTGCTTTGCGTTCAGCTAGGTGACGACCGACCATCAAATCTACAATTTCACCCTGCTTGTAGTCGGCAAGTGGCTTTGACTCAAGCACACTAACTCCATCTCTAAGCACTGTGACCGTGTCACATATTTCATATACCTCTTCAAGTTTATGGCTAACAAACAAAATAGCAGTCCCTTGGCTCTTAAGCCTTTTGATTACATCAAATAGTTTGCTGGTTTCACTACCGGTAATTGATGCAGTTGGTTCATCTAATAAAATAATTTTTGCATTAGTTACTAGTGCCTTAGCAATTTCAACTAATTGCATCTGCGCAACAGATAAATTCTTAACCCGCTCATTTAGATTAATCTCAAAACCTAGAGTTTCAAGAGCTTGCCTTGCTAATCGAGTGCGCTCTTTTCGATCAATTATGCCAAATTTTAGAGGTGGATTATGTAACGTGATATTTTCTTCAACTGAAAACTCTGGAATTAAGTTTCGCTCCTGGTGAACTACTGCAATACCAGCATTAGTTGACTCGATGGGATTTTGAAAGCTTTTTTCTTCACCTTTAACCTTTAGAGAGCCAGAATCTGAAACATATACTCCAGTAATAATTTTAATCAATGTTGATTTGCCAGCACCGTTTTCACCAAGCAATGCGTGAACTGTGCCGCCGGTTAGAGTTAAATTCACTTCATTAAGTGCCTGAACACCTGGAAAGGCTTTTGAGATTTTACTAATTAAAAGTTCGGTACTCATAGTGATCCCTTTAATCCTTCACTTTGTCGCTCAGTACGGCGCCGGCGCCATTCACTAAGGGCAACAGTAGAAAGTGTTACTACACCAACACTTAGCGAAACAATGCTTGGATCTAATGAGTACTGCGCCCGGGCGATATCAACCAGACGGACAACACCTGCTGCAATAACTGTGCCATAAATTGCAATCGTGCCACCTGACATCAATACACCACCGATAATTGGAGCGGCAAAGCTAGCAAGTAGCCAATCGCCACCAATTGATCGATTAATACCTGGCAAAGATGCAATAGTGATTACAGATGCCACGCCAATTAATAATCCTGAAAGTGTGTGAGCGATAAATACTGAGCGATTATTTGAGACTCCCGATAGGCGGGCAGCTAATGGATTTCCACCAGTTGCTAGTACTCGCCTACCTACGATTGTTCTACTAAAAAATAGTGAGAGCAGCACGGCAGTTAATAGTGAGATGACTAAAATATACGGGAGTCCTATGAAGTTACGTCTTCCAAACTCTGGCAGCGAAGATGGATACTTATCAATCGTAAAAGTTTTAACTAATCGGTATTGGAAACCGAGCAATATTGTGTAAGTACCTAAGGTAATAATGAAACCATTTAATTGAGTTAAAACTACTAGTGCGCCATTTATCGCACCCATAGCAGTTGCAGAAAATAATCCAATAATTATTGCAAGCCAGATCGGTAAATTATGATCTGCCATTAACACAGCCATAATTGCGCAGCTAACTCCACCCATTGTGCCAACTGCTAAATTCATTTGGCCAATACAAAGCACTACCATTTGAGCTAATCCGATAGTGATCGGCACTGCTAAGTATGTTAAGAAACCTTGTAGGGATGCTCTAGATAAGAAGACACCATTTGAGGTAAGAACTAAGGCTAAAAACCCAATTACAAATATGACTGATAGTGAAGCTTCTGTCATTCGATTTTTGAAAAATACAGGTAGTTTCACTTTTTTCCTCGCAATTTAATTGAGGTGAACATCTTTTGGATTTGTCCAACAGATAGAGCTAGAAGTAAAACTAAGCCCAGCGCAATATTTAATGTCTCTAGCCCAATACCTTGCACAGACAATCCCTGTCGGATAACTAATGTCATCATGGTGCCAATAAATGTGCCAAGTACTGCTACCGCACCACCTGCAAGCAGTGTGCCACCTAGTACTGGTCCTAAGAATGAAGGCAACATCACCTGACTACCAATTGCAGCGGTAAATGAACCGTTTGTATAGGCAAGCATTAAGCCACCGATTCCAGCTAATGTGCCGGAGAAAATATGTGCTGTTAGCACTCTACTTTCAACTGGAATTCCAGATAACTTAGCTGCTCTTAAATTTGAACCAGTAGATAACAACTCCCGGCCAAGTCGAGTCTTTGAGAACATAAATGAGACCAAGATTAAGCAAACTATTGCCGGAATTAACATCATTGGTAGCGCTTTTGGTCCACAAATTGGTCCTAAACAAAAATCTGCTAATGATTTGCTACGCCAATAATCCATACCTGCTGGCTTAGTCGTAAATGCTGCAGTTGCGCCGGTAAATGTTACATAAATAAATGTAACTAAACCAAGGAGTGCAAAATCCATCGCCAAGGTAACAATGAATGCATTTACCTGTGACTTAACAATTATCAAGCCAGTTATTGCACCAAGTAATGCCCCTGCCAAAACACCTAAAATTGCTCCTTGCACCAAAGACAAACCCCAATATTGGTATGAGGCACCAGCTACTAAGGCTGAGACTGCAGCCATTCTGCCAACGGCAAGATTTAAATGACCGATAGATAAAACACATAACTGTGCTAAACCAATAACTGTAAGTGTGGCGCCATCTCGCAGAAGTGGATAAATAACAAAGTCAACATTGAAAAATGCTGAGTTACTTAGACCAAAAAAGATGAAGAGTGCGATGGTCAGCAGTGTTAAAACGACTCTTTGATCGTTAAATATCTTTTTGAATTTCAAATTTTCACCCGCAATTTATCAACTGCATCAAAATCCCAGTCAATTCCAAGTCCAGGTTTTGTAGGAGCTAATGCCATTCCATTTTCAATTTTTATTTCACTCTTTGTTACACCTCGTAATTGCGGAATATGTTCAACATATAATCCATTTGGAATGGCCGCAGCTAAGCTGACATGAATCTCCATTAAAAAGTGTGGGCAAACTTTCACATTAAAACTCTCTGCCATATGAGCAACCTTAAGCCATGGGGTTATTCCGCCCACCCGTGCGACATCAACTTGCACAATTCCTACTGCATTTTGGTGCAAATACTGTTGAAATTGCATGGCTGAGTACATCGTCTCACCGACTGCAATTGGAATGCTGGTTGACCTAACAAGGGCGGCATGCCCAGTCACATCATCTGCTGGCAGTGGCTCCTCTAGCCAAAATAAATCAATTGGCTCAAATGCTTTAGCCCGTTTAACCGCCTCTGCCACTGTAAAAGATGTATTGGCATCGACCATGATGTGCATATCTTTGCCAACTGTTTCTCTGACCGCCATTAATCTTTCAACATCTTCATGCACCTTAGGTTTACCAACTTTAAGCTTTACGCCCGGCCAACCTTTTTTCTTTGATGCCACCGCACCTGCTACTAATTCATCAGTTGTGAGGTGAAGCCAACCACCCTCTGTGTCATAAAGCGGCACTCGATCGCGAAATCCACCAGCTGCAACCGCCAGGCTTTGATCATCTCGTTTGCACTTTAAATCCCAAATTGCAGTATCAATCGCTGCAACTGCTAATGAGGTAATCGCGCCAGTTTCAGTTGCCCTAGTTGAGTAATAAATTTCACTCCATACTTTTTCAATTCGCGCACTATCCATACCTTTAAGTTTTGGAATTAAATAATCTCTAAGCATTGCCAGAACGGCAGTGCCGCCAGTTCCAATGGTGTAGCTATAACCAACACCAGTATTACCATCTGCAGTAGTGATGCGCACAAAAATAGTTTCTTGCTTTAAAAATGCTTGTACAGAATCAGTTCTTACCGTCTCAACTGGAATATCAATCAGAAAGGTCTCTGCATTTGTAATTATGCTCAATTGAGAATCCTTTCGTTAATTGAGTTTATCTTGATAATTGAGGAAGGGCGACCAGGATTAAACCTGATCGCCCGTCATCAACTAATTACTTAGTTACAGGTCATGTACTCTGTCTGGAAAGCCTTAAGGATTTCCTTTGAAGTAGCTTGACGTGTGTCGTTGTAAGTATCAACGTTGTCCTTATTTACCAAGAATGATCCGGAGTCTACGTATAGACCAGGTGTATTCATGGTGCACTTCTTGCTACCAAGTGCTGCAAGTACCCATGAACCAACATAACCTTGGCCCCATGGATTCTGAACAACAGTTCCGGAAATTACGCCAGACTTAATAGCATCCAAGATCTTCTGGTCATCATCAATTGCAATAACCTT
>Ga0214921_10011529_pt1 | contig 10729 bp, 6 predicted proteins | sample LL1505_MetaG_FD_177992 | JGI IMG/M metagenome (GOLD analysis project Ga0214921, IMG submission 177992) | Freshwater microbial communities from Lake Lanier, Atlanta, Georgia, United States - LL-1505 | ecosystem: Environmental > Aquatic > Freshwater > Lake | place: USA: Georgia | collected 2015-05-28
GCCTGTACCGCACCGAGTTTCTCTACCTGACGAGCCGGCGCGAGCCGACCGAAGAGGACCACTTCGCCGCCTACAGGGACGTGGTGCAGGCGATGCCCGGCATGCCGGTCGTCATCCGCACACTCGACCTCGGCTCCGACAAGATGCACACGGAGACGCAGTCGGAAGAAGAGCGGAATCCCTGCCTCGGTCTCCGCAGCATCCGGCTCTCGTTGCGGCAACTGCCGATGTTTCGCACGCAGTTGCGGGCAATCCTCCGGGCCAGTGCCCTGGGCGACGTGCGGGTGCTCTTCCCGCTCGTCTCCACGATCGTTGAACTGCGTCAGGCCCGCATGGTCCTGGCGGACGTGATGGAAGATCTGGCCGAGCACGGCATCGCGTTCAACGCGAAGATGCCGGTCGGCATGATGGTCGAGACGCCGGCCGCCGTGATGATGCTCGACGCATTCATCAAGGAGGTCGACTTCGTCTCGATCGGCACCAACGACCTGATCCAGTACACGCTGGCGGTCGATCGGGGCAACAAGGAGGTCGCCGAACTCTACAACGCCTGTGATCCGGCGGTGCTGCGGCTGTTGCGCCGCACGCTGGACGTGGCGGCCGAGGCCGGCGTGCCGGCGACGTTATGTGGTCAGATGAGCGGCAGCGTGATGTACACGCAGCTGCTTCTGGGATTGGGCCTGCGGCAGCTGAGCGTGCCGGCGAGCGCCATCCCCGAAGTGAAGCAGGTGGTCCGAAGTGTTTCGGCCGCTGAATGCCGCGCGATTGCGGAAAAAGCGCTGACGATGGACGCCGCCCGGGAGGTGAAAGCCTACCTGCGCGACCAACTGCGTCGGCTGCTCGCAGAAACGGTCGCGTAGCGGCAGGGCCGCCAATGCGACACCGCCCTGCGGGGCGGCAAAGTCATCGAAAGGAAAACGGGTATGAAACAGGAAATGCTCATCAACGTGTCGCAGCCGGAGGAGTGCCGGATCGCGATCATGGAGGACGGCGTGCTGGAGGAGCTCTACGTGGAGCGGACCAGCCAGGACAACCTCGTCGGCAACATCTACAAGGGCCGCATCGTCAACATCGAGCCGAGCATCCAGGCGGCGTTTGTCGACTTCGGCGTGGGGCGCAACGGGTTCCTTCACATCAGCGACGTGGAACCGCAGTATTACCGTCAGGGCGGGCTCGATCCCGACAAGGCATTCGAGGCGGGGGAGGCTGGCAGTCGCGGTGCCGACATCGAGGAGAGCGATGCCGACGGGCGACCCAAGACAGTCGCACGGCGGAAGCCCCGGCTGGGCGACCGGCCCCGCGTGAAACCGCCCATCCAGGACGTCCTTCGGCGGGGCGACGAGGTGCTCGTGCAGGTGATCAAGGAGGGCTTCGGTACCAAGGGCCCTACGCTTTCCACCTACATCTCGATCCCGGGGCGCTACCTCGTGCTCATGCCGCCGCTGGGACGAGTCGGCGTGTCGAAGAAGATCGACGACGAGCACGAGCGGCGGGTGCTCCGCGACATCATGCTCGAACTGCGGCCGCCGAAGGGGGTCGGGTTCGTGGTTCGCACGGCGGGCACGGAACGGACGAAGTCGGAGATGGCCCGCGATATGGCCTATCTCCTGCGGCTCTGGAAGTCGATCGTGCGGCGGATGCGGAAGTATTCCGCGCCGATCGACATCTACCAGGAGTCAGACATGATCATCCGCACGATCCGTGACATGTTCACGGAGGACGTCGGGCGGATCCTGATCGACGAGCCGGCCGCTTACGAACGCGCCCGAGAGTTTCTCGAGCTGGTGATGCCGAAGTATGTGTCGCGGCTGCAGCTCTATGAAGGCAAGGAGCCGCTCTTCCACCGCTACGGCCTGGAGGAAGAGATCAGCCGGATCCACCAGCGCAAGGTGCCGCTCAAGGGCGGCGGTTCGATCGTGATCGACACCACCGAGGCGCTCGTGGCGATCGACGTCAATTCGGGCAGCTTCCGCACCGAGAAGTCGGCGGAGGAGAACGCCTACCAGATGAACCTGATCGCGGCAAAGGAGATCGCCCGTCAGTTGCGGCTCCGCGACCTGGGCGGCGTGATCGTCAACGACTTCATCGACATGCGGCGGGAGAAATACCGGCGCGGCGTCGAGAAGGCCCTGCACGACGCCATGAAGCGGGACCGCGCCCGGACGAAGATCCTGCGGACGAGCCCCTTCGGCCTGATCGAGATGACACGGCAGCGGATTCGGCCGTCACTGCGGAAGAGCATCTTCCGCGACTGCCCCACCTGTTCCGGCACCGGCATCGTGAAGACCGCCGAGAGCATGGCGATCGAGGTGATGCGGACGCTCCAACTGTCTGCCACGAGGGACGACATCGCGCGGCTCAACGTGACGGTGCACGACGAGGTGGCGACCTGGATCAACAACCGGAAGCGCCGGGAGATCGCCCAGTTCGAGGATGCCACCCACGTGCAACTGCATGTGACAGGCAAGGAGAGTGCCTCTCCCGAGCACCTGCTCATCGAGGCCTGGGATTCGAGCGGCCGCACCGTGCGGTTCCCCTAAAAACCCATGTTTTTGAGCCCCACTCGACCCAGCGACCATCCATTGTTAGGCTGAGAGGCTCGAAAAACAGCCCGTTTCGGGCCGTCCTTTCGTTTCCCCATCCATCCCTTCCGATCGACCTTTCACAGCGGTGACCATCATGGCCAAGTCTGCTTCGACCAGTGCTTCCTCGACGTCCGCCTCCAGCATGGCGGGCGCCGGCCACCACTACGCCATCGTCGTCGACGGCGGTCGGCAGTATCGCGTCAGCGAGGGCGAGGTGCTCGACATCGACTTCCGCCACCTGCCGGCTGGCAGTGAGGTGGTCTTCGACGAGGTGCTGGCTGTGAGCAAGGCAGGCGTGCTGACGCTTGGTGCCCCGGTGGTGAAGGGGGCGAAGGTGAAGGCCGAGGTGGTGGGTGTCGTGCAGGGCGAGAAGATCTACGTGCAGAAGTTCGCCCGCCGCAAGAATTATCGTCGTCGTACCGGCCATCGCTCGATCTCGACGAAGGTCCGCATCGCGTCGATCGGCTGAGGCCGGAACCTTCCCTTGCTTGCGCTGCGGGCTTGGATGGGACGGGCTTGGATGGTGACGGGCGGCCATATGCAAAGCCCGACGCGCAAGTGAGGGTCTTCACGCGCCGCCCAGAATGTCGGCCAGCGGGCCGCCGCGGCGGCAGAGTTCGTCGACGCGGCTCGTCACGGCGGGATCCTCTTCGACAGGCGGCGCGTGATGCGGCTTGAGCCGGGCGTCGATCACGAGCGATCCTCGGCAGCCCCAGTGCTTCTGGTGCACCGCCGCATCGACGCCGTGCACGTCGGCCGCCGGGTTTGACCGGGTGAAGCAGAGCCAGAGAAAGTTCTCGAGCGACGCCGCCGCGAAGTCGCTGTCATCGACGACCACGACCAGCGGCCAGGCCCGTAGCGGATGCTCGGGAGCAATCGCCGCCGTCAGCCGTTCGACGTCGGACGACCACGGCGCGGCCGCGGCCGTGGCCCAGATGCTCTCATCGCTTGGTGCCTCAAGCCTGGGCCGCGGCTCGATCCGCGGACCCTCGACCGCGACGATGCCGGGCAGGCAGACCCTTGGATTACGGAAGCCATCGGGAAGCGGGATACCGGCCGCGAGTTCGCGGGGCAGGGTGCGGATGGCCGGGCCGCGGGCCGCGACCACGAGCTTCGACCCGGCGTTGAAGCCACTGCCGGAGTAATCAAGGGTGTCGATCGTGGTTTCGGTGTGGAAGTGGCAGTCGCGGCGCCAGTCCACCCGCTCGAGCAGGTGGGCGAGGAAGGGGGCCACATCGTGGGCATCGAGGCCCGGGGCATCGCCACCGTTCACGATGAAGAGATACTTGGCCAGCGACAGTTGCCCCTGGCCGAGGATCGCGGAGGCCTGCGTGAGCAGTTCGGCGGGCCGGCCCGACCGCTTCCAGGGCAGGTATCGCTCGCTGCCGACTGCCAGGAGCAGGGGGTGGACGCCCGAGGCGTCGACCGCGTGCACGCTCGACACACCGGGTAGCACGGTGGGAATCACCGGGCCGGTGAGTTCGTGCACGAGCCAGCCGAAGAGCGTGTCTTCCTGCGGTGGCCGGCCGACGACGGTCATCGGCCAGATCGCCCCGTCGCGATGCCAGACATGCTCGACCCGCATCACGGGGAAATCGTGCCGCCGTGCGTAGTAGCCCAGATGGTCGCCGAACGGTCCTTCCGGCTTGGTGGCTCCGGGCGAGATCGTGCCCTCGATCACGAAGTCGGCATCGGCATAGATCGCCGGACTGTGGCCGCGGGTGATCATCGGCAGCCGATGGCCAGCCAACACACCCGCGAAGGTCAGCTCGGAGAGCCCCTCCGGCAACGGCATCACGGCCGAGACGGCCAGCGCAGGCGAGCCGCCCACGAAGATCGCCACCTTGAGCGGCTCGTTGCGTTCGAGCGCCGCGGCATGATGTAGGCCGATGCCCCGGTGCAATTGATAGTGGAGGCCGACCTCGCGGTCGGTCTCATAGTCGTTGCCCGCGAGCTGCACCCGGTACATGCCGAGGTTCGACTTCACGAGCGCCCGCCGTGTGCCGGCGTGCCGGGGATCCTCGGTGGAGACGGCCGGCAGGGTTATGAATGGTCCTCCGTCTCCGGGCCAACTCGTCACCTGCGGGAGGCGCGAGAGCGGAATCTCGTGCGCGAGCACCGGCCCCGACCGTACCCGTCTGGGCAGCATCGAGAGGGCGTCGATCGGGCTTCGCCAATACCGCCACGGCCGGGCGAGGGCCTGGGTGGGATCAATCTTGAGTTCCACCAGCCGCTTCACGCGGTCGAGCGAGTCGGCGAAGATTCGTTCGATCCGCCGCTTCGTGCCGTAGAGATTGATCAGGATCGGGAAGGCCGAGCCCCGGGGATTCGTAAAGAGGACGGCCGGACCTCCGGCGCGGAACAGCCGCCGCTGGATCTCGGCGATCTCCAGATGCGGATCGACCGGGTGCGCGATCTCGACGAGTTCCCGCTCGCGGCGGAGGGCATTGGCACAGGCCTGGAGTGAGTGGAATCCCATGGGTTTTCTCTGAGCATGGTAGTCCCTCCCCAGGAAAAGGTGACAGCCACCAAATCTGGGTAGTATTGGACCCCGCTCCATGGCGAAGTGCGATTCACGGCGTATGCCGACGGTGGTTTTCCGATGAGCAAAGACGCTCGTAACCTCTGCCTCTGCGTGCTCGTCACCCTCGCGGCGATCCTCGTCGCCTGGCCGTTTGCCGAGGGCGGATATATCGATGATTTTTCGTACATCCACATGGCCAAAACACTCGCGGAGACGGGCCGCTTTGCCTACAACGGCTGGCCGACCGCGATGCTCGGCATCCAGGTCTGGTGGGGTGCGGCGTGGATTTGGCTCTTCGGCTTCTCGTTCACGCTCGCCCGCCTGAGCGTGCTGCCGCTGGCGCTCGGAGCGGTGGCGCTTGTGTATCTCATCGCCCGGCGGGCCAGACTCTCACCCCATGACAGTCTGTTTGCCGCGCTCCTCACGGCCCTGAGCACGCTGTTTCTGCCGCTGGCGCCGACGTTCATGACCGACATCCCGGGTTTTTTCTTTCTGTTGGTCTGCCTTTATGGCTTCACGCGGGCGGCCGATGCCGCCGACGCGGTTCCAGCACAGAGCACTCACGTCGTGCCGTGGCGGGCGTCGGCGTGGCTGGCGATTGGCACGCTCTGCGGCGTGCTCGGAGGCACGATCCGGCAGCCGGTCTGGTTTGCGCCGATCGCCTGCGCGGCCGTGCTCTGCCTGTGCCGGTTCGGCGGCCTGAGCCGTGCCGATCGCCTGAAGTTCCGACTGGCCGCGCTGCTCTGCGGAGTGATCAGCATGGGGGCACTCATCGCGGGCACGCGATGGTTCAGTCAGCAGCCGTATGCGATTCCCACCAAACTCCCCGCGCTCGCAGCCGTCGCCCAGTTCAGGGTCGCGTCGATCGCCCGGGAGGCGGTGACCGTGGCCACTGAATGTGCGCTCAAGGTGCTGCCGGCCATGCTCTTCTGCCTGCCCTGGGTCGTGGCGCATCTGGCCGCTGGCCTGCGAACGCGGTGGGGCCGAATCATGGCGGTCGTGACCGCCGTCGCGATGGTGGCGGTGCTGGCGGGAACCGTGAGCCGATCGTTCGAAGCGCCGCTGGGCCTACTGGCTGGCAGCTGGAAACCAACCGGGCACGCTCTGCATGATGTGGGCGTGGGACTCATCCGCTGCGGCGTGTTGGGGATGATCGTCTCGCTCGCCGTGGCCACGACGGTCGCGGTGGCCCGTGCCCGTTCCCTGCCCACGGCTGCGTGGCGGCTGCCACCAGCCGTCATCATGCCGCTGGCCTACCTCGTGCCCTACGGTGCTTCCCTGCTGCTCGTCTCGCAGACCACTGACGGCATCTATCCCCGTTATTACCTCCCGTTCCTGCCCGCCCTCACGTGCGGGCTTCTCTACTGCACCCGCTCGTTGCCAGCCTCGCCGCATGCCGGCGCCGACCGCCGCGCGATACTGGGCTGGCTGCTGGTCGGCTTTTTTGCGCTGCGAGGCATTGCGATCCTGCACGACGAATTCGCCGACACGCGGACGAGGCTGGAAGCTATTGCCCTCCTGCAGCGGCAGGGGGTGCCACGGGAGCGAATCACCTCGAAGTGGGTGATCGACGGCTGGGAGCAGATCGAGCGGGCGGGGTACGTCAACGACCCGCGGATTCAGGTGCCCGCCGATGCCTATCGGGCGGACGTGCCGTATGACTATCCAGACCTGACGTTTCGCGAACAGTTTCCCGCCCTGCGGCCCGACTTCATGGTGGTCGACGAGCGGGAGATCACGGCCGGCGATAGCGGTGTCTTCCCGCGGTTTCCCTTCACGGCCTGGTGGCGGCCACCGTACCGCCGCACGATCGTGATTCGCAGCCAGCTGCTCACGGACGTCCCAGCCGTCGACACTGCAGGCGAAGCATCCTCGCCCCCGAACGATACAATTCAGCATCCCGCCCAACCCTGAGGAGCAGCAATTCCATGGTCAGTCTCACCAGCATCTATGAAGGCGGGCTGCGATGCCGCGCCACGCATGGTCCGTCCGGCACCACGCTCATCACCGACGCCCCCGTCGACAATCACGGCAAGGGCGAGAGCTTCTCGCCGACCGATCTGGTCGCCACGGCGCTCGGCGCCTGCATGATGACGATCATGGGGATCGCGGCAGAGCGGCACGGCCTGAATCTGGTCGGCATGAAGGCCGAGACCGTGAAGGAGATGAGCAAGGACACGCCGCGGCGAATCGCCAGCCTGCGTACCAGGCTCACGATCCCGCTGCCGGCCGATCACCCGCAGCGGCAACTGCTCGAGCAGGCGGCCCACACCTGTCCCGTGCACAAAAGTCTCTCACCCGAGATCGACGCCGCGATCGAGTTCGTCTGGACAGGTGGGTGACGCGTAGAATGGCTTCGTCTGGGGCGCAAAGGACGGTGCGGGAGGATTTCTAGACTGCGGGCCTGAGCCCGGAGTTTGGGGACGCCCGCCCACGGAGGGCCTCCCATGAGACGGACACTGCCTGCCTGGAAGCTGGCGTCGCCGGCACGAAGATTGGTGTCGCCAGAGCCCTTGGAGTCGCGGCTGGCGTGTGCGGCGCAGAATCTGCTGCCGTCATTCGACATGAGTCCGCCCGCCGGCGCTCCCGCCTTCAACCAGATCTGGGTTGACCCCGTCGCTGGAAACGATGCCAACAGCGGTGCAACGCGGGGCCTCGCCGTCCGCACGCTCTCCGAGGCGTGGCGTCGAGTGCCCGTCAACGTAACTCTTTCGACAGGCTTTCAGATCAACCTGACGGCTGGCACCTATCCGGAATCAGCGGTGCCGATCTACTGGGAGAGCAGGCACGGCACGCAGTCGGCGCCCGTGCTGCTCAAGGCCATCGATGGTGATGCCACGGCCCATCTCCCGAACATGAATGTCTACGACTGCCGCCACCTCTATCTCCTCGGCCTCGACGTTTCATCCGGCGGTGGCGACGTGCTCCACCTCGACAGTTGCTCCTACGTCGTCCTCCGCGACACGACGATCCGAGGCCTTGGGGAGATTGCGTCCTATGCCGTCCCGCAGGAGACGCTGAAGGTCAACCAGAGCCAGTACATCTACGTGGAACACTGCGACATCTCCGGTGCCTGGGACAACGCCGTCGATTTCGTGGCCGTTCAGTACGGCCACGTCGTGGGCAGCCGGATCCATCGAGCCGGCGACTGGGCGATGTATGCGAAGGGCGGCTCGGCGTCGCTGACCGTGGCGGGCAACGAGTTCTACGACGCTGGCACGGGAGGCTTCACGGCGGGGCAGGGGACCGGATTCGAATTCATGGTCTCGCCCTGGCTGCAGTACGAGGCGTATGACATCACGTTCATCAACAACGTCGTCCACGACACCCAGGGCGCAGGGTTTGGCGTGAACGGCGGCTCCAACATCGTGATGGCGTCCAACACGCTCTATCGCGTGGGTAGCCGCAGCCACGTGATCGAGGTGGGATTCGGATCGCGGTCCTGCGACGGCAATCAGGCGGCCTGCCGCACGTATCTCGCTCAGGGCGGCTGGGGCACTGCGGTCGTCGGGGGGGACGAGCCGATTCCGAACCGCAACGTCTTCATCTACGACAATGTGGTTTACAACCCCGACGGCTACGCGAGCCAGTGGCAGCAGTTCTCGGTGGCGATGCCGCGGACACCATCCGTCGGCTCCAACATTCCGTCGCCTGCCCGGGCCGACACGAATCTCCAGATTCGCGGCAATTGGATCTGGAACGGGCCGACCGATCATCCGTTGGGGATCGAACAGGCGGCGCTGGCCGCCGATGTGCTCGCCGGCAACGCCATCAACACTGTGCGGCCGGTGCTCGCCGATCCAGCCCACGGCGACTATTCGTTGGCGCCGGGCGTCGTGCCGCCGGTGGTGTTTTCCGGTGTGCCTCCGGTGCTTCCGCAGCCACCCGCGCCGCTGCCGAAGCTCACGGCTACATTCCGCACGGTCGCGGCGACCACGGCCCAGGCGGTCTCGAAGGTCACGGTCACGTTCAATCGGGCGGTGCGCGGCGTGACGCTCGACGACTTCGTCCTCCTGCGTGGCCGCACAGCCGCGGCACTGGCAGGGGCGCGGATCACGACCACTGACAACATCACCTACACGATCACGACCATCCGAAGCACGCATCTGGCGGGCACCTACACGCTGCGATTGAAGGCCGCGGGCACGGGCATCTTCGACGCCGCGAACGAGGCTTTTGCCACACCGGCGACGGTGTCGTGGCGGATGACTCGGACCGTGCCGCCCGTCCTGCCGTTCGTGCCGCTGGTCCGCCGCTGACGCGGAAAACCGTGTGACTATTCGTGCGGGTTTCCCGAAAACCGCGTAGCGGCGACAATCACGGTTCGTGTTCCACCGTCTCCGACGCTAGCGGGCCGAGTTCCTCCATGGCCGATCTCTTCTCCGCCTCGCGGGCCGCGAATGTCGCCCGGGCCGCGCCGCTGGCCGCTCGGATGCGTCCCCGGCGGCTGGCCGACTATGTCGGGCAGGCGAAAGTGGTGGGGCCGGGCACGCTCCTGCGGCGGCTTATCGAGGCCGACCGGCTGGGCTCCGTGATCCTCTACGGGCCGCCGGGCGTGGGCAAGACGACGCTCGCCGAGATCATCGCCCGCGAGACGAAGCGGCGGTTCGTGGAGCTCTCCGCCACGGCCTCCGGCGTGAAGGATGTTCGCGACGTGCTCGAAGCGGCCCGCCGCCGCCTCGAGGACGACGGCCAGAAGACCTGCCTCTTTGTCGACGAGATCCACCGCTATTCGAAGGCCCAGCAGGACGTGCTCCTGCCCGATGTGGAGAATGGCGTGATCGCGCTGATCGGGGCTACCACGCAGAATCCCTTCTTCGCGTTGACGAGCGCCCTGGTCAGCCGCAGCCGCATCTTTGAACTGGAAGCTCTGTCGCGGGACGACATCGCGGAAGTCCTCAGGCGGGCGGTCACCGATCGCGAGCAAGGCCTGGGCAATGAGCGGATCGAACTCACGCCGGAGGCGGTCGCCCTGCTCGTGGAGACATCCGACGGCGACGCGCGGCGGGCACTCGGCGCCCTCGAGATCGGCGTGCTCTCGAGCCCCGAACGGCCGCTTGTCTTCACGGGAGCGTTGGCCCGCGAGAGCGTGCAGCGGAAGGCGATCACCTACGACTCGGGCGACACGCACTACGACTGTGCCAGCGCCCTGATCAAGAGCATCCGTGGCAGCGACGCCGATGCGGGCCTCTACTGGCTCGCGCGGATGCTGGAAGGGGGCGAGGACGTGCGGTTTCTCTCGCGGCGGCTCGTGATCCTGGCCAGCGAGGACATCGGGAACGCCGATCCGCGGGCCCTGATGATTGCGGTGGCGGCGATGCAGGCGACCGAGTTCGTGGGGCTTCCCGAATGCCAGCTCTCGCTGTCGCAGGCGGTCACCTACCTGGCGCTCGCCCCCAAGAGCAATGCCTGCACGACGGCCATCGGCGCCGCCCGCCGCGATGTTCGCGAGCAGGCGGTGATCCCGGTGCCGCGGCATCTGCAGGACAAGCACTATGCCGGCGCCAAGCAGCTCGGCCACGGCCAGGGGTACGAGTATTCCCATGATGCGCCTGAAGGGATCGCCGCGCAGGATTACCTTGGCGTGGAAAAGCGGTATTACGAGCCGGCCGACCGGGGG
>Ga0214921_10011530_pt1 | contig 10728 bp, 10 predicted proteins | sample LL1505_MetaG_FD_177992 | JGI IMG/M metagenome (GOLD analysis project Ga0214921, IMG submission 177992) | Freshwater microbial communities from Lake Lanier, Atlanta, Georgia, United States - LL-1505 | ecosystem: Environmental > Aquatic > Freshwater > Lake | place: USA: Georgia | collected...
CGAGGTTTACCGACGAGCAGATGGTTCGGATCTTGCGGGGGCCGACCGGGCTCCTGTGGCAGAGGTGGCCAAGCGCTACGTGGTCAGCGAGCCCTCGATCTATGCCTGGCGCACTGCCGTTGGCTTGGTTTTCGTCAGGTTAAAACCAACCTATGGGTGGCTTGACCAGTGGGCCTGAGCACTACGCGCCCAAACTAAAGGTAGGCCTTTGTCCATGCGAAGGCAGGAAGTCACTGGTGGTCACCCACATGGGAAACCAGTAAAATGCAACTGACCAGTTCGCACTAGATTTTGCAACGAAGCTTGGTTTTAAAGCTACCTAAGTCGTTGAATTTAAACGACTTATTATGGTGGCGAATCAGGGACTCGAACCCCGGACCTGCGGATTATGATTCCGTCGCTCTAACCGACTGAGCTAATTCGCCAGATCGTTGAGTATATATGATCCTCCGGAGGTTCGGGGGTTTGCGGGTGGGCTTAGGCTAGTTCTACGGCGGCCCTCAGTTGCGCGGGACTGCTGTAAAGGTAGGTCGCGGTGGTGCTGATGCTTTGGTGGCCAGCGAGGGTCTTTAGGATGTGAATGGCCGTGCCCTTGTTGGCAAGCGAGGTGAGAAAGGTTCGTCTTCCGCTGTGACTGCTTGCACCCTCAATACCTGCGCCACGATAGATCTGTGCAAAGGTTTGCGCGAGGCTGTTTGCTGAGAAGCCTCTGAGTGGTGATTTTTGACTTGCGAAGAAGGGATACTCGCGCGCAATGCACTGCGCGTCTTGTGTGTAACGCTTGAGTTCCTCTTTAAGGCGGTGGCTCACATAGACAGTTCTTGCCGTTTGATTTTTTGTCATCCGAGACAAAAGACGAATCTCATCCTTAATCTGTCCCGAGTGCGTGACGACGTCCATCCAGCGTAGCGCAGCAACCTCACCGATCCGCAGCCCTGCCCAGTGCGTTAAGAGCATCATCGCGCGGTTGCGGGTTGCATAGCGTTGGGTATCGATAAACGCTAGAACCTCTGCGAGATCATCTGGGTTGAAACGATCCGAACCGCGGCAAGTTCGGGCGATCTTGATATGCAAATTGACGCGCTCTTTGCCCCGACGGGCAGTAAAAGGACACTGAGTCTACCTGCTGCGCGAGCCAAAGCGTAAGGGCAAGTGGGTGCGCAAGCGAGTACGGAGGATCAAGCCGATAAACTCTGCACTAAGCACACGACGCGTGCGTCGCACTGACGATTTGCTCATCATCATCTCCCGCCAAGGCCTCTCACGCCTCGGCAAAAAACCCAGTATGGCACTTATCGAACCTGTTCAGTTTTCCCGAGCCACTTCAATCAATTTTGATGACGATCATGGTACTGGGGAAGAGTTCCGACCGATTCGCGCACGGCCTCGATGACCGCATAGGCTGCAGGTGAAAGCAGGGCGCCCCGGCGAAGCGTTAAGCCGATATCCCTTGTCGATGTACCCAAGACAACTGGAAGTTCGACGAGCATTCCTGACTCAATCTCGAAGGTAAGTTGATGCGGCGATATAGCAGTCAACATATCGCTGTTGTTTAGAAGCCGACGCAATATCGCCAAATCGCCAGTCTCGACAGACGGCTGCGGTGGCATGAGCCCTAATTCGCTGAATGATGCGTCGATTAAACGCCGCCCGGGTGCATCCGGGCGAGGCAAAATCCACTGCTCCGCTAGGAGATCAGAAAGCAGAATGCGACGATTTGCAGCTAATCGATGTCCCGCTCTCGCTAGAATTCCCATGCGATCAGTGAACAACGATTCGACAATCAATCCCTCGCCGTGGCCGTCACTGCGAAGTGCCCCAAGAATAAAGTCAATATCGCCATTACGAAGCCCATGAACTAGCGCTTCATAGGGACTTTCCAAGGTAGAGATGCGCAAATTAGGGTGGCGCTTCACCGCAGTAGCGATACCATCTGGCAATAGTAACGTTCTACCTAATGGAAGGGCGCCTATGGTCACATGGCCAGCCAATGTGCCTGCAATCGCAGAAAGATCCGATTGCATGTGGCGTAATTCTGCAATGATTCGTTTCGCTCGTGACAGTAATCGGACCCCCAAGTCCGTGGTCACCAATCCTTGCTGCATCCGCTGAAATAGTGGCCGACCTAACGCGCCTTCGATGCGTTTTAACGACATGCTCGCACCTGACTGCGTCATCCCGAGCCCCAGGGCAGCTGCGGTTAAATTCCGTTGCTCGTGTAGAGAAACCAGCAGCTGGAGTTTTTGACCAGACATCATGAGGTTTGAAAGAACATTGCTCTCGCTGCGCGTCTTAAAGATCGACTCATCAGCGGCTTGACCGACCTCATCGATGATGCGCAGGCTTCGCTTCAGTACCGCTGCGCCATATGGATTTATCAACATACCGCGAGGTTTTCTCTCAAATAAAGGCTTGTCAAGCAAGCGCTCGAGCTCGCTAACGGAGCGTGTAATTGCAGACGGCGCCTTAAAAATTTGATCTGCTGAACGGTTAATACTGCCCGTATGTGCTACCGACACGAAGACCTTAAGGTGATGCAAGCCGGCAAGCAGGTCTGTTGAGCGCGGTAAATGACTTTGCATCAAGCATGGCCCGCGATGTTGATTACTTCATCGAGTAGATGCCGAACGTAGCAATACATCACAAAAATAGAATGCAACATAACGACTCAGCAATAAGGCGTGCGTAAGCAACGCATAATATATGTTGAATTCGATTAAACCCAATCGGTTCGCGTCTTGAATACTCCCCTAGAGGGTAAGCACTGAGATTAGGTCTGGTGACGAACTAAGAGGCAAGGCTTGGGTCAAGAAAAGTCGATGACAACGGAGGAGGTGTTGTGATTATGAGCAAGGCAGACGAACGTCCCTTGGCCGAATGTTGGCTTGAACGCCTTTGCGACGTTAGTGCGGCAACAGGTGGGATTGTTTTGGTTTCGATCGCCTGTATCACGGTCATCAGTGTGTTGGGTAGGGCGCTGTTTGCCAAACCAATTTTGGGGGATATTGAACTTGTGCAGTTGGGTGCGGCGGTAGTCGTTGCATGTTTTCTTCCATATACCCAGTTCCAACGAGCCAATATCATCGTCGATTTTTTTACTGTCAAATCGAGCGCACAAACCAAAAATTACCTTGATGGATTGGGTTGTCTTCTTTACACCCTTGTGCTGATCCTGATCGTCTGGCGGGTGGCAATCGGCGGAGTGGATATTCGCACTGCCGGTGAGATGTCCATGCTGATGAATATTCCGCTGTGGATTCCCTATTTCCTGATGCTACCTGGTCTGGTACTTTGCGTTCTAATTTCCGCTTATCAGACGCTTCGACATCTGGACCATGCGCTGCGAGGAAGGGCGTGAGCACCTTTGCTATAGGCATGTCGATGTTTGCTGGCATGCTGACGATGATGGCACTTAGGGTGCCGATTGCCATTGCCATGTTTGTTCCGGGCGCTGTCGGCTATGTTGTGTTGTCGGGATGGCTCCCCCTTCTCTCGCACCTGAAGGGTGCTATTTACGGAAGAGTTTCGGTCTACGACCTTTCGGTGATTCCCTTGTTTATGCTGATGGGCGCTTTAGCGGTACAAGGGGGGCTTGCCCGTGCGCTCTTTGATTTCGCCAATGCGCTGCTTGGACGCTTCCGCGGCGGCATGGCTATGGCAGGGGTCTTGGCCTGTGCAGCATTCGGTTCTATTTCTGGTTCAACGGTTGCAACAACAGCCACGATCGCACAGGTCGCCTATCCGCAAATGCGTCGCATCAACTACTCAGGGCGCCTGGCGACGGCGGCGTTGGCTACGGGCGGCACCATGGGAGTGTTATTACCTCCTTCAGTGACGCTGGTTGTTTACGCCATTCTTACAGAACAGAACATTACCAAAATGTTTCTCGCCGCTTACGTTCCAGCGTTGATCGCAGCTGTCGGCTATCTGATCGCGATTATGGTCATTGTTCGAATTCACCCGGAGCATGCTCCAGCCGTGCAACCCGCATCAGCAAAGGAGATGATCGCGACAGGTTTGCGCGTTTGGCATATCGCTGCCATATTCGTCATGGTCTTTGGCGGGATCTATGGCGGTATCTTCACTGCGACCGAAGGCGCAGCTATCGGCGCAGTAATGACTTTTGTCATCACTATGATGATCGGTCAGATGACCTTAGCGAAACTGATCAATGCCGTGCGCACAACGGCACAAACTAGCGGGATGATTTTTCTGATCTTCTTGGGGGCGGACATGATCAATGCAGCCCTAGCGCTATCCCAACTGCCAGCACAACTTGCTGAATTGGTCAGTCACATGCAAATCACCCCGGTTGCAGTGATGGCGGGTTTGATGATCTTTTATATCGTTCTGGGTTGCGTGATGGACGAAATGTCAATGATCCTGTTGACCGTACCCACCCTGTTTCCAGTCATCATGAAGCTCGACTTTTTTGGACTGGGCATGGCCGATAAATCATTGTGGTTCGGCATTCTTATCCTGACGGTCTGCGAGATCGGCATGATCTTCCCGCCTGTGGGTCTCAATGTTTATATCATGAATGGACTGGCGAAAGACGTTCCCATGAGTGAAACCTATAAAGGTGTTGTTCCATTTCTGATTACAGATGGGATTCGCCTTGGACTGCTGATCTTTTTTCCCGGCCTCGCACTTTGGCTAGTTCACCTACTTACCTAGCTTGTCCCACGGCCCACCACAGTTGTTCAACCACCGCGTTCATCCATCGATTTGCTATCCCAACCATTCACCACCACAGGAACTATCGTCATGATCACCATGAATAGCCGCATCGGCAAAATCATTGCATCACTGTGTGTTTCCATTGCCGCCGTGCCGGCGATGGCCGCTGAAGTAACCTTGAAGGTTCACTTTTTTCTGCCCCTTAGTTCTTTTGCGAACACATTATTTATCACGCCATGGTGCGAGAAAATCGCCAAAGATTCCAACGACCGCATGAAATGTCAAATTTACCCGTCGATGCAATTGGGCGGCACACCGCCCCAGTTGTTTGAACAGGTTCGTGATGGTGTTGCAGACGTTGTCTGGACCCTGCCAGGTTATACGGCCGGACGCTTTCCATCGGTTGAAGTATTTGAGTTACCTTTCATGATGCAAAACCCGGAGGCGACGAGCAAAGCACTATGGGATTACGCGGATCAGTTTTCTCGAAACGAGTTCAAAGATGTGAGACCTTTGGCTTTTCACGTTCACGGCGACGGTGTGTTCCACACCACTAATAAGCAGATCCGCACCGCTGCGGATCTCAAAGGTATGAAGCTGCGAGCGCCCACAAGAATGACCAATAAATACATCGCTGCATTGGGAGCCACCCCTGTAAGTATGCCGGTCCCTCAAGTTGGTGATGCATTATCCAAAGGTGTTATCGATGGTGCGGTGGTCCCCTATGAAGTTGTTCCTGCGGTCAAGATCCAGGAACTTGTGAAATACCATACGGAAACCGACCCCGCAGAACCGGCGTTCTATACCTCAACCTTCATATTTGCGATGAACCGGGCCAAATATGATGCACTGCCGCCGGATCTCAAAAAGGTCATCGACCAAAATAGCGGGCAGGCTTTGTCTGGTCAGATCGGGAAGGCATTTCTTGCGGCCGATGTCCAAGGCAAGAAACTTACTGCCAAAAACACCACCTATGTGATTCCCAAGTCAGAACTTGAGGGCTGGAAGAAAACAGCCCAGCCACTCATCAGTGCTTGGGTGAGCGAAATGAACGGCAAGGGGTTTAACGGGCAGCAGATGCTTGATACCGCCAAAGCACTGATCGCCAAGCATTCTGCAACAAAGTAGATCGATATTGAAGGCGTAACTCCCCTCCGCTAAGCACTGACCTCACGGTCACCACCCAAAAGGTTACATCATGGCCACAATCATTGGCGGCATTGGCGTTTCCCACTCCCCGACAATTGGCTTTGCTTATGACACCGGCAAGCAGGCCGATCCGGCCTGGGCGCCGATCTTCTCGGGCTTTGAGCCGGTACGCGAATGGTTAAAGGAAAAGCAGCCAGATGCGCTGGTTTATATCTTTAACGATCATGTCACCTCCTTTTTCTTTGACCATTATTCGCCGTTTGTGCTGGGTATCGACAATGCCTACGCTGTTGCTGATGAAGGCGGAGGCGCACGAACGCTGCCCCCTGTACCGGGCCACCCTGAGCTCGCCCAGCACATCGGGCTGAGCTTGGTTGCTGATGAATTCGACATGTCCTTCTTCCAGGATAAGCCGCTGGATCACGGTTTTTTTTCCCCGATGTCGGTGCTGCTAGAACGTGAAGGCGAACATGGCGAGCGTTGGCCAACAACCATCGTTCCCTTGCAGGTTGGGGTTCTGCAGTTTCCCATTCCTTCGGCGGCACGCTGCTTTAAGCTCGGGCACGCCCTGCGTCGAGCCGTTGAAAGCTATCCGGAAAATCTCAAAGTCGCGATCGTCTCGACTGGTGGGTTATCCCATCAGGTTCACGGCGAACGAGCAGGATTCCTGAATTCAGCCTGGGATGAGCAGTTTCTAGAAACGATTACACGTGACCCTGCTCGACTCGCGGAGATGACCCACGTTGAGTACGCTGAGCTGGGTGGCTTCGAGGGAAGCGAGGTCATCATGTGGCTAATCATGCGTGGGGCGCTATCTGGTAATGTAAGACAGGTACATCGCTCCCTTTATTCCCCGTCGATGACGGGCATTGCCTCCTTGGTTCTGGAAAATGAATCGATTCCGACACCGTGCAGCGTTAACGAACGTCACAGAGCTCGGATGTTGGAACAGCTGGCCGGCGTCGAAAGATTAGAAGGCACCTATCCATTCACGCATGCTTCGAGCCTCAAGGCCTACCGCCTTAACAAATACCTGCACAGCCTCATTGTGCCGGCGCATCGTGAAACATTTTTGAATGATCCGGAGGTATCCTTTGCAGCAGCCGGATTAAGTGACGTGGAAAAAGACCTTGTTCGGCGCCGTGACTGGCGTGGCATGATTCATTACGGTGTGATCTTTTTCATGCTTGAAAAGCTCGGCGCTGTTATAGGCACTTCAAACCTGCATATTTATGCCGCAATGCGTGGGGAATCCCTAGAGGACTTCATGAAGACTCGCCGTGCGAAGCTCAACTACTCGGTTGCCGGTGCAGCTGCAGCAAAGAAAGTTGACTGGGACACGTAGACCCGCATGCTAGTCGGATCAATGAGAACCTCTGTGGTTAGAGGGCTTTCCTCCATGGCCACCCGGCTGGTGTTGCCGGAACTCGCCAAGACTTACCGCGACCTTACCGGCCAGCAGGTTGTGTTCGAATCGGTTGGCGGCCTCGATGCAGCCAAAAGGATTGAATCGGGTGAAGTCTTCGACTTAGTGGTGCTAGCAACCGACCTGATTGACCGCTTGATCGCCGCTGGCAAGGCGTTAGGAGATAGCAGGCAAGACCTCTTTCGTTCGCCAGTTGCAATTGCGGTGCGCAAGGGCGCACCGCGTCCTGATACGGGCACAGGTGATGCGCTCAGAGCGGCAATACTTGCTGCGCGCAGCATCGGCTATTCAACAGGTCCTAGTGGTGTAGAACTGCTTAAGCTTTTCGAGCGCTGGGGCATCGCTGGCGCGGTTAAGAATCGTGCCATCCAGGCGCCGCCGGGAATACCCGTCGGGCAAATGCTTGCCGAAGGCAGCGTCGAGCTCGGATTCCAGCAGTTAAGTGAAATGATGTATGTCCCGGGCATTGAGTTGCTCGGCACGATGCCGCAAGACTGTGCGATTGTCTCAATCTTCACTGCGGCTCAATGTTGTGGGTCCCTGCAGCCTGACGCGGTGCGGGACCTTATCGGTTTTATGCATGCCCACGAACCGACGGACCTGAAACGGCGCTATGGTTTGGAACAGGCCTAGCACCGCAAAACTTTACCCGGAGTTTATTGATGATTATCGATATCCACGGCCACTACACCACGGCGCCTAAATCGCTGGAAGCGTGGCGCGATCGCCAAATTGAAGCCATCAAGAACCCGGCACTTATGCCCAGGGCTTCAGAGTTGAAAATCAGCGATGACGAAATACGCGAGACCATCGAATCGAACCAACTTAAGAAGATGCATCAGCGCGGCACAGACCTGACCATTTTCTCCCCGCGCGCCAGCTTTATGGCTCATCACATCGGCGACTTCGACATATCGAGTGCCTGGGCATCGATTTGCAACGAGCTTTGCCATCGGGTGGCAACACTCTTCCCCGATCAGTTTATCGGCTGCGCCATGTTGCCGCAAAGTCCTGGTTCTGATCCGAGAACTTGTATCCCCGAACTGGAGAGGTGTGTGAAGGAATATGGATTCGTCGCCATCAACCTCAACCCGGATCCTTCCGGTGGCCACTGGACCTCACCATCGCTGACCGACCGAAGCTGGTACCCGATCTACGAGAAGATGGTCGAGCATGATATCCCCGCAATGATTCACGTCAGCACCTCATGCAATGCCTGCTTCCACACCACGGGTGCCCATTACATTAACGCCGACACGACGGCCTTTATGCAGCTGCTTCAGGGTAATCTCTTCAAAGATTTTCCGGATTTGAAACTCGTGATTCCGCACGGCGGCGGTGCGGTTCCCTACCATTGGGGCCGTTATCGCGGCCTCGCGCAGGAGTTGCAAAAGCCCTTGCTGCGAGATCACTTGCTTCAAAACGTTTTTTTTGACACTTGCGTCTACCATCAAGCGGGCATCGACCTGCTCACCAAGGTCATTCCAGTGGATAACATTCTGTTCGCCTCAGAAATGATTGGCGCTGTCAGAGGCATTGACCCGGAGACGGGTTATCCCTTTGACGACACCAAGCGATACATCGAGGCGACGCTCAACTTAACGGCGAACGAACGATATAAAATTTGCGAAGGTAATGCACGCCGTGTCTATCCTCGGCTTGATTTAGCACTAAGGGCGAAAGGAAAGTGATATGTATGAGTTAGGCGTTGTGTATCGCAATATCAAGCGCGCTGATATTGAGCTTGCTGATCGATTAGCGAGCTACGGGAGTGCAACGGTGCATGAAGCTATGGGACGCGTGGGGTTGCTGAAGCCCTATCTGAGACCCATTTATGCTGGCGCGTTGGCGTCGGGTACAGCCGTAACCGTGCTTTTGCATCCTGGCGATAACTGGATGATGCATGTTGTCGCCGAGCAGATCCACCCTGGCGATATCGTGGTCGCTGCGATCAGCGCCGATTGCGGCGACGGCTACTTTGGCGATCTGCTGGCAACCAGCTTCAAATCGCGAGGCGCACGCGCACTGGTGATCGACGCCGGTGTTCGCGACGTGAAAACCCTTGCCGAAATGGGCTTTCCGGTCTGGAGCAAACAGATCAGTGCCAAGGGAACCATTAAGGCAACACTCGGGTCAGTCAACATCCCGGTGATCTGCGCGGGTCAGCTGGTTGTGCCGGGTGATGTGATTGTCGCAGACGATGATGGAGTGGTCTGCGTACCCTGTGCGATGGCGGCAACAACAGTCGAGGCCGCGGCGAGTCGTGTCGCCGCTGAAGATGCAAAGCGCGCGGCGCTTGCATCCGGCGAGCTCGGCCTAGATATGTATAAGATGCGTGAGCCCCTCGAAAAGGCTGGACTCCGCTACATCGACTAACGTTTTTGCTTCGAGTCGCACAACCGCGAAGCTCCGACCGTCGGCGTTAGCCGAGTAGACGGAGCCGTTTTAATATAATTTCAAGTTCTAGAACCAGTATCGAAAATCAACCATCCTGCCTAGCTGTGCCCACAAAGCGGCGAACGGCTTGGCTGTCGTTCAGCACATCTTCAATCGCCTCGTCAGAAAACCCGAAGCATTGCAGGGCGATGTACATACGCAGCATCTTCTCAAGACCGATTGGCGGGCGTCCTCGGCCTTCCCCTTTGGGATAAAACCGTTCAAGCTCAGCCACAAGGAGCGTCCAAGGCGTTACCGACTCGATCTCAGCGAGAAAACGATCCCGTCGTGTCAGGCGCTTTTTGGCGTCATACTCAAGAACCGAGAAACTAGCTTGCGCAGGTCTTCCCCACTATACCGTTACAATCTTTATTGTATGTTTGCCTCTATGCGGCTGGAAGAGCTAGAACCCAATAAATCAGCGTTTTCTTAATGCTCTATTGCGCGAACTGAAACAAGCTTGCAAAACGTAACGATAACCTTCAGATTTAGACCGAACGATGCCGAATGAGCCGACTCGTGGCTTATGGATCCCATCGAGGCGCTTTGAGAAATCAGAAAGTTAGTCAGAACCGTTAAGCGAGCCGATGATTGGTTATTGACCACCTAAGTGGCGTAATGACTTTACTTTCAAGGCAAACCTCACAATGCCCTAGTCTACTCGCTTGTACCCGAGGACATGGGTGAGCAAATCTCAACCAAGATACCATCCGGACAACGCACGTAGGCGACCGTCTGACCCCAAGGTTTTTCTACAGGCCCTTTGATTGAAACCGCGCCTGCGGCAATGGCCCTTGCGTAAGCGTCAGCGACCTGTTCTGTCACCAACGCGATTTCAGTGCCGAGCGGTTTTTCGGATTCATCAGCGCGAACGTAGCCCTCTGGTAAGTTCGATCGACCTAGTTCATGGCTAGCAAAGGCCAGTGCTGTTTCGCCTGTATCCAACTCTGCGTAGCCTGACTCATGAATGAATCGGCGCTTCAAACCGAATGCTTGCTCAAAGAATGTCACGGATGCGAACACATCGCTGACGTAAA